>JGI24705J35276_12238184_pt1 | contig 17001 bp, 11 predicted proteins | sample TergutNt197P4_FD_35276 | JGI IMG/M metagenome (IMG submission 35276) | reverse complement strand
AGGCGCAATAGCAAATCTATGTGCTTGATTTAGCTTCATTTTTTCAATAACTTCAATTCGTTAGGTCGTGCCGTGTGCACTCTTTTTTACGCCATGGATCGACCATTTTCGCCCCTGTTCGACGCCTCAGTGCACACGGAGCGCACACGTTTTGGCGACCTTTACGAAACTCAAGTCAGGGTCATGGCGCGTCCAAGTTCGACGGAAGGGCAAGTATGTCAACAATACTTTTCTCCGCCGCAAGGACGCGGAGGAATGGGCGCTCGAAACCGAGCGGAGCATCGACCGGGGCGAACCATCCATCAAGCCCGGGAGGCAACGACTTTTGGCGAACTCATTCAGCTTCATCGCACTGACCTCCAGGAGCTTGGCAAGCGCATCGGACGTTCCAAGACTGCCAGCCTCGCTTTTCTGGATCGCAAGCTTGGACGACTAAAGCTTTCGCAACTTGATCGCGAACGTCTCATTCAATTCGGAAAAGAACGCGCACAAGAAGGTGCTGGTCCAGTCACCCTGGGGATTGATCTCGGATACATCAAGACGATCCTGAGCCATGCCGCGGCGGTTCACGGGATCGTTGTTTCAACCGAAAGCGTGAACCTTGCCCGTATAGCGCTCGCGCGACTCGATCTCGTCGGCAAGGGGGATGAGCGAGACCGGCGACCAACACAGGGAGAACTCGATCAGCTCATCGCGGCGTTCGACTCGAATCCGAGACAACAAATTCCCCTCAGCCGCATTATCCGTTTTGCAGTGGCGACGGCCATGCGGCAAGATGAAATCTGCCGCGTCCAGTGGGCAGATGTCGATCACGACAACAAGATGTTGCTCATTCGGGATCGCAAAGATCCACGCAGAAAAAGTGGGAATAATCAACGCATACCCTTACTGGACGTCAATGGATATGATCCACTGGACATCCTCGACGAGCAACGCAAATTCACGAGCAACAACACTGGGCGCATATTTCCCTACAATGGAAGGTCAGTCGGAACTGCCTTCCGCCGACAATGTCAGGATTTGAAGATCATGGACCTTCACTTTCACGATCTACGCCACGAGGGCACGAGCCGTCTCTTTGAGGCTGGTTTCTCTATCGAGCAGGTCGCCTTAGTGACAGGCCATAAAGACTGGAAGATGTTGCGACGGTACACGCATGTGAACACCAAGGAAAAGACTTAGGCCCAGGTCGGACGCTCATCGCACCGAGCGCGACCGGAAGACACCAGCCGATTGATTCGCCTAATATTGCTGCCCTGTGCGACACGAATGTCGCCACCAGCCGCAAACGCAGGAACATCATACCTCAACCACCAACATGACAACTGGACTTTCGCGTGATGACCGAAATAGCGGCTCACGCCCCTAACCGAGCAGAATAGCCTATCAAGATAACTCTCGATCATTAGCTTCGAGCCTGCCCTCGACTCGTTCAGCGAACGGACTTGGCCGTAACCGGATTTAGGCCGGTTGCGCACTAGCATCATCTCGCGCTTCAAAGGCAAGCAGACATTCGGCTCGGTGAAACCGAGGTCCTAGACCGCCCCGAAACGGACGTCGCCCGGCCTCCAACGGCTATCTCGAAGGTAACATTGAATATCGCAAGGTCAGATCTCTCCTCCTTCTAACGAGATCGTCCGGCCCTTAAGCATTTATGGGGCGCCCGCTCTTAGGCAGGATGTGAAAAACAGTGTCCGCACGCGGATTTACCAGGGGTTATCTTGATCGTTCGCGAGTAAAAACGCCGATTACAGTCTAGGATGGCGTTGTTTGAAATGTGCGCCGCGTCAGATGCGAGATTTTGATCAACAACCAATGCAATGACTGAAACCACTGTGGACACCGAGACGCCTGACCGCCTTGCATCCAACGCTGGTGGCGTCGCCGCTCGCCAAGGCTTCAAATACCAGGATCATGTTGCGGCTTCGTTTGTGCTCGCAATGATCGCCGACGCGCGGCTTAAGAAAGTCGAGTGCGAAACCGCAGACGACATCACGCTCATTTGGCAGCAGGAGCACGGGCCCGAGTTTCCCGAATACGTTCAGGTCAAGACCACCGAGGCAGACAAGAAGTGGTCACAGAGTGAAATCACCAAGCGCACTGCAAAGTCCCGTGCCCCGACCTCGCTCGTCGAAAAGTCTCTTCTTTGCGACACAAGCGCAGCCAACGCGCTTTTCCGCATCGTCTCCCGTCGCGGAGTCAACAAGACGTTGACGTGCCTGACATTGCAGCGGGATAACCGCCAGCGCGCGAAGCCGGTGGCCGATTTGGGTGCCAAACTCGCCAAGAAGTTTGCAACGAAATCGAAGAATGGCAATGATCTCGCCTTCTGGGCGAGGCAGACGGTTTGGCGCGTAGCCGGCGAAATCGACCAGCTCAAAGCGGTCAATCAGCAGTGCCTGTTGAGTCTCGCCGAGGAGCATGGCGCCAACCCAACGCATTCCCATCTGAACACCATCTACACCGACCTTCTGCAAAAGGTCGACGACGCTGCGGCGGCGTCGAAGGTGACACACGCCGCCGACAAGATCATCACACGTGCGAACGCGATTGAGTGGTGGAATAAGCACCTGCAGGAGACTGAGGCCGCCCGGCAGCGTACGGCGAAGCCTTACCGCGCCAATGGGGATGCGTTCTTTGCGGATCTGCACAAGCTCACCGAGAACGAAATTCGCCGCGCGCTTGCCAGCTACGATGCACGATACGAGAGGAAGAAGTGGCGCTCTTTGCAGTTGGCCGATCACCTCGTGGATTGGCTTCCCGAAATTGCGCTGAAGGCGAGCGATCTCGTGTCACTGCAGCACCTGCAGATGCGTCAGAAGACTCGCGATGCCGTTCGCGCGATCCGGCAACAATCGGCACTGACAATCGAGCGAATCCTCGCAGAGACTCTTCTGCACGCCGTGGTCAGGCAAAGCCTCGGAAGCGAACCCATCGCCTGCAAGCTGTTCTATCAATCTACAACAGGTCTTCACAGCTTCGGAAACGCGCATATCGTGCACGGAGCCGAGAAAGACGAGCTGTGGCTTGGTCGGGCGAAGGTAGCGACAGCGGCCGAGTGTGAGGCGATCGTCGCAACGGCCGTGCGCGAACTGGAGCACGCGCTCGACGCCGACTTTCTGAAGGAAGAACGCGAGACCATCATCACACTACGACAGCCCCAGCATCTGCTCCCGACCAAACTTGAGGCGGCGCTTTCGCGGAATACCCCGATCGATGACCTTATTGACGTGATCTGCATTCCCGTCCTGCTGGCCTACGATAGCGCCGTGCTGAGCGGCGGTTATTATGCCGACTACAGGCCGAGGCTGATTGAGGAAGTCACGCGCGCCTATGAGGCCTTGAAGCTTCGGCTGCCCAAGTCGCTGCAACTTGTGAAGATGCATATATTTCTCATCCCCATTGAGTGCGTGAAAACGCTGAGCGAGCAATTTTCCCAACTGATGCAGGCGAGTACGAATGGACTATCTGGAGCTTAAGCAGGCGCTGGCTGCAGGAAACCACACACCTGGCCAGAATTTCGGGCTGCTGCGCGAAATCGCACGACACGTAAACAACGCCGCGACCACAGATGAGGGGCGCGACCTGGTGATCCGCGCGCTCGCTGTCAATAGAGGCTTCAGCCCGTCCGAGAATGGCCTCCTGATGACGTTGGTTCGCAACGTCGGACTGTTTCCCTATCTGTCGGAGACAATCACTTCCGCAGACTTTGCGGACCGGCTGGCTTTCGAACTGCATCGTCCCGATAGCAATGACAGCAACGTCGTTTTCCATACGCTGCAGGCGCGCACCTACCACCAGCTAATGCTGGGATCAAACGTGGTGCTCAGCGCCTCGACAAGCTCCGGCAAGAGCCTCGTAATCGACGAGATTATCGCCTCCGGCAAGTACAAGAAGGTCGTTATCATCGTTCCGACTCTCGCCTTGATCGACGAGACTCGGCGCCGCCTTTTGCGGCGCTTCAGCGAGCGCTGTGCCGTCATCACACATCCGAGCCAACGGGCGAACTCGGAGCAGATCAGCGTCTACGTCCTGACGCAGGAGCGCGTGCTCAATCGCAACGACCTGGATGACGTCGAGTTCTTTGCCGTTGACGAATTCTATAAGATGAACCTCGCGACCGAGAAAGAATCCGACCGCGCCGTCGACCTGAACCTCGCCTTCCACAAGCTCGCCAAGACCGGGGCACAGTTCTACCTACTGGGTCCGAACATACAGGCGATCGCGGGCCTCGATACCTACGACTATCACTTTATTCCGTCGAAGTTTTCGACGGTCGCGGTCGACGTCGTGAACCTCAACTTGCCGACGCGCGGCCCTGAGCGCGATGACGGCCTGGTTGAATTGTGCCGAACTATCGACGGGCCGACAATCATCTATTGTCAATCGCCGTTGAGTGCCAGCAACGTCGCTGCGCTACTCATCAGGAAAGCAAATTTGAGCCACATCGCCGAGGTCAACGATGCTGTCGAATGGATAGCTAAGAAGTACGATCCCGACTGGATTGTAGGCAAGGCGCTGCATCATGGCATCGGCATTCATCACGGAGGCGTGCCGCGCGCGCTTCAGCAATATTTCATCCGGTTGTTCAACAGCCGCAAAATCTCATTCCTTGTCTGCACATCGACGATTATCGAGGGCGTCAACACGGTGGCCAAGAACGTTATCGTCTATGATCGCCGCAAGAGCAAAGATGTTCTTGAGCATTTCACCTACAAGAATATTGAGGGTCGTGCGGGCCGCATGAACCAGTATTTCATCGGCAAGGTATACGTCCTTGAGACATTGCCGCCCGATCAATCGTTCACGGTCGAGTTTCCGCTTGGTACGCAGCGCGCGGACACGCCCTTGAGCCTTCTCTTAAGCCTTCCAGAGGAGGATCTCGAGCCGATATCGAAAACTCGCGTCGACGAGCTGTTCAATGGCAGCACGCTCTCGCCTGAAACACTGCGCGCGAACCGCCATGTTTCCCGGGAAACGCAGGAGAAGATCGCCGCAGAGATGCGCCAGCGGATCGAACCGCTCGTTCCAATGCTCAGCTGGACGGGGGTGCCGACCGGGCCGCAGCTTGAGGCGGTGTGCGACCTGATCTTTCAGTTTCTGAGCTCGCATGCGCTACTCGAGAATGGCATTTTTTCCGGTAAGCAGCTGGCGTGGCACTTGAACGAGCTCCGAGTTAGAAAAGACTTCACCGGCTATATTCAAACCTGCGTAAGCAGACGGCCTCCGTCGAACAGTCCGAGCGCTGCGGTTGAAAGCGCCTTGCGAGTCGTGCGCAACGTCATTTGTCAGCGTTTCCCGCGTGACCTCATGGTGATTGATGTGATTCAGCGCGAAATCCTGACGAGGCTAGGCCAAGAACCAGGCGACTATGCATTGTTTGCGGAACAGGCGGAGAACCTGTTCATGCCATCCGCGCTGTTTGCACTCGATGAATATGGGATTCCTATCCAAACGGTTCAGGCGTTGGAGCCGTTACTGGTTCCTGCCGACACGTTGGACGATGTTCTGGGGCGCTTCCGAGACATCCCCCTCGCAGGACTTCAGTTGACCGCATTCGAGCAGGATGTAATCGCGGAAGTCCGCGAAACGCTTTTCCCGGTCACCCGGGTTCTCCAGGCTGGCCAGCCGAACTAAGCCGGATTATTCCGACGTAGACCTACCATTCCGCGCGACGACGCGGATGACGGCCTCTATCGCGTAGAACTTTCTCCACTTCACAGCCAGTTCGCGATCGGCCATGGCCGGCTGGTACTGATTGTCCTTCGGAGACGTCACAAAATCGGCCGTGGGGACAATGCCATTCTCGGCGAGGAAACGCTCCGCTAGCGACTTGAAGGTGTTCGGCGGCGCGTGGTCGGCGTAGGCCTCATCGAGGGATATTTCCTTGCCTGATATGGGGCATTGTACATTGCCGCTTGGCAAGGGAAATGACCGAAAATGCTCCCATTTCTTTTGTCGAATTTCTTCAGTTACTTCGGCGCGCATTGCTTGAAGCGCCTCACTAAAGGGTGACCGCGACTTTCCTTCGATACAAACGCCGAGGGAGAAGTCCGTCGCTTCGCCATTCGTGCGGACCACCTCGAAGCATCGCGTGCCATACAGAGCCGATCGAACGCTGAAGTGCGCGACGCCCACACCGATCTTGGTCTCCCCTTCCGGATGTCGATCAAGAAGCCAACGCACCTGTGTTGCGTCAGGTTCGGAAATGGGGGCCCCAATGTCATGGCGATGTAGAATGGTTCGAAAATGTTCTATGGCCTTTCCTTTTGTCGGAAAGTAAAGCCCACCAATCTCAAGAGGTTTTGCCATGCTTATTGATCACCCAAATGGTTGAGCCATGGGATCAGAACTATACCGATTGAGCCTGAACGAAAGCCTACAATCCGACCGTCAACCTCCGGCTCATGACGAACTGGCTGTAGGTTCGAGTCCGGCAGCCGATACTTTCTTGTACCTGCATACCGTTTTCTTCTTCGTGGCGCTTAAGGCGCGAACCTGCGCGTCCCTAAATCATCACAGCCCCTACCAGCCGCAAACGGCTATTGGGGGCTTGAGGCAAGGTATGAAAGGACGAAAGCCCGTTTCGAAAGCTGCAGGAAATCGCGTTTTTCGCCCCCTACGCCCCCTGCCGTAGGACAACGCTTCAGCATGAGGTGGCCGAGGCTGAAGACCGGCTCAAACGGCTCTGGTCGAAACTGGTGCGACCGATCTCGACGATGTTCTCAAGCAGCGTCTCGCCGACCTGAAGTTCGAGCGGGCACGGTCGGCGCTGGAGCGGGTTCTGGTGACCTCCATCCGGCCGATTGAAATCGGCCCCCAAAAAGGCAGCCTTGAATCTGATTTGCAGCCCGCCCAAGAGTGACTCGCTTGCATAGGAGCGATCGCTCAAAGCCCGCGAAATCGCTACATGTAGAAGCTGTAGCTGACCTGCGGCTTCTCAGTCGGGCTGACGTATTTCATGATGTCTCCGATCTTGCGGGCGCACTCCAGCGTAATCGGCAGACGGCCATCCATCTGAGTGTTATTCCAGTTCATCTTGGTTAGCCCCAGTATCTCATCGCAGAGGCTCTCGAGCGACGAATCTTGCTCGTATACGGTAACCTTCAGCGGAGCCGGCACGTACATGCCGGGATAGGTCTTGTAGAAGTCCACAGTACCTCGCGTGTAGAGCACCCCCTCGGTTTCAGATATCGTCAGGAGTGTACCGCGTTTCGGCGGATAGCCTTTGTCACCGAACAGTCTGATATCAGTGTTCGTTATAGCGACGAAGTCTTTTGCTCGGATGCCCTTCTCGTCGAGCGCCCTAAGGAAACCCTTCCGCTCGCTGTCGCGGAATTGGCTCGACTTGTGGATCACGATCCGAGCCGGCATGTGCTCAAGCGCTCGCCCATACTCGTCCAGCGCGTCGCGCAGCAACTCGTAGGCCTGATCCTTGCTCAGGTACGGGTGGCGGTTCCTCTTGTCGATCGACACCGGCGTACCACGAAGAATGATTCCGTGGCCGAACTCGTCGAAGACCTGAGCCAAGCTCGACGATACCGTCTCCCCGTCGCGGCTCTTGTAGAAACCAATGCCGATGTAGCACGACCGCAGCTTCGCTGTGTCCTCAACGAGCCGCCAAGGGATCGTTTTGTTGCCCTTATAGTAGAGCGCCGTGACAAAATTCCACGCTTTCGTGGCCGGGTCCTGTTGATCTCCCGGATGCTTGGTAATGAGGATGGTCTTCTCGCGCACCAACTGCAGCGGGGTGCCGAGATGCATACTCTTGGCCTTCAGGATACGCCTGAAGTTGTGTTCGAGTTCGTTCTCCCTCGAATCGTCGTCGTCGTCGCTCTCCAACGTCGTGATGGAGTCGAACATCTCGTTCGGCATGACGCAGACGATCACGTCCACCGATCTGTTCTCGGCGAGAAAGCGAATCTGTTCATAGTAGAGCTCCACGGCCTTCTCCACTCGCTCCACCCGAGACGCGAGCTTAACCACCGCCGAGATATCCGACTTCTTGATGGTACGGGTGTATTGTGGGGAATTGATGATCCTAGTCAGGAATCCGTAGTCCTGACTGATGCCGCCGAAGCCGCGAAACAGATTCAGCAGCTTGGACCCCTCCTTGCGCGGAATTCCATCCCGGCACTTCTCAAGCCAATCGTCTAAGAGGTCTATTCCTTCTCCGCGCCCGACCACTCCGATCCGCAATTCGGTTCGGCGCAACTCGTCCCGCTTGTCGTAGACGCCCAAGTGCTCGATCCCCGTTCGAGGACAGACATGCGTGCCGGTACCGAATTCGAGCAGAGGCTCAGGCAATGTCGTGAGCTTCATGCCGCAGTTCCTTCCGCCACTTGGATATCTTCCTCATCGTCACCAACTGGCTCTGCCTCGTCGGCATCCTGAGCGTTGAATTCAAGGAGGGAGAGGAAACGCAGCCCATGGTCCTCGACATCATTCTTGCTGGCGCCGGACAGGAAATAGGCCACGAAGCGAACCATGTTTCGGACGGTTGCGTTGTGCTCAAGACGCTTCTGCGCTGACAACAGTTCATCGTGCCAGCGCGATTGGCGGTAGCCGTCATAGGAATAGTACCAACTCGGCACGATCTGCGCATACCAGTCGTTCCCCAGCTTCGTGAACGTCAGGTCGAACGAGAAATGCTTCTGGTGCGCGACCTTGGACGGGTCCTTGCGCTGGTACTTGACCTCGAACACGCGGCGGATCGCGGTCCTTTTCCCGATCCAAGTCTCCCTCCGCTCGAGCTGTCCCTCCTCGGTCGGTCCGAAGTAGAAGAACCCGTCCATGTTGTGCATGCGCACGTGGGCCAGCTTCAACAGCTCCCGCGTCTCGGCCGAGAGAAGCTGCTTCAGGATGTTCACATTGTCCGTCTCGGCGGAATCGGCCAAGTCCGAGACGTCCAAGCGCTCCACCGAGCCCGCGTCTACCACGCTGATCAGGCCGCACTCCGCGATGTCGTGGAATGAGAAGAGCTTGTTGTCGTGGCAGACCCACGCATCTGTCTCGACATCATTCAGGAGCAGCGCCATCTTTACGACCGACTTCCTTTTCCGAGCCTTTCCCCCGTAGTTGAGCTTCGCCTTCCCCTGCGCGATGACCTTCTTATCCTCAATCGTCAACTCGGCCACGTAGACCGCCTCGGGCAGTCTGATCATCTGAAGATTGGACGTAATGGCCGTCGGTGCGGCAATGCTCTCCGAGCTGAAGCTGATGTACGCGTCGACTTCGCCCAGGATGCGCTTGAACTCAGACAGCACCCGCTCCTGCGCTGCCAGCCGCAAACCAGTGACTTGACCGAGAACATCACTGAGATCGATGATGTGCTTCTTACAGTTGAAGGCGAACTGGTCGGAGAGGAGCTCGTTCACAGACGCCTGGCTGTAGGACGACTGCTTCTTCGCAAGCATGAGGATATAAAGCTCATCGAACGTGTTGTAGTAGACGCGTTCCATGAACTGCTGAACCGTGAACTTCACCTTATCCAGGGTGGTCGTCGACGTGATCTGAAACGCCACGCGATCGTGATCGTCGCCGAGATCAATGCCAGGGAAGTTCTTCTGCTTTCGGTTCAGGTTGGTGAGGTGCGGCAGATTGTAAACTGACTTCAGGATGGGGATGAACGCATCCTCCAGCGCCAAGTTGATATCGGTTCGCCCCTGCGAGGTCGCCAATTCAACCTGAACGATGATGCGGCTGACCACGTCGCGAAGTTGATTCTCAACCTCAAGCTGCCTCATTCCGCCCCCCATCCTTCAAACGGCTGATCTCTAACCATGGGAACGCAGGGGGAACATTTCAAGGCCGGATTCGCCTTGCCCCCACTTATTCCCGCCGCCGTCAGAAAGGGGGGCTCACAGCTCGCTGTGAGTACATCTGGGGATTGGTCGAGATGTGCCGTCAACCTGGGCATCCAGTTCTCCAGCAGGCTCAGGAACTCACTGGACCCGTGCCGGACGTGGGGACTTAGATCTATCCATCAGACTGCGTTCTGCAGCTGATCCTTTCGACCGCTGATCAAGGCGGGAAAGCATAGGTGACGATCTTGCGTTTCCGTGGCATCTGCGACGGGCTTGGGATCGCCAGTAGACAATCGAGATCGCGCATGTTGGCGCGCCATTCAGAATAAACCTGCGATCTTATGTACTTGAAATATCGATATAATCTTTGGTGGTTGCGGGGTGCCATTCGGCTTTAATTCCCGATCCCGATCCTTCCCGATTCTTTACAGGCATGAACGAATCACGCGACAAAAGCGAGATCACAAATAAGCCGTTGCCAGCTCCGCATGTCCGGGTAGGGAACGGCTGATGGAGCAGCCGGTCTCTTGAGGTTACATCGAGTGTTCTCCTCTGAAACAGAAACCATGCGACCATTCAGGTCGCAATCACCATTGATAGCGCAGGCCCGCAGTGCCTTTGACGCCGTCGCGCTTGCCGCCGCCGTCGTGGCTCACCGCAAACTGATAGCCCGCGTCAGTGAAGGCAGTGAGATGGGCGTTGATCTTGGTGGTGAGGCCGGCGTCGACATCCATGTACTGCGCATGTGAGATCAGCGGCACCATATCCACGGGGCCGAACATCGTCGTCGGGTTGCCGCCAAAGTCGCTCCAGACATTGGCGCGCACATAAGGCTGCCACACCTGCCCGCTGGCGGTGGTGATGGCCCATTTGCCCTTCAGCCCAAGCCGGGCTGTCGTCGCCGAGCTCGTGCCCAACGCCACCGGGCCAAGTCCGTCATTGCCGGCATCGAAGTTCACATATTGCCACAAGATCTGCGCCTGCGGCTCCAGCACGAAGCCGGGGCCGAACATTGGCAACGCAATCGGATAGCCGCCCTCAAGCGAGGAGGTGAAGCCCGCGCCTGTGGTGTCGAGCCGCGCGAACTCCGTGCTCGCCGCGCCGCTATAGCTCGTCCCCTGCAGCACCAGGTCGAGGTAGCCGCCTTGCGGCCCAAAGTGGGTCCAATAGACGCCACCCGAAAAAGCGTTGAGATTAAGGCGGCCGGTGTGCTGCAATACGTAATCCGTGGCGGCGGCATTGGTGACGAGGCCGCTGACATCCACATTGGCATTGCCATAGGCGAAGTAAACGCCGGCATAATCCTTGTGCCCGGCAATCAGGCTGTCGCTGCGCACGACATCGAAACCGGTCTGGAAGCCGGCGATCCGGCCATCGGCGCGCGGTTCGGCGAAGGCCTGATAGCGGTTGTCGATCTGCTGGCCGAACAGCCGGCCCCACATCGCCGGACGCCAACCATCCGTGCCGCAGTTGGTCATTGGAGTTCTGTTGGAGCGACGGGCATCACCATTTGGCTCACAGGGTGAGCCAAGGCGGTTGAGATCTCCCGAGCGTTCATCATGAGTGCCTAGCATGGAGCGCCCGAGCTGCTGGGCCATCGGCTGCACCACGCCGTAAGTCGCGATCTCCGGCCCGATAATCGGATAGACACCCGGGCCGGCCGGCGGCGGCTCCGGCGGCAAGACATCCGGCGGCGTTACATCCGGTCCGCCGCCGCCCTCAACAAAGTCTGAGCGCAGATACCAGTTGTTGGGATCACTGCCGTCGGGCCCGCCCTGAAACAGGCGGTAGTCGTAAAGGCCTGCGCGCAGTTCCGGATTGGCCAGCGTGAAGGCACCCGCTGCGGTCGTGGTACCATTGATGACATCGACGACGAGGATGCCGTTGCCAGTCGTCTGAGCGCCGGTGCCGCCGATGTTGTCAACATGCAGGAACGAACTGCCGGACGCGGTGTTGCCGCTGCCGCTGATGGCGAGTCTGTCCGATGGCGAGGTATCATCACCCAGCACACTCCTGATCGCCAACGTGCCGTCCTGCCCAACATAGTTGCCCGCGATCATCAGAGTGCCGAACGCGCTGTTGCCCGGCGCCACAGTGCCGAAATTGGTCACATTGCCAATGATCGTGCCGGTGCCAGCAAGTGTGCCCGTGGTTTCCACTGTCACAACAGGGCTCGTCAGCGTCCCCGGGATACGCAGAATGCCGCTCTCGATAACGCTGCTGGTTGAGAAGGTGCTGTCACCCGATAGCGTCCAGTCGCTCCCCCGCATCAGAAGCGTCTCGAAATTAATGAACTTGTCGCCGACTTCGCTGCCAGCGCCTCGCAGGATCAGAGTATCTGCACCGGGGCCACCCAGCACATTGCCGTTCAGGACGGAGCCCGTATCGAGCGTTACGCTATTGGCGTAGACACCCGACTGATCGAAGCTGATCGCAATTCCTCCGGAACCAGTGATGGTGCCGGAATTAACGACCGTTCCCACGGCGCCGTTAAACGAGATGCCGGTATTGCCGCTGATATCTCCTGCGTTGCTGACCGTGACGGGACCGGCATCGCTCGGAGAACTCGCTGCTCCGCTGTAGATTCCGTATACGGTTCCGGTAATGACACCGGTCGCCAGATTGGTGACGAGCGTCCCGGTCGGCTGATAAACACCTCCGATATAGACCCCCGCCCCGGAGCCGGCATTTGTACCGTTGCCGGCGAGGAATGTCGGTGACGTCGCCGTAATGGTGCCAGCATTCGTCAATTCATTGGCACTGTTGTTGGTGCTGCGCACATAAGCAACCCCTCCGGCGCCAGTGATGATCCCGCCCACACGATTGATGATCGTCCCGCCGCCGTACGAACGGACGCCGGCTCCGGTGCCCCCGGCGATCGTTCCCGAATTGTCGACCCTGGTGTCGGTGATCGCGTCCGACCCATTTATGCCGGACGTTGCCCCCTGAATAAGCCCTCCGGCTTCGTTGATGATCGTTGTCGCGCCATGAAGGTTGGTGATGCCGGCACCCGAAGTCCCAATGATCATTCCACCGGTCTGGTTGGTGATCGTATTCGTCGTGGGAGCGCCGCTACCTGTCGACAAATTGATCCCGTAGCTGCCCTGAATCAGACCGCTGTTGGTAATAATGGTTCCGATTCCGGCATTCGGCAGGCTGCCGTTGATGCCATAGAGCCCCGTCCCGGTAATTGAGCCGTCGTTTACCAGGAACAACTGCCCGGTAAAGGAGATCCCAATGTAATCACCTTGAAGCGTCGCTCCCACCTGGTTGGTGATGGATACGGATAAACTGTTAACGGCTATAATGTTGCCGGTGATCTGACCGAAGTTATTGACGCTGCTGCCCGCTCCCTGAAAATCAACGCCGTAGGCATTGCTGGCGTTGCCCAAAACCGCCCCATAATTCGTGAGTGCCCAGACATCGCCGGAAGCGCCGACAATGCCATTTCCGGTAGAGGGTTGCACTGTCACGCCGGAATCGACCTGCACCGTCCCGCCACCCGCTGGCAGATTGACGGTCGATGTCTGGTCGGTGTTGATGACGACCGTCTGCGCCAATGCCTGAACAGTTCCCAAAGCAACGGTTGCGCAGAGCGCGAGCAGCGCAACCCGCATAACGGCACTGCTTATCAAGGATCGTTCCCGAGATGCCGCGTGGCAAACAGGATAAGTTTCGTATTGCAGCCTCATCCAGATTGTCGCGCTATACCGAGATGCAAAAGCCAGCCTCGAGAACGGGCCTGAGTATTTCTTGCTCATAACATAAAGCCCTCTTAGCCGCGGCTGCGATAGAACACTGTGTCGGTATGAATTTGTTTGAGATGGTGCCAGCAAAACGGATGCCCAACCAAACACCTCGACCGCCATGGTTGTTGGCCATAACATCCCCCAATTCGGACAGACCGCACGAACCACGTATCCTGGCTTACGGCCACGTAGACACTCATATTGGCTACCTCGAATCGAAGCAGCAGCCCTCTTACACTGAAAAAAGTGCCGCCCAGCGTCCCTGGTTCTCGCGGCTACGCAAACAGACTGCTCGTTTGGTTGTCTCGAACCGAGGCAAAAGCAGCTGACACAGATCAGCCTCTCTCTGACAACGGCCGAATCATCAACTCACGCTAGCCTAGAAAGCGTGCCATGCATTTGTAAAGTAATAATCAAGCAGAAGCTGTAGCGACGTCCGCGCCGCGCTGGAAAAGACGGTTTACGACGGAGCTACGTCATTTGACGATCTTGCCGATGATGCTGCAGTGGACGAATGGCTGCTCTTTTCCGACGGCCTTGTAAATTTCGGCGCGACGCAGAACCTCGAGAAGCTGCCGCTTCATGCGCCTGTGCATGCAGTCAACGCCAGCGCGAGCGCTGCGCCCGCAGTGCTGCGCGGACTTGCCGCGCACGCCGCCGGTGAATATGTCGACTTGCTGGCGCTTGACGCCAAGACTGCCGCAGAGCGCCTGCGTCAGTATTCATTGCGAGTGGTTGCTGTCGAGCGCGAGCCGGAGGCTGTCGCGCAGGTGTTTCCGGAGGCGGGCACGCCTGTAAACGTTGAGAATGGCGCGCTGATTGTAACCGGTATCCTGCGCAAGCCTCTAGCGACCGTGCGGTGTGCCCAGGCGAGACTGCTGGGAGCATATTGCGACCGGCCAACAATCGAGGCCGACACCCTTTCTGCTACGGTCCCGTTCGGTTTTGATTCCTGGGCAGGTTTCTCTCGAGATCGGTCATGCCCTTGAATTTGCAACAAGCACCGAGCGCCAGCTTAATCGTGACACCATCAGGCATCCTGTTCGCCGCGACTTCCGCGGTCGCCAACGCGTTAAAGACCGTCGGCGTGACTCTCAACGGATCCGGATTGGCGCACTCGGCAAGAACGCGTTCAGGCGAGATCCGCTCGGCCGCAACGATTTTGTTGTCACGAATGCCGATGATGTAGGTGCCCGCACCTGTATAGAATTTCGGCGGCGCGGCGATCGATCGATGCATGATGATCCTTTCTCCCTTCCCTTGGCTAATTGTCAAATGACGTCCTCCACACACCCGACGTCGTGTCTGCAGGAGTGGTCCGGCGTCACACTGCGGCCAATATGATCGGCTGATGCCTGCTCATCACGCGACCGTTAGGCCAACACGCCCGCCGAGACTGTGGCCGGCTTGGCTGAAGGCAACGTTGTAGTCAATATTGCCGAAGACACTGACGTTGTGCGCCACCGGTCCGGAAACACCAACCTTGAACTGCGCCCATGAGCCACCAAGCAGCGAGGTCACTGTCGTCGGGTTGGTGCCTTGCAGGTTGGCGAAGGCCGTCTTCGCGTTCTTGTCACCAAGCTGGTCCCAGACGTTGAACTCCCCGAATGCCTGCGCCGTACCGCCATTCATGGTGGTCCAGTCCTTGGCCACCCGCGCACCAATGCGACCGTACAGTTCGTTGGTCGATCCGAATGAGATCAGCGCCGCCAGGTCCGTGGTGCTGTCGACGTTGCCCACGGAGCTTCACACCGAGTTTCAGCTCTGCATGCCCAGGTAAGGAACGGCTGATGGAGCATCCGGGTTCTTCAGATTGCATCAACTGCTCTCCCTCTGAAACAGAAATTCATACGACTGTTCAGGTTGCAACTACCACCGATAGCGCAACACACCTCTACCAGAGTAGCTGGTGCTGACGTTGGAGAACTCGCCGTCGAAGGTAGCACCGAGCGACCAACCGTTACGCCAAGCTAACTCGGCGGAAGCTGTAGTAAGCGCAGAGTTCGCCCCGATCGAAGCGCCATTGACCACGAAGGACGTTCCCGGCAGCGTCTGGAACGAAGCCGCGATGCTGCGACCAGGATCAAAGTCGTGTCCCCAGGCGAGACGGCCGCGCAGGGTCAATACTCCGTCCTCCAACGCAAAGGACGTGTCGCCGCGCAGGCCGAGTTCGGAGCGCGAGGCGGTGACCGTCTTGCTGGCATAGTTCAGGCGAATGTGTTGTTACTGGTCACCGCGCCGCCGATATTGAAGCTGCCGCCGGCATTGTTGACGATCGTACCGTTGAGCGCGCCGCCATTGGCATTAACGGTACCGGAGTTGACCATGCCGCCTGAGACGCTACTGCTCGCATCTTGCGTGAAAGTCGCGCCGGTATTGTTGGTCACGCTGCCGTTCACCGTGCCGGCATTCACCAAGGTGGCGTTGTTGGTGACATCGGACGTGATGCCGCCGGTGGCGGTGATGGCGAGCGTGCCGCCGTTGATCGTTGTTGCACCTGTGTAGGTGTCCATCGCCGACAGCGTGAGCGTGCCGGTGCCCTCCTTGGTGAGCGCCCCGACTCCTGAAATCAGGCCATGCCAGGTCAGCGTGCTGGTGCCTGTCACATCGATGCTACCGTTGTTCGACGTGATGGTGATTGGCCGGGAGCTGTCGGAGAAGGTGGCGGAAGCCTGGAGCGTGCCGCCGTTCAGCGTCAGCCCGGTACCCGCCGCCCCGAGATTGCCATCGGGTGAAATCGACAAGATGCCCTGGTTGATGCTCCAGGCCGTCGCCACCGAGGTCGTCCCTGTCAGAACCCAGGTGCTGGCGCCGTTCTTCGCAAACTGGCCGAAGCCCACATACTGCGTGCCGATTGTCGAGACATCGAACTCGGAGCTGTCAGAGCCGCCCAGCGCAAAGCTATCCGCACTGCTGAAAGCAGATACATTGCCGACGATGTTGGATCCCGCCCATAGCTCCAGCGAGTTTATGCCGCCGGTAAACACGATAGGTGCGGCCTGGGTTACTCCATCACCAGACAGGCCGCCCCGAATGGTGCCGGTGTTGACGATGGTCACGTTCGCCCCGCGCACGCCGACGCCGCCCGCGCCGGAGCTGCCGGTGCTGCCACCGGCTCCGCCATTGCCGCCCTGCACAGTGCCGGTGTTGTAGAGCGTTATCGAGCCCATAATGGTGCCGCCGTTGCCGCCGGGATAGTACATACTACCTCCGGTAACACCGCCGCCATTACCGACGCCGTCGCCGCCATCGCCGCCTTGGCCGCTGCCGTAGCCATTGCCGCCGTTACCACCCTGAATTATGCCGCTATTGGAGACGGTGACATCACCAGAGACACTGCCGCCAGGGCTGGGATGGGGGGCTACAATGAGAGTAATGGGGGTCGATGACCATGGCGCCGCCGCCGCAGTAGCATGACCGGGTACGGCGGCGGTGGCGGTGGCGGA
>JGI24705J35276_12238185_pt1 | contig 17034 bp, 15 predicted proteins | sample TergutNt197P4_FD_35276 | JGI IMG/M metagenome (IMG submission 35276) | reverse complement strand
CCGCCACGACATGGCTCGCCAGTCGTCGAGGCCCGCCCGGGTTATCCGAACGCGGATCGCCTCACGCCACACGACAGAGTCGATATTTTTGATCCGGCACTGAAACAGTATGGGCGTGCGTTCCGACAGGGCGATCCGGTGTTCGACGACATGGACACGCAGTCGCGATGGCAGACTGTACGGGACGCAGCCATGGCCCATATGCTACGGATCATCGAAGGCTCTCCGTGGAAAACCAATCTCGTTCTTCGCGGAAGCCTCCTGCTCAAGGCATGGCTGGGAAACGATGCGCGCCCTCCAAAAGACATCGACTGGGTCGTCATTCCCCAAAGCATGACGACGACCTCTGAGGATGCACGCGACATGATGGACGGTATCATCGATCGCGTGTCGCAGAACCCGTCGGCGGATCTGGCCATGATTGATGCCGGGGGAGCTGTCCGCGACGCGATCTGGACGTATGAGCGCGCCGATGGGATGCGCATCACTTTCCCATGGAAAGCCCGCGATCTCCCCGAGGGAACGATCCAGATGGATTTCGTCTTTGGCGAGGCGCTGTGGACTCCCTCTGTCCCGACATCGCTGTCTCTCTCCCGCGGCGCGCCGATATCCTTGCTGGCCGCCACACCCGAATTGTCACTGGCATGGAAGCTGCTGTGGCTGCTCACCGACTGCTATCCGCAGGGCAAGGATCTCTATGATGCGACTCTTCTCGCTGAGTGCGTCGTGCTCCCCCCTCATCTGATCGAATGTCTGGCAAAGCACGAGGACATCGCTGGCCTGAACGGCGTCAAAAGCCTGCGTGTCGATTGGGATAATTTCGCGCGCGAATACCCGTGGATCCAGGGGTCTGAATCCGAGTGGTTCCAACGGTTTCTGGTTGCGCTGGAGCGCAGCCCCCTCGATCTGCATCAGTAGTGATGACAGAGTGCCTGCCGTCAGGGCTAGCGGCGGGTTGTCGTCAATGGCGCTGGGCTCGTCGGGCATATCAGCAAAGCCCGTCAAGCCCTCCGCGTAAATACATTCCGTTTTGCCGAAATTCGGAAATGGCGTATGGGCCGTTCATCCCGCCCGAATGAGGGGCGTTTCGCGATCATCACGACATGCTGGGATGGGATGCGGTGGACGCGGCAGCTTCGGGCACGAGAAGGATTCGCGCGGCGGTGCTCTCACATTGCGTGGGGACCCGTGAGCGACATCCGGCGCGCAAGACGACGGCGCTGAAGAGCGTCTTCATCTGGCTTCGAGGGCGAGCACGCGCCAGAAATCGAATGTTGGGGGAGGGGGCCGCGCCTAGTGGCCAGATTACGATTGTCGCCATATTGACAGATTACGCGCCTTGATCGCGTTTGTTCTTCAGTTTGAACGCCGCAACGATGCTTATGATGGCGGCAGCGCTAGCAATGACAACAATCGGAATTGAATCAGAGACTATCGCAATAACAACGCAAACAATGAAGAGCGCGACCAGCGTGGGCGATAAGTTGATGCCCATAATTATACCTTCAGAAACCTACCACCGAAAGATCCCCGCCCGAGGATGTAGCAAGCGGGGCCATATGTGTCAGCTAGTGCGATACCGAATGCACATCCCATAGACGAGCGGGTTCCCTTGAGGTCGGCCGGGCTGGCTTAGTTCTTCACGACCACGGTGGCGCCCACCGAAACGCGGTTGTAGAGGTCGACGACATCCTCGTTGGTCATGCGAAAGCAGCCGGACGACACCGCCTGTCCGATTGTCTCCGGCTCGTTGGAGCCGTGGATGCGGTAGAGCGTCGAGCCGAGATACATCGCTCGTGCGCCGAGCGGGTTTTCGATGCCCCCTACCATGTGTCGGGGCAGGTCGGGACGGCGCCGAAGCATCTGGGATGGCGGCGTCCAGCTCGGCCATTCCTTCTTGGCGCTGATGCGATGCACCCCGCCCCAGCGGAAGCCGTCGCGGCCGACGCCGATGCCGTAGCGCAGTGCCTGGCCGTTGGGCAGCACCAGGTACAGCCTGCGCTCAGCGGTACTTATCACGATGGTGCCGGGGGCATATCGGCTGGGATAGATGACCGTGGTGCGCGGAATCGGACTGGAACCGCCTCGAAAGAAGCTCGGGTTCCCCATGAAATCGCGCGAATCGAAGAACTGCGCGCGCGCGGACGAGCCGCCACCAACCAGAATCGCTGCTGAAAGCAGCGCGACGCCAACCCGGATCATGTTCTTCCCCCAAAAAAGATCCGCTGGACAAGAGGCCACATCGCTCCACGTTTCGCAAGCCACGGGCCCGTGAGCCGGCGATTTTCAGCAATTGTCGTTGCCGGTTCCCGGCAGCAAGCGTGGCAGCAATGCCTGCTAACCCTTTGACGAAAGGCGCGAACAATGATTGATCGGGCGGATTATAAATCAACGTCCTGATGGGAGCGAAATGATGAACGGTGCGGAAAGCCTGGTGCGGACCCTTGTTGGGGGCGGGGTTGATGTCTGCTTCACCAATCCTGGCACTTCCGAGATGCATTTTGTTGCAGCGCTGGACCGGGTCGAGGGCATGCGCTGCGTGCTGGGCCTGTTCGAAGGCGTGGTGACCGGGGCGGCCGACGGCTATTTCCGCATGAAGGGAACGCCGGCCTCAACGCTGCTGCATCTCGGTCCTGGTCTCGCCAACGGCCTCGCCAATCTGCACAACGCCAAGAAGGCGCATTCCGGCATCGTCAACATCGTCGGCCAGCATGCGACCTATCATATCGGCTACAACGCGCCCCTGACCTCTGACATCGAGGGGCTGGCGCGGCCGATGTCGTCCTGGGTACGCACCTCACCGGATGCAAAATCCGTCGCCGCCGACGGCGCGGCCGCGATCGCCGCGGCGAAAAGCTCCCCGCCGCAGATCGCGACCCTGATCCTTCCCGCCGATACCGCCTGGAACGAGGCCGACGGCATCGCCAAGGTGCCGACAGAGTCCCAGCGCCCGAGCTATTCGCCGCAGGCGGTCGAGCAGGCGGCGAGGGTGTTGCATGGCGACGGCGAGCGCACGCTCCTGCTTGTCACCGGCGGTGCGCTGACCGAGCATGGCCTGGCGCTGGCGCAGCAGATCGCCGGCAAGACCGGCTGCAAGGTGATGGGCCAGACCTACCATCCGCGCATGGCCCGCGGCAGCGGCCGCTACTCGATCGACCGCATCCCTTATGTCATCGAGCAGGCGCTGCCGATCCTGAAGAATTTCCGTCACATCGTCCTGGTCGAGGCCAACGATCCCGTGGCGTTCTTCGCCTATCCGAACAAGCCGAGCATGCTCAAGGCCGAGGGCTGCGAGGTCCACCGCATGACTTCGTGGGGTGAAAACTCGGTGGCGGCGTTGGAGGCGCTGGCGAACGCGCTCCATGCCTCGCCGCACGATGTCAAGTCGCAGAAGCTTGCGGAGTTGGTGAAGCCGACCGGCGCGCTCAATCATACGACGATCGCGCAGGCGATTGCGTACGCGATCCCTGAGAACGCGATCATCGTCGACGAATCAATCACCACCGGCCGCGGCTTCTTTCCACTGACTGCTGCCGCCGCGCCGCATGACTGGCTGCAGAATATGGGCGGCTCGATCGGATTTTCCACGCCGGTTGCGACCGGTGCCGCGGTGGCCTGTCCCGATCGCAAGGTGATCTGCATGGTCGGCGACGGCAGCGCGATGTACACGAACCAGTCCCTGTGGACGCAGGCGCGCGAGCAACTCGACGTCGTGACGATCGTGTTCGCCAATCGCATCTATCAGATCCTGCGCGGCGAGTTCGATGGGGTCGGTGCGGGCGAGCCGGGGCAGCGCGCGCTCGACATGTTGAAGCTCGACCGTCCCACGCTCGACTTCGTGGCGCTCGCAAGGAGCATGGGCGTTCCGGGCCGGGCAGTTGCGAACGCCGACGATTTCAACAAGGCGCTGGCGGAGGCGGTCGCCGAGCCGGGGCCCCGGCTGATCGAAGTGCAGATATGAGGTAGTCAGCCGAAGCGCCGTTGGGGCCGGAGGCAGTATGCAGACCGAACTGGGCAAGGTCGTCGCGGCGCTTCGGGAACTCTATGTCCAGGAGAGTTTCCTGTTCGAAAGGGAGCTCGGCGAACGCACGCTGACCCATCGCTTCGCCGTGCATCTCGAACGGCAATTTTTCGGCTGGGCGGTGGATTGCGACTACGATTGTCTCGGCGAGCGGACGCTCAGGCTTCCACGCGGCACGATCGTCTCGACCGACGACCATGTCGGGAAATCCATCTATCCCGACGTGGTCGTGCATCGGCGCCAAGTCCCCAAGAACCTGCTGGCGATCGAGATCAGGAAAGTCTCCAATCCGCAGCCGATTGAGCACGACCGGCACAAGCTGTGCGCACTCACCGACCCGGATTTCTGGTTCGCCTATTGGGCCGGCGTCCTTCTGGTCCTGGCGCGAACAAGCGTGGCCTCGTCGGAAGTCTATGCCGGGGGCGCCCTCGACCCGCCGCTGTCAGCCTGGTTTGCCGAGAAGCTCAAGCTGGCCGGAATGGGCGGCCTGCAGTGAGCCGCCTGGATTTCGTCCGTCACCTCATCTCATGTGCCTTCGCGCGCGGGCGTGGGCATAGCGTGGATTGATGCCGCAAAAGGCGTTTGTACCGGAAGCCGCCGCCATGCATTGCCGGTAGCTCGTGAAAGCGCAATTGCCGGGAATGCCCCACTGCCGGCCTTGCAGACAGTATCTGCTCGCAGCTGCCGGCTGAACAGTAGACAAGGTCGCGATGGTGGCTGCAGCCAGCAGCAATGGAATTGAACGGCGCATTTTCGTCCTCCTTGAAGTGCCCAGGCTCGGAATGCGCCATCATTGCGAGTGTTCCACAAGGCACTTTGACTCCGGCATTAGGTGGCGTGACCTTGGATCAGCCTTCGACAAGGAACACAGGAACCTGTCGCTCCGATGGCCCAACACGGACGGCGTTCAGGGGCTCGATCGTGCCAAGCGCTTGGCTCTGGGAATCATCTGTCTCAGCCGCTCGGAGTCCTTGCGGGCCTCCTCAAGCACCCAGTCACGAAAAACCGTGAGATGCGGCGCCTGTGCCGTCTGCTCTGGATAGAGCAGGTAAAACCCGGTTTGGTCCTCCACGACCAGGTCGAATGGAGCAACCAGGCGCCTGAGGGCGAGATCGTCCGCAATCAGTGCGCGTTGACCCATCGCAATTCCCATGCCCTCGATAGCTGCCTGATAGGCGAGGCTCGAACTCTCGAATTTCGCGCCATGATCCGCGTCGATTACGTTGACGTGCGCCGCCCTGAGCCAAAATTTCCAGTCGTTCGGCCGATGTATCGATTGCAGGAGCGTATGGCCGGCGAGGTCTTCGACGCGGTTCAGCGGTCCGCGCGTGGCTATGAGGGCTGGGCTACACACAGGCGTCAGCTCGGTTCGCACCAACTCGTGGGCAACCACACCGGGCCAATTTCCTGGGCCTAACCGCATTGCGACGTCGACGTCTCCGGAACTGAAGTCGACTTGGCGGAGCGAAGTGGTGAAAAGGACGTCGCGATCAGGAAAGTCCCGGTGAAAAGCGGGCAGTCGAGGTACCAACCAACGCATTGCGAAGGTCATGGAACACCAGATGTGCAGACTGCGACGTTGCCTGCGTTCCGTGACGCGGCGCGTGGCTGCTTCAATCCGGTCGAATGCGTCGGTGATGGCCGACAAATAGGCTTCACCTGCCTGGGTCAATCGAACCTCACGGTGGCCGCGCTCGAACAACGGCAAGCCGATGAAATCCTCAAGGACCTTGATTTGCCGACTGACCGCCCCTGGCGTGACGTTCAGCTCGTCTGCTGCGAGGCTGAAGTTCAGCCGCCGACCGGCAGCCTCGAAGGTGCGAAGCGGATTAAGCGGAGGAGAGGTACGGGACATGATGCCTCTCTTGTGAGAGAAACTCAATCAGGCCCTAACAATTAATCGTTTGACTATCAACTCCATAGATCGGACTTAACAATTAGGCCAAAACAATCAGGTGTGGGTAAACGGTGTTCTACGAGCCCCGGAAGCAGGACCATGGGTTACGCCACGATCCGTTCAAGAGCTGCGTGGTTCCCAGGCCGATTGGTTGGATATCTACGGTGAGCCGTGCGGGTGTTCGCAATCTTGCACCGTACAGTTTTTTCAACGCCGTCGCTTGGGCGCCACCAATGGTTGTGTTTGGCAGCCCCTACCGAGCCGCTGACGGCACCTCCAAAGACACCCTGGCAAATGTGGAGGAGACAGGCGAATTCGTGGTCAATCTCGCTACCGAAGTGCTCGCCCGAGAGGTCAATCAATCTGCGCTGCCGGTCGAATCCGACGTCGACGAATTCGAGTTGACGGGCCTTGAGGCGCTTGATTGCCAGCTGGTGGCCGCGCCCCGAGTTGCCCGCGCGCCCATTAATATGGAATGCCGGCTTACACAGATCGTGCTGTTGCCGAGCCTCAATCCTTCCCGCCCGAACGCTCTGGTGATTGGTGAGGTGGTTGGAGTGCACATCGCCGATGACGCTATCCGTGACGGCAAGGTGGACGTTGCCCGCCTCAAGCCTCTCGCCCGCTTAGGCTATCACGACTGGAGCTGCGTTGAGCGCACCTTTACTCTGGATCGGCCCACAATTCGAGAAGCCCTTTGAAGGTTTCCGACGAGACAAACTGACAAGACAAATTCAGGGAGACGAGTAGTGATCAGGTCCGCAAGTTTTTCTGCTGCGATACGTCGACCGTGGCTGCGTGCAGTGTTCCAAGCAGCAAGCGCAGCTCTTCTGAAGAACGTTCTCACTCAACCATTTGGGATCTAGGAAATGTCAGTCATTTTCGAAGTTGCAGATCACATTGCAACCATCACGCTCAATCGGCCTGAGGCTATGAACTCCATCGATCCGGAGACCCGCATCGAGTTGCGCGATGCCTGGGACCGGATTCGATATGAGGATGAGATCCGTGTGGCCATCATTACCGGGGCGGGCGATCGCGCCTTTTGCACCGGGTCGGATCTGAAGAAAACGATGCCCCCGCAAGAGAGCTTCGCTCAGCTGACATTTGGTACGGCTCGCAGTGATCATTTGCTCGAGGGGCTGGACACAGACAAGCCGCTGATCTGTGCGGTGAACGGATTCGCGTTGGGCGGCGGCATGGAACTCGCGCTCGCCTGCGACATTCGCATTGCCTCCGAGAGCGCCCGCTTCGGGCTGACCGAAGTCAAAGTCGGCTCCATCCCCGGAGCCGGCGGTACCCAACGCCTGCCCCGAATGGTCAGCCAATCCGATGCCATGCTCATGTTGCTTACAGCCGACGTCATTGATGCGGCCGAGGCTCTTCGCATCGGCCTTGTCAGCCGGGTGTTGCCCGCATCCAGCCTGATGACCGAGGCTCGCGCCATCGCCTCCAAGATCGCCGCCAACGCACCTCTTTCGGTGCGCGCCGTAAAGCGTCTCGTGCGATGCGGCGCGGACATGCCGCTCGATACCGCGATCCAGACGGAGCGCTTCGTGTTTGGTCTCATGCGAGATACCGAAGATCGGATCGAAGGCCGAAGGGCGTTTCAGGAGAAGCGCAAGCCGGTCTATCGGGGTCGCTGAATACAATCGTCACACTTCATCAGGAGATCATCTTATGTCATCGCTACGCGACAAGCTCGCAATTGTCGGCGTGGGAGCATCCCCGCAGGGAAAGATCGAAGGATCGACATCTCTTTCCCTCGCCGTCACCGCATTCAAGCGCGCTCTCGATGATTGCGGACTGCACAAGAGCCAGATTGACGGCCTGCTCACCATGCCAGGAACCACGTCGCCTGAAGGCTCGCTGAACTACTTGCGGCTTGGCGAAGCGCTCGGCATCGACCCTGCGTATACTGGAAGCATGACAATGGGCGGCGGCACGGCTGGAGCGCTCGTTCAGATGGCGGCGCTTGCCGTGAATGCAGGTATGGCCAACTATGTGGCGTGCGTCTTTGGTGACGCTGCGCGTTCAGGTGGGTCTCGCTTCAATCGGGCTTCGGGCTGGGGCGACAGCTGGGGCATCTGGGGCATGTATGCGGCTGCTGCAAACAGTGCCGTGGCTGCGAGCCGCCACATGGCCCTGTACGGCACGACGAGCCGGCATCTCGCCGAAGTTGCGGTTGCCTGCCGCAGGCACGCCTCGATGAACCCCGAGGCTGTCATGCGTAAGCCGATTACCATCGAGGATCACCAAAACTCCCGATGGGTGGTCGAACCCTTTCATCTTCTGGACTGCTGCCTGATATCTGACGGCGGAGTCTGTATCATTGTCACCACGCCGGAGAGGGCAAAGGACCTTAAGAAAAAGCCCGTCCTTATCTCGGGCATGGGACAGGCCTACACAACGCAGAATCTCGAGCGCGAAGACTGGTGGTATGTGCCCCATCAGAAGGAAGCACTCTCGCGGGCCTTCACTATGGCGGGTCTGACGGCCAAGGATGTCGACGTCGCTCAACTCTACGACAATTTCACAATGAGCGTCCTTCTGTGGCTCGAGCACGCCGGTTTCTGTGGAGTAGGTGAGGCGGGTCCTTTCGTGGAGGGCGGTCGCATCCAGCTCGGCGGAGAGTTGCCTGTAAACACCGCCGGCGGGAATCTGTCGGAATCCTACATGGAAGGCTGGCTGCATATCGTGGAAGGCGTACGCCAGATGCGCGGCGAATGTGGTGAGCGCCAAGTGAAGGGTGCGGAAGTGTGCCTCGTGACTGGCCGTGGCATGACCCTCAACTGCTCAAACGCGATGCTCCTGCGTCCCGCCTGAGGAGCCGGTTGCACGGACGGTGTGAGTCTTTCCCAAACCCCCAATTCGAGATTTGCCATGAGCGATGCCTACGAAAAGCCACTTCCTACGATCACGCCCGAAACCGAACCTTTCTGGGCGGCTACGAGGAACGGTAAGCTGTCCATGCAGAAGTGCGCCGGATGTAACCACATCCGCTATCCGGTCAACGAAATCTGTCCTCGCTGCTTATCGGAGGACGCCGAGTGGGTGACCTTGAGCGGCAAGGGCACGGTCTTCTCCTTTATCGTCTTCCACCAGGTCTACAATCAGGCCTTCGCGAAGGATGTCCCATACAACGTGGCGCTGATTCAGCTCGACGAAGGTCCGCGCATGTTCTCAAACGTGGTGGGTGTTCCCAATGACGCAGTGAAGGTGGGCGACCGCGTCGAGGCAGTGTTTGAGAAGGCCACCGAGACCGTCACCATTCCCCGCTTCCGTCCGGCTTCCATGTGAGTCGGTAACCGGAGACTGACCTGATGGACTTTAACCTTCCTGAAGACATTCGCATGATCCAGGACGTGGTGGCGCGCTTTGTCAAAAGCGAGCTCATCCCTCTTGAGCGCATGGTAATCCAACGAGAGGCGGAGCGCGGATTCAAAGATGATCCCATTCTGCCCCCGGAGGTCGACAAGGCGCTCCAGGCGAAGACAAAGGAGATCGGGCTTTGGGGTATCGACGTGCCGGAGGAGTACGGCGGGCAGAACCTCGGCGCCCTTGCAAAAACTGTCGTTACGGAACAACTCAAGCATTCCATCACGCCCTTCATCTTGCCGCCGGAAAGCCCCAACCTGTTCTTTCTGAGGGATCAGTGTAAGGGCAGCCAGATCGATCGCTATCTGCTGCCCTATGCGCGTGGTGACAAGAAGTCTTGTCTTGCGCTCACTGAGCCAGGTGCGGGCTCCGATGCTGGCGCAATCCGTTCTCACGCCGAGCGACGTAATGGAAAGTGGGTGTTGAACGGCCAGAAGCTGTGGATCAGCGGGGCCAGGCGTGCGGACTTCATGATCGTCATCGCCGTCACCGATCCGGCCAAGCGCACGCGTGGAGGCATGACTGCGTTTCTCGTGGACCGCGACACCCCCGGCATCAGCATTCCGCAGTCCTTTCCGATGATTGGCGAGTATCATCCTTACGCAGTGAACTTCGACAATGTAGAGCTCACAGACGAACAGGTGCTCGGCGAGGTCGGCAACGCCTTCGTGCCGCTTCAGAACCGGCTTGGCATCCGGCGCGCCGAAATTGCAGCCCGCTCGATGGGGCTGGCCTCCCGCTGTATCGATCTGATGATCGAACAGGCCAAATCGCGCTCCACCTTCGGCGCGCCTCTCGCCGACCGTCAAACGATCCAGTGGTGGATATCCGACAGCTATCAGGAGCTGGAGATGGTCCGCCTGCTCACTTACCGGCTCGCCTGGAAGCTCGACCAGGGCATCAAGGACGTGCGGCGTGAAGCAGCGATGGTCAAGATCCAGGCTACCGAAATGGTGACGCGCGTCGTGGATCGCGCGATCCAGCTTTTTGGCGGCATGGGCATCAGCAAGGAGATGCCGCTCGAATATATGGCTCGCATCATCCGCGTGTACCGGATCGTCGAAGGTCCGAGCGAGGTGCACCGCTGGACGATAGCGCGCGATCTGCTTCGCAACGGCCAGCCTGCGTAAGGGGGCTCTGAGGTCGCGCCCGCTACCTTGCGCGGCGCGGCTTCTCGCAAAAGGTTTAAGTCTTCCTGCGCCAGTCGCAGGAATGAAGATGGAGAGTAGGATGAGTTCTACCGAGGTGGCGCGCCCGTCAGCTGGTGCGCTTTCCGGCATTCGAGTGCTTGATGTAACAGGTTCGGCCGGAAACTATTGCGGCAAGCTGTTTGCGGATCTCGGTGCCGATGTGATCCTGGTGGAGCCACCGGGCGGCACGGCACTGCGTCGGGAGGGGCCGTTCGCTGGCGATGCTGTTCATATCGAGGCGAGTCTGCCGTTTGCGTATCAAAACACAAACAAGCGTGGCATGGTCCTGGACCTCGACCATGAACAGGGACCCGATATCTTGCGTGCGCTTGTGGCTCGCGCCGACGTCCTCCTGGTAACGGAAAGGCCCGGGCAGATGGAACGCCGGGGTCTGGGTTATTCCGCGCTGGCCGCGGTGAAGCCGTCACTGGTCTATGCGAGCATTACGCCGTTCGGCCAGACAGGCCCTTACGCGGACTACGCCGCCGAGGACATCGTCAGCATGGCGTTGGGCGGCATGCTCTATCTGGCTGGTTATGCCGACAGTGCACCTCTTGAGGCCTATGGCAACCAGGCCCATGTCGCCGCAAGCTTGTTCACGTCGGTTGCTGCGATGGCCGCTCTGTACTCAGCCGAGGCGACTGGACGTGGAGAGTTCATCGACGTCTCGACCCAGGAATGCGTCGTCATGGGCCTGGAGAACGCGGCCCAGTTCTACGACCTCGAGCGTGTTGTGCGAAAGCGTTATGCCGGCGAGCAGCGTCAGGCAGGGTCCGGCGTCTATCACTGCAAGGATGGCATGATTTACATGCTGGCTGGCGGCGTTGCGTCCAACCGTTTCTGGCGCAACTCCGTAGCATGGCTCATCGAGGAGGGGTTGCCGGGGGCGGAGGAGCTTGCCGAAGATCGGTGGCAGGACATGGCGTTCCTCGCCACATCCGAGGCAAAGGCCAGGTTCGCGGAGATTTTCAATCCGTTCGCGCTGACGCGCACGAAGGCTGAGTTCTACGAGATTGGACGAAAGCGGCGAATTCCCATTTGTCCGGTTGCGACGCCCGCCGACATCTTGGCGAGCCGCCAGTTGCAGTACCGCGAATTCTTTGCGTCGGTTGAAAATCCATTCCTCGGCCGGCCTGTTGTGATGCCGGGGGCGCCCTACAAGTTGTCGGCGACGCCCTGGGCTCTGCGGCGCCGTGCGCCGAAGCTTGGGGAACATACGCTCGAAATCCTCGAAGAAATCGGGCTGGGAAGGGACGACGCCGAAGTCCTGCTTCGCGAAAGGGTCATCTGATGACGAACCGACCACTCGACGGCGTGCGCATTACGGACTTCTGCTGGATCGGCGCCGGATCCTACACGACGAAACTCCTCGCCGACATGGGCGCCGACGTCCTGAAGATCGAGAGCTCAAGCTACCTCGACAGCTTGCGGCTTAGCGCACCGTACAAGGACAAGATTCCCGGCGTGAACCGTTCGGGCTATTTCGCCGATCGCAACACCAGCAAGCGCAGCGTCGCCATCAACCTGAAGAATCCGAAGGGTGTTGAGCTCATTCGCCAGTTGATCGGCAAGAGCGACGTCGTCTCGAACAATTTCACACCCGGTGTCATGGAGAAGTTTGGTCTCGGCTATGAGGCCGTGCGCGAAATCCGGCCGAACGTGATCTATCTGTCCATGTCCATGCAGGGTTCTGATGGGCCGGAGCGTGACACGTTGGGATACGGTCTTACCATCGGTGCGCTTTCCGGCGTGCAGTATCTGACCGGCCTGCCAGGTCGCGATCCGGCAGGGACGGGCACCAATTTTCCCGATCATATTCCCAATCCGGGCCATGCGGCCTTTGTTCTGCTCGCCGCTCTGCGCCATCGCCGGCGCACGGGGCAGGGTCAGTCCATCGACATGGCGCAGATCGAGGCCACAGTGGTGCTCTTTGGGCCAGCCTTGATGGACGTCTCGGCCAATGGCCATGTCCAGGGACCGTGCGGCAATGATCTCATGCGCGCGTCTCCTCACGGCGTTTATCCCTGCAAAGGGGATGATCGCTGGATCGCCATCGCTGTAACGAACCGCGCCCAATGGTCCGCTGTTGCCGATCTTCTCGGCCTCCAGGATGAGGCCGCCGCGCGCGGCTGGGATCGTGCCACTCTTCGCTATCGTGATCGGGTCGAAGTGGACGCGGCGGTGGCTGGCGCCACGCAGAACTGGGATGCCGTCGCTCTCATGAAAGAGCTTCAGCAGCGCGGCGTGGCTGCCGGCGTCGTGCAAGACGCGTCCGACGTGGTCGAGAAGGATCCGCAACTTGAGCATCGCCACCATTGGTGCCGCCTCGATCACGCGGAGATGGGCCCCATTGCCTACAACGCCCCACCATTCCGCTTTGCCTCGCGACCCGTCGGTCCGCGGGCGTCGGCTCCATTGCTCGGCGAGCATACGAAGGAAGTCTGCCGCGAACTGCTTGGCCTCGACGATCAGGCGATCGCCACACTCACTGCCGAAGGAGTTCTCACGTGACGGGATCGCAGGCAGCAGGCCAAATCGCCGATTTTCTGCTCGCACTTGATGGATCCAAGATCACGTCGACGGAGCGGCATACAGCGCGTCGCGCGTTGCTCGACACCATGGCCGTTGCGATCGCCGGCTGCAGCGAGCCGGCCACAAAGTGTGTGCAAGACTACGCACGCGGACAGCAGGCTCCGCTCATGGCTTCTGTCTGGGCAACGGGTGAACGGTTGCCGCTGGAAATGGCGGCATTGGTCAACGGCGTCATGGGCCATGTGATGGACTACGACGACGTAACGTCTCCCATGCGCGGTCATCCCAGTATCGCGATGTGTCCGCCGCTCGTGGCTTATGCGGAGGCGACAGGCGCTTCGTGCGAGCAATTGCTTGTGGCCTATGTCGCGGGCTTTGAGATCGTCGGAAAGCTCTCTCGGGCCGTTGCCGACAAGCACTATGCAAAGGGATGGCACTCCACCGCCACCATCGGCCTCCTGGGCGCCGTGGCAGGCCTTGCCCATCTCATGCGCCTCAATCGGGCTGAAATCGGCAACGCTCTTGGTCTGGCGGTTGCGCAGTGCGGCGGGACGCAGGAGAACTTCGGATCTATGGCGAAGCCGTTCCAGGCTGGGCAGGCAGGAGCTGCTGCGCTACGCGCTGCGCTTCTGGCGCGGGAAGGCTTTGACGCTTCGCATGCAGCCCTCGATGGACCTCGTGGCTTTACGGCTCTGTATGCAGATGGTCATGGTCATGTCCTTGGCGAGGCTTTCGCTGCGCTTGGAAAGGGACCTCTGGAGATCTCCTCCGCCGGCATCGAGATCAAGAAATATCCGATGTGTTACGCCGCCCATCGTGCCATCGATGGCATTCTGGACCTGCAGGCAGCTCATCCGGGCCTCAGACTTGACCGGGTAGCGCGAGTCGAGGTGCGCGGCAGTCCCCGGGCGTTTGTCCCGCTTATCCACGATGCGCCGCGCACAGGCTTGGAAGGCAAGTTCTCCATGCCCTACGCGGTGGCAGCGGCGTTGGCCGATGGCGACGTACGGCTCGCCAGCTTTGAGGACGCCGCTGTCCAGAGGCCCGAGATTCAGGCTTTCTTGAGCAAGGTGCATAAGTCGCAGGAAGACGGTGAGCTGCTCCCGCGTTGGACAAAGCTGACGCTGTTTCTCGAAGATGGTGAGCAACTCGAGCGTCGCGTGGAAGCCTTGCGCGGGAGCGCAGGGGTTCCTCTTTCGGATGCCGAGCTGACGCGCAAAGTGGAAGATTGCTGCAGCTTTGCGGCCGCGAAATCCCGATCGCGTGAGGATGATGCCGGCATTGACGGCACTCACCTCTCTCGCACCGTGCTTTCGGCCGATGCGCAGAGCGTCGCAGACCTGCTTGCACAAGGCTTGCGCGGCGGGGCGTCTCGTTGCGTGTCCTAGCCCGGATATCTCACACTGGGATGGGCATCGGGGCTCCAAATCAGCGAAAGTAGTTGTACTGCAACGACTTTGCCGGTGATTCGAGGAAGCCCGATGCCGACAAAGGCTTGGGTCTAAAGCGGAATCTGATCATGCCGCACCGTATCCAGTGGCGGCAAAGTAGTTTTCGCACTCGCTTGAGGTGCCGACGCTGTGGCCGGCGGAGTCCGCACAATATCAGCCAGCGGCCTGCCGTGGTGTGTTCAAACTTTTGACCGTCGCTCGCATTGACTTCTGAGCCACAGGGCTGGACCGTGGGAGTATTAGCCACAGAAGAACTTATCTCTCTGTGTGTGCGCCACTTGCCTCGGCGGGAATTGAAAGCGGATTCCCCATGCCCCACCGCTCTCCCGCTTGGCAGCCGGTTGAATCATCAAAACGATGGATTCATCCAGATCGGATAACACTCTAATATGGTGTGGCGCGACCATCACGCCGCCTCACGGCTCCATGCGGCGAAAGATGAATTGTCGCTATGATACCTTTGATCCGCTTGAAGATCTCTTCCCTTCATTGTGCTGAAGCCATTATCATTTGTAAGCGATGTCTCTTCGAGAGCGGGCCACACTGTGGAAGGAAGTCGTGACATGCAGATAGATCGTCGTTCACTGCTCGCCTGCGGCGCTCTGGTACCTTTGATGAGGCATGGAATACGCCGTGCTTGTGCAGCCGAGCAAGCTGAACAGGAGAAGGCCGAATATACCTTGCGAATTGCCAGTGGCCTCGCCGAGCTTGCTCCGGATCATATCGTCTCGACCACCCTCTATAACGGCCAGTTTCCGGGACCGCTGCTGCGCTTCAAGGAAGGGCAACGCACCTTGGTGGATGTCCATAACGACACCGACACGCCCGAACTGGTGCACTGGCACGGCCAGATGATTCCGAGCGACGTTGATGGTGCGGCCGAGGAGGGCTCGCCTTACATCCCGCCGCACGGCATGCGCCGCATCTCGTTCGTACCAAGGCCGGCCGGCTTTCGCTTCTATCACACGCATGTTGCTGCTGGTGGGGACCTCAATCGCGGCACTTATACAGGTCAGGTCGGAGCGGTCTATATTGAGCCGAAGAATGAACCCGGAGCCTATGACCGCGAGGTGTTCCTGGTGCTCAAAGAATGCCAGCCGTCCTTCAGTCGTGGCGGCGATATGGCGATGGACTTTCTCGCCGGCGAGCCGATCAAGACTCTGCAGGAGATCGGCAAGAATGCCGACAACAAGGCCAAGGAGAAAACCAAGGGATATGAGGTCGGCTACGAGCTGTTCTCAATCAACGGCAGGATGCTCGGGCACGGCGAGCCCATCCGCGTCAAGCAGGGCGAGCGTGTAACGTTTCACGTCCTGAACGGCAGTGCCGGCGAGATCCGAAGCCTCGCGCTGCCGGGGCATATGTTCAAAGTCGTCGCGCTCGACGGCAATCCCGTGCCGACGCCACGAGACGTGCCGGTGCTCTGGCTCGGAACAGCGGAGCGTATCTCGGCCGTCGTCGAGATGAATCATCCGGGCGTATGGGTCATGGGCGATCTTGCGGACGACGACCGCAACCGCGGTATGGGCATCGTCGTCGAATATGCGGGCGCCAACGGCAAACCCCAATGGGTAAAGCCGAAGCCGTTCCGCTGGGATTACGCGCAGTTCGGCAGGGTGGACACAGCGCCGGCCGGGCCCGACGAGACGATGGAGTTCACCATCGTCAAGCACAACGCCGCACTGAACGGCTTCAACCAGTGGACGCTCAACGGAGAGGCGTTCTCGATGGAGACGATGAAGCCGATGTTCAAGTTGCACGAAGGACGCCGTTATCGGCTCAGATTCCGTAGCGCGAGCGACGACATCCACCCTCTGCATCTGCATCGACATAGCTTTGAGTTGGTGCGTGTCGGCGGCAAGCCGACAGCTGGCATCCTCAAGGATGTCGTGATGCTCGGTGGCTTCCAGGAGGTCGAATTCGATTTCGTCGCCGATAATCCTGGCAGGACGCTCTTCCACTGCCATCAGCAACTGCATATGGATTTCGGCTTCATGGCGCTGTTCGACTATGTGTGACGCATGAATATCACCAGCGAAGAAACGTCTGCCTCGTCCCGGCGCAGCTCGCCGCTGGAAGTTCTTCGCATTTTTCTCAAGCTTGGGCTGACCTCCTTTGGTGGCCCGATTGCCCACCTTGGATATTGCCGCGACGAGTTCGTCGCGCGCCGGAAATGGGTCGACGAACATGCCTACGCCGATCTCATCGGTCTGTGCCAGTTCCTGCCGGGCCCCGCCAGCAGTCAGGTCGTCTTCTCCATCGGCCTGATGCGGGGCGGCTATCTTGGCGCGCTCGCCGCGTGGTCCGGCTTCACGCTGCCTTCGGCTGCGGCCCTCATCCTCTTCGCCTACGGGGCAGGGAGGCTGGGCGGTTCGGTCGGAAGCGGGTTGCTGCACGGATTGAAGCTGACGGCGGTGGCCATCGTCGCGCAGGCCGTCTGGGGTATGGCGCGCACGCTCTGTCCCGATCGCGAGCGCGCGTCTGTTGCGGTAGTGGCGGCGCTGATCATCCTCTTCAGCACGTCATCGGTGATGCAGATCGCGGCCATCGCGCTCGGCGGGGCCG
>JGI24705J35276_12238187_pt1 | contig 17040 bp, 14 predicted proteins | sample TergutNt197P4_FD_35276 | JGI IMG/M metagenome (IMG submission 35276) | reverse complement strand
GCTCGGAGGGACTCGAACCCCCACGATGTTACTCACTGCCACCTCAAGGCAGCGCGTCTACCAATTCCGCCACGAGCGCTTGGGATGCCAGCTTGCGCCGACCGGATCAATGGCGTCGATGTAACAAATCGATCGAAGGGGTACAAGCCTGCCGGGGTCCCAAATTCCACAAGCTTTGCGAGGAAAAATCCCTCCCCGCGGCCATCCTGCACGGCTGCCGGGTGAACCATGGTCGGCATTTGCGCGACGGACCAGCGCCGCGTTATGGTCGACAGATGGTTAGCGACCGCCAAGCCCTCGATTTGACGCTGTTTTCAGCCGCTGCGGGCGTTCCCGTGGAATGGCGGATTTCGGACGCACCCGTCCCCTACCCTGAGGCAGTGGCTGGCATGGAGGCGCGGGTTGCGGCCATTGCAGCGCAAGATGCCCCTGAATTGGTCTGGCTTCTGGAGCATCCACCACTTTATACCTCCGGCACGTCCGGCAAGGCCTCCGACCTGCTCGCCCCGCGCTTTCCGACCTTCGCGAGCGGCCGCGGCGGACAACTGACCTATCACGGCCCTGGCCAACGGGTGGCTTACGTGATGCTTGACCTCAAGCGACGCCAGCCGGACGTCCGCGCCTATGTGGCGAGCCTGGAGGAATGGATCATCCGAACGCTGGCTGCCTTCAACGTTCGTGGCGAGCGGCGCGAGGACCGGGTCGGCGTCTGGGTGAAGCGGCCCGACAAGGGGCCGGGTCATGAGGACAAGATCGCTGCCATCGGCGTGCGGCTGAAGCGCTGGGTGTCACTGCACGGCGTCGCCATCAATGTCGAGCCGGACCTGTCGCACTTCGCAGGCATCGTGCCCTGCGGCATCGCCGACCCCCGCTATGGGGTCACCTCGCTGGTCGATCTCGGCCATCCCGTCACGATGACCGACGTCGACATCGCGCTCCGGCAGGCTTTTGTGGAAATATTCGGCCCTACAAAAACGGCCGCGCCTGAAGCTGCCATCTGATTCACACGCTCTGTCTTGAACTCAGGCGTTCGGATCGCTTGCGTTCGGATAGAACAGCTCCTGGCCATCGATCTTGTAATTCGCAATCGTCTTCTGTCCGTCGGGCGAGACAACCCAATCGACGAACTGCTGCCCAAGCTCCGCCTTGACGCTGGGACATTTCTGCGGGTTCACCAGCATCACGCCGTACTGGTTGAACATGCGCCTGTCGCCCTGAACCAGGATTTTAAGGTCGCCTCTGTTCTGGAAATGGATCCAGGTGCCGCGGTCGGAGAGCACATAGGCATCACTCGCCTTCGCCGTATTGAGCGCGGCGCCCATGCCCTGGCCAATCGATTTGTACCAGTCGCCATGATCCTTCCCAATATCGATGCCGGCATCCTGCCAGAGCTTCAGCTCGGCGGTATTCGTGCCCGAGCGGTCGCCGCGCGAGATGAACGGCAGCTTGGCGTCTTTGATCTTGTGCAGCGCCTTGGCGACATCCGTCATCCCCGCGACATGCGCCGGGTCGCTCTTGGGTCCGATCAGGACGAAGTCATTGTACATCACCGGAAAGCGTTTGACGCCGTGCCCTTCGTTCAGGAATTTCTCCTCCTGCGCCTTGGCATGCACGAACACGACATCGGCATCGCAGCGGCGGGCGGTGTCGAGCGCCTGGCCCGTGCCTTGCGCAACGACCTTCACCGTGATGCCGGTCTTCTCCCGGAATTTTGGCAGCAGATATCCGAACAGCCCGGAGTCCTCTGTCGAGGTCGTTGAGGCGACCACGATTGACTTGTCCTCGGCATGACCGATCGGACCTACGACCGACGCCGCCGCAAAGGCCGCTGCTCCGATCAGCACACGCAAGTTGATCATGGCGTTTCCTCCGCTGCAAGATCCAGGCAGAGTTTTTTTCCGCCCTTTACTCAAACCAGCTTGCCTAATGCTGGTTCCCCGTCAAGCCGGCTACGTTTGCCTTTCGACCATATTTGGCTTCGCGCGCCCAGAAACAGCGGCGGTGTACGAGCACCTTTTGCCGCATATCCCGTCGATGCTACTGCTTCGACCGCCGGTATTGTGACGGCGTCACACCCACAAGCCGCCTGAAAACGACACCGAGATGTGTCTGATCGGCAAACCCGCAGAGTGCCGCAATTTCGACAATCGGCAGATTCGACTGCTCCAGCAGCTCTCGGGCCCGATTGACGCGCAACTCCATGATATATTGATGCGGCGTTTGCCGAAACGATGCCCTGAACCGTTTCATCAGGCTTGTCTGCCCCAGGTTGAGCAGAGCCGCCAAGTCATTTAATAGGATTTTCGAGGGTAAATTGTCCCTGATATAGTTAGTTACAAGCTGAATTTGCCTGTTGGTTAGTGGAACGTCCGCAGAAGGTTCCAGGTCTGTCAAGTTGGCATTCTTGCGTAGTACATGTGCCGCCAGCGCCCGTACGAGATATTCGACCTTCAGATCTGCATACCCCGCCGGCTCGAGCAGCGATTGATGAAGTGATTGCAGCAACGATGCCAAGCCAGGATCTTCGAAGCCGAAGTCTGGGACGATTTCAAGAGACTTGGCGTCGCGCTCAAATAGTTCGCCGGCGACCTCGGTGATAATTGCGCGCTTTACAAATGTATGAAGTACCTTGCCTTCGCTTCGCCGATTGGTTTCTACCGACAGCTCCGGCGCAATAATACACATCCGGCCTGATGGGCAGATCAAATCATATTTTCTCCCATCGGCCACTATGGTGGCCTCGGTCGCACCTTGACACATCGAAACCCAGAGATCGGGAATAGCCCGGTGTTCGAGCAAGTCCAGATACGGACTCGTCACAGTCACACTGACGTTGATGTTAGGCCAACCAAGGCCATCGCTGGTCCGCAGGACGGAGGTCTTTGGGCCGATTTCGAGCGCCGCTTGATCCAATCGATATGGCAGCCCCTTCCTTCTTCTTATCATGCCGCCACCTGCAGCATCATTCTTACCGCCCTTGAGACCTGGATTGTTAAAATTCAACGCCTAATCTACTGAAGTGGGCGGAATCTCTTTGAATCCGACACGCAATCTGAAAAAGCGGTTTTTGATTTCCACCAACCATATCCCCGCTTTATCCGTGGGACAGCCGCGGCCCAGTTGAGAAGCAATATCTCATTTGCCCGGCCAGCCCTGTACCGGACTTCTACGGTGACAGAGACGAATCAAGAAACGCTCCAGAGACAGGCTTTCAGTCTATCAGCGAATCAAACAGATCGTAGCGTGTATTGTTCTAAGACCAACAACATGGACAGACACCTGCATTTTCGCATATCCCACCTTTTATGGCTGTTTGAGTTCCCCAACGGAACCGACAGGATGTGCAAGCAGATTGCTGCCAAAGCACAACCAGACACCGCGTTGCATCTCGATAGTCGTGACGCTGAGCTGTATCGCTCTTGCTTCGCGCTCATTGCCGCCATGGGTCAAAAGGTGATTAACGGGCTCTGCGCGCTTATAAGTACGCGTTCGAAATGACCGCGCACTCTGGCACGATCTCTGGCTTCTATTCGCAGGAAAATTGATGAAGCGAGGAACGAAACCTGCCCTAAGGCGTTTGCCCGCGTCCAGGCGGGCTCAGAATGATAAGAAGACACAAACCGCGAAAAGGCGATACTGAACGCAGCTTCCGGCTGCTGGTTGAAGGGGTTGTGGACTACGCGCTCTATATGCTCGACCCCACGGGCATTATCACCAGTTGGAACATTGGCGGACAACGTATCAAAGGCTATTCGTCCGAAGAGATCATCGGCCGGCATTTCTCACGTTTCTATACAAAATCCGACCGGGCCAACGGCAAGCCCTCGCGGGCGCTGAACATCGCAAAAGAACAGGGACGCCATGAGGAAGAAGGCTGGCGCGTCCGCAAGGATGGCACCTTTTTCTGGGCGAGCGTCATCATCGATCCAATCTACGAGGACGGCGAGCTCGTTGGCTTTGCCAAGATCACCCGCGACATCACCGAGCGGCGCGATGCGCAGCTCAAGCTCGACGCCATGCAGAGGCAGCTCGCGCACGCCCAGAAATTCGACGCGCTCGGCCAGCTGACCGGTGGCGTCGCGCATGATTTCAACAACCTGTTGATGATCATAGGCGGCGGCCTGCACGTGCTGAAGAAGGGCATTGGCAACGACGCGACGCTGCTGAGCGCGCTCTCCGCCGTCGAGACGGCCACGAAGCGCGGCACCGCATTGACCAGCCAGCTTCTGACATTTGCGCGGCGACAAAGCGTCAATCCACGATCAATCAATTTCGCAAAGCGGATCGAAGCGATCCAGGAAGTCCTCAATGCCGGCCTTGGCAGCGCGGTGCGGCTTGCTTTCGATATCGATCGTGCCACCTGGGCGATCCAGGCGGATATTTCCGAACTTGAGACCGCGCTGCTCAATCTCGTCATCAATGCACGCGACGCAATGCCCGACGGCGGCACCGTGACAATCGGTGCCCGCAACGTCACACAGTCTGATCCGCCGCATGACGGGGAGTTCGTCGCGATTACCGTCGCCGATACCGGCCTCGGCATCCCTCCCGACGTCGTAGACAGGATCTTCGAGCCGTTTTTCACGACCAAACCAATGGGCAAAGGTACCGGCCTCGGCCTCTCCCAGGTGCACGGCTTCGCTCATCAGGCCGGCGGCACGGTGACGGTCGAAAGCGAACTCGGCATGGGCACGGAAGTCACTATCCTGCTTCCTCGCGCGCCTCCTGAACAGCGATTCGATTTGACGGATACCGCGCCATCTCGCAGCAGCGGCACCGTGCTCCTGGTGGAAGACAATCCTGATGCCGCCTCCGTTAGCGTCGCGCTCCTGGAACAACTCGGCTATCAGGTTCGCCGCGCTGCGAACGCGGAGGCCGCGCTGCGGGTGATCGAGCATGACGGCGTCGATCTCGTCTTCTCTGATATCGTCATGCCCGGCAAGATGGACGGTCTCAGTCTTGCGCACCGCTTGCGGCAAATCCGCCCCGGCCTGCCGATCCTGCTCGCAACCGGCTACCGCGATGCCGCGGACAACGCGCGCGGCAATTTCCCGATTCTGCACAAGCCCTATGAGATCCACGAACTGAGCGAAGCAATCGCCAAGCTGCCGCGCAATGGCTAGAGCACGCGCTCTAAACGTCCTCCGGAAATTGGAAGCTTCCTACCGGGCTGAGCACTTGTTCCTCGATCTCGTGTACCTTTGCGTGTCTGATTGTCAGATTGGTCGAGCAGGGTCGATGACAGTAAGACAACAGAACAATGACAAGGTCGGGGCCGCATCACGGCTGCCATCTGCGTTCTCGGGGAGCTGGCGAGACAGCATGCGGAACAACCCGCTCGTTCCTGCTTCGGCAACGCCATAAAAAAAATCAGCAATCCCGAGAAACCGTCCCAAAGGCAACGCGTTGCTCGGGAAGGAGGCAGACCCCACAGAGATCCGAAAGCAACATTCAGGGAGCAGCAAAAATGGCGAACCCACGCCCAGAGGAAAAGATTACCAAAAGCGGTGAGGACACAATTCGGCGCGTCAGCGAAGAAACGACTGAGCAAACGCGGCGCATTGGACTGGCTGTGGCTAAGACTGGTGAGGAGATGACCCAAACCAGCGCCAATTTGTTGCAGCAGAATGCTGAGATGCTACAGAATTCCTGGCGCCTCGGTGTAGACTTGGCAACGACAATAATGGGGCGCTCCACCGACCAGCTTGGTCGCACGTTTGGTCTGACGGGAAACGGGGCACAGCAGGCCGCTCAACGATCGGCTCGCAACGCCGAAACAGTCCTGTACTCGGCTACTGCGGTCAGCAAGGAGATCGAGGGGATTTCACGAGAATACGTCGAATTCGTGCGGCGTCAAATCGAGAGAAACATCGATAGCATGAACCAGTGCTGGAACTGCCGAAGCCTTCAAGAGCTTACCGCGGTTCAGACCGATCTGATGCGTGATACCGTAGCCAGTCTGATCGAGAGCAACCGTCGGTTGGCTGACATGTCGGGCAGATTGGCCGACGATGCTGGACGGCATATCACGGAGCAAATGCGGGCCTAAGCCGGCTTTCGCGGCTTACAAGTTTTTGTTTGTCGCAGGTTCTTATCGGAAAAGCGTAGGACACTTCCGGAACCTGCTGTGCTTTGCGCCGAAGTGGGAACCGGTTCCTACGTCACAAAATATTTAGACCGTTAGACCGTCGGCAGGACCGAGAACGCCTCCCCTGCCTGCCGGAGGTTCAATTCGTTGACGCCTGCTGGTTCGTCAGTGACGCTGTTGACGCGTGCCGATGGCGGGCCGTGCCTGCACATCGCTATCATTTCGGCCACCCGCTGCGGAGACCCGGCAAACAGCGCCTCCACGCTGCCGTCGCGGCGATTCCGCACCCAGCCTTCCAATCCGATCGTGATCGCCTGGTATTCGACCCAGGCGCGATAGCCGACACCCTGCACCCGGCCACGGATCGTGACTTGAAGAATCGCTCGGCTCATTTCTGTAACCCGAGGAAGTGGCCACTGCGCACTTTCATGTCGCCCTCGCGCATGACCCTGCCCGTCAGCTCCGACGATGCCAAGCCTTTGAGTTTTTTCGGCGACGTTCCTTCGTGCAGGGCCTTCAAAGTCTCGTAAACAGCTTGCGTGGCCGCGGCGATAGGCGCATGGCCCTGCAAGGCGATGCGCACGCGCTGGCCGGCAAGATAGTCGAGCGCGCTCAAATTTTCCGGCGCACCACCAAGAACGATCGGCAATCGTGTCGCGGCCGAGATCGCCTCGAGCTGAGTGCGCGACTTGATGCCGGTGAAGAACAGCGCATCGACGCCGGTTGCCTCGTAGGCACGCGCGCGCAGGATCGCATCCTCGACCGACGTGATCGAGACCGCGCCCGTGCGTCCCATGATGACCAGCGATGGGTCGCTGCGGCCGTCGAGCGCCGCCTTCATCTTGCCGACGCCTTCCTCCATCGAGATCAGTTGCGTCTTGGCCTCGCCGAAGGCCTGCGGCAACAGCGTATCCTCGATGGTGAGACCGGCGGCCCCGGCCGCCTCAAGTTCCTGCACCGTGCGGCGAACGTTGAGCGCGTTACCATAGCCGTGATCGGCATCGACCAGCACCGGCAGACACGCTGCGCGCGACATCCGCCGCATCTGCTCGGCGAGTTCAGTGAGCGTGATAAGCGCGATGTCGGGGTCGCCGAGCACCGCCAGCGACGCGGCCGAGCCACCGAACATGCCGAGCTCGAAACCAATATCTTCAGCGATACGGATCGAGATTGCGTCATAGACCGAGCCCGGGCGGATGCAGCCGGGCTCCGACAGGATTGAGCGCAGTTTCTCGCGCCGGCTTCGAAAGGTCATTGCGTCCTCTCATATCTATTCGAGTTGCGATCATAACCCGAAAAATAGGATGGAGGGAGCATGAATGTTCGCGACATCAGTTTACCTCTCCCCGCTTCAGTGGCTATCACATTCACACACCTCGCACACCCCGGTTATTATTCCGGCGCGCCCCCCGCGTTTGAGGGACTCGCACTTTGCAGGGCAATGGTGCAGGAGAAAGACCAATTTCGATCTCAACAGTCAACCAACCCTCCCTCGTCTCGATTCCACGTCGACCGGATGAAATTTGATGGAGGCTATGAGCCCTGTCGTGTCAGCAATGAATTCAATACGTCGCATCCTGTCTGGTCTGCACCTCATAGGCGCAGTCCTTGCTTTTTTCACCTGCCAAGTATCTGCCGTCTCGGCGCAAGAGCCTCGTGCGCAACTGGTCCTGCAATTGGGGCATTCCGGCGCGATTAACTCGATTGTGTTTTCGCCTGATGGGCGGACCGTGCTGTCGGGAAGCTGGGACAACACAGTCAAACTCTGGGATGTCGCGAGCGGGCGAGAGCTCAGGACGTTCACGGGGCATTCTTCCTTCATTAGCTCGGTTGCGTTTTCGCCGGATGGACGGACCGCGCTGTCGGGAAGCAATGACATGACGCTCAGGCTTTGGAATGTGGCGAGCGGGCGCGAGCTCAGGACCTTCACGAGGCATTATGGCGCGTTTACCTCGGTTGCGTTTTCTCCTGATGGTCGCACTGTGTTGTCGGGAAGCATCGATAAGACAGTCAGGCTCTGGGATGTAACGAGCGGGCGCGAGCTCAAGACGTTCACGGGGCATTCTGCCGAGGTTGCCTCTGTGGCGTTTTCGCCTGATGGGCGGATCGTGCTGTCGGGAAGTCACGATAAGACGCTCAGGCTTTGGGATGTGGCCAGCGGGCACGAGCTCAGGACGTTCACGGGGCATTCTTCCTGGGTTCAGTCGGTTGCGTTTTCGCCTGATGGTCGCACCGTGCTGTCGGGCAGCTCGGATCGTACGATCAAACTCTGGGACGTGGCCAGTGGGCGCGAGCTCAGGACGTTCATGGGAAATTATGGCGGGGTTATCTCCGTTGCGTTTTCGCCGGATGGACGGACCGTGCTGTCCGGAGATTTTGAGACGGTCAGACTCTGGGATGTAGCGAGCGGGCGCGAGCTCAAGACTTTCACGGGGGCTCGTGGCGTCCTTCGGTCGGTTCCGTTTTCGCCTGACGGTCGCACCACGCTTTCGTCGGGAAGCGGAGATAAGGAAGACAAGACGGTCAAGCTTTGGGATGTGGCCAGCGGGCACGAGCTCAGGACGTTCGCGGGGCATTCTGGCGAGGTCACCTCGGTAGCGTTTTCGCCTGATGGGCGGACCGCGCTGTCGGGAAGCAACGATAAGACGCTCAGGCTTTGGGATGTGGTGAGCGGACACGAGTTCAGGACGTTCACGGGGCATTCTGACGAGGTTACCTCAGTTGCGTTTTCGCCGGATGGGCGCACCGCGCTGTCGGGAAGCTTCGATAAGACGGTTAAGCTTTGGGATGTGGCCAGCGGGCACGAGCTCAGGACGTTCACGGGGCATTCTGGCCAAGTTTGGTCGGTTGCTTTTTCACCGGACGGACGGGCCGTGCTGTCTGGAGGTGATAAGACGGTCAGACTCTGGGATGTAGCGAGCGGGCGCGAGCTCAGAACGTTCACGGGGCATTCTGGCGTCGTTACCTCGGTTGCGTTTTCGCCGGATGGACGCACCTCGCTGTCCGGAAGCTTCGATAAGACGGTCAGGCTTTGGGACGTGGCGAGCGGACGCGAACTCAGGACGTTCACGGGGCATTCTGACTTCGTTAGTTCTGTTGCGTTTTCGCCGGACGGGCGCACCGTGCTCTCGGGAAGCGGAGATAAGACCGTCAAGCTCTGGGATGTGGCGAGCGGGCACAAGCTCAGGACGTTCACGGGGCATTCTGACGAGGTTAAATCGGTTGCGTTTTCGCCGGACGGACGGGCCGTGCTGTCTGGAGGTGATAAGACCGTCAAACTCTGGGATGTAGCGAGCGGGCGCGAGCTCAAGACTTTCACGGGGCATTCTGAAGACATTAGCTCGGTTGCGTTTTCGCCTGATGGACGCACCGTGCTGTCGGGAAGCTGGGATAAGACTATAAGGCTCTGGGATGTGACTGATGGAGCCGAGCTGGCAAGGATGGTTTCATTCACCGACGGGTCCGCGCTGACCATCACACCCGAAGGCTTTTTCGACGCGTCTTCACCACAGGCTACACAGTACCTCAGCCTTGTCCGCGGACTTGATATCTCTCCCGTGGACGCACTCCACCGTCCTGACCTGGTTCGCGAGAAGCTCGCTGGTGACCCGAATGGCAAGGTGAAAGCAGCGGCCGCGCAGCTTGACCTTGAGCCGATGAGGTGAGGGCCAGCCGCGCACACTGCTCAAGGGTGGCGATCACCTCGCCTACCCCTGGGTTCGTCCTCAACGCACGCGTGGCCCGAAGCCAGCTTCAAGCAAACTCAAGGATCAACGCGTCCACCGCCAGCGTTGCGCCAGCGCTCGCGTGGATCTTCTTCACGGTGCCGTCGCGCTCGGCGCGCAGCACGTTTTGCATCTTCATGGCCTCGACGACCGCGAGAGCCTCGCCGACCTTGATCTCCTGCCCCTCGGTGACTGCGATCGAGACCACGAGCCCGGGCATCGGGCAGAGCAGTTTCTTGCCGCTGTCGGAGGCCGTCACAACTGGCATCAGACGCGCGGACGCCGCTTCCGTCTCCGTGAAGACGTAAACCGGCACCTCGACGCCCTGATGGGAGAGCCGGACGCCGTTCGGGATGGGGCGGACCTGCACCGCGATGAAATGGCCGTCGATGGTGCCCTGCCAGACCAGGTCGCCCGGCTTCCACGGTGATTCCAGGAGATGCGGGCTGCCGGCCTTGCCGTCAGCATCGACGAAGCGCACTGCGATCGCCTCGCCTTCGCGCGCGATCTCGAGCTGGATCTCGTCGCGACCGAGCCATACCGCACGGCGGCGCTCGCGCTGGATCACACGCCCGCCCATTTGCCCCGAGATCTGCCGCTTGCGCTCGCCAAGCACGTGATCAATGAAGGCGCCAACGGCGGCGACCCGCCGGGCGACCTTGCCTTCCGGCGGCCGCGGCGAAAAGCCTTTGGGAAATTCCTCGGCAATGAATCCGGTCGAGAGCTTGCCCTCGCGCCAGCGCGGGTGGTGCATCAAAGCCGACAGGAACGGAATGTTGTGGCGGATGCCGTCGACATAGAACATGTCGAGGGCAGTTGCCTGGGCTTCGATGGCAGCGGCGCGCGAAGACGCATGCGTGACGAGCTTGGCGATCATCGGATCGTAATGGATCGATATCTCGCCGCCCTCCTGCACGCCGGTATCATTGCGCACGGTAATGTCGTCCTTGGTGCGTTCGACCGGAGGGCGATACTTCGTCAGCCGCCCGATCGAGGGCAGGAAGTTGCGGAATGGATCTTCGGCATAAATGCGCGTTTCCACCGCCCAGCCGCTAAGTCTGATGTCCTCCTGCGCAATCGAAAGCTTCTCGCCGGCGGCGACGCGGATCATCTGCTCGACGAGATCGATGCCGGTGACGAGCTCTGTCACGGGATGCTCGACCTGCAGACGGGTATTCATCTCCAGGAAGTAGAAACTTTTGTCCTGGCCAGCGACGAATTCGACCGTCCCAGCGGAATCATAGTTGACTGCCTTCGCCAGCGCGACCGCCTGCTCGCCCATCTTGCGGCGGGTGGTCTCGTCCAGCAGCGGCGACGGCGCCTCCTCGATGACCTTCTGGTTGCGGCGCTGGATCGAGCACTCGCGCTCGCCGAGGTAGATCACATTGCCGTGCTTGTCGCCGAGCACCTGGATCTCGATGTGGCGGGGATCGACGATGAATTTTTCGACGAGGACGCGATCATCGCCGAATGATGCCTTGGCTTCGGCCTTGGCGAGCCCATAGCCCTCCTCGACCTCCTTGGTCGAATAAGCGATGCGCATACCTTTACCGCCGCCGCCAGCGGAGGCCTTGATCATGACGGGATAGCCGATGGAGTCGGCAACCTTGACTGCGTGTTTGGCGTCCTCGATGACGCCGAGGTAGCCCGGCACGGTCGAGACGTTAGCCTTGGCTGCCGCCTTCTTCGATTCGATCTTGTCGCCCATGGCGGCGATGGCGCCCGGATTCGGGCCGATAAAGACGATGCCAGCGTCCTTCAGCGCCCGGGGAAAGGCCTCGCGCTCGGACAGAAAGCCATAGCCGGGATGCACGGCCTCCGCGCCGGTCTTGCGGCAGGCCTCGACGATCTTCTCGATGACCAGATAGCTCTCGGCCGCCGCCGCGGGCCCGATCAGGACCGCCTCATCGGCCATTTCCACATGGAGCGCGTCGCGGTCGGCCTCGGAATAGACCGCAACCGTCTGGATTCCCATACGACGAGCCGACTTGATGACCCGGCAGGCGATTTCGCCACGATTGGCGATCAGAATTCGTTTGAACATGTTTTTTCTTAAGTCTAGACGGTGGGCGGGACCCCTCCCCGGCCATTCGGGCCAATGGACAGGTCATGACAGTGCCGTCGTACAGCAAAGCCGTCGTAAAGCAAAATGGGCCGGAGGCAACGGCCTAAATCCATGACATGAAACCTGACCTCCTTTCCGCCTGGCAGATCTGGTCCTCCTGGAAGATCTGGGCGTTCCTGTCCGCCTGCTTTGCGGCACTGACCGCAATCTTCGCCAAGGTCGGCGTTGAGAACATCAACCCGGATCTGGCAACCTTCATACGCACGGTCGTGGTGTTGCTCGCCTTCTCGGTGCTGCTGTTTTTCACCGGGCAATTCACCGCGCCTTCGGCGGTCTCTTCAAAGACCTGGCTTTTCCTGATCCTGTCAGGGCTTGCGACCGGCGCATCCTGGCTCTGCTATTTCCGCGCGTTGAAGCTTGGGCCTGCCACGCTGGTGGCGCCGATCGACAAGCTCAGTGTCGTGCTGGTTGCGCTATTTGCATTCGCCTTCCTTGGCGAACGCCCGACCACGCAAGGCTGGCTCGGCATCGCCATGATCGCTGCGGGCGCGGTGCTGCTGGCGGTGAAGCTGTGAGCTTGCGCCTTCCTGGCTCGACGCGGAGGCATCGGAGGAAGAAGACGTGCTGACCGCGCCGTATGACGCCATTCTGGCGGGGGGCATCATCGTGCTTGCGACGGCGGGCGTCCTCGTCCGCCCCTTTCGCTGGCCCGAAGCGATCTGGGCGCTGGCGGGTGCTGCTGCCCTCGTTTTGTCCGGCCTCCTGCCTTGGCGCGAGGCACTCTCCGGCGTCGCAAAGGGCTCCGACGTCTATCTGTTCCTGATCGGCATGATGCTGATCGCCGAGCTTGCACGGCTCGAGGGGCTGTTCGACTATCTGGCGGCGCTCGCGGTCGAACGTGCGCGCGGCTCGCCGCAGCGGCTATTCCTGCTGATCTACCTTGTCGGCACCCTGGTCACGGTATTCTTGTCCAACGACGCCACGGCGATCGTGCTGACACCAGCGGTCTATGCCGCAACCCGTGCAGCAGGCGCAAAGCCTCTGCCCTATTTGTTCGTCTGCGCGTTCATTGCCAATGCCGCGAGCTTCGTGCTGCCGATTTCCAACCCCGCCAATCTCGTCGTGTTCGGGTCACGCATGCCACATCTGACCGACTGGCTGCGCCAGTTCGCGCTGGCCTCGGCCGCCTCGATCATCCTGACCTATGTCGTGCTGCGCCTGACCCAGCGCCGCGCACTGAAAGAAGAGACCATCGAACGCCGCGTGCCACATCCCAGGCTGAGCCGCGGCGGCAAGCTGACCGCGGCCGGCATTGCCGCTATCGGCATCGTCCTGCTGACGGCCTCCGCGCTCGACCTACAACTGGGACCGCCGACCTTCATCTGCGGTACCGTCACAGCCGCCGCCGTACTCCTGCTCAGCCGGCAGTCGCCCTGGCCTGTGTTGAAAGGCGTGTCCTGGGGCGTATTGCCGTTGGTCGGCGGTCTGTTCGTGATGGTGGAAGCGCTGGCGCACACCGGCGTCATCGACCAACTCAGCGCACTCCTGCACCAAGCGGTCGCCCAGTCCGTCCCCAGGGCGGCCTGGAGCGTCGGTATCGCCACCGCAATCGGGAGCAACATCGCCAATAATCTGCCCGTCGGTCTCCTCGCGGGATCCGTCGCGGCGAGCGATCATCTGCCCACGTCGGTCATGAGCGCCATCCTGATCGGCGTCGATCTGGGACCAAACTTCTCGGTCACCGGATCGCTCGCCACCATTCTCTGGCTTGTCGCGCTCCGCCGCGAAAGAATCGAGGTCGGCGGCTGGCTGTTCCTCAAACTCGGCCTGCTGGTGACACCCCCCGCACTGATCGCGGCGCTGGCGGCCGCATCACTGCTCTGAACCCGTTGGCATTTTCCGCCAGTTACTCATCCTTAACGGAATTGCGAAAATCTCGATACGGCACGAACCTGGCTCTTAAGGCTTTGCGGATATTGGTCGCGGGCGTCGAATAATACCAGTTTCGCATGAGGCCCTTATGAGCTTTGGAGTGTGACATGCCCTTCGCGCAATCACCCACCAGAACGTTTGGCACTCGGGGAGCGACAGCCCCTGCCAAGACCTCAAATAACACCTCGACTGAAGCGCCAGCGCCCAAGTCCATCCGGGAAATCGAAATACCGCCGCCATCGCCTGAAATTGATGGCGCCGCTCTGTTTGGAGAGCAAACTGAGGAGCAACCGCCAAAAATCGCCGACGCGGCTCTGTCGGGGGTTACGAAAATGGGCGCGGCCATCTTTGGACGCATGAGTTTAGGCCAAAAGATCAAACTCGTCGCAGGGCTTGCCCTGCTTGCTATCTTTCTCGCCAACATGCTGGGGAGCGGCTCCGATACAGCCGACTTGGATCGCGACGCGGCCCTCCTTGGTCAAGTGCTTCACGATCTCACTTCGACGCCCATAAAGGATGCCGAACGGCAATATCAAATTGCAGATAAGACCGGCAGCGACGCGGACAGGTGTGTTTCTGCCGGCAAGGTCGCCGCCGCATATCTCAAGACAAATGATCAATCCAGCTATCAAAAGTGGAAGGCGCGCGAAGACCAGTATTGTCATCGCTAGAAACGACGTACTCCTATCAATGCCTGTCGCGGCACTGCGGGCCGCGATCAGGCAATTGCCATCACCAGCGTGACGCCGCGTCAAACCTCAATAGCAACGCATGATATTGACGGTTTGCTCCCCGCCATCACTGCCGGGAACAGTGACGGCCTCTGACGGGCAGCTCTTCACATAGGGACGATCGGACGGCACGACATCCGGCGGAAACCGATGCGCCCAATCCCATGGAACATCATATATATACGTGTAACGAACATCATTTGAAGGCGGCGAGGTGACGTCCGCAGAGGGTTCGCTGGCCGAGGGCTCATAGAAGATGCCGCCGGGCCACAGGAATGTTGATTTGTGTCGCGGGTGGCCGAACCGACGTGCCAGCGGCCGATGGGCAGCCTGCGTCGGTCCACGAAATCCTGAGCCCGACGACGCCGCGAAAGTCTCGCTGGAGGCGAGCATCAGCGTCACTGCGCTGAGAGAGGCTACAACAGCCCCATACAATTTATTCGCCATGTTACGTACCAACTTTGTTGACTACCACCGCCCCCTTCAGACGCTGCTGCCCACAAATGCATACTTAATCATCGGGTGGGATTGTTGATTACGACGAAAGCCCAATAGGCGAACACTTCCTGGTCACGCGACGTTTATCGCGATCCGGGAACTATCCGCTGGAATCGGTCTCACGATCGATTCAACGCCGCGGCTGGCAGACGTAGCCATCCCAACGGAGGCAGGCGCGCATCAATGGCATATCCGCCATTCACCCCCCGCAAGACGAGCCTTTCACGAGCGGGTGGCATATTTTGTTGCACAACTTCAATCGAATTGGCGTCGACGTTGGCGACGATGGCGACATGGCCGTAACCAGCCGCGCCTCCAAACACGATCAGATCACCCCGCCGAGGCGGTTCATCACCGCCTTGGCGAAACTGGATCATTCCGCGCTTTGCGTTGACATCGCCGTGGGCGATATTTGGATCAAAAAAACTGATCGCGTTGCCCCAGACATCGGGCATCCGCAATCCCTTAGCCTGGTAGAGATAGCGCTTGATGAATTCGACACATTGCCATTTCTGGCCGAAATAGTAGCCGTCCGGCGCGTAGTTGCGGCCGTGCGCGTCCTCGAATTTCGGACCGTTGTCATAGACGGCAACTCCGTCGAGGCCCTCCACTGCAATTCCAGCGGAATACCGATCGCTGGTCCAGGGAAGGCTGGAACGGACAAAACCTCTCCACAACACGGCGCCTGATGCGAGAACGATGACGATCGCGACGAGAAAAATGATCTTCAGGCGTTTGGTCATGTGCGCTAACAAAAGGCTATTGAATTTGCATCCGCCGACGGGCGCGAGACCGGGATCTCTGATCGAATGATGATGGCCTAAGAAAGGCGACATATCGGTGCGGGCATCGAGCCCGCCAGAACCTTGTCGAGTCAAGCCGACATGCAATGACATTTGTGCTGTATTGCTATTCGATCAAGAATATTCTTCGCAAAGAAAATACGTTTCGCTCCCTCCACCTCAGATGACCTCAATGAGCCGACATGATTCCGACAATCCAAATTCAAGGCTGAAGCTGCCCACCTCCGGCCTGCCTCATTTGTCTGTCGATCCCGTCACGCAGTCAGCCGCCGAACGAATAACGAGGCGAGACCACTGCGCCTGCCTCATGAGACGAAAGAAAAAGCCGCCCGTCCCGAAGCTGCACACCGAGCCGCAGGATCAGGACGCGCCGGGCTGGAAACAGCTTATCGACCTGGTTCGCGTTTCGGAGGAGAAGCAGCTCTCAGTATTTGAACCCTCGGCGCACATCCCTTGGGAAGATTGGATGCGCGTTATTACGCTGCCTGCGGCGCTCGGCTCACTCTCGCTCGTGAAGCAAGTGCAGCTGTATGGCAGCCACCTGCGCAGGCTGCCGCCAGAGATCGGGCGGATGACAAACCTTCAAGACCTGGTCATCTACACATCCTACTCGCTGCACTGGCTCCCCTATGAAATCACCCGCTGCGGTCGGCTCACGCAAAGCCGGATAAGCACGCGCGCGCTCTACGGTAACAGAAAAACGCGATTGCCTTTTCCGCGCCTCAGCCGCCCGGTTGAAGCCCTCCTGCCCTCCACATGCAGCATATGCAATCGGCCGTTTGGAGAGGTGACGCCACAACTCTACTGGATCACGCTGCGCATCGCGACAGATGTCGTGCCACTGTTGGTGCACAGCTGCTCGAAGGACTGCACGCTCTCGATCCCACAACCTCCGCAAGGGTATTTTCAGCACCCTCACAAGGGCGGCGGCGGAGTTGGAATGCCAAACCCGTGGGAGCACGGCAAACGCATTTTCTGGGACGGCGAACGAATTATGAAGTTCGCGAAGGACCCGAATACCGGGGAGGACCATCTCGTCTCTTACACGGTGAGGGTCGATCCCGAAACAGGCGAGACAACGTACGTGCCGGACAGTGAGGCCTGATCAGACTATCGACATTTCCATAATTTGTGACAACTGTTGATTGCCGCGGTATATCTCCAGGATCGACGCTGGAGAGTATCGGCATGGCGCAAG
>JGI24705J35276_12238189_pt1 | contig 17050 bp, 11 predicted proteins | sample TergutNt197P4_FD_35276 | JGI IMG/M metagenome (IMG submission 35276) | reverse complement strand
TATCATCAATATATCCAAGTCAGGCACAACAACCGAGCCGGCGTTGGCTTTCCGCATCCTTAAAAATCAATTGGAAAAAGAGATCGGAAAAGAAGAAGCAAAACAACGGATTGTGGCCATAACGGATAAAGCGCGAGGCGCCTTACGTACATTGGCGACGAACGAAGGGTATCAAACATTTGTGATCCCTGACGATATAGGAGGTCGCTTTTCGGTATTCACACCGGTAGGTTTGCTGCCGTTGGCTGTTGCAGGTATAGATATCCGTGAAATCGTGAAAGGAGCCGGAATAATGGAAAATGCAACCGGACAAAGCATCCCATTCGCAGATAATATGGCAGCTCAATATGCAGCCGCCCGAAATGCCTTGTATGCCACCGGAAAAAAGATAGAAATCTTAGCCAATTTCAACTCCAAACTGCATTATATCGGCGAATGGTGGAAACAACTCTATGGCGAAAGTGAAGGAAAAGAAAATAAAGGGATTTTCCCGGCTTCAGTTGATTTGACTACCGACCTGCACTCTATGGGACAATGGATTCAGGAAGGAGAGCGAACCATTTTTGAAACTGTGATATCGGTTGAAAACACTGATAATGAAGTGTTTGTTCCGTTCTATGAAACTGATCTTGACGAACTGAACTATTTGGCAGGCAAACGAATTGATGAAGTCAATAAAATGGCCGAACTTGGCACACAAATGGCGCACGTGGACGGAGGTGTGCCTAATATCAAAATTACTTTACCCAAATTGAATGCTTATTATATAGGCCAACTACTTTATTTTTTCGAAAAAGCCTGCGGCATAAGTGGATATATGTTGGGCGTAAACCCCTTTAACCAACCCGGCGTCGAAGCATACAAAAAGAATATGTTTGCATTATTAAAAAAACCGGGTTACAACCCTCTCTAATATATCCCCCTTTGGAGGGGGCAGGGGGAGGAATTAGCCCTGAAAGGGCGAGATCCTGATCTCGCCCTTTCAGGGCTTAATAATCCGACCATTATGATTGATAGGGCGATGCCCTATCCTATTTGATCTTACCCTTTCAGGGCAAAAATAATCCGACCGTTTTAGTTGATAGGGCGATGCCCTATCCTGCTTGATTTCGCCCTTTCAGGGCAAAACGGTATCTCTGATTGATAAGGGGAGGCTCTCTACTGATGTTGCGGACGCAACAAGTCATTGACCGTCTTGACCGGATTAAACGTCTCAACAGGCACTTCTACAAATACGGTATTCCAGTCGCTCATTGATCCATTCCACAAACCGGGCAGTTCGAGCGCTTTTAACTCCTGCCCGTCCTTGCTCTTTCTAGATATAAATCCCGTATTCTTGTCCACATAATCGGGCAGATCATACTTTTCTCCGTCCGGTTGTTTGAGTGCGCAGACTAAATCTACCGGATTAAAATGAGTACCTGCGTTACATATCGCCTGTATTTCAGTATTATTTTGATCTAATTGCGATTGCTCTACGATTTGCAACGAAATTGTACCGTCCGGATTGACGGCAAAAAAAGGTCCTCCTCCGGGCTCGCCGTCATTCGGCACCATTCCACATACACGTAGCGGACGAAGCAATTTTTGTTTAATATAAAGGATCAACTCGGCATCTTCCAACAGCTTGGTTTCCGGATTTTTAATATATAACTCTTTTTGGAGAAAATAAATCATTTCTTCCACTTGTTGATGGGTATATTCTCCACTCTCAATCAGTTGAAGGTAATTGAAAATCTTTTCCTGTAACTCGACCAGCACGCCGGCTAATACTTTTTTATAGGCCACAGTTACCTCTTTCAGACGGTCGGGCGTCACATTATCAATGTTTTTGATAAATACAATATCCGCATCAATCTGATTCAGGTTACCGATTAATGCGCCATGCCCGCCCGGACGGAACATCAGCGACCCGTCAACCCGGAATGGCTCGTTGTGCATGTCAACCGCAATGGTATCTGTCGAAGGGTCTTGCGTACTGAATGTTATTGCAAAACTAACATTATATTTTTGTTCGTATTGTGCACGCTTTTCTGCTATTTTCTGTTGAAAAAATTGTAGATGTTCGGCCGAAACCGTCAGGTGAAGATTTACAATTCCGGTATTGTTTTTGGCATACAAAGCCCCTTCAACCAAATGCTCTTCTAATGCTGTCCGCGACCCTTCAGAATATTGATGAAATGCCAGTAACCCCTTTGGTAACGAACTATAATCAAGTCCGTCGCCCATCAATAAATATTCAACTACGGCTTTGTAATCGCCTCCGGCTAATAATGCATCAACGTCTTTCCATTCATTTTCGAAACATTGTTCGTTTAATGCTTCGTAAAAAGCAAAATGATTGATTTGCTCAAAGAAAAGTTTTTCGAAATCAGTGATTGGCGTTTGATAGTCAGCCGATAAAAAAGCAAAAAGCCCTTTAAACATACGGCTTGCCGCACCCGAAGCAGGCACAAATTTAACGATGGTTTTGTCTTTTTGCAAATAGTCGTCCCACTTTTGAATATAATACTTACGTTGAGAGGAGGTAATAGTTTTAATCCCCTTTGTAATGGTAGCCGATGCTTTCACATCAAGAAAATCAAATCCTTTGGCAAAACAGGCAAGCTGCTCATTCAACATCTCTTCCGAAATGTTTTGCTGCTTTAAAAGTTGGCGATCTGTGGGTGTTAACATATATTTATTGAATGAAAGATTCACAAAAGTACGCAAAAAATTGAAAATTGAAAATTGAGAATTGAAAAATATGAAAAATTGTTTAAATTTTAAACAATTTCGCCATGCAACTAAGAAAAAAAAGATATATTTACCACGTTTTTGATTTTGCATGCAATGAATACAACCCCATTTTTTACTCCGGAAGAGAAGAAGTCGTTTTTTGCTGTGTATCGGGCTTTGCTTTCTGCCTTGTCGTTGTGTTTGGAAAAAGACGATATCGGCAAGATGAAAGCATTGATAAAGCGCGACAGCGTACTTGATGCCTACGAACGCGACCGGAATGGAATCAACGGCCTCTTGCGCAATGTACAAACCGCTTTGATTGCCGTTTCCGATATAGGATTGAAACGTATCCCTGTCATCGCTCAACTCCTTTACCGGCCTGTATTAAAAAAAGTGATCTCGCTCGAAGAGGTTGAGGCATCTTTCGACGCCGATATCGCACTGATGATTCAACGCTTGCTGAAAACGTCGGATCTGTATGCCCGGAATACAGCCGTCAATTCCAAAAATTTTCATCATCTCTTATTTTCCTTTGCCGAAGATATCCGTGTTATATTGATTATGATTGCCGACCGGCTTTGCATGATGCGGTTATGTAAGCAACTGAACGACGAAGACCGGAAAAAGATGGCGACCGAAGTATCGTATCTCTATGCTCCTTTAGCGCACCGGCTCGGACTGTACAGAATCAAAAGCGAGATGGAAGATTTGTCCCTTAAAATTATCGAACCCGAACAATATAATTATATCAAGGAAAAATTGAACGAAACAAAACGTTCACGCGATGCATATATTGAAGAATTTATCAATCCGGTACGCAAGAAATTGGAGACAGCCGGGCTGAATTTCGATATCAAAGGCCGTATCAAATCTATCCATTCGATTAATAACAAATTGAATCGGCAACATACGGAATTTGAAAATATATACGATTTATTTGCGATCAGGGTTATTCTTGATTCGTCGCCCGATAAGGAGCGGGCCGATTGCTGGCATGCGTATTCGATTGTCACGGATATGTATCAACCCAATCCCAAACGATTGCGTGACTGGATATCCGTTCCAAAAAAAAATGGATACGAAAGTTTGCATATCACTGTCTTAGGCCCTCAAAATCGGTGGGTGGAAGTACAGATTCGTACGCGCAGGATGGATGAAATAGCCGAAAAAGGATTAGCTGCCCATTGGAAATATAAGGGCATGCAGGAAGAACGGGGATTGGACGATTTTATGAACGATGTACGCGCTATGCTTGAATCACAGAGCGCCAGCCCCATGGATATGATGAAAGAGTTCAAGATGGATCTTTATCAGGATGAAGTGTATGTATTTACACCGAAAGGAGAACTGTATAAACTGGGTAAGGGAGCAACAGTGCTTGACTTTGCTTTCGCTATTCATTCACACCTGGGATGCAGGTGCGTATCCGGCAAAGTTAACGGCAAAAACGTATCTATCAGGCAAGTATTGAATAATGGCGATACGGTAGAAATTGTGACTTCTTCCACGCAAAAACCCAAACAGGACTGGTTAACGATCGTGACGACTTCCAAAGCGCGCACAAAAATCAGGCAGGCTCTTCGCGAAGAATCGGCTAAAGCAGTCGAATATGCCAAAGAACTATTGCAACGGCGCTTTAAGAACCGAAAAATAGAACTCGACGAATCTACCATGATGTACTATATCAGAAAGAAAGGGTTTAGGGCGGTTACCGATTTTTATATCGAAATTGCAGAAGAGCGATTAGACATTTCGGACGTTATTGACGAATACCTCGAATTGAAACGCAAAGAAACGGATTCGGCCGAACATCTGGAAATCCGTAGCGTCGAACAATTTGTTGCTCCAACACTATTGGAAGAAACTACCTCAAGCCAGGATGTACTTGTCATTGACCGAAATCTGACAGGGATTGAGTATAAGTTAGCCAAATGTTGCAATCCGATTTTCGGCGACCCGGTTTTCGGATTTGTTTCGACACAGGGAATCAAGATACACCGGAACAATTGTCCGAATGCGCAGGAAATGGTTAACCGTTTCGGGTACAGGATTATTCAAGCTCGTTGGAGTGGAAAAGGAGGCAGCAGTTATGGTGTAACCTTACGGATAATCGGACGTGATGATATTGGAATTCTGACCAATATTACCTCGCTTATCACCAAAGAAAGCGGCACTACGCTCCGTTCCATCAATGTGGATTCGGTCGACGGCCTTTTTCAAGGCGATATTGCTGTTATGCTGAGCGATACGTCATCAATGGAAAATCTGATAAAAAAAATCAAAACTGTTAAAGGCGTCAAACAGGTAATGCGGCTGCATTAGAATCAATCATTGAATAACTTAAATAATTGTTTATTTTTGCAGAAATAATTTGCGTGTATGATGGAATAGATGGGAGATTTTCGCTTCTCCGTTTTGCTGAATTTGCAATTCGGCAGTAATGAGTATAAACATTTGTAATGTGAAAAATAATTAGCATAAAGAATATGATAAAGATGGATTATAAATCCTTATATTCCAATTTGCCGAATTATAAATTCGGCAAGACGGATTCCATTAAATGGAATAATATTGCTTTTGTAGCAATATTAATCCTGACGCTATCAGGTTGCGGAAAGACAAAAGAAGCACGGATGCATTTAGCTGAAGCAAAAAAACTCTATGAAATTCAAAATTTCGAAGAAGCCAAGAATGCGATTGATACGATAAGGATACGTTATCCACGCGAAATCGGCGTACTCAAAGAATCATTGACGCTGATGCGTTTGGTTGAACGCGGTGAGAGCGAGCGAAATATCGCCTATTGCGACAGCCTGACACCAATCCGGATGGAAGAAGCCGAAAAACTAAAAAAAGGCTTTGTCCTTGAAAAAGACACTGCCTACGTAGATGTAGGTAATTATGTATGGCAACAACAAACCATCGAACGCAATGTCGAGCAGAGTTATGTGCGATGCGGAGTTGACGAAAAAGGCGAGATCTATATAGCCAGCGTGTATTTCGGAAGCCGTGCCATCAACCATACCGGGTTAAAACTGAGCACTCCTGATGGAGCATACGCCGAAACTGTACCGGTACCCTACGACGGCGGCATGAATTTCCGGTTTAAAGACTTGGGAAATACGACCGAAGTAGTTACCTATAAAAGCGAAAAATGTATAGACGCCGTAAACTTTGTGTACAACGTGGGAGACAAGGTAAGGATTAAGGCAGAATATACTGGAGGCGCTTCATTTTCTCTTTACCTGAGTGAAAATGGCAAACAGGCAATTAAAGCAACCTGGGATTTAGCGGTCGTATTGAGCGACATTGAAGCCATGCGCAAGGAAAAAGAAAGAGCGATCAAAATAATCATGTATCTCGACGAAAAATTGAAATGACTTCCGTCTTTCTCCAATAATCAGTTGTTCCTTGTGTCTGGCGATCGCAGCTTAGCAATGAAAAACCTCCCTCAAAATAAATATAGTATGAATCTCCAACGCGATATTTTTTCCCGTTCAGCTCCATATATTCATCCGGCATATTCAGATTCTTACGATATACCACGCGATTCAATTCATCCAATTCAAACTCATATCCGTCAAAGACATATCCTTTTTTTGTCCTAAATAGCGTTGAATAATCAGGTATTTCCACACTCCATATATCAATATTCACTTTTCCTGATATAGAACTTATTTCAGATGTGGTTTTTTTTGATATCCTGTTTTGCGAGTCATACTCGAATTCTTCTTTTAAGTAATAGTAATCACAATTACTATATAGCCATTCATCAATTTTGCATGAAGGAAAATTCGTTTCGACACAAACAATCCGTTGATTTTCATCATGGTGTATCACATCAATTCTTGATGCACCACTATGTAACCATAACGTATCCACTAAACCGTTTTTATCGTGTTTTATTTCTGTATATGCGGCAATTAAAGGGTGTGTACCATCCCAACAAAATAAAGCTGAATCATAAGAATTTGGTATATGTAAAATATTATAAACAGTATCAGCCATCACTCTTTCATAGTTCGGTTTCAATGGAGGCGAGAGGCCATCTTTGGAGATCGCAGAGTATTGAGAAAATGCAACAAAATGGGGAGAAAATAATATTGTCAATAAAAATAATTTCGATTTCATTGTATTTGCTGAAATTTTTTGCTTTTTCTTTTCCACAGGCAGAAAATTTTATTATTTGCTACAAAAATAATTTATTTTATTCATTTAAACGCTATACTGAAGTACAAAAGTTGCATTAATGACAAACTTCTGTACTTTTGTATAGTGAAAAGTTTGATTTGAAATGTGAGGTACACAGAGAATAATTCATTAATAAAAGCTAAAATACACACCGTTTCGTTATTTTTTATTTACTTTGCAGTCTTCAAAGTAAAAAAGCGTGTATGGCACAGGACGATGTTTTTAAAAAAATAGTTTCGCATTGCAAGGAATACGGATTTGTGTTTCCTTCGTCAGAAATTTATGACGGACTGGGCGCTGTGTACGATTATGGTCAGAACGGCGTAGAGTTGAAAAACAACATCAAAAAGTACTGGTGGGACAGTATGACCCTGTTACACAATAATATCGTGGGGATAGACTCCGCCATTTTTATGCACCCGCTTATCTGGAAAGCCTCCGGCCATGTAGATGCTTTCAATGATCCGTTAATTGACAACAAGGACAGCAAAAAACGTTACCGTGCTGATGTACTTATAGAAGATTTTCTGGCTGGCATAGACGATAAAATCAATAAAGAAGTGGAAAAAGCGTCTAAACGCTTTGGCGATGCTTTTGATGAACAACAATTTCGCAGCACCAACGCACGGGTGCTCGAAAATCAGTCCAAACGCGACGAAGTGCATGCCCGTTTCACCAAAGCGCTGAATGATTCCGATCTGGAAGCATTACGCCAATTGATCAATGATTGCGAAATCGTATGCCCAATATCAGGCACGCGCAACTGGACGGAAGTACGACATTTCAACCTGATGTTCTCAACTGAAATGGGTTCGACCTCCGATGGCGCGATGAAAGTCTATCTGCGTCCCGAAACAGCACAAGGCATTTTTGTCAATTTCCTCAACGTACAGAAAACAGGGCGTATGAAACTCCCGTTCGGTATTGCTCAAATCGGCAAAGCATTCCGCAATGAAATCGTGGCAAGACAATTCGTCTTCCGCATGCGCGAATTTGAACAGATGGAAATGCAGTTTTTTGTGCGGCCAGGCGAAGAACTCGAATGGTTTAAGGGATGGAAAGAAAAGCGGATGAAATGGCACAAGGCATTGGGTATGGGCGAACATAAATACCGCTTCCATGATCACGACAAATTAGCGCACTATGCGAATGCTGCTACTGATATTGAATTTGAGATGCCTTTTGGATTTAAGGAGGTCGAAGGGATTCATAGCCGCACCGATTTCGACTTGCGTCAACATGAAAACTATTCGGGGAAAAAAATCCAATATTTTGATCCCGGGCAGAATCAAAGCTATATACCCTTCGTGATTGAAACCTCAATAGGCGTTGACCGTATGTTCCTTAGTCTGATAGCAGGCGCCTACAACGAAGAAATCCTCGAAGGAGGCGAAACGCGTGTCCTGTTAAAACTGCCTGCTGCACTGGCGCCGGTGAAATTGGCTATATTGCCGCTGGTACGAAAAGACGGACTTCCTGAAAAAGCGGAAGAGATCATGCACATTTTACGATTCGATTTCAACTGTCAATACGATGAAAAAGACTCTATTGGCAAACGATATCGCCGTCAGGATGCCATAGGAACTCCGTATTGTATCACCATTGACCATGATACATTGACTGACAACTGTGTGACCATCCGTTTCCGCGACACGATGCTTCAGGAACGGGTGCACATCGGGCAACTCCATGGGATTATTGCTGAAAAAATAAGCATGAGGAGTTTATTGCAGAAATTGCAATAAAAGCAATTATAAGTTACAAGTGAATAATTTGATGATTTAAAACTAATTGAGAATTTTGAATTGATTCGTAAATAGTAAATAGTAAATTTTGAGTATGATGAACGATAAATTACGAGCATATAAACATGATATTTGGTTAGTATTACTTTTTACTGTTTTACTGGTAATTGCCTGTAAAAAAGATAAGGAAGACCCGTATCTTGAAACCTGGAAACAGCAAAACGAGCAAACATTCAATGATTTGACTTATAACCCGGATTATACGGAATTAAGAATGCCTGGCACTGCCGAAAGGATTTTCTTCCGAGAAATCCGAAAAGGAGAAGGTAAACGCGTTTTTTACAATAGCCGGGCAGAGGTCTATTATAAAGGATGGTTTGTCGTTACCAATTCGGATATGAACAAAACTGCGGGAACTGTATTTGATCATCAGCTTTTTGATGATGGGGTGACATACAAACTGGCAATCAGCGCTCAGGCGTCAGACAATAATATATATAAACAAGTAATTACAGGTTGGTCAATTGCTTTACAATATATGGTTGAAGGAGACAAATGGGAAGTATGGATTCCGTATCATTTCGCTTATGGAGAAACAGGTAAGGGAAGTATTCCCGGCTATTCCACATTGGCATTCGAAATAGAATTGATAAAAGCAATCGATCCGGATGAATACAATTCTTCTACAGAAAACGATAGTTCGTATTATTATTAATTAATAATTGCTAATTAGAAATCAGGAATTAAGAATTGGAGATTTTCTGAATACTGAAAACTTTATAAATATAATAGAAACGACCATGAACGAAGATCAGGATTTTATCTACGATGACAACAAGGCAATACAATTTATCCAAAACTACCTGCCTCAGGAATTAAAAAACAAATTCAGTAATGATGATATCAACTATATCATTGAACTGATCTACGATTTTTACGATTCAAAAGGATATTTTGACGATGAAGAAGATGATGAATCTTTTGTGGATATAGATGAAGATGAATTGATTCAGTTTGTTATTGATAACACCCAAAAGAATGGAGCAGGGAAGTTTAAAGCCGAAGAAATTGCATTGATAGTACAGGGAGAATTGGAGTATTGCGAATCAAATAATTTATTTGAATAATAATTCTGTGACCGTCGTTAAGAATTGTTTTTATGCCCCTCTATGTCTCCATACTGAAAAAATGATGAAATACGAATTTAATAAGTGTTTGCAGAAGACCTGAAGAAAGCCTGTGATGTTCTTCAACAGGGAGGTATCATCGTGTACCCAACCGACACGATTTGGGGAATCGGATGTGATGCTACTAACGTGGAGGCTGTCGGACGAATCTATGCGCTGAAGCAACGTACCGACAACAAAGCTATGTTGGTTTTGATAGACAGTTTTGCCAGATTAAGCGGTTATATAGCCCATATTCCGGATATCGCTTACGATTTAACCGAAGTCTCCGACAAACCATTGACAATCATTTATCCTAATGCCAAAAACCTGGCTTATAATTTATTGGACAAAGACGGCAGTGCAGGTATCCGTATCACAAACGAGCGATTCTCACACGAATTATGCAAACTTTTCCGAAAACCCATCGTCTCTACTTCCGCAAATATCAGTGGTTCGCCTTCTCCCAGCCTGTTTAGCGAAATTTCCGAAGCCATCAAGACCGGCGTTGATTACATTGTCCGTTATAGACAGAATGAAACAGTCAGGTCTAAACCTTCAGGTATCATTAAGATAAGTGAACACGGATGTATCAATATAATTAGGAATTAAGAAGAAAGCCTCCCCCAACCCCTCCGATAGAGGGGAGTCTCTCACCTCTAATGGGGGAGTTGGATGGGGCTTATTGAAAATATTATAAAATGAACAAAACTCGACAGACCACAAAATATATCATTACGGATTTTCTGATAGCCAACGTCGCGTGGTTGTTGTTGAATATGATAAGATATCATGAAGTAGCTCAATATGAAGGATTTCAGACCATTATTGATTTTTTGCTTTTTCATCAGGTATTGAAAGGTGAAATACTGATTCCCATTTTTTGGTTGATTTTGTATTATTTTTCCGGCTATTACAACCAACCTTTTGGGAAGTCGCGTATCAACGAATTGTTCAATACGTTTGTGACAGTCACTATCGGAGTGGTTTTTGTTTTTTTTGTCGTCGTATTGGACGATCTTCCCGAATCATTTCATATCTACTATATTATCTTTTTTTCCTACTATTTCATGCAGTTTTTCTTTACTTATCTGTGCAGATATCTGATTACTATGCATGCACTTCATAAGGTTCAACGGCGTGAATGGTTAATCAGTGCGCTGGTAATCGGTTCAGGGCAACAAGCCCTCAGGTTCAGCGATGAACTGTTGAAATTAGGCTACCGGATCGTGGGTTTTGTGGACGATGGCAACCAAACACCCCGGGCTGTTGCACCCTGCGAACTGTTAGGAAATATCGAAGATATCCCTCAGTTGATCGCTACACATCAAGTAGATGAATTGATCGTAATTCCCTGTTCCGGCTCCGATGAGGCTACGATTCATCTTCTTTACTCGTTATATCACTTCAAACTGCCCGTCAAAATCCGTCTTGAAAAAAGCAATCCTTTGCTTAGGGCAGAGGTAAAGACAATACATGGAATTCCGCTAATTGAAGTGACGACCAATAACTTTTCGGATGCAGGCAAAAACATTAAAAAGGCAATGGATAAAATTATATCCATTGCGGTGCTTTTGCTCTTATCACCTTTATATATATATGTGGCCATCCGTGTGAAAAACACTTCAAAAGGACCTGTTTTTTTTAGACAGGAGCGAATTGGATACAGAGGACGGCCCTTTACCATTTATAAATTTCGGACAATGATTGAAGGTTCGGAATTGACGGGTCCTTTGCTTACTGAAAGAGACGACCCCCGTGTGACGCCATTTGGCCGATTTATGCGTAAATACAGGATAGACGAATTGCCGCAATTCTGGAATGTGCTGATCGGCGATATGTCGATCGTAGGGCCGCGCCCCGAACAACGCTTTTATATTGATCAGATTGTGAAAAAAGCGCCCTACTATTATTTACTTCATAATGTGCATCCGGGGATCACTTCCTGGGGAATGGTAAAATATGGCTATGCTGAAACGGTTGACAAGATGATCGAACGGCTCGACTACGATATCATGTATTATAAGAATATGTCACTCACATTAGATATCACCATATTATTATATACCATTCAAACGGTTTTTACAGGAAAAGGAGTATGAATCAATTACGAATTACGAATTATGAATTACGAATTATGAATTACGAAAAAAATAATTCTCAATTCTCCATTCACCATTCTCAATTATGAAAGAGGAAGGGTTGTTCTACCAATTTCTGATTTGGAGCAAGAAATACATCGGAGAAAAGCATTATGTTTTGATTATCAGTTTTTTGATAGGAATATGTACGGCAACTACGGCTATTCTTTTGAAACAATTGATTCACTTCATCCAATATTTTTTGACGGCAAACACACACGAAGGTGTGAATTTCCGATTGTTGATCTATCCGGCTATCGGCATTCTGTTAGCCGGATTATTTGTCAAATATATAGTTCGTGACGATATCAGTCATGGCATTACCAAGATTCTCTATGCACTTTCCCAGCGTAAAAGCCGGATCAAACCTCATAATATATGGTCATCGCTGGTAGCCAGTTCGGTGACTATCGGTTTTGGAGGATCTGTGGGAGCCGAAGCGCCAATTGTCCTGACGGGGGCTGCCATCGGGTCTAATCTTGGACGGTTATTCCGTATGGAACAAAAAACACTGATGCTCTTAGTCGGATGTGGCGCTGCCGGAGCCATTGCAGGAATTTTCAAAGCGCCTATTGCAGGATTGATCTTTGTGATTGAAGTTCTAATGCTTGATTTTACGATGACCTCTATCTTGCCTTTATTGATTTCGTCTGTCACAGCTGCGACCGTGTCGTACATTTTTACCGGTACGGAAGCGATGTTTAAATTCTCGCAAACAGAAGTGTTTGAAATGTACCGGATTCCATACGTATTGATGTTAGGCGTTTTTTGCGGTTTGGTTTCCCTTTATTTTATCAGGATAACGAACAAAGTCGAAGGCTTCTTTCGCAAACGCACAAAACAATGGCATCGTTTTGTAATGGGCGCTTTTACATTGAGTATCCTGATTTTTATTTTTCCTCCATTGTATGGCGAAGGATACAATACGATCGAGTCGTTATTGAATGGACATTTTGGATCATTGATTGATCACAGCCCATTTATCGGCATGAAAGACAGCTACTGGGGTATTGTTATCTTCTTGGGATTAATCTTGATGACGAAAGTTTTTGCGACGAGCGCTACAAATGGCGGCGGTGGTTGTGGCGGTATCTTTGCACCTACGCTTTATTTAGGATGTATTGCAGGTTTTATCTTTTCACACACATGTAATTATTTTGATGTATTGACGTTTTTGCCTGAAAAGAATTTTGCTCTTCTCGGTATGGCCGGTCTGATGGCCGGCGTGATGCACGCCCCACTCACAGGAGTCTTTTTGATTGCAGAGCTGACAGGAGGTTATGATTTGTTTCTTCCGCTGATGATTGTAGCTACGAGTTCATTTGTCACGATCAACATGTTCGAACGTCACAGTATTTACTCAATGCGTTTGGCACAGAAAGGTGAATTGCTGACCCATCATAAAGATAAAGCGGTGCTGACATTGCTGAAGATTGACAATGTACTCGAGACGGATTTCTTTGTCCTTCAGCCTGATATGTTGTTGGGCGATGTGGTAAAAGCAATCACACAAAGTTCGCGTAGCATATTTCCTGTGGTTGACTCAAACGGATTTCTTTTAGGATTGGTACTGGTGGATAATATCCGCAATATTATGTTTCGGCCCGAATTATATGAACGCTTTAAAGTGACAAAAATCATGGTTTCAGCTCCGGCTGTGATTGTTTCGGATATGCAGATGGAAAAAATTATGCAGATATTTGACGATACAAAAGCGTGGAACCTTCCTGTAATTGACTCAAAAGGCAAATATCTCGGCTTTGTCTCAAAATCCAAGATATTCAACGCCTATCGTGAAGTGTTGGTGGATACTTTTTCGGAAGAATAACCCAAAAGAGTGCTAAATAAATCCTGCTAATGTGTAGAAAAGAGCAGGAAAATTGTCGAACAACAATTATGATAAATCAAGCGCCACTATTTCATGATCCGAAATTTGGGTAATATTCAATGATACTTTATTGCCACGAATCTCGTATTTCGGTTTTATCTCGCTGAATAGTAATCGAACGCCGGTTACACTATGTTTTTCCGGTATGTTGATAGCTACTGTCGCATCGACAGGATACAAATCCCGGCAAGGCCCCTTCATCATCATCGGATTTGTCAGATTTACAAGATGAACGGTCATGGATTCTTTTTGCCGCCAAACAGCTACATCCACAATTCCCTTGGCCTGAACGTTTACAACCGGTTCTTCATTAAGCGCCCAAAGAATTGTATTACGCAGCAGTTTGCCGTGGTCATTGACCATCAACTGCCAGAATGAACGGTCTAAATCACCGGGGATATAAGCAATACGACTTTGGCCGGTTTCGCGTAAATAAACCCCTCTGGTATCCGTTTCCTCTACACGTGGGTACACATCTTCCATCGGTAAATCGGGATACGTGGGCACCAATGTGACTGGTGACGGAAAATCAGCATGAGGATTTGTATTGACCTGATATATTGCATTGATGATGCGATAGGCGTCTTCCAACCCTTTTAATACCGGATGAAACGCACCGGTAACAGGGTCTTTCTTCATTTTCAGATAACTGTTCCGCATCGGGCCTTCGACTTCACTGTCGAACGAAACGCCAAATAGGTCACTCAATGCAAAATTATTGCGGCGTGTGCCCGTTTCATCGTAGAGGGATGTTTCGTAGGTCGCTACAATACTTCCGCCCGATTGAACAAACTGTCTTAGTAACTCGCATTGTCTGTCGGATAAAACAGCAATATTGGGAAGGATCAGCAGCTTATATTGCTTAAGGCTTTCGGCATCCAATAGCATATCGTTAACCATATCGAAAGGGATACTGCCTTCAACCAATGCATGATACATACCCAACCCATGTTCGTTGCTTCTTTGCTGCCAAGGTTCACGTCCGTATAACCGGCTTGTTTGTTGCGAGAAGACCATGCCGATCCTTGACATGGAAGCCGTATTGCGCAGATAACGTTCACTCTTGTGATAGTTTTGATACATATCGGCTACTGCGTTCATCCACCTTTTATCCATAATGTAGGCGCCAAATTTCACAAAGCAGGGTTTCATGCCATTGGCAACCCCTTCGGCAACCCAGATTCTTAGTTCGGCGTCGGTTTGCACCGAATCTTTCCATCGAAATTCTTCTTCCAGTCCGACGCTGAAAATGCCAATCAGCGGTTTCAAGCCAAGGCTTGCGCGTAATTCTTTGGCTCCCATAGCATTCGACCATGGGAGCGTCTGTCCTCTCCTGCCTTGCTGGTCGGCAAAAAAGAAATCGGAGTATTTGCCGGTCAACATTCTATCCGGAAAACCGTTGGGGATAAACCGCGAAGTGGGTTTGATTTTGCGTATCTCAGCATCCCAGAGGAACCACAACTCTTTCAATCTGTCCGTTTGCCATTCGTTCCATTGTTGATAAACGGGATCCAGACGATTTGTGGTAGTTGGGATATCAAGTCCGGTAGCCGTTTTGAAGTTCATTTTGCAATGATCGCAATAACACACGCCATGTCCGGCCCACCTATTGGAGAAAATACCCTCCGGCTGATACCGTTGCATGATTTCCTGATGCACTTTGGTCATAAATTCAAAATTATACGGCCCTAATGCACAGGTGACCCAAAGATCGGGTCTTGCCCAATGAGGGCGTTTTTGGCCGTCGGCCATAACTGCAATATATTCAGGATGGGCATCATACACATCTTGTCTGACCGCATGCGGATCTGTTCGAAGAATGACAGTCATATCCATTTTCCGGCACTCCGAGATCAAATAACCTAAAGTATCCGTATCGCCCAACCAGTCGCTTCTGTGATGTAATGGTATTTCAGTCGGATAAAAGGCCACAATACCGCCAGCGCTTAATAAGACGCCATCAATATGCGCTTTTCTGAAATAATCCAACCAAAACTGCGGATCATATTGTTTGGGATCATTTTCAACAAACGCCACTTGCGCCCATCTCATCGCTTTGTCAAACCATGGCGCATCAGATGGCAATGAGAGAATATTGGCATTTGTAAATGAGGATATTGCCGCATTGCCCGAAAAGGCAATAGCGCTACCGGCTATTGAAATATTTTTGATAAAATTACGGCGATGCATCGTTGATCAATTATTCCATGTAATACTTAGCCCAGAGGTTGTTGCTGTATCGTTTGAGTGCCTGCCCGAACAATTCTTTTGCTTTGTCTGCATAACCGAGACCGCTGTTTCCAAGCGCCTGTAACAGGTATGCCTGAGAATAGGAGGTGTTTTCAACAGCTGCTTCTTCTACACCGATCCCTGTGCGGGAAGCGCCGCGTTCAAGGATGTTATCGCCACGCCGGATAAGGTCGCTAAAAAGTTCCTTTGCCTTGTCCGATTGACCAAGTGCTTCATACGCCTTCGCTTTATAATAATCCAGGTCTTGCGAACGACCATTGACAGCTTTAGTACTTTTAGCATAGGCATCTTTCGTTTTTGCTTGTTGTCCTGTTTTTGCGTAAGCCTGACCTATGAAATACCAAAGCATCGCTGCCCGGCCATCGTTCAAAGGTTTCCCTACTTCGAGATTTTCGGGATACAGCATAGCGTCATTGAAGAGGGTAATCGCTTCTTTGTATTTACCGGCTTTTGTCAGTTCCAAACCTTTCATTGTCAGGGCGTCAACATAATGATTGTGGATTTCCGTACCTCCTTCCCACGTACGGAAGTGATGCGTCTTGAGGAGGTCTATCGCTTTGTCGTATTCGCCGTTCAGATTAAAGAGTTTCACGAGTTTTTGTGGCGCCGTAACATCGCGTTTGACGATATCCTTGTTTTTTTCGAAGATGGCTAAACATTCTTTGTAGCTGCGTCCTGACAGATCGAAATAACTTTCGAGTTCGGAGTACCAGCGTGGATGGTTTGCATCGGCTGCGATAGCTTTCTGCTGATATTCAATAGCTTTATCCAAGTTTTTGTTTTGGAAAAATTCTCCGAAGGCAAGATTGCGCCAGACCATTGGAAAGTTGTTTTTGAGGGCGACCGCTTTTTGCCATGCTTGCATGGCTGCTTCCGGACGTTTGTCGTACAGTAAGTTACCAAGCAGATAAAATGCTTCGGCGTTCTGCGGGTCATTTTCGATGGCAT
>JGI24705J35276_12238190_pt1 | contig 17054 bp, 11 predicted proteins | sample TergutNt197P4_FD_35276 | JGI IMG/M metagenome (IMG submission 35276) | reverse complement strand
ACCGATAGCAGGCCAAGTCAGCGAATGTTCCGCGAGAAATATATTCTCGTTTGCTTTTTTCTTTTTCACAAAACTGACCCAATATCCGATAAATATCAATATCACCAAGTAAACGGCAATAATAACAAAATCAAACGGTTGTAAATTGCTTAAAATGTTGCTCATGATTATTCCGTATGAAATATTTCTTCCATAACTGCCCACACTTCGCCCGGCGCTACGGTTTCCAAAGGTTGCAGGCATGGCGTGGTGACGCTCCACCAACGCTGAGTTTCAGGGTCAGCAGACATTTTAGCCATGTCGGCATTGAAATCATCACCTATATACTCGTAATAACTAAACAGATAACCATCCTTGTAATAAATGGAATAATTACGAATGTTACATTTTTTTATCATTTCTAATACTCCTGGCCATGCCGCAGCATGTAAACGCTTGTATTCTTCAAGCTTTTCAGGTACTACTTTAATAACGCTTCCGTATCGCTTCACTTTATGGTCAGATTTGACCGTTCCGGTCTTCGACCGATTCTCATTCGGATTGCATCCCGAAAGGATAATAAAAAACAGAATTACAGATAAATACTTCATAACGATTATTTTTTAAAATAAATTTCTTATTTGATTTGAATACATTTTATGAGTTCCATAAAATTTTCCACCGGTGTATCCTGCTGCACATGATGCGTAGGTGCACAAAGCCAGCCATTATTTCTTCCGAGCGTTGCTTTCAGCCACTCAAACTCGCGATGTATATCGGCGGGCGAACCCATCGGCAATGTGGACTGTACAGCCATTCCGCCGAAGAATGATAAACGGTCGCCATATTTGTCTATCAGAATTTGCGGATTCACACATTCGGTTTGTATCGGGTTGAGTACATCAATTCCGGCTTCAATTAATCCGGGAATGAAATCATACACGCAACCATCGGAATGGAAGGCTATTTTGACGTCGCTGTTGATTTTTTTTACTTCTTTACAGAGTTGCTCATATCTTGGTTTAAAAAACACGTTCCAAGTATCAATATCTAATAATGGTCCGGTTTGCGAACCAAAATCGTCACCCAGCCAAATCATATCTACTCCTTTTCTTGCCATGTTTTTGGATACCTCCAGATGGTAACGGAAAGTAATGTCGAGAATTTTGTTTGCCAAGTCGGGATTAATGTACAAATCCATCAACAAATTCTCAAACCCGCGCAAAGCCCATGCCGACTCAAATATGGTACAATGTACGCGCCCGATAATGTAATACTCGTCCTTATACTCGCGTACCAACTGTTCTACATGGTCGTACAAACCGGGGGCATTTGGGTCGGGCACATGATAGTTGTCAATATCAGGCGCATCGCCGGCAAAAGGACCTTTTTTGATATTTGTATATGTACCTTTCCCAAAAGGTGTATCATACGGGTCTATCTTCCATTGCACACCCCAATTATCAATGTAGGGTTTGTCGTCTAAATAATAATTGGTGAACCAGCCTGCACCGGCTTGCATGGCGTCCTGTTGGGTAAGGATTTCCAACTCGTAACCATACCATTTGCGGTGATGAGGTTCTGTCCGGCACGGCTCCATTCCAAAATGCGCTCGCAGACGGTTGGCAAATTCGGGCGTAAATGTTGCCTGAAAAGGCACACGGTCGGTCGCTTCATGGTTCAACGCTGCTATAACTCTATCTCTTGGTTTCATTTTTGAATAATTGAATAATTGAATAATTGAATTATTTCCATTTCATGAGTCTTTTTAGTATCGCCTCTTCCTCTTCGCTGTTGGAGGTGCCTATCCACAGGAAAATTCCTTTGGGACTGACTTCCTGCATGAATGCCTCCAAATCGGTCAGGTCAAGGTCAACTATCACTGACGCTCCTTTAGACTGAAGATACTTAATGTATGGAACATGCTGCATCACAGGGAAATCGTCCGCCACGCCCTGTACCCACTGTATGACTTTTATTCCGGCACCGAGAATTGCGTCCGTATGGTTTGCTACACCTTTACCATCCACATGGAAAACTTTGTGGGTCATCGTCTTCATTTCGTTTTGCAGAGCCGGCAAGGCGTATTTATTGAACATTTCCGGCGATATCATGAAAGAAAAGTCGTTTTGCAGAACATTCATACGACCATTGGGAACAGGAAGGTTCATCCATGTCACGGAAGGTTGTCCGTGTGCTTTCAGCAAAGCGTCGAAATCGTCAAAAACTTCGAGGAAATGTTCGTTTGCAAGTTGCAAGAGCCTCGTAACCATTTGCTCGTCGAGTATCAAGTCCATACAGAAGTTTTGGGTACCACGCCATGCCGCAGCACAGTCCATTCCGGGCGTCAGAGATGTATATCCCACAAGAAACTGCCCTTCGCATATATCCAATGCTGCCTTTGTAAGTTCATGCATGGATTTGTAATACGGATTATCTTTTGAAAACTGTATTTTTTCTATATCATTATGGTCATTTACGATTGGTTCGCACCACGAAGTCACTTCGCCAAACTCTAATTCGGCGCCATGTACCGCTGCAAAGAAATTAGGCCCAAGATTCGGCCAATACACAGGAAATGTTTCGCCGAGGAATGTTTTACCTTTTACGCTGTCCAAAAAATTAAATGCTTGAAATTCGGCGTCCATCCATCTATCACGTAATGTTGCATGACCGGAATCACCGGTAACAACATCGTATTCTGCGTTGTGGCGGTGAAAACGAACCGGAGCACGGTCGATGATAGCTCCCTCAAACCAAGCCAAGACGCGTTCAACACATTTATCGTAATCGGGTTTAGTTTCTAAATACATAATCAATGAGTATTATTAATAATTAATTTTATCATAGCACACCCTCTTTCCAAAGGAACATCGACGTACCATGCATTTCTCTTCTTCTTTATTTTTAATTCGGCAGGATTTTCCTTGCCCGGATGATAAGCCAAACAAGTCTTTTGATTATTAAATCCTGCGATGTTTGCAATTTTCACACACACCTTGTCAGTTTCACCGTAAACCACAGGAATAGAATAACCGTCAGGTATTTTAAAAATATTCGCTTTGGCAAGATTGTTTTCTACTGAAACAGCATGAGGCGCCAACACCCATTGACGGTTTTGCATCAATTTCATTAACGGAGCATAGTCCAAATAAATTTGCTCTACCTCTGCATCAGGGAGAATAGAGTGATTGTTTCCCGGAAACGGACACATCGGGAAAACACCCATGTACAGATATTTTTGAAAAAAAACATCTCCTCCTTCACTCTTAATGGTCGCTGCATCATTTGTCCATCCCAAAGCAGGTTTGTTGATACAAAGAAAAGCCGTTGTATTCAGCGGAACGCCGGCATACGTAAATTCGTCGAATATTCCGTCAACATGTTTCAGGATATCAATTCGTTTTACGTGATTGTTCACCAAAATAGATTTTTCGTTTGTATGAAATATCTTTCCCATATCTTCCATCAAGCGCTTCCATGAAGTAATCAATGAGCGTGCCGGCTTTCCTTCAAACCACGTAATATCGTCGTCAGCGGCTTCGTTGAACATACGCAACCAATCCAAACGGTCGATGCAAATACCGGATGCATCGGGAATTTCCGTAACATGTCTGCGCGCCTGTTCCAACAAAAAGTTCCTGTATCCCGGATATCCACAGTCTGTAACAATGCAATCCTCCCACGAAAACCACGGTTCGGGAGGCGAGGCGCCCGCGTATTCGGGTTTGGTAACGCAAGCATTCGGTCGTCCTAATATGGCATTGGGTAACTTGGAATAAAGGAATTCGTTGCTATCTTTCCAAAGTTCATTTTCGTCGGTAATGTTCAATACAGGCGGCGGATATTTGATATTCGTTCCAAACTCGGTTACATTAAAATAATTTAAAACGTAAAATCCTTTAGCCTTCATATTCGCGGCGTAGTCGTTCATGGCGTTTATGGTTGCTTTACCTCCTCCCATGAAACGAGTCCATGGTTCGTTTCTATCAACGGGCGGTAAAAACATACCCATGTAGGGAAAATCGAAACTTGCTTGCCAATTGACTGTAAAACACATTTTTTTCATCTTTTCCACGTCGAAGTCGTTCCAATGATTGGAATAAGCGCCGGTTCCACCTAAAATATGCGCTTTAGGATTAACCGGATTAAAATATTCGGGATAGCAAGCGTTCATCCAAGCCAGCGCAGGACGCCAATCGTCGGCATGCTCCGTAATTTCCATAGAAAACAGACAGTCTTTTACAGAAGAAATCCGATTAAACAAGCGATTAAAAACGATGTCGCCTTCCGCAGAAACATCCATTGTCAAATCAATGATTTCCTCTTCGAGCGATAACGCAAACGTCAAGCCGACGCCGTGTTCCGGCTCTATAACCGTTGCTAAAGGAATACAGAAAATGTCGCCATCGTAGGGAATATAACCAATTTTTCTTCTTTCCTTTTCATAACCAAAACAGGGTGCACCATAATAATAGGTAACATCCGAAAAAGGAACGGCAATCAAGGGATCTATCCAACAGTTATTCTTTTCGGTAAGAGAAGTCGGTCTGTCTCTTGGATCATAATTGCTAAATTCAATGCCGGAACCTCCGGAATATGCCTTTAATCTTTCCGACATGGACGCTTCAACCATCGTTGGGTCGTATTGCGGAGCGCCCCACGCTGTCCAAAAAAGGGTGTTTTTATCGGCAGGATAATGAATCTGTGTCCGGATGATAGAGCCCCACGGTTCGGCATCTCCTTTCACTGTCAATTCCCAACGCACACTGTTCAGTGTAGGCTTAAATGTTTCTATCAAAATACAGGATTTTTGCAACGAGTCGTGTATTAAAGTTCTCTCAAAACTGATTGCTCCGTCATCCGTTTTTTTAACGACAGTCTGCCCGACTTGTCGGCAACCCGAGATGGTGGTATGAGCGGATACAGGTTTCGTAAATTGCTTACCTTTGACGGTAAGAGATTTTATTTCTCCATCCGAAGATAAATAAATAATCAATCCCGATGTTTGTATTTTATACTTTCCGTTGGAATCGGAATCGAATACGGTGGCTCGTTTGTTATTTATTAAAAATTTCATTATTATTTATTATTTGTTATCTTCCTTCGATTTATTCTATTAATAATTTTCATTAACAGCGCTGATTATTAAGGATTGAAATAAAATACTTCTTCCATGCTTGCCCACCATTCACCCGGCGCTTCTGTTTCCAAAGGTTGCTGACATGGTTCGCATATGCTCCACCAACGCTGAGTTTCAGGGTCGGCAGCCATCTTTGCCATATCCGCGGCATAGTCAGCGCCAATATACTCATAATAACTAAACAGATAACCATCCTTGTGATAAATAGAATAATTGCGAATGTTACATTCTTTTATCATTTCTAATACTCCGGACCATACCGCAGCATGTAACCGCTTGTATTCCTCAAACTTTTCAGGCAGTACCTTAATAACGCTTCCGTATCGTTTCATTTTTTCATTTTTATTTTACTTTATTAAAATCATTTACCGCTTCAAAAAGAGCAATGATATTTTCAGGAGGTACATCGGGCAGCATGTTGTGCACTGTGTTGAATACGAATCCGCCTCCTTCGGAAAAAATTTCCATTCGCTCAAACACTTGTTCCCGAATTTGTTGTTTGCTTCCGGTATTTAATACTCTCACGTTTTCGATACCTCCACCCCAAAAGGTACAGGAGCGCCCAAATTCCTTTTTAAGAAATTCAGGGGACATGTTGTAGGCGTTTGTTTGAACAGGGTTGAAAATTTCTATTCCTGCGTCAATCATGTCGGGCATCAGGCTGGATATAGAACCGCATGAATGAATAAAAGTGTGCATCTTGCTGTGGGTTTTCACATAGTCGCACAATATCTTATGGCGGGGTTTAAAGAGTCTCCTATAGGTATCGGTATCCATAAAAGGTCCGGAAATCATACCCAAGTCGTCGCCAAAACGGATAATATCTACGATATCTCCTACCGATTTACAAACATTTTCGAGCGTAGCCAGATGTCTTTTTAATAATTCGTTGAGAAGGCGTGTAACATTATCCGGTTCACACATCAGATCCATCAGAAAATTATCCATTCTTCGCAGGAATGTACCCCATTCAAATAAATTGCACCCACATACAATCATTAAAGCCTTATCGGTTGTTTGTCGCAGATGCAGCACTCTTTCCCGGAGTTGACCGTAGAAGTCCGGTTCATTCGCATGATCCCAAGGACTGTGAACATGGCGCGACCACATCACACGTTTCATTTCGGCGTCTAATCCTTCATACGAATCAGGATAACCATCCTGGTATGGAAAATAAGTCTGGTCGAAAAAGGTAGCGCCAACCGGCATTTTGGAAAGTATTCGTTGACCGTCGTCATCGTAAGTAACCCACGAACCGTCCGGTTGCTGTATTGGTTTGAACCATTTCGGATAATACGCTTCAGCTCCGTTTGCCAGCCAAACCGGGCGCCAGTCGGATGGTTTTTCATTGAATGCGCGACCGATATCAATGACGTCCACATCAAACAACTTGAGTATCGACCAGTCAGGCTGTGCTAATTGTTGTACAACATCATAGATGAGCGTTGGCAGGTCGCCTTTTCCAAGATATTGAACGAGATTGGAATATGCAATGGCAGATATGCCCGAACTGGGCGTAGCGCCAAGGTCTATTGGAACGCGGTCGGGCGTTTGATGTGCAATGGCTGCTAATACTCTTTCGCGTGAAGTCATACCAATTCTGCTAATTTATTATTGATTTTATTCAAATCAAGGGGATACGCACCATATTCCCTAACTAAAGAGAGCATGTACTCGTAGCTGCCGGGCGAAACGTTTGAGGATACGGAATGGTCTGACTGGATAACATAACCGCCTCCTATTCCAGCTTTTAGCTTGTACAGTACTTCCTTTGCTATTCTGTTTTTGTCGCCCGACTCTAATTCTCTGACATCTATATTTCCCACAAACGCCAGCCTTCCTCCAAATTGGTCTTTGAGTTTTACGGCGTCCAGCCCTGCTTTAACTTCAAGCGGATTGTATCCGTCGAGACCTGTTTCAATGAAATCCTCGTAAATCAGCGAGGCGTTTCCACAACCGTGATAAATGGTCATAAGCCCGGCGTCATGGCAAACGTTAACAATTCGTTTTACTATCGGCTTGAAGTAGGCGCGCCATATTTCCGGTGAAAACATCATGGAACTGACGTATGCCACGTCGCCCCAGATATACATGCCTGAAATTCTTTTGTCTTCCGCCTGTATCTGCGCCAACTCCACTAAGAAATCTCCAATTCGGGCAAGAAATGCGGCGAATGACTCCTCGTCTTCCAGCATCCACATAAGCGCGTTGACCGTGCCGGTACAACGCCATAAATATTCGAATCCTTCGCATACGGAACCGAAAACCGGAAAATCTGCGGCATAAGCTTCCACCCTGTCGCTCCAGCAGGGAATCGGACCTAAAAGCTGGTCTCCCAAGCAATTAATCTGATCCTGACCTGCCCTGTACAGCCTGCGTTTGTCTCGGGCAGGTTCAATGATGAAATCCGCCATTTCTTCAGGAGATTTCACGCTGAAATCGTCGAAATGCGGCATGGGCAAATCCGCACGACGCATAACGGTAGCGCCAAAACCGGTTTTGACCGTTATATCCTCGCCTGCTTGGCGCAGCGTCTCAAAATCTTTTATGACCGGATCCATATTGGGACTGATAACAATATAGTCCAAATCGAATTTACGGTATAAGTCGCAACCGTCACCCCATAATTTACAGGCATTTTTGGAAAATCCCGTCCAGAAAAAATCCGATATAGGCACCCTGTCGCCTTCTTTGTTTCCGAGCGCTGCCCGCAGACGCGCTAATTTTTTTTCTTTACTCATAATCATGAACATAACCTACCAGCCCGGATTCTGCGTTAACTTACCGTTTGATAAATCGATTTGTGATTGTGGAATTTGCAGCAATCCCCCCGTATCATTTACTCGTTGAGTTAAATTGAATTTTACAGTGGATGGTACTGTAGCTTGAAGGATATTTACGCCATTTTGATTTGCATCAATAATCGTCCCGGCTTGTTTTCCATACCAACGCAAGAGGTCCCAATACCTTAAACCCTCAAAGGCTAATTCATATCTTCTTTCTTTTTGGAGCGCTTCCAATGAATAAGAAGCTATGGGAGGTAATCCAACCCTTGCACGAACCTGATTAATTCCCGTAACTGTTTGCGTTAATTCGGAATGATCCAGTAGTACCTCCGAGAAGCGTATTACCATAAAATCTTCGGGATTCCAAAAATATCCGCTTGCGATGACCACACCGTACAAGGCGTCAGCAGCTCCCCATATTTGGGTTTTGGCTGCATCTTGCCACGCCATAACTCCTGTATATTTTTTACACCAGAGATGGGTTTCGTATTGTTGATCCCACCCTCCTTCTTGATATGATTTGATTCCTTCCGACGAATCAAGTACATTAAGTACAGAAGCCTTTATGCGGATATCTCCGGGAGCGTCGTTGTTCCAAGCTTCAACTAATCTTGAGTTAACCGTACCTTGTCCCCACCCCATACCAAACGGAAAAACAAGTGAATAGTCATCCTGTCCGCGTAATGCGTAATTCAAGCAAATTCCGTTTCCATAAGCCGCATTATTCCAACCTCCGCGGGTATTGTACTTAATGTCAAACACCGCTTCGGTATTTGCTTTGGTGTCTCCAATCCAAGTGACGCCTGTTTCCACATTATAAGGATAATCTGCCCCTGTCGCCGTATTCGAATAGAACCAGAGACTCCTGAAATCAGGCAATAACTTGTGACCGCTGTTGTTGATACAATCCTCGACATATCCAATCACTTGTTGTTTGGTTAGTGTGTTTGTGTCATCGCCATACAACGGCATATCGATTGCATTATAATATCCGGTATAAAATAAAAACATTCTTGCCAGCATGGCTTCAGCCGCCCATTTGGTAGCATGACCCAGCGTAGCGTCGGATTCATTGGTAAATGAAACATTTGGAAGAAGTTCTATAGCATTTTTCAGATCGGATGCAATCAAAGCAAATACATCAGGAGCGGATGACCGTTCTACATTATCAACATTCGATGACGTATATAGAGGAACACCGCCGAATAATAAAGCCAGTTCTTTGTACATATAGGCGCGCATAAAATAGGCTTCTCCCAATATCGTATTTTTATCTGTAGTATCTGATGAAAAATCTACCTTATCGCATCCTTCAATCACTTTATTTGCATTATATATTCCCTGATAACAAGTTGTCCAATCACCAAGATACATATTATCATCCGATTTGGTAAGCCCATCCGTTGCTAATGCCAGATAATCGGTAGGACCTCCGCCGCAAAATTGATCATCGGACAGGAAATTACCATCATTTATGGATGAGATTTGGATTTGCATATCAGCATAAACACTTGTTAACAGCGCTTGAAGGTCTGCTGCGGTTTGAGGGAAATTACTGTCATCCTTACTAAGATAGTTTGTGGTATCAAGAAACTTCTCGCAACTTGTCAGCGTCAGCGCAACGAAAACAAATAAAACCAACCGTTTCATATTGTTATATATATTCTTTTTCATACGTAATATTTTTAGAATTTTATATTTAAACCAAATAGAATTGATTTTTGCACCGGAAAAAACCCAAGATCGATGCCTTTTGCCCAACTGTCGTTTGCATATCCAACTTCAGGATCAGCGCCCGGATAACTTGTAAAAGTTAATAGGTTCTGTCCTGTTACAAAAAAACGCAACTGTTTCAAGGGTATTGATTTTAACAATTGTTTGAAATCATATCCCAATGTTATGTCCTGTATCCTTACATAACTTCCATTTTCGAGATATATATCCGAAAAATACACCCAATTTTCCGGAGAGCCGTTTTGTATTGCAGGGTAACGATTGGAAGTCCCGTCTCCATGCCAACGGTTGTCATAGACATATTGCGAATAGTTTCCATAAGAATCGTCAACACTTTTGGTAAACCACGCAACTTTGTTTCCGAAGACGCCATTCGCAGCTATATTCAAATCGAATCCTTTGTATCCGAAGTTTAGAGAAAATCCTAATATAGATGACGGATTCGGATCTCCCAGCATAGTCCTGTCATTGGGGTCAATTGTGCCACTTCCATCCGTATCGACAAAAATGAGGTCTCCCGGTTTTGGATTTGCCTGTAAAAACGGACCTTTGTAATTATCAATCTGTGTCTGATTCTGAAATACGCCTGCCGTTTTATATCCATAGAAATAACCAATAGGGTTTCCCTCTTGCGCCCTATATATTTCTTCTGCCGCACCTGCACGAAAAACATTATAATTCCCGTAAATAATACCTTGGGCATTTGCAATCCTGGTCACTTTGTTTTTGTTGAAACTCAAATTAAGATTGGCTCCATAATGAAATCCATTAATATTGTCGTTCCAATTCAAAACAAATTCAAATCCTTTATTTCTTATGGATCCCCCATTTACGTAAGGAGCTGATGTTCCGAATGAAGCCAGAATAGGAGCTTGCACCAGCCAGTTCTTTGTATTTTTGATATACCAATCGGCGGTAAAACTCAATCTGTTTTTTATAAATCGGGAATCTATACCAATGTCGGTTTGTTCGGAAGTTTCCCATGTAATATTTGAGTTTGCCCCATTGCCGGCATAATATCCGGTAGTCCATGCGTTTTTATCTGATCCGAATGTATAATCTTTATTTCCGTCACTTACAAAAGAGGCTAAATATTGGAAGTTGGGTATTGCCTGATTCCCATTTTGTCCCCAGCTTGCCCGTAGTTTCAGAAAATTCAACCATGAACCGGCATTTTTCATAAATGATTCGTTGTTCATTACCCAACCGGCAGAAACAGAAGGGAAATATCCCCATCTATGACCAGGAGCAAAATTACTTGAACCATCGGCTCTCATCACAGCAGTTAACATATACTTTTCTTGATAATCATAATTGATTCTTCCAAAAAACGAAGCCAGTTGACTTAATCCGTTCGGTCCGCCGTAAAGAGAAGTTTGAAGAGGGTCTATTTGTTTAGCATTGGAAAGATAGGCAAAATCAAAACCTTGAAAATCCAAATTGGCATTTCCTCCGCCGATATATTCTCCCAATCCGTCTCTTTCAATGGATTGCCCTAACACTACATTAAAATTGTTTTTCCCGGCTAAAGTAAAATCATAAGAAGCCGTATTTTCCCATTGATAATTCAGGTATGCATTCATATTCTGATATGCTCTGTCAATTGAATTCGATACATAACCGTTCAGGTAATATACAGGCTGGTAACTTCTGCCATAAGCGCTACCGGTAGATATATTGAACGAGGTTTTCAGTTTTAATTTATTGACAGGTGAAACCTCTATATATAAGTTTCCATTTACACTTTGTGATTGACTTGCCTGCATCGTTTCGCTATAATAATAATTTGCAAGCGGATTTGGTATGGTAGATGCAAAATCGATGTTGGGACCGAAAGTACCATCGGAATTATAGGCTTCCATCAGCGGAATAGCTATGTCCATCTGCCGGATGTCATTTCCGTACATATTACCTATACCCAATCCGCCATGAGAACCAATTTTTAAATTAGCTAAAAGTCTTTCTCCAATTTTAATAATATCCCTGTCTCCCGATTTATATACCGTGTAATCTGCGTTGGAACGGAATGTATAGCGGTCAATTTTGGGAACAGCCGATTCGTTTTTAATGTATCCATAAACAGCTTCCTGAGAATTATAAGTAAGACCCAGCGAGTAATTACAATTGTCGGTTCCTCCGATTAAATTGAATGCGTGGTTTTGTACCGTGGCATTGGCGTTTTTAAATTCATTAAGCCAATTTGTTCCGTTCCAAGTTCCATTCATAATATCATTATATCTTGGTACAACTTGTGAAAAATCGGTAACAGCAACACCCGCATTTATTGAAGCTTCATTATAGGCGTCCATATATGTTTTTGCATTAAGGAATTTTACCTGTTTTGAAGGGTTTTGAAAGCCATAATAGCCATCGTATGATAATGTCGGCTTTCCTTTTTTCCCTGTTTTTGTTGTTATCAGGACAACCCCGTTTGCAGCACGAGCTCCATAGATTGCCGCAGATGCGGCGTCTTTCAATACATCTATCGACTCAATATCGGATGGGCTTAATGAATTAATGTCTCCAATCATTCCGTCAATAATTACCAATGGACTCGTGTCTCCCATTGTTCCTGCACCACGGATATTAATTTTAAAACCGCTATTGGGTAATCCCGAATTTTGAGTAATCTGCATGCCCGGAGTCCGGCTTTGCATTGCACTTAAAACAGTTACAGTACTCAATTTTTGAATATCGTCACCACTAACCTGAACCGTTGCGCCCGTTACAAGTTTCTTTTTCTGAACGCCGTAACCTATAACAACCACCTCATTAATATCTGTAGTGCTTTTGGCAAGAGTTACCGAAAAAGAAGAAGAATCATTAACAGTAACCTCTTTGTCTTTCATCCCAAGATAGGAAATAATTAACGTTGAACCTTGTGGAACATTATCCAATGTATAAAAACCGTTTTCATCAGTAACGGTACCGATTGTTGTTCCATTAACCGAAACATTTGCCCCGATAAGGGGTTCTTCGTTTTCATCTTTGACAACTCCCGATATTTTCCGACCCGTACCGGAAGGTGTGTTTTCTTCCTGTTTCTCCGAAATGACTATCGATTTTGAAGAAACAATACTGTAACTTAAATTACGTCCTTTCAAAACTTCACTAAGAACTGCACTAACAGGAACGTTTTTTCGAGAAATGGTAATATTTTTCTCATTATCAACAACTACATCCCTGTACGAAAATCGATAAGTGGTTTGTTTTTCAATCACTTTCAATATATCCCTTAAGGATGCATTTTCTGCATTAATCGTCATCAATTGTTCTTGAGCATACAGTTCGAAGTTACCAAAAAAGAGCAATAACAAAAACATAATAAAAAATCTCATTTTTACTTGCCTTTCCATATAAAAATAATTTTTTAAATTAATAACAAACAATTCTTTAATAGGTAAAAAACATATAATAAAGACAAATTAATTTATAAAAGTACCGAATAAATTTCATGTTTCATAACATAAATTATTCCGACACTTACAAAATACATTCATTTTTGCTTTCAATTGCTTATGTTTGGGTCTTTTCTTAAACCGAATTTGAATTTTCTTATATGAGGTCTGTAATATTCCTTGAAAAATATCCACTTTCCGTCTTTAGCCATATATCCCCAGTTGCCTGAATGAAGTATGTAGCCCTCCATGGATGATTCATCAAACCATTTTAACGGAATTCGGGGCGTGTATGGGCAAAGTTCTCGTTTTTCCCACATCCACTCATAATAAACCAGAGAGAACGGTCCCCACATATTATCGGATTCGAGGATGGTGAGTTCGCTGCCTGTCGGAGTGTAAAAATCGGTATGCAACGCCCATGTCAGCAGGATATACTTTTTCAACGCGGGTATGTAAACCATCTCCGGCAGGCTGATATGCCCTTCTATGTCTAAAATGGGGGTTGATTCGGCAAGGTCTTTTACCCAATTGCCCGATGAGTAGAACTCCCATTTATCACGCTCCATAATACTGTCTTTATGTACTCTGCCTAATCTTAAAAATTGTCCGTTGTCCCATTGGTCGGACGAAATTGCATATATGTAATCGTCCATGGCGTTTTCGTTGTTTTTGCCGAACTGAACGAAAGACGGACCGCCGAAATCGGAGCCCGGGAACATCGGTTTCCAGCCTTTAAAGTCTTTTCTTTGCTCTTCGGTAGTTAGCCAGGTTCTTCTTTCCTGTGAAAACTGTTCATCTTGAAGGCTTGCCTGTATCGTATTTAAATCCGGCTTCCATGTTTTGCCGTGGTCTTTTGAGCACACTATGGTTGCGTCCGATCCGTGCTGCGACCCTTGGCGATGAGGAGGCGTTTTCATGCCCAACAGGTTTTGAATTGCGTAATACAAAACGCCGTTCACGCAAATCATCCCACAGGGTTTACCGCCATTTCCGCCTGCACCCATATACCCCGGCATATCATTAACGCGGTGCAGCGTAACGTTTGGGGGATTACCGGTCAGTTTTTCAACGACCTGACCCTGCATTTTATGAAGAACGTCCTGCATATTGTCTCGTGCGCCAGGATCGTCGCCATGAGTCTTTATGCCGTCCTTCATAAACCAATGAGGGTCTCCCGTCCCGATGTAAATGTCGTTGTCATCCGCCCAGGTCTGGGGGTGAGTATCTCCTCCGTCGCGTATGTCGGTTATCATCCCCTCGCCTGCCCAATCAAAGAAAAGGGTTTTGCTTATGGGTATTTCTCCCGGATGCATGTATTTTACGATTGCTTCATCTTTTGCGGAAGAACGTGATACTTGCGCTTTTAAAGAATATACAAATACAAAATTTAGTAACAAAATAAATAGTAAATTCTTTTTCACAAAACGCTTGATTTGCTTCCGATTTTTAACAAAACCGGCATATTCATTTAATTCCATTGAAGCTTAGCAATATTTAGATTTGAACCTACCAAAGTGTTTAATCTCTCTTTTCTAATGCTTATATTTACTACTCCTTTTTTGACTTTTATTTCTTAGCTATTCTTGTTGTAGTTTGTTCTTTGCCGTCGTTTACCGTCAGTAAATATCCGCCCGAGGGGTAATTGCCGAGGTCTAAGCGTACGGTTGGTCCATTAAACGTTTGATGCAGTAATGTTTTCCCTGCAATATCACATATAGTAGTAATGTGTGAGCCTGCCGCTTCAAACTCTAATGTAACTGCGCCGTCAGTCGGATTGGGATAAACCCTAAGCGGTGCTTTTTTAATTTCTTCAATGTTGCTGACTATATCTCCCGTTAAATTTACCGTTGCCGTACCTGCCTTCGAGCCATCACTGTCGAAAACGGATGTTGCCGTGACTGTGAGCGTGCTTGCCGTTTCGCCGGAGGAAACTGTGAGCAATCCGGAGACAGATATTGTGCTTCCGTTAGCGCTGTTTACAGTCCATATTACGCTTCCGGTCGAATTTCCGCTTTCAGTCGTTACCTTTGCATTGAACAGCTGAGTCTTGCCTCTTTGAACGCTGCCCGTAGAAGGCGATACTGTTACGCTCTTTATTGTCGTTACTTCAGCAGGCGGAGCAAGACCCATGGCTTTGCATACATCAATATTGAGGTTGTATGGAAAGCCGGGAAAGATGTCGCCATCCCACATTGTTATACCGAATCCGCCGTATTTATATCCCCAGCTTGCGTGAGGAATGTTCCGCTCATTAAACAGTTTGACTACAGTTTCAAAGTAACGCACACGGTCTTCCTGAATATTATTATCGCCGTTACAGCCGTATTCGGAGCACATAACAGGGAGATTGTGTTGTTTTGCAAAGGTAGCGGCAGGGTCAAGACAACTGGCAAGGTAGGCTTCCGTACCTTGCGTGGTGTAAGCGGCATAAGCGGCAACTACCCAAGCTACCGCTCCCGGAGGAGGCGATGGCATTCGGGTGGGATCGTAGGGGAATGGAAGATTTTTGACATCTGCCTGATCGCCAAGTCCCGGCTCGGTCATAAGACTCGGTTCATAGAAATGAAAGTTGTAGATGAGCCTGTTATGCGGATACATCGGTAAATTACTCATATTCCACATGCTGTTCCAATCGGCTCCGCCGACTATGATATAATGGGTATCGTCAATGGTCCGGATCAAGTCGACAACCCTGCCCTGGATTTGCCCCCATAGGGTTGGATCGATATTAAACGGTTCGTTCAGGACTTCGTAAAGAATCAGCTCGCTCCGGTTTTTATAACGGGTAGCAAGCTGTTTCCATGCGTTCAGCAATAAAGGCTCGGTAGCTGTGCTGGTGGGGTGATTGCCGTCAAATTCATGATTATCAATAATGAGATATAATCCGTATCTTTCCGCCCAGGTTACAGCCGAGTCAAGTTTTTGCACATAGACCGCATCAAGCGTTCCGTCCGGTTTGTTCATGGCATTGGTGAACGGAGCTATGGGCAAACGGATAAAGTCGACGCCTATTCTTTTTGCATTGGCGAAATCGCTTTCGTGAAAATTGTCGAACCATCTTCGATTATTAGGCGGTAAGCCAGCCCAAAGGTCGTCTAACCAATTGGTAAAGTTTACTCCTGTCTTAAAAGGTATCGTCTCATACGTCCAGTCGTCCGTTGTAGCGCTCGATACTTTTGCGCTCGTTACTTCAGGTTTTACTGACGGATTAATGGCCATTAAAGACGAAGCAATAAACGAACCGATTACAATACTTACTAAAACACATTTTTTCATTTCTTTAGAAATTGAATTATTAAATAAATGTTTATTTTTTATTATTTATTCCGGACCCACCCAATTCGCCGACACACGAAACGCATCCCTCCAAACTTTGATTGCGTCTATAGGGAAGCGTTCCGTTGTCATTAACTGCGCTTCGGCAAGGGCGGGTCTATAGCCAAAAATACGAGAATTATTCCTGCCACAACTCGACTTTAGCGAACATTACCCTATCATTATTATAGCAACTCCCTACAAATCCTAAGGAAACAGCGCTTTTTTGGTAAATAGTAAATTTTATCGAAAGCATATTGTCCCAATTTATATCCATAGGAGTGTCAATGGAAAGAAATGCGGTGGCATCCGTCTCTACCTTATCGATGTCCGGTAAATCTTCTCCTACATTAGCTACTACATACGCTGTTGATTCTCCTTGGCTCTCAATATAATTAACGTCAAACCGGTAATATCCGGGTTCCAATTCAATCGTTTGATATAATTTCCCATTTTCGACAGCAACCGGCGAACCTGACGCCTGTATAAGACCTATAGCGCCGTCGCCTTGATATGCCCAATAACCGTTATAATCAAGATTGCCGTTTGCTAAGCAAACATCATTGGCAGTCCAGCCCGCAAGTTGATAGTAACGGTCGGTATTTCCGTCAAAATCTGCCAAATCGCCCGTGACAAAAGGCTTGTGTGTATTTTGCAACAGAGAAGTGATATCCATCGGCGCGGGAAGGTGATCCG
>JGI24705J35276_12238191_pt1 | contig 17075 bp, 14 predicted proteins | sample TergutNt197P4_FD_35276 | JGI IMG/M metagenome (IMG submission 35276) | reverse complement strand
TCCTTTAGCTCCTGGTAGGTATGTTATTACTGAGGTAATGCAGGCTGGTTGGGTCATTAGTGATATTATTATTGTTGGTCCTAGTGGTACCTCTACTGTTGATCTATCTGCTGGTACTGCTTTTGTTGATCTTGAGGCTGGTGCTCATGTAACTGTTATTTATCAGAATACTGAGCAAAAGCAGCCTGATTGTTGTAAGAAATGTCCCTGTGAATGCAAAAACAACTGCTGCTGCAAGGATCATAAGCACCCCGATTGTCCGCCTTGTCATTGTTGTCCTCCTCCACAGCCACCATGCCCACCTGACCATTGCTGCCCTCCACAGCCTCCATGTCCACCTAAATGTCTTTGTAAAGACCACTACAACAATCAACCCAACTGCAACCCCAAAATAAAAACCAACAACGACAACACACCAGACTCCACAACAACATCAGATTCCAAAGAAACCCAGACCACTACTGACTCATCAAGTCAAACCTCAACAGCATCAAACACTTCCTCATCCTCATCATCGAGTCAAACCTCTTCTAGCATCACCTCCTCTTCCTCGTCTGCTTCGTCTGCAACAGGTTCTTCATCTATTTCTGCTCCTTCTTTGTCTCCATCTCCTCAGACGTCTCAGCCTGTTTCAACTCAGGTGGCTTCGCAGGATTCAGTTATGTTTGGCTTAGGCTGGATGGGCGTCGTCGTTGTGGCATTGTTTGGTGCTATTGCAGTCTTGCTGTCAATTAATGTGGTGCATCTGCGTAAGAAACGGGTCCTGGGGCTTTAATTCTGTAGTCGCATCATATAAACGGAAAGAAAATTTTTGCCGTAGCAATAATGGCCTGTTAAATACAAAGAAAATATGTGAAAGAAAAACTTTTCATGTTTTCTTCTTTGCTGTTGTTTCTCTTTTTTTGTCTATTAATGTTTGGTTGGTTATGTCTCCTGGGTGGTTGGGGTCACAGTTGTTTCTTGCGGTTTTTTACGTGAGAAGAGTAGGCTTGTTGATTTTACAATTTGTGGTAAGCCTATTAGGTCTTCAAGAATTAGTAGTCCGCGTGCGATAATGGCAAAAGCGCCTGCTAGAGCGACTGGGACACCTAGTAAGCCTAAGATGCCTATAATTCCAAATTCCTGTACTCCAATTCCTGCTGGTGTTAGTGGTACAAATGCAAGTGCAGTGACCAGTGGGTGAATTAGGAAGAATGCTATCCAGGGTATGTTGCCTATTCCTAAAGCTAGGCCTAAGAGCCACCATTCAAACCCTTTCAAGACCCAGCATATCATTGTTAAGGCTAATATTTCTGGTATGGCGTTTTGTGTGGTGTGTGCGCTTTCTTTGTATTCTTCAAGTTTGCCCATTATGCCGCCTAGGAACCGTTTTAGAAAACGGATGTTTGCAATTTTATTAAAAATAGCTATGGCTCTTTTTGACCAAGTGAAAAGGGCTAATACTGTGGCGCCAAGAAGCATTAAACCGATGCCTAAAATGGCAATTATTATGCCTACGTTTATGCCTGCAAATGTTTGTGGAAACATTTCACTCCATGTTGTTGTTGGAACATACTTAACTAGGTAGATTACTGCGCCAATGCCGCCTGCTACTTTCACGAGGAATTCTATTGTTTGTATGCCTAAAATGGTGGAGAGCGATTTTGATGTTGGCACGTTTTGATCTCTTAAGTAAACGGGGGTTAGTATGTATCCCGCGCGCCCTGGAGTAACGTCGCTTGTTAGCATGCCTGCATATTGAGCAAGCAGTGTTTTGCCAAAAGAAGTTTTTATGTTATTTTTGCCTAGAACTCTTTGTAGTCGGAAAGCAAATATGACATTTATTCCAAAGTACATTAGAAAGGCTAGAACCAAATATTCAACCCTGATGGTGAGCAATGCATTATACAAGTCATCTAGGCCCACATACCACAGTAATGCTGCAAACATTGCAATCATAACTGCTACTTGTAGAAAAATTTTTAGAAACCGTTTTGATGAACTTTGTTTTTGGTCACGTTGTGCTTCTTGATTAGGCATAACTGTTAGGATTAACTCTGGTAAGTTAAATGTTTTATGGAAAAACCTGCCAAATAAGTTGTCATTTTTTGAAATTTGCTGTTCTATGGTCTAACGCATTCAGCTTTTGGTCTATATGGTCTTTTTGTTGTTCTTCTACGGTGGTGGTACGCACATTCGTTTATCCGCATTAGTATCCAGCCATTATCCTGATAAACGCAACCACAGGGTAAACGCGTAATTTCTTGTTTCTCTGCACCTTTACTTGATTTTTCAGCGTCAACCATTGTGAATCATTCCACAATAAGAATTCTCTAACTAATTAACTTAAAAATAAAATAAAATAAAAGTTTGGTTTGCTACATGTGACAGCTATTGTTGATAAGTTATAGCGAGCGGTAAATTATGTTACCTAAAGAGTCTTCTCTAATGTTATGCGTGCTGTAGCCAGAATTCCAAGTTTAACTATCATCGTTATAGTTTTAGCAAAACGCTCAAAACAACTCGGTATTCTTTTTATTCTGTTTTTAGGTAAAATTATCCATACCGCAGCTTATTTGAATTTATTAGTTAAGTATGTAGAAAACGTTTCTAGAGTCAAGTTTATATTGGTTGAAAAACCGTTCAGCAGTAGATTGAAGTTTCGTGATAAAATATGTTTTTTTGTGTCTGTCTTCGTTTGATTGTTGACTTGTGGTTGCTTAAAGATAAATAGTCGTTGTGCAATTTTGTAAGCTAATGGAGACATAAAGTGTGTCTGTAGCGCAAAGAAAGTATTTCACAGAAGTCACAGCACTAGCAGAAAAAATCGTTTCAGTAACGACAAGTAATGGTAAAAATTTCACAGGCACTCTAATCGGCATTAACCCAGATAATCTAAGCCTAGTACTGGCAGATGCAAAAGAAGAAAACGGCAACACCGCAAATCGCATATTCATTAATGGGAATACAGTTGCACAGATTTCCTCTGCAGAAAAATCTTTTGACCTTAAATCGCTTGCACAAAGACTAGAAAAAGTGTTCCCGAGAATGGTTAAACTCTATGAAGATAAAGGATTCATTTGGGTAATGGATAAAGTAAAATTAACTGACCACGGTGTCACTGAGGGCTCCGGGCCAATGGCCGAAAGAGTGCAAAAAGTTTACGACCAATTCGTTAGCGAAACAAAAGCATAAAACAAAAAATTAGATGAACCAGCGTAATTGCTGCTCCTCTTTCTTCTTTTCTTCTGAAATGCTTCTAATTAAACCAAAAGTTTCCAGCATACGTTTAATCTCATCACCCGTCTGCTCAAGATTATCAAGTTTAACCTCAAGATTTAAGAATTTAAACAAAGTTAACAAAGCGTAACGTGCAGCGTTCACATCTGGATTCATCCCAGGTGTGTCAACAAGTAATGAGAACCCTTTCATGTCATACAATTTAGCAAGGCCAATACTTATTCCCGCAATACCAAAAACGTTTCCAATCATAACTTTAGTGCCAAGATCCAAAACAGTTTTCATCGTATCAAGATCAGTTGCGGTACTATAGATGCCCGGTACAGGTTGTGCCTCATCTTTCTTAAAACCGCCAATCGAAATAACATAATTACAACCTAACTCCTGTACAAGTTTAAGCACTTTGCCACATAGCTCATATTGCCCACCAGTTGTCAACGCTTGAGTATTACCATACCAAATAATTAAATCTCTACAGCCATCATCACATTTAACATAGTAAAGCTCATTGATAGGTGAACGTATACTACCATCTTGAGTAGTTACTGCAAAATCTTGAAAAGTTGAAGCAATAATTTGAGCAAACCGCTTAGCCTTTAACTCGGTGATTAAATGTAAAGATGCAATATTAGCTACAAAACCTATACCTGGCAAACCCTCAATTAGAATAGGATCTCTAAGAATAGGCTTTTCAATTATGTCAACTGCGACGACCATCGGGATGAACCTTTCGTGTAGTGGTATATTTAACGATATAATATAAGCAATACTCCGCAACAAACTATAACCACCAAAAACCCTCCCTAAAACATTACAGACAAAACTAAAAACTAAAATTTCTAAGACAAATCCTATGCCAATTCATACATTAAACATCAAACAGCTCTATCAACATATACTTACCCTTACCAATAAAACCCATAAAACCCAAAGCAAACATTCAATAAAAAACCAATATAATCAACCTACTGCACACTTACCCGTTTACCCTTGAATATGTTAATTCTGTTTTTAGAAGCGCAAGAATAATATAAGTAAGTTATGCATTACGTCTGAACTGAGGGTGCCGTTGTCATCAAAAGCAAAATAAGCAGCATAGGATACGTTAACAAAATTCAAGAAAACATCATGGATATAAAACGTAAGGAGCTTGCCAGACTTTTTGAAGACATAAAATCTGCTGACTGCGTTGTTTGCGGAGGATCAGGCCGATCACTATACTCCCTAAACGCGGCCATGAGCCAAATCGCGCTTAGCCAGGTTGGCTGGAGAAACAAAGTAGTCCTAACACCTGACGACCCGGGCTTTCCAGGACACAACATGTATGACGCCGCCCTTGACCTTGAAAGACGCTACAAAAAAATCCTCCTTCTAATGAACTCTGGAAGCGGCTGTAGCGATGACCCATTATTAATGGCCCAAGACCTTAGCAGATACATCGAAAAAACAAAATCAACCAAATTCTCCATGGGCCTACTTACCTCAACATATGAATCCCCCCTAGCTAACATCACAAATAAACACGGAACAACCGTTCTCTTAAAAGGACGAGGCAAATCCAAGCCCTCCTTTGAATACAGCGAAACAGGTATGATGGGCGACATTTTCGAACTAGGAACTCTCCAACTACTAAATAGTATGATAGAGGCTATCTTTCGCAACCTTGAAGTCGATGATGTCTACAGCTTGTGCAATGAAGAATTCCAAAAAATAGGTGACATGATAGACTCAAACGTCAACAGCGAAACCTACTCACAACTCGTTGACCTAATGGAAAAACGCACCGACATATTCCTCGGCGGAAAAGGAACCGGCAATGAAATAGCCAAAATGACCGGCGTACGCCTATTTCACATAAAAAGCTTCTTTGGCGACAACGTCTACATCACACGAGGCGTAAACACTCCCCACCCAAGAGCAGGTGACCTCGAAATTCTAATCTCATACAGCGGCGAAACCCAACCAGTTATCCTTTGGGCTGACGTTATTAAAAAATTCGCTGGCACAGTATTTGCAATAACAGGCAACAAAGACTCTACATTGGCAAAGAAGGCAGACCTTAAAATTATTCTTGAAGAAGAAACTAAACCAAGCACTCCACGGCGCTTCTACACACGTGCAGCCTTCGTTCTAAGTCCATTGCCTGTAAAACTAGCTGAACGCGTAGGACAACGCGGATTAAACCTGCCTGAATACATCATTAGTTGGTACCATTCAGTAACCCAATAAGCGCTCAGTTTATTTTCAATATACTGTTTTACTATGGGTTCTTAGCGATTGTATTAGTTATTAAGCTTCTAACCAAAATGTTTTTCCCGACAAAAAGTTCGTCAGAAAAACCCTAAAATCCCCGTCTTTATCATAAACTTTGGCGATTTCGCTGTTAACAAAAATAGAAAAATCCTCTTTGAATGCTTTAGCTATGAGTTCTGAGACGCCAGCGTTTTTTCCTCCATCTGCAAGTTTCTCTTTCAATAATGCGGTAGCGTCAGTGTTTTTGCGGGGGATTTCAACAATCCATTTGCCTTCCTCAATATAGGGTCCAGTAATCACTTGTTTATTTTTCGTGTATTTGGCAAGGAAACTGGCGCATTCAATTGGGCGTTCAAGAGGTGGACCTAAGTGTTTTTTGATGTTAGCAACAACTTGTTGTTCTAATTCAAAGACAAAAATGTTAAGGGTTTTTTCATTACTCCAAACGGTATCTCTAAGCACCTTGTAATCGTTATGTTCTAATAGTTTACATAGTGAGCGTTTAGACCTGTAAAGTTGTCCCCAAAGTACGTCAGGCACCGTTTGGATACCGTTGATAACTAGAAATAGAATCGCTGAACCGTGACTATCTATTTGCTGTTTCATTTTCTCGGTTGTAAGTGTAAGCTGTTTGGGTGTAAAAAAGAAGGGTTCCGAGGGATTCTGTAAAAATGCTCGGCTTGCCCCGATGAAATTGTAAAGTTTTTCAGTTTGAACAGCTGAAGCGACATTTCGGTTTTTATCTACTGGATCAACAATTACTAATGGGTCAGAAAACAAATGTTCTAACTCGTTTTCTTTGTCCAAAAAATAGTGTTCAAGATCAATTATGACCCGTTTAGTGTAATTTGCAAACGCTTGTACCGTTCGGATAAAGGAGCCATAAGTTAGAATTAGCAGTTCGCATAAGTAACCGCTAAAGCCTCCAATTTTGATTTCAGCACCATAAACACCAATGCTCTGCATGAACTGTTTAAGCAACCGTACTTCCCCACGCATTTTAGAAGTCAAATGTTGTCTAATATAGTCCGTGTGATACGGTGTTCTATCTGTAGCACTTTGCCATTCGCCAGGTTTAACATCATAACACGGAACAATGTCCACGCGTAATCCGTTAATAATTATTTCAAGATAAGGATGCTCAGCGAAGCGTTCGATGATTTCAGTTGCCTCCTGAGCGGCGGTTCTGGCAATTTTTAAGCCAATCTCACCAAGTTCTTTACGTGAAATAGCTACAGGTAAGCGCATGAAAATGTCAATATCAGGGTTTTCCTTTAACCATGTGTCTTTAGCTACAGAGCCTTCAACCCTTACAACTGCGTTTATGTTCTGCTGTTGACATGCATTCAAAATTTTCTGCTCTATTTTCCTACTTAAAGCCTCAACCTTACTGTACTCCTCAGAAGTAGGCGTAACTTTTTTTAAAACCTGTAAACTTAGAGCTTCAAGTTTAGTTTGCATGCCACTTTCGCTTCATTTTATGGACAATATTCCTTCAAAGTTGTATATGTTGGACCCTTTGGTGAAAGCTGACTTCTTTTCAACCGTAAACAGTTCGCCTTAATGGTTCCAAACTCATACTCCTGATGACGGGTAACAAAGTCTACTAATCGCTGTTTGTTTGTTCCCGAACAAACCCTAGCGATGGTTAAGTGCGCATTGAAACTTTCAGGTTCTGGTGCAAATCCTAAATCATGAAGCATTGGCTCAAGCTGTTCAAAAATGCTTTTCAACTGCGTAGCTCCCAGTGTGATTCCTGCCCAGACAACTCTTGGATAATTTACTGTTGGGAAGACGCCTAAACCTTGAAGCTGAATGGTAAATGGGACAAATCTTATTTTTTTCATAACTTCATAAACTTTGTCAACCATATCTGGATTAATAGCGCCAAGAAACCGTACCGTAATGTGTATGTTTTTTGGTTCAACAAGCTTTAGGTCTGCATTAGTTTGCATTAAAAGTTTCTGCACAGCCGCTATTCGGTTTATTATATTTTCACTTTGTATATCGAAAGCAACGAAGCTTCTTATTTGTTCAGACATTTTTTCTCTTCAACTTACTTTTATGTCTATCTCTCATAAAAGTTTTAAGCAAAAAATTAAAGCTTAAGTCCAATAAACATCTAACTTTAATTACAATAAATGATTTATTGCAGAAATTAAGTTTTCAACAGATTTATTTTTGGTGCGGTGCTTTGAAACTTTGTCGGTAAACTGTGTTTTATTCATTGAAAGTGTCAAAAGATAGTTTTTAATGCTTGGTTCCTTATTTACAACAAAAAAGGGTATGTTATGAGCGCTGATAAATTTGTTGTAGGTTTAACGGGAATGCCGGGTGCAGGTAAGTCTGTTTTTGTGGAAGCTGCCAAAGAAATTGGTTATGTTGCAGTGACCATGGGTGATGTAATACGTGAGGAGACCAAAAAACGTGGCTTGGAGTTAAATCCTCAAAATGTGGGTAAAGTGATGCTGGATTTACGTAAGGCTGGGGGCGATAATGTAATAGCTGAAAAGTGTGTGCCTAAAATTGAGGCGCAAGTCAGTAACAGAATTGTTATAGACGGTTTGAGGAGTTTAAATGAGGTTGAAGTGTTCAAGGCGAGTTTTGTTGGTTTTAAACTTGTTGCAGTTCATGCGCCTTCTGATGTTCGTTTTGTGCGTTTAAGTCAGCGGGGTCGAAGTGATGATCCTAAAACTTTTGATGTATTTCATGAACGGGATATGCGGGAGCTTAGTGTTGGGTTAGGTAATGCAATTGCCCTGTCTGAGTATGTATTAGTTAATGATTCTAGTATAGAATTGTTTAAAGCTGAAGTGCAAAAGTTCTTGGAGTGGGCTGAAGCGAAATGGAAACAGTGATTGTCCATATAGAAACAGACGTTAACCCTACTGAGGATGAAGAAAAAGTAAAAAAAGCAGTTAGCAACATTTTGGGCAATCCAACTTTTACCTCTGAGCCAGCTCTTCAGGGGTTCAGGTTAAAAGCTGATGCTCAAGGGCGAGAAGCGCTAACTAACTTTCGTAACTTATTACGTAATGACCGTATACGAGATGCGGCAAGAAAAATACTATACCGTGCGACACGTGATGATAAAATTAGTTTTTACCTAAATAAGCAAGTTGCCTATGCGGGGCACATTAGTTTTTCTGAAGAATATGGCGAGTCTCCCTTGGGACCTATACATGTGGTCATTGAAACTGCTGCGTCTAAGCAGCTTGTTGATTGGCTTGCAGAAAAAACAGAGCGCAAGTGAGATAAAACTTGGCTGAGCGGGCATGTGTTACAAAGACCGGTGCAGTTCTCCTAGGTGACAATGTGGCATGTGATGCCTTTGATGCTAATAGGCCGTTACGAATTGTAACTCATGCTCATGCAGATCATCTGGGGGGTTTGCGAAAAAGCATTAAATGCTGTGAAAAAGTAATCATGACCCCTGTTACACGGGATCTTGCAGAAATTGTAAACCCCACATTTAAACTTAGAAAAGATAACGTTCTACCCCTAGAGTATGGTAAACCTCTCAAGTACGGTGATGAAACCATTACTCTTCTAAAAGCAGACCACATAATGGGTGCCTCACAGGTACTAGTAGAAGCTGCAGATGGCACCAGGATTGTTTACACTGGAGATTTCAAACTTGGAGAAACCCCTGTTATAGACTGTGATATCCTTGTAGTTGAAGCCACCTATGGTACTCCATCGTGTAGGCGTAATTTTGATGTTGATATAAATGAATTACTAGTTTCTATGATTGAGCGACGTTTGCGAGGGGGTACGGTTTACGTTTTTGGTTTCTATGGTAAATTACAAGAAGTTATGCAAATGCTACGAAAAGCTGATGTGGAAGTTCCCTTTGTAATGCCTGACACTGTGCATGAGGTTTCTCAAGTTTGTGGCAATTATGGCATGAATCTTGGCAGCCTAACCCTTGACACAAGTCATGAAGGCCAAGAACTTTTAAAAGATAATCTGCCCTGTGTTGCATTCTATCACACTAACACACGCTTCAAAGTTGGCTTAAAAAACACTCGAATCAGCGTAAGCGGATGGGAATTCCAAAATCCCTGCCGACAAATAAGTGACTATGAATACCTTGTAGCCCTTAGCGATCATTCTGATTTTGATGACCTAATTGAATATGTAAAACGCTCCAAAGCAAAACAGGTCATAACTGACAATTACCGTGCAAACCACGGAAAAGTGTTAGCAGATGAAATAATAAAAAGAATAGGCGTACCCGCAGTGGCACAACCATTAGGGAAGGGTCAAACAACCCTTATGTAGTTTTAATTGTTTTTGAAAACAATTCGTTTGTCTTCTTCATCCACAACAATATTTGCGTTTTTGTCAACTTTGTCTGCTAAAATCATTTTTGAGAGCTCATTTATGACTTCTTTTTGAATTACCCGTTTGATTGGCCTTGCACCGAATTGAGGGTCAAACCCGATTTGGGTGATGTATTCCACTGCCTTTTTAGTTACGGTTAGGTGTATGCCATTTTTTTCTAGCATCTTTTGAACGTTACCAAATTGGTTTTCAACGATTTTGCTAATTTCTTCTTGAGTTAAGGGTTGGAACATGATTATTTCGTCGATTCTATTGAGGAACTCTGGTTTAATTGACTTCTTAAGCAAGCTAAAGACTTCTTCTTTTGTCTTGTTTAGCACCTCTTCATGGTTTTCAGGGGTTACTTTTTCAAGGTTTTCTTGGATAAGATGCGAGCCAATGTTTGAGGTCATTATGATTATGGTGTTTTTGAAGTCAACTGTTCGGCCTTTGTTATCAGTTAATCTGCCATCATCTAAAACTTGCAGTAGAATGTTAAAGATATCAGGGTTAGCTTTCTCGATTTCGTCAAGCAGCACTACTGAGTAGGGTTTGCGTCGTACCGCTTCAGTTAACTGACCACTTTCCTCATAACCAACATACCCCGGAGGCGCCCCAACAAGTCTTGAGACCGTGTGACGCTCTTGATACTCAGACATGTCAATTCTAACCATATTATTTTCATTATTAAAGAGAAACTCTGCTAATGATTTTGCTAATTCTGTCTTACCAACCCCTGTAGTGCCAAGGAAAATAAAGGAACCAATGGGACGTTTGGGGTCTTGCAAACCAGCACGACTACGACGTATGGCATTAGAAACCGCTCTTATCGCATCCTCTTGCCCAATTACCCGCATATGCAGCTCAGCTTCAAGGTTTAACAGTTTCTGGCGTTCACTTTGCAACATTCTACTAACAGGAATGCCTGTCCAGTGAGAAATAACCTCAGCAATTTCCTCTGTACCCACCTCTTCATTAACAAGCGCAGAATCTTTCTGTACTTCTGAAAGCTTCATTTTAAGTTGCTCAATAGTTTTTGTAGCTTCAGGAATTCGACCATAACGAATTTCTGCAACTCTCTCTAAATCACCTCTACGATTAGCTGCGTCATCCTCAAGTTTAAGTTGCTCAATTTCATTTTTCTTTATTTGAATTTTCTCAACAAGATCTTTTTCAGTTTGCCACTTAGCCTTTAACTTGTTGCGCTCTTCAGTTAAATTGGCGATTTCTTCTTTTAGAGGCCTAAGTTTTACTTCATCCTTTTCTCGTTTGATAGCTTCACGTTCAATTTCTAGTTGGCGAATTTTGCGCTCTATTGCTTCAAGTTCTTCAGGGGCACTGTTAATTTCAAGACGTAATTTAGCTGCCGCTTCATCTATGAGATCTATGGCTTTATCGGGCAAAAAACGGTCTGAAATATAGCGTTGTGAAAGCTCTACAGCAGCGATAATGGCCTCATCCTTTATACGCACATGATGAAACACCTCATAACGTTCTTTTAAGCCTCGAAGAATTGAAATGGCATCAAGTGTATTTGGCTCGTTAACCATGACCGGCTGAAAGCGTCTCTCTAAGGCCTTATCTTTCTCGAAATATTTTTGGTACTCCTTAAGAGTAGTTGCACCAATAGCCCGTAATTCACCTCTAGCTAAAGCGGGTTTGAGAATGTTTGCAGCATCCATTGCGCCTTCGCCTGCACCAGCTCCAACTAACATGTGGATTTCATCAATGAATAGCATTATTTCGCCTTCAGATGAAACAACTTCTTTTATGACACTTTTTAGACGTTCCTCGAATTCCCCTTTGTATTTAGCGCCAGCGATTAACGCGCCCATATCAAGGGAGTAAATCTGTTTGGATTTGAGATTTTCCGGCACATCACCATTGATGATGCGGTGCGCTATGCCCTCAGCTATAGCTGTTTTACCTACACCCGGTTCACCTATTAGGATAGGGTTGTTTTTGGTTCTTCTAGATAAGATTTGTAGAACACGGCTAATTTCTTCATCTCTACCGATGACTGGGTCAAGTTTACCTGTTCGGGCCCGATTGTTAAGGTTAATAGCGTACTTGTTTAGGGCATTATAGGTGTCTTCTGCAGTTTGAGAATTCACGTTTGACCCTTTGCGTAGTTGACTAATAGCGGCTTTTAGTTCTCCTTCACGGATACCAATGTTTTGCATCAAGCGAGTTACTGGATCATTAAGCGATAGAGCCGATAGCAAAAGCTGCTCAATTGAGATGAATTCATCTTTTGCCTCACCTGCATACTCTTGGGCTTTCTGCAGCATTTTGTTAAGATTTGAGGATAAGAAGGGTTGACCACCTGTAACTCTTGGTAACCCGTCAATTAACTTGTCGAGCTGGCTTACAAAATAGTCAACATTCACATTCAACTTAGTCAACAGGTAAGGCATCACGTTTTCGTCAACTGTTAGTATTGCCTTTAGCAAGTGTGCTGGTTCAATTGCTTGATTTTGTTTTGTCGCTGCAATCTCAGATGCTTTTTGGATAGCTTCTTGGGCTTTTACAGTAAAATTATTCAAGTTCATAAATTGATTTCACCCAACTCCATTTAGTTTAGATCTGTCTGGTTATGGGTTGCTTACTATTCCTAATGAAGTAGAGATGTGAAAAGTAGTGGAATAAATATTTTGGTGAAAAAATGATAAATCCATGGTAGGTTAATTGAAAAGTTAGAAAATGTTTTAGTGTGTATTTTGCTTATGATTTATGTTATGTCACATAACTGCCTACTTAGGCAACATTTTTTAACAACTTACCGCTTGTACTTTTTTTGGAAAGGTGCGTTTGAATATGCATATTGAATCCAAATCTACTTTACGTCGTTTTTTTAGTATGAAAGTTTTGTCTTTTGTTTCGTTGCTGTTTATTGTATTGTTGTTTTCTTCTTGTTTTGTTTCTGTGTTTAGTGATGTTTCTCCTTTTGCGTTAGGAGCTCCTGATTATGTGGTTAGTACTAATGTTGAACTTAGTCAGGCTGTTTTTAATGCTGTAGGACCCACAGTTATCGCATTTGATAATGACATTGCACTTATGATTCCCCTTATTATTCCTGCTAACAAAGATATTACCTTAACAAGCAACAATAACGCTAAATTTTTCAAACTCATCGAGAATAATGATGCAAGTACTATTATTGTTAACAACGGTGGGGTGTTAGAGCTTGCTGGCATTATTGTAACTCATACAAGAGGTGCTACTGGTAGCGGAGTAATTATTCAGCCTGGTGGTACACTTATCATGTCTGATGGCGAGATTTCTGGTAACCGCGCAAGTTTTGATTATGACAGGGGCGATACCTATGGTGGTGGCGTGAACAACTATGGCAACTTTACCATGTCAGCTGGCATGATTTTTAACAACACAGCAAACTGGGGCGGTGGCGTGTTCACCGGTGGGAATGGCGTTTTTAGTCTGTCAGGGGGTGTAATTTCTAATAACACTGCTCAACATGGTGGCGGTGTGTTCATCTCTACTTATAGCCGGTTTAGTTTGTCTGGTGGCATGATTTCTGATAACACAGCTACAACATATGGTGGTGGTGTGAGCAGTGGTGGTGGTACTTTTGTAATGTTTGGTGGTGTAATTTCTAATAATACAGCAGACTTTGGTGGTGGTGTATACGACTCTGGCCGTGGTCTTTTTGTGTTGTATGGTGCTGGTGTGATTTCTGGTAACACGGCTACAATTGGTGGTGGTGTGTGGGTTAACTCCGGAGCTACATTTGAAATGTCTGGTGGTGTGATTAATGATAATCGTGTTACAAATACAAGTAGCAATAATGGCATTGGTGGCGGTGTTTATGTGGCTCCATCTGGGTCTTTTAGTTTATCTGGTGGTGCAGTTTCTAATAACACAGCTGTAGCTGGTGGTGGTGTGTTCCTCACTAATACTGGCATTTTTGAGTTGTCTGGTGGTGTAATTTCTGGTAACATTGCAGAATATGGTGGTGGCGTACGCACCACCCCACGTAGCAACTTTAGTTTGATGGGGGGCATGATTTCTAACAACACAGCCACAAATAACGGAGGTGGTGTGAGTATTAGTGGCAACTTTACTATGTCTGGTGGCATGATTTCTAACAACACAGCCAATCTTATGGGTGGTGGCATGATCAACGACGGCGGCAGTTTTAGTATGTCTGGTGGTGAGCTTTCTAATAACACAGCCCCCTATGGTGGCGGCGTACTCAATGCAGGTGACGCTATCCTGTTTGATGGTATGATTTCTAATAATAAAGCAGGAACAGCTGGTGGTGGTGTGTTTATCGGGGCCAGTAGTCGTAACTTTACTCTGTCTGGTGGTAAGATTTTCAGTAACACTGCTACAAATGACGGTGGTGGTGTATACATATATGGCATTAGCAATTTTACTATGACAGCTGGCGCAATTTCTAATAATAAAGCTAGAAACGGTGGTGGCGTATACGTGGACGGCAGTCGCAGCTTTGATATGTTTGGGGGTGAACTTTCCAGTAACACAGCCACCAATACTGGTGGTGGTGTGTACATCAGTGATAGGGGCAACTGTAGTTTGTCTGGTGGTGTGATTTCTAACAACACAGCAGTTGGCGGTGGTGGCGTTGGAGTTGCTACTGTTGTAGCTCTTGATGGCGTTTTTGTTTCCGATGGAGTGGTATTTTCAAATAACCGTGCCTCTGTAGCGTACAATAGAGCTTCTGAGCATGATAGTTTGTATAATTCACATATGGGTCGTAATGTTGTTTGGACAACTCCTTTTACTCAGGGTTATAACAATTATGATATAAGCTACACAAGTGGAACACCAATTACTAGCCCAGAGCCAAGCAGTTCACCAACGTCTAGCCCAAGACCAAGTAACACCCCAACATATAGCCCAAAACCCAGCAGTTCACCAACATATAGCCCAGAGCCAAGCACTTCACCAGTCTCCAGTCCAGAACCAAGTGAGGATGGTGGGTCTGGTGTGAATGGTTTTAGTGCACGTGAGGTTATGGTTATCTGTGTGAGTGTTGTGATTTTAACGGTTGTAGTTGTTACAGTTTTGTTGCTTTCTTTCAGAAAAAGAGGAGCACCTGTAGAGTAACGCTGAAACAAACAAACAAGCTGATGACAAGTTATGCGTTAACCTTAGTTTTGTTTAGGTTAACTTAGTCTACACATTTAATACTGAGAAGTATGTCAAGTTTGGTTGGTAAGTGTTTTTGGTACATAAAAGCTTAACAACCTCTACGATGATACTAAACAAAGTAATTTGGTTGTTAACTTAGAGGATGTTTAAAGTTGAGAAGTAACGAAATTAAATCAGGAACAGAACACGCGCCTCATCGTGCGTTACTCAAATCATTAGGCTTAGACAATGAGGACATATCTAAACCCTTCATTGGAGTAGCTAATAGTTACACCACAATTGTCCCCGGGCACATCCACTTACGTACGCTTGGTGAAGCTGTAAAAGAAGGCATTCTATCTGCTGGTGGTACTCCGTTTGAGTTTAACACTATAGCGGTTTGTGATGGTATTGCTATGGGGCATGAGGGTATGCGTTATAGTTTGCCTAGTAGGGAAATTATTGCTGATTCTGTTGAAATTATGCTTCAGGCTCATCGTCTTGATGGTTTTGTTATGATAAGTAATTGTGACAAAGTTACCCCTGGAATGCTCATGGCCGCCGCACGTCTAGACATCCCCGCTATCATGCTTACCGGTGGGCCAATGGCGGCAGGGCGATTTAACGGCAAAAAAGTAAGTTACTCAAGTGTTCCCGAGGCTCTAGGGCAAGTTGTCGCAGGAAAAATAAGCGAAGCCGAACTTAACAAACTTGAAGATGTTGCATGTCCCGGATGCGGAAGCTGCAGCGGTATGTTTACCGCAAACACCATGGCCTGCATGAGTGAAGCCTTAGGAATGTCCTTACCTCACTGCGCAACAACCCTTGCCACAAGTGCCCACAAAATCCGCCTTGCACGGCAGACGGGTAAAAAAATAGTAGAACTTACAGAACAAAACACAAAACCCTCAGACATACTAACAATAGATGCTTTCAAAAACGCCATATCCATTGACATGGCATTAGGCGGCTCAACCAATACAGTTCTACATTTGCCTGCAATAGCAAAAGAAGCCGGATTAAAACTACCCCTATCCTTATTTGATGAAATAGGTCGAAAAGTTCCCCACCTCTGCAGTATGATTCCAAGCGGAACATATGCAATAGAGGATCTAGACGCAGCAGGTGGAGTTCCAGCCGTTATGAACCAAATCCAAACACTACTAAACCTAAATACGTTAACCGTTTCAGGAAAAACAATAGCTGAAAACATCAAAAACACAATAGTCATAGATACAGATGTCATACGTCCCTTAACTAACCCCGTTCACGCCGAAGGTGGCATAGCTATTCTAACCGGTAACCTTGCGCCAAAGGGTGCAGTAATTAAAACAGCAGGTGTTTCACCAAAAATGCTCAGACACACCGGTCCTGCTAAAGTTTATAACTCAGAAAAAGAAGCCATAACCGCAATTCGCAGCAAGCAAATCAACCCTGGAGATGTCATAGTCATCCGCTATGAGGGTCCAAAAGGTGGACCAGGTATGCCAGAAATGCTCATACCCACAGCAACAATAGCAGGCATGGGCCTAAGCGAAAGCGTTGCCCTAATAACTGACGGCAGATTCAGCGGCGCCACACGCGGCGGAAGCATAGGACACGTTGCACCTGAAGCCTTTGACGGTGGACCAATAGCAATCCTACAAAACGATGACTCCATAACCATCGATATTCCAAACAGAATTCTAAAAGTTAACTTAAGTGATGAAGAACTTAAGACACGACTATCCTCTTGGGAACCTAGAAAACCCAAGTTTACTAAGGGCATCCTCTCAAGATACGCATCTATTTCTCTTGAATAAACCCATTTTTTCAATTTTTCCGCTACTTGCTGCTTCTTTCTTGTTGAAATAAAAGCCTCATGTATGGATAAGTACCTCAAAAAAAAGAAGGAGTTAGAGTTGTTTCTTTTTAAGAATCAAAACAGTCGCTAAAACAACTGCAATGATAACTGCAACTGCTGAACCGATTATCGGCAATGTGTAGTCTGTTGCTGTTTGTGTTGACGAATCTGTTGCTTGTGCTACGCCTAAGGCGGTTGTTGCGTATGACCCCCAGTATGAGTTGCTACCATCAAAGGTTGCGTAAATGGTGTATTCTCCTTCAGTGTCTGGTGTCCACATGACCTTGTATAAGCCACTGCTATCACTTGTAACCGTTCC
>JGI24705J35276_12238192_pt1 | contig 17079 bp, 14 predicted proteins | sample TergutNt197P4_FD_35276 | JGI IMG/M metagenome (IMG submission 35276) | reverse complement strand
GGCGGGTTTTGGGTCATGCACCTTTTAGGCGTTCCGTACGGAATAAACGCCGATAATGCGATAGGGGCCAGGTTCCGCATTCGCGAACTTCCCCGACTCCAGGGCCTGCTTTGCGGCCTCGAACGTCGGGAAGAGGCAATGACGGTTCGTCGGAATCTCTGTGGCGCACCCATTGCACGAAAGCGGCGAGCATTCCGGCGACGTGCCAGCGTAGAATGAAGTGACGTCGAAGCCTTCGAGCGCAACGTTGACCGGAGCTTGAATGTCAGTCGGAAACGACTGCTCAGGTTCAAACGGAATCCAGATGTGCTGCTCATCGTCGTACTGGAGTTCATGGGCTTCATAATAGAAGAGCTTGAGACCTTCCAGCGAGATGCCATTCTGCCGCGCAGTGTCTCGGATGATCGATGGAGAGTCAAAGAGCCAGAAGCCATTGTGCCTCCAGTAGTTGATGTAATCGGCGAAGTCCTTCGACATGCACCCACTCAGCGAATAGATGTCCTCGACGTTTTGCGCAGCGAGCCAATCAGGTCGCTGCGCAACGCGCTTGAAAAGATAGCCGATGGGACGCATGGCGGTGCCTTCACGAAAGTGGTTTGGCGCGGTCTCGACGATAATCGCAACGCCGTCACAATACGCTGTACGCGCGGTCGTTAGCTCGGTCAGCGCTTAGCCAAATAGCGCTGTGCCTGTATGCAGGCACTGTCATGGCGGCTGGTGATCCCGTCAAGATAGTAGAATACCTGCGGCCAATCTTGATTGCATTCGTGCACCCAAGTAACGCCGATGACAATCGCCGCCGTGCGTTGACTTTTCTCATACTTGCTTGATGCGACTTTGACCAAACGGCCCGATCAAAATCGCCTCGCTACAATTGCGCACCCAACTACTACTACATTACCGCAAGAACCGTTCCCTCTCCCGCGCGTTGTAAAGACGGTGAAATGAGACAGGGAGAATTCCGGAATGTCCGGATTGAATTTCGCACGGGCAGGGTTGCTCGTGACAGTTCTGAGCCTTTCCACCGGTGCAGCCAGCGCTGCGACAACGCCATTTACGGCCATGGCCGGCTCATGGTCTGGTGGTGGCGTGTTGAGTACAACGGATGGTGGACAGGAGCGGCTGCGCTGTCGCGCCGCCTATGATGTTGCCGCTGGTGGGGACGAGCTTCGCCTCAATCTGAGATGCGCGAGCGACAGCTTCAATTTTGATCTCGCAAGCAATGTTGAGTACCGTGGCGGCGCCATTTCGGGCTCGTGGCGTGAAGCCACCCGCAATGCTTCCGGCACGATTTCCGGGCGAGCAGTCGGCGATCGTGTCGAAGCGGCAGCGCGCGGCAACAACTTCTCCGCCAATCTCTATCTGACGACTCGAGGCCGCCGGCAGACCGTTTCGATACATCCGCAGGGGACCAACGTCAGGGGCGTGTCGCTGGCACTTGAACGGCGTTAAGGAAGAACCGTCCGGCTCCCCCCCCACTCGTCATCACCGGGCTTGACCCGGTGATCTCAGCGCGAGCGAAGCTCGTCGCTTCGCTCGCACTGAACACGTCACGCGTCGCTACGCAAGCAGACAAAGCTCTCGCTTGATGGATTGCCGGGTCAAGCCCGGCAATGACGAGTGGGACGCGCTGCCACCGTTATTCGCAGTGATAGTTTCCGGACGGCGCGGCGCCGAAGCGTTCGGTGTGACAAAAGGATTTAAAAGGATCCAAAAGGAATTAGACGCGTCGTGTCTTGCACAATGATTGAGCGGTGCGGCCAGCCGCACCGCTCATTCATCATATCGTCTGCTGACTACGACGGTCGGCTGGCCCGGTATTCTCCAGAGATGTCCTTGCCGGTGTAATCCGTCATGGCCGCGGTTGCGACCAGCGAGATCACTGCGCAGATCGCGATATAGATGGCGATGGCGGTTGCGGAGTGGAAAGTCCCGTACAACCAGGTCGCGATCAGCGGCGCCGGGCCACCGGCTATCACCGAAGCGAGCTGATAGCCGAGCGAGGCGCCGCTGTAGCGAAGCCGCCCTGTAAAACTTTCCGCGATCAGTGCAGCCTGTGGCCCATACATCATGTCATGCGGAATCAGCGACAGGACAATGGCGAGGAAGATGATCCCCAGCGATCCCGACGCCATCATGCCGAAGTAGATGAAGCCGAATACGCCGGTTACGGCCGCGCCGATCATGTACATGTTCTTGCGCCCGATGCGGTCGGACAAATGGCCGAAGAACGGTATCGAGAAAAATGACACCACCGAGGCCACGAGCACGGCTGTCAAGAGGAAGTCGCGCGAGACATGCAACGATCCGATGCCGTAGGCAAAGATGAATGCCGTGAAGACATAGAACGGCGCCTGCTCAGCCATGCGGGCGAATGCCGATGTCAGGATCTCCTTCGGATGTTCTTTGATGACTTGCAGCATCGGCGTGCGCTCAATCTTGCGTTCCGCCACGAGCTTGGTGAAGGTCGGCGTCTCCAGAATGGTGAGCCGGATGTAGAGGCCGATGGCCACGAGGATAAGGCTCAGCGCGAAGGGGACACGCCAGCCCCAGGCCAAGAACTGTTCGCCGGACATCTGGCTGAAGGCAAGTACGGCGAGGTTTGCCAGAAACAGACCGGCGGGCACACCGAATTGCGGCCATGATGCGATGAACCCGCGCGAGTTGTTGTTGCGCGCCCATTCCATAGACATCAGAACCGAACCACCCCATTCGCCGCCGACGCCGACGCCCTGGATGAAGCGTAGCACGGTCAGGATGACGGCGCCCCAGATACCGATCTCGCTATAGGTCGGCACCAGCGCCACGGCGAAGGTGGCGAGGCCCATCAGAAGCAGCGTCGCAATGAGGGTCGACTTGCGGCCGATGCGGTCGCCATAGTGCCCAAAAATAGCAGCTCCAATCGGGCGCGCGATGAAGCCGACGGCATAGATGGCGAAGGCCTCGAGCGTGCCGACCCAAGGATCAGAATGCGGGAAGAAGAGTTTCGCGAAAACCAGGCCGGTGACTGTGCTGTAGAGGAAGAAATCGTACCACTCGATGGATGTTCCAATGGTAGAGGCAATGACAGCCCGGCGAAGTTGTATTTGGTGTTCACTTGGCGACAGCGGGACGGGATCGGCATGCGAGAGTGTCATGACACGAGCCTTTCCTTGTGGGCGCACCCACGGCAGGAGTTGAACTAATGCAAAAAAACTTTGGAACCGTTGTGAAGGTTCCATGACGTGCGCCTGCTGAGGAGCAGCCTTTAGGCGTAGAAGGTTCTAAAAAGTCATCGAGGCTCGAGCAGCCTGTCGTACTGCATCTTCACCGCGGCGTAACACTCGCATGCGGTCTGACGCAGGCCGTCGAGATTGTTGATCTGGATATGTCCGCGACTGTAGTGGATATGACCGGCCTGCTGCAGCATGTTGGCGACCAGCGAGACGCTGTTGCGCCGTGCCCCGATCATCCGGGCCAGGACCTCCTGCGTCAGCGTAAATCGGTGTTCGCCTGATTGGTCGTGGATTTGCAGCAGACATCGCGACAGTCGCGATTCCACGGGATGCGCGGCGTTGCAGCCGGCAGTCTGCTGGACCTGGGCAAAGACGGCGAGGCTATGACGCGCGAGCGATGCGCGCAGGGTGGCACTTTGCTCGGCTGCTGCACGCAGGCAATCCAGGTCGAGCACGGAAGCGGTTCCGGCAACGAGCATCACCGCGCTACTCAGCGCGCGGGATTCGCCTGCGGCATACAACGCGCCCAACACGCTGTCGCGACCGATCATGGCGATCTGGACCTGCTCTCCCTTGTCTCTCTCTTTGGCGCCGCCGTTCAGCTTCACGGCAAGAGAAATGACGCCCCTGTGAGGGAAATAGGCGTGCTTGAGCGTCTCACCCGTTTCAGCCAGTACGGCTTCATGCGGCAGGTTGACGGTGCGCAAATGCACGCGGATCAATTCGTAATCATCCGCCGAAAGTGCAGACAGGAAACCGTTGGATGGACGCGCTGTTGTTTCCAAAGCTGCCTCCCGCCGCGGGGATGAGCTTTCATCATGTTCCCCCTGGCACAAATTGGCAATTGGCTCGTGGCAGGGGGACATGGCAGGAGACTTGGCACGGCGCAAAACCGGCCTGCAGGTTCCGCAGGTGGAACCCGGGCGCCCGCCATCGCTTTCTACGGTTTTAAGTCGCTTCGCCGTTACTTGTGTGCAAAGCCCAAGTTTCGTACAAGCAAAGTCCCGTACAAATACGGTGGGCCGTGTCCGCGATGAAGGCTGATACGGCTGGCACGGCTGCGAATTTTCCATTGCCGGATGGATGTGGAACATGGCCGATTATCAGAAATTGCATCACAAGTTTCTTGGTGAAATCTTTGTAGTCGACGACGATCCTGCCGTCCGCGAAACCTTGTCGGTGGTGTTGAAGGCCGCGGGTTATGAGGTCACGTGTTTCGAGGACGGCTCCGCGTTTCTCTCAGTGGCGCGAAATCGTACACCGGTCGCAGTTTTGCTTGACGTGCATATTCCGGGCAAGTCGGGGCTCGACATCCTCAGGGAATTGCATGGCGAGGACTATCCGGCGCCGATCTTCATGATTTCGGGTCTGGGTGACATCCCCATGGCTGTCAGCGCCATCAAGGATGGCGCGCTCGATTTCATCGAGAAGCCGTTTCGCGGCAGCGAGATTGTCGGCCGGCTGAATGATGCCATCGCGGCATTTGCCCGACGCCAGGCGGAACACGCTTCGCTGAAGTTTGGTTCGCTGCACTTTTCGGGCCGCGAGCCGTTGACCCGGCGGGAGCGCGAGGTGCTCGAGCAGTTCGCCTCCGGCGCCTCGAACAAGGAAGCCGGTCGCACGCTCGGGATCAGCCCGCGCACCATTGAGGACCACCGCGCCAATATCATGAAGAAGCTTGGGGCGAGAAATGCCGCCGACCTGATCCGCATCGTCATGACCGAAGCCCATCGTACTCATTGAATCTCGCCGACGGCGGACAAAGACATCGTAACAAGATGCACAATGGCGCGCTGTGAGGAAGCCTTCCCGAGAGTTGAGGAGGTGGCGCCTCCTTTGGAAGGCGCGTTCACTGAAGCGCAGGAGCTTCAATCCGTTGCGAATATGGCAATATTTCGCCGGCTCCGGCCATCCGTCTGGCATAATATGGCGTCCTCAAATGCCAAAATACTCAAAATCGATGACGCCCAGCTTGACCAGCTACATCGTTACAACTACACCACATATGCGTTGATTAGTATACGAACAAGAACGTATCGGTGGATTGAGGGGTAAAATAGTGACAATTACGCATATGCTGTTCGGCATTGAGGGACGAATTCGTCGGTCGGAATACTGGGCGTGTATCTTGGCGTCGGGGGGGGCTTTTTTTGTGGCAATACTATTGGTTGGGTTCATCGCGAACCAAGTTGGCGAGCTTTCCGATGCCATGAAGGTCGCAAATGGTATTTTCTGGCTCGTTGTTTTCGGTGCATATCAGTGGATCAGCATATGTGTGCAGGCGAAGCGCTGTCATGACAGGGATAAATCCGGCTGGTTCCAGTTGATTGGTTTTATCCCTTTTATCGGAGGGATATGGCTGCTTATCGAGCTCGGGTTTCTTGACGGGACTCAGGGGGAGAACAGGTTCGGTCCGTCGCCGAAAGGAATTTCCAACGTTTCCGATGCTTTTGCGTGATGGGCTAAAGCATTTTGCGCCGAAGTGGAAACCGGTTCGGCGTAACAAAATGCGGCAAAACAAGGGGAGTTAGCGCACTTGCCGATTTTGATCGGCAAGTGCGCTGGAGTGCGGGGCAGCTGTCGGCACGCGATAACACAACAAAAAGGGACCGCTTGAATTCCGATCTCGGACGGGCGAGGCGAGCCCCTGCCTCTCAGGTATCCAGCGCTTGGCGCAGGATGCCTGCGAGTTCTGACTTGCGATAGGGCTTTGGCAGCAGGAGAACGCCGGCATCGAGCCGACCGTGATGCATGATGACATTCTCGGTGTAGCCGGAGGTGTAGACCACCTTCAGGTCAGGGCGGGTCTTCTGCAATTCGTCGGCGAGCTGCCGGCCGTTCATTTCGCCTGGCATGATGACATCGGTGAACAGGAGATCGAACGGCTTTCCGGTCGCGACGATCGCGAGCGCGTCCGCGGCGTTTGCTGCCTCGAGAGTGACGTAGCCCAGCGAATGCAATTGCGTCAGCACGTAGTTGCGCACCAACCGGTCATCCTCGACCACCAGAATAGTTTCGTGTCCGCCTTCGATCGTTGCGGGCGTCGCACCCTCGCTGACTACCGCGCCGATGTCGCCCCGCGGCAGGTACATCTCGATCGTAGTGCCATGGCCTTCCTCGCTGTGGATCTTGATATGGCCCGCCGACTGTTTGATGAAACCATACACCATCGGGAGTCCAAGTCCCGTGCCCTTGCCGGGACCCTTCAAGGTAAAGAAGGGATCGAAGACCCGGTCCAGCACGTTGGCCGGGATGCCTGTGCCGGTATCGCTCACGGTGATCAGGACATAGTTCCCCGGAGTGACATCGTTGGCGTCGGCATAGGCCTTGTCGAGAAAGGCAGCGCTGGTGTGAAGGATCAGCTTGCCGCCATTGGGCATGGCGTCGCGCGCATTGAGTGCCAGGTTGAGGACCGCTGTCGTCAGCTGATTGGGGTCGACGATCGCAACGCAGGTTTCGTCCTCGAACACGGTCTCGATCTGGATGTGCTCGCCAAGCGTCGGTCGTAACAGCCTGGCGGTATCGGTGATCAGGGAGTCGATGTCGATCTCGCGCGGTTGCAACGGCTGCTTTCGCGCAAATGCGAGCAGGCCCTGAGTCAGTTGGGCTCCGCGAGATGCGGCCTCGTCGATCATCCTGGTGATCGCCGCGGCTTGCGGATCCTTTGCCACCGCCTCGGCCAATATTTCGATCGTGCCGGTGATGACAGTAAGGATATTGTTGAAATCGTGCGCCACGCCGCCGGTGAGTTGTCCGATCGCCTCCATCTTTTCAACGTGGCGGATCCGCTCCTCGGCTGTGATCTTGTCGGTCATGTCGCGTCCGACAAAGAAGAAGCGTTTCGCAGTTGCTGAATAGCTGCCGAGCCAGGATAACCAGACCTCCCGTCCGTCCTTGTGGCGAAAGCGGGTGTCGGCGAGTTTTGGCCGCTCGCCGCGCGCCAGCGCCCGCATCTTGTCAATGGCATCGTCCAGATGATCAGGGTGGATGAAATCGATGCCGGAGCGGCCGATCATCTCCTCCGGCCGCAGTCCGAGGATGGCTTCGCTGCTTGGGCTGATCTGCACCACAGTGCCTGCAGTATCCAGGATCAAGATGAGGTCTTGCGAGGTCTCGAAGATCTGCCGCCGCTCTTCGAGTTGCCGCTGCAGTGCGCGCTCGGTCCGCTGGGCTGCAGACAGGCCGCGGGCAGTCTTGGAGGCGCCGGTGATTTCGCCCGAGGGTCCCCTGATCGGCGAGATGCTGATGGAAACGTCTACCAAAGAGCCATCTTTGTGCAACCGCACGGTCTCGTAATGTTCGATGCGCTCTCCATTCACGATCCGCTGCAGGTTTTCGTCAGCCTCCCTGCGGCGATCCGCTGGAACGATGAGAGTGATCGGCTTGCCGACCGCCTCCTCGGTCGAATACCCGTAAAGCTGCTCCGCTGCACGGTTCCAGCCGGTGATGATGCCGTCGAGCGATCCCATCACGATCGCATCATCGGACGACTCGACCATCGCACTGAACAAGCGCTCGCGGGCCGTGTGCTGGTCGGGCGGGGCTTCGGTATGGCGCAGCTCCGGAACTTCGCGCTCAAGGTTTGCGGCCTTCGCTGGCATCCCCTCGCTCGCCCGCCTGAAGGTCCGCGCTGGCCGGATTGCAAGCCCGGCTGCAACAAGGAGCGCTATCGTAAGCGCTATCGTAATGGTCAGCGTCATATGGGCTTCGAACTGTTGGGCCTCACCCTGCATATGCTGTCATGCGGGCCTGACCGGCTCAATGCGCCGGCTGCGGAATCGTTGCGCTCGAATTGCCTGGGCCCGCCAAAGACCTGCCGCGCCCGCCCTCGACTTATAGCAGAGTGGTTGCCACCCGGATCGTCTCCGGGCTAAAAGGCGGCTCCGCTGAGCAGGAGTTTCGAGGATATTACCTGCTCGGGTTTTGCTTTGTTGGAGGTTTTTGCAGGAAAACCGTTGGACTTTGCGCTCCGGGCCGTCCTCCGGTCCAAAACCCGCTTAGTTTTGACGCGGTGTCTGCCCAGAGATTTGCAGCATGTGGATACTAATACCAAGTGTCATCGCCCTGTGGGCGGTGTTTGTCTTCAATCGGCTTGTCAGTTTGCGTGCGCGAGTCAAGTCCGCGTGGTCGGATATAGATGTGCAGCTTCGGCGCCGGCACGATCTCATTCCTGTTCTTATAGATGCCGTCAAAGGCTATATGGCCTATGAGCGTCTGACTTTTGAGGCCGTGACCGCTGCGCGCGAGGCAGCAATGTCCGGGAGTCAAGACGTCGCTTCGCGCGCAATCGCCGAGAGCCGCCTGACCAAGGCGCTGACCGTCCTGCTCGCTCGCGTCGAGGCCTATCCCGCCTTGCGCGCCAGCGAGAATGCCTTGATGCTGCAGGAAGAGCTGACCTCGACGGAAAACCGGATTGCCTTCGCGCGCCAGCATTTCAACGATTGCGTGATGTCCTACAACACCAAGATCGGCAGCTTTCCGGCCATATTGATAGCGGGGCGGACCGGTTTCAAATCCGAGCCATTCTTCCAGATCGGTGAGGCGTCACGCGCGCCAGCCAAGGTGAACCTTGAGCGCTGAGCAGCCTGTCTCGATTGAACGAGTTAGTTTCTACAACGAACTCGAAAGGCGCCGAAAGCGGGGCTGGATATCCCTGGCGGCCTGCGTTGCTGCTGCGTCCGGTCTCGGCTTTGTGATGAGCACAACCATCACCCCGCTTATGCTGCTGTTGTGCGGAGGGCTTCTGAAACTCGCCGTCATGCTGGGAGTCGGAGGTGGCCCGGCGCGCGCGGGAATTGCCGCGATTCATGATTTTTCCAGCCAAGTTCCCTTGAGATTCGGAGCATTGCTCGGATCGCCAGATCAATTTCAGGGAGTGACTGGTGCCTTTATATTTGTGGCGCATCTTCTCACTTTCCTGCTCCCGATGGCCGTGCCGGCGCTCCTCGTCGGCGTCTCGATCTGGCTGGGCCTGCGCGGCTTGTTTCTCCGCGCCTCTGTTGTCGATTTGATCCAACGCTATGGAGCGCGGGCCGCTCGGACGGAGGACCTTGAAGAGCGGCGGCTTGTGAATGTCGTTGACGAAGTCGCCATCGGTTCGGGTGTGCCTTCTCCGAAACTGCTCGTCGTCGATTCTTTAACCGTCAATGCAACCGCCTTGGGCAGCACGCCTGAAGATGCTATGCTGTTGGTGACGCGCGGCTTGCTGGATCGTCTTGATCGCGATGAGACCGAAGCGATCATGGCGCGGCTTGTCACCGGACTTATCGCGGGAGATCTGCATGTCGCCGGTGGAATCATAGCGGCGTTCCACACGTTGAATTTTTTTCTAACCATGCTTTCTGCCGATCCGCTTGTCGGCCTGGCGGACGCTCGGCGTCTTGCGCTGCTGATGGTTACGCCGCGACCCGTGGCGGAAGCGGTTGCTCTTGTCAGAGCCTCATTGGACAGCAGTATTGAGCCCAGGAAAATGCCTGACTTCGGTCGAACCCTCGGTCGTTTGCCGACTGTTGCGCGGATGTTGCTGTATCCCTGGTTTGCGTTATTCTCTCTTGTCGGTATGCTTTACGGGATAGTGCTGTTTTTTTGGTTTGCCTTTTTTCTCAACCTGCCGATGCGTGCGTTGTGGCGCAATCGTTGTTATTGGAGCGATGCTCAGACCATAAAGCTGACACGAGCGCCGGACGCCTTTGCACGCGCCCTGCGAAAAGTCGGCACAGCCGATCCGCCTGGCGGCGCGGAGGATCATACCTGGCTGTTCATCGGCGCGCCTGTATCAAAAGGACGCTTCTTCACCGACTCTCTGGAGGCAATCCGGGCATTGCCGCCCGCAACCGTGGCACGTGTCGATCGATTGACCGCGATGGGAGCGGGATTGCCCAGAACATCCGCGGGCAATCGGTCATGGAAACGAATGGCGGCTAATGCGGTCGAGTTTCTTGTCCGGCTCATTGTTCTTGCTGGATTTGCAATCATGCTCTCGTGTGTTTTCTTGCTGATCGAGGCGGTCATGATAGCCGGGCTCGTTGTCGGAGTGACGCTGCTTGCCGTTTTGATTTGAGATGTGAGGTGACGCTTTGAGCGCTGAGCAACCTGTTTCGCTTGAGCGAGTTGATTTCTACAAAGAGCTCGACAGGCGTCGAAAACAAGGCTGGATGTTCCTGGCGGCCTGCATGGCTGCTGCGTCCGGTCTCGGCTTCGTGATGAGCACATTTGTCACGCCGATCCTGCTCCTGTTATGCGGTGGGCTTCTGAAGCTGGCCCTCATGCTGGGAGTCGGGGGTGGACCGGCGCGCGCAGGACTTGCCGCGATTCGCGAGTTTTCCGCTCGCTCCAACCTGAGCTTCCAAACATTGTTGGATCAACTGGATCAAATTCACGGAGTGGCTGACGCCTTAGCGTATGGATCGCATCTTCTCACTTTCTTGCTCCCGATTGCCATGCCAGCGCTCGTTGTCTGTGCCTTGACTTGGTTGGTTCTGCGCGGTTTGTTTCTCCGCACCTCTAGCGCCGATCTGATCCAGCGCTATGGAGCGCGGCCCGCGCGGACTGACGACCTCAAAGAGCGGCAACTTGCGAATGTCGTTGACGAAGTCGCGATCGGTTCGGGTGCGCCTTCCCCGAAGCTGTTCGTCATCGATTCCCCGACCATCAATGCCACCGCTTTGGGCCGCACGCCTGAAGACGGTGTGCTGCTGGTGACGCGCGGCTTGCTGGACCATCTCGATCGCGATGAGACCGAAGCGATCATGGCGCGGCTTTTTACCGGACTTGTCGCGGGAGATCTGCGCGTCGCCGGTGGAATCATGGCGGTGTTCCACACATTCGGATTGTTTCTAACCATACTCGACCTGCCGATCCGCTTATCGGCCTGGGCGGCGGTGGGCCGTCTTGCACGGCTAATCGTAACGCCGCGCCCCGCAGCGGAAGCTGTTACTGGTGTCAGTGCCTCATTGGAGGACAGTACACAGGCCGAGAGCATGCCTGACTTCAATCGAATCTTCGGTGGCTTGCCGAAACCGATACGAATCATTGCGCAGGTGTTGCTGTTCCCGTGGCTGTTATTCTCGCTTGTCGCTATGCTTTACAAGATAGTGCTGTTTCTTTGGTCAGCCCTCTTTCTCAGCCTGCCCATGCGTGCGTTGTGGCGCAACCGTTGCTATTGGAGCGACGCTCAAACCGTCAAGCTGACACGCGCGCCGGATTCCTTTGCGCGTGCCCTGAAAAAAGTCGGCGCGGTTGAGCCGTCTCACGGGGTGGAGGCCCATGCTTGGCTGTTCATCGGCGCGCCGATATTGGACGGCCGCTCCTTCACCAGCTCTGTGGCAACAACCCGAGGGCTGCCGCCCGCAACCGGAGCCCGCATCAATCGATTGACCGCGATGGGAGCGGGTTTGCAGAGGACATCCACGATAAGTTGGTCATGGGTGGCTGCAAATCCTGGCAGAGCGGCCGTGATTGGATTCCTTTGTGTCCTGCTTGCTCCTCTATTCGCAGTCCTGCTCGTTTGCGTTTTCTGGTTGACCGCGGTCGCCATGACAGCCGGGCTCGCTGCCGGCTTAACCGTCGTCAACAGTCTGATCTGATGCGCGAATCCCCACGGCCCACAGCGCGAAGGCGTAGACGATCGCGACCTCATCCAACCGGTTGAAGCGGCCGGATGCGCCGCCGTGGCCGGCGCCCATGTTGGTGCGGAGCAGCACGGGGCCGCCGCCGGTCATGGTGGCGCGCAGCCGCGCGATCCATTTCGCTGGCTCCCAATAGGTGACGCGCGGATCGGTCAGGCCGGCAAGCGCGAGGATCGCCGGATAGTCCTTCGCTGCGACGTTGTCGTAGGGCGAATAGGACAGGATGGTGCGAAAATCCTTCTCACTCTCGATCGGGTTGCCCCATTCCGGCCATTCCGGCGGCGTCAGCGGCAGCGTGTCGTCGAGCATGGTGTTGAGCACATCGACAAAGGGCACCTCGGCGACGATGCCGGCGAACAACTCGCCGGCGCGGTTGGCGACCGCTCCCATCAGCATGCCGCCGGCGCTGCCGCCATGGCCGACGATGCGTTTGGCGCTTGTGTACTTCGCCGCGATCAGCGCGCGGGCTGATGCGGCAAAATCATCGAACGTATTGGTCTTCTTTTCGCGCTTGCCGTCGAGATACCAGCCCCAGCCCTTGTCCGCGCCGCCGCGGATATGGGCAATGGCGTAGACGAAGCCGCGATCGACCAATGACAGGCGGTTGGTGCTGAAAGAGGCCGGCATCGCCATGCCGTAGGAGCCATAGCCATAGAGCAGCAGCGGCGCCGATCCGTCGAGCTTGAGGCCCCGGCGATAGAGGATCGAGACGGGCACCTCGGCGCCGTCAGGCGATTTCGCCATGATGCGGGTGGTGATGTAGTCGGCGGCGTTATGGCCGGCCGGAATCTCCTGGCGCTTGCGCAAGGTGCGCGTGCGCTGGGCCATGTCGTAGTCATAGACCTCCGAGGGTGTCGTCATCGACGAATAGGAGAAGCGCAGATTTGTCGTCTCGAATTCGTAGGAGCCCATGGTGTCGAGCGAATAAGCCGCCTCGTCAAAGGCGATGGCGTGCTCGTCGCTTGTTGTGAGATCGCGGATTACGATCGCCGGCAGTGCGTTAGCCCGCTCCAGCCGCACCAGATGACCGGAATAGAGATCGATGTCGATGATGTAGATCCCGGCGCGGTGCGGGATCAGATCGCGCCAATGGCTGCGCTCGGGCGAGGCGAGGGGCGCAGTGACGATCTTGAAGTCGATCGCATCATCAGCGTTGGTCAGGATGAAAAGTTCGTCGCCGCGGTCGGTGACGGAGTATTGCACGCCCTCTTCACGCGCCGCCACCAGCCGTGGTGGCATCTCGGGATTCTTGAGATCGATCAGACGTTGTTCCGATGTCTCATGATCGCCGCCTGCGATGACGCAGAAGCGTCCGCTGGTTGACTCGTACAGATGCGTGAACCAGCCGGCATCCTGCTCCTCATAGATCAGCACGTCGTCGGCTTGCCGAGTGCCGAGCCGGTGACGCCATACTTGCATCGGGCGATGGTTGTCGTCGAGCTTGACGTAGAAGAAGCTCTTCGCGTCCTTGCTCCAGACCACGCCCCCATCCGTCTCCTCGACGAGGTCGTCGAGATCCTTAGCCGTTTCCCAATCGCGTACGCGAATGGAGAAATATTCGGAGCCTTTGGTGTCCGCGCTCCAGGCCTGCAGCCTGTGATCAGGCGAATGCTCACTGCCGCCGAACCTGAAATAGCCGTGGTCCTTGGCCAACGCATCGCCATCGAGCACGATATGGCTGTCGCCGCCATCGCGCGGCATGCGGCCGAACAGTTCATGCTGCCCGCCTTCGCGGAATTTGCGGAAGTAGGCGAACGGGCCATCGGGCGAGGGTACGCTGGAGTCGTCCTCCTTGATGCGGGAGCGCATCTCGGCGACCAGCGTCTTCTGCAAGCTGGCCGTATGGCCAAGCACGCTCTCGGCATAGGCGTTCTCGCTTTCCAGGTACGTGCGGATATCCGGATCGAGCAATGAGGGATCGCGCAGCACCTCCTGCCAGTTTTCATCTTTCAGCCAGGCATAGTCGTCGCTTAATGCGACCCCGTGCCGGGCAAGGGCATGCGGCCGCTGCGGCGCAACGGGGGCTTGTGTATTGGCGTGACGGGCGGTGGTTGGTTTTGCTACTTCGGTCAAATCGATCCTCGTTCGCGTGTGAGCGCGTATCCGGTTGGTAACACAGGGCGCTCCGGATGCCTGCTTCTATATCGGATCGAATACGGCAGATTTAAAGAAGCGTTACAATCGGAGTTGAGGGCTATCGCCACGCCACCGTGGCCAGCCGAGGTCGGTTTTTAGCGGCCAATCTGACGAACCTGCGCCAAACGGCATCTTCCTAGAGCCTCAGAGAAGTTGCGCTCATCCTGCGCGTTGCCTTGATCCGCTTTCCGATGAAATAGCCCAGAGAGACAACAACTAATACGGGCGGAAGGTTGATCAATGACAAAAGCCCGAGCTCGATAGGACCCACTGGTACTGTATGATGTTGTAGTCCCTGATATACGGCCAGGATGACCAATCCAACGGTTGCCGTATAGCTGAGAATCAAACACGGATACCAGCGATCAGCCATCCAGCTAATTCCCGCGCCAACGGCCAAGCCGGGTATAAGAAGCAGAGCCAGCTCAAGCCCCCACACCTGCAAAATCAGCACCAACGATAGGTCCTGCCACATCACGATTGTCTCCGCGAAAGGCTTTAAAGCGATGCAATCAAAGTATGGATGCTCTTCAGTCTGCCAGACAGAAGTAAACGCGGGCTTTGGTGTGTTGATTAACGTTTAATGTTTCTCACGAATCTCGCATGCCACGTTCTGTTCATGAACGAAGATGGAGCATGTGGTGGTACGATCTACTATCGTTGACGGCCTGGACCGTCGGGCCAGCACACCTTTTGCAGCGCGCAACTTTCTCGAGACCATGCGCGGACTTTTCCAGTGGGCTCATGAGCGCGGGTATGTCGGCGAAGATCCTTCCGCGGGTGTGAAGCCTCCGAAGGTCAAGCGCGGCCCTGGTTTCAAGCCCTGGACTGAAGACGATGTGGATGCCTACCAGCGCAAATGGAAGATCGGCACGCGTCAACGCGTCTGGCTTGATGTGTTGTTGTACACGGGATTGCGCCGAGGTGATGCCGTTCGGATCGGCCATATCCGCGACAACATTGCGACCATTCGCACAGAGAAGAGCGGTGAAACGATCGAGGTAAAAATTCCAGTTCTGGCGATCCTGCAGAAGACGCTGGACGCAGGCCCAACCGGTGACCTCGCATGGATTTGCGGCGCCAGGGGCGAGCCACTGACCAAAGAAAGCTTCGGGAACGATTTCGCCGAGGCTGCCCGCGGCGCGGGTGCGCGCAAATCTGCACACGGTGCCCGCAAGATCGCGGCGACCACGGCGGCCAACAATGGCGCGACCGTGAGCGAGCTCGAGGCCATCTTTGGATGGCGCGGCGGAGGTGTGGCAGCGCTGTACACGAAGGGCGCAGACCGGGCGCGGCTGGCCAGGAGCGCAATCACGAAACTGGACGGAAACAGAAGGTCAGGTGCGGGCGAAAGGAGAGAAAGTTCAATGAAAACAACGTCGATTTGTGCAAGTGGTGGGCGCACAAGGGATCGAACCTTGGACCTCTCCCGTGTGAAGGGAACGCTCTCCCGCTGAGCTATGCGCCCGGTTATGCACGTCCCGCCAAGTGTCCTCGGCCGACTGGCACATCCATTGGAGCCCGCGGTTTAGAAGTTGGGGGCCATGCGTGTCAAGTTTGTGTGTTGAGTTTTCGAACAGATCGAGCCCGAGAGCAGAGCACGCAAGAGGGTGATCCGCAAAAGGGGAGCCGGTTTGCGGTCGCGACAAACGCAGGCGTTTGCGCGGAGATCTCGCTCAAACAATGGGATAAGCGCGCGGTTGGGCTTACGGCGCCTGCTGCCGCGTGCGAGAGGCTTGGGCCTGGAGGGTGCGGATGCGTTCGGCGAGCGTTCCACCGCCGTCGGGCAGGCTGGGTGCAGCCGCGCCGTTGGTTGCTGGGCGCGGGGCCGCTTTCGGGGCATTGCCGGCCTCGGCCGCGAGCAGCGTTTCTATCGGTGAGTCCGGCCCCTCCAGTTGGATGGCGAGTCTTGCAACCTCTGCGGCAATATCGTTGATGCGTTCGCGCAGAAGCGCATTTTCCGTGCGCTCGGCTGCCGAGGAGCTTTCCGCCTGCTGCTGAAGGGCAGTGATGTCGCGCTGCAGTTTGGCGCGCTCGTCGCGGACAATCCGCAATTCGTCCTCCAGCGCAGTTTTTTCTACGCGCAGCCTTCCGACCGCAGGTGAATTGTCGCTCTTTGATTTGCCGTCCTTTGTCGAAGCGATCTCCTCGCGCAATTCCTTGATTGTGCGTTCGGCATTCTCGTTGGCCTGTCGCAGCAGGCTGTTCTCATGATCGTGCTCGGCCAGCAGCTTGTCCTGGCCTGCAAGCCGGCCTTCCAGATCGGCCACGTGCTTGTTCAGCTTCTCCACTCGTCCGTGCGCATCGGAGAGTTCACGCGCGGCGCTTTCGAACGTGGAGCGTTCTTGCGTCAACTTCGCTTGTGCCGCTGCAAATTCTTTTTCGGCGTCGTCGAACTGTCTCTTCAATTGCGCAATCTGTATGTGTACCGCCACCAGCTCGGCTTCGCGGGTTTCCGCCGTCATCGAGCGCTCGGAGAACTCAGCGTTGATTTTCGCAAGCTCATCCTGCCTGTTGGTCAGTGCCAGTTCGGCGGTGTGCAGCGCCTCGGTCTTGGTACCGAATTCCTTTTCGGCGGAGCGGAACTGGTCCTTCATCGCCTGTTCGCGAGCCTCGATCGCCAGGATCGTGACGTTCTTCTCGTCAAGCTCGATCTTCATGCGGTTGATTGCATCGGCTTTCCTGCCGAGGTCGGCAAGTTGGCTTGCGGCCTTGCTCTTGAGCCCCTCAATGCTTGTTTCCAGCCGCCGCACCGACATGGCGAATTCCGCGCGCAGCCGGTCCTTGTCGGCCTGGATTTCCGCCATCGAAAGGGGCGTGGCAGCCTCGATCCGACGCTTCGTCAGACGCACGGCACGATTGTGCACCAATGGCATGAGGGCAAGCCACCACAGCATCGATAGCAGGAAACCGATCGCCACATACATGATCTGTTCGACCATGGGCCGGAACTCCCAGAAATCTGAGCATGATCCGCAAAGGTGGACGTCGGTCTTGCGACGCGACAATCGTGGACGGCGTTTGCGCGGAGATCACGCTCTGGAACAAAGCAAATCTATCAGAGACCATGCCACGGCGGGCTGGCAAAAAGCCAGCCCCAG
>JGI24705J35276_12238193_pt1 | contig 17080 bp, 16 predicted proteins | sample TergutNt197P4_FD_35276 | JGI IMG/M metagenome (IMG submission 35276) | reverse complement strand
CGACAGCAGAAAGACCCGAACTATGGATATTCGTCTTATTTTCAGACAAAAAAAGGATAATGCCAAGAAAAAGAAAGGAATAATAAAGGCCCCCAATCCAAACAACTTGCCCACCAAAAAATGAGACCACAAAAAACCCAACTTGCCTCCTCCGTTTTCTACGTTATCAACAGCCGTAAAGGGAGTAAAAATGTCGGGGTGCCACAACAGGCTCTGATCCTGCGCCCAGGTAAACAAAAACGAAATCAGGGCTACCAAAGTGTAGATCCCAAACAAGCCGAAAAAGAGGCCGCCCACAATCCGCCACGCTTCCATCCCTCTGGGAGCGGGTGCGGCTTCGGGGTTTGGTTTCCTTTTTTTCATCTTCTCCTTGCGTTATTCTGTAATTCGCTCTATTTGAGCGCCCAGCGCATTCAATCGCTGATCAATATTTTGATAACCTCTGTCGATTTGTTCAATATTGTCTATGCGGCTCTCTCCTTGGGCGCTGAGGGCGGCAATCAGCAGGGCAATACCCGCCCTGATGTCGGGAGATACCATGCGCATACCGCGCAGGGGCAAACTGCGGTCCAAACCGATAACCGTGGCGCGGTGGGGGTCGCAAAGAATGATTTGGGCCCCCATATCGATCAGTTTGTCTACAAAAAAGAGGCGGCTCTCGAACATCTTCTGATGAATCAATACCGATCCTTTGGCCTGAGTAGCCACCACTAAAAAGACGCTCAGCAGGTCGGGGGTGAGGCCGGGCCAGGGGGCATCGGCGATGGTCATAATCGAACCGTCCATAAAAGATTCGATTTCATAATGTTCATGGGCGGGAATATAGAGGTCGTCCCCTCTGCGTTCAAAGCCAATGCCCAAACGACGGAACTGAGCCGGAATAATCCCCAATTGGTCATAACACACCTCTTTAATCGTCAGGGCGCTGCCTGTCATGGCGGCCAGACCAATAAAACTTCCGATTTCGATCATGTCGGGTAAAATCCGGTGCTCCGTACCCTGAAGCCCATTCACGCCCTCGATGGTAAGCAGATTGGAGCCAATACCTTGTATCTTAGCCCCCATGCGTACCAACATCGAACAAAGTTGCTGGAGATATGGTTCGCAGGCTGCGTTGTAAATCGTTGTGGTACCTTGGGCGAGCACTGCGGCCATGACAATATTGGCGGTTCCTGTTACAGAAGCCTCATCCAACAACATATAGGCGCCTTTTAATGATTTGGCCTCTATTTTAAAACAATTTAGCGCCATATCGTGGGAGAGGCCGGCGCCGAGCATTTCGAGTCCAATAAAGTGGGTGTCCAAACGACGCCGACCGATTTTGTCTCCGCCGGGGCGGGGCATATAAGCCAGACCAAAACGGGCCAACAGCGGGCCTGCCAGCATGACCGACCCCCGGAGGGCTGTGGCTTTTTTCATAAAATCCGTTGTATGGAGGTAATCCATACGAATCTGTTTGGCGCAAAATGTATAGGAATCGCCCCCCAAGGCTTGCACCTCCACCCCCAAATCGCCCAACAATTCAATCAGTTTATTTACATCCAAAATATTGGGAACATTATGGATGGTCATTTTTTGATCGGTAAGCAATACGGCGCTTAATATCTGTAAAGCCTCATTTTTTGCTCCTTGGGGGAGTATCGAACCCGATAATCGGGCCGATCCCCGCACCCTGAACGCTGCTGCCATGATCTAAAATTTTTGTGGTTTTTTCTTCCGTTTCTTAAAGCGGTTGCCTCCTCCCAAGCGTATCTGCCCGTTTCGAGACTGTAAATAGGCTTGACGTACCTGCTCTCCCTGCACCTCATCCATCTTGAATCCTTCGGGTACATGGAGACGCCCCTTGGTAAGCATGGACAGATCGGTAAATATGGTTTGGTCCGACACGCTCTCCTTATTCCATATCAGGTATTGCTTACGCATATAATAGGCCAATTCTTTGACCATTTCGTCCCGATCCGCGCCCGGCTTCCTTTGGGCGAGGGCCTCTGCCATATTTTGAATGTTTCGCCCGTAATAATTCACTTTTAGGGGTTTGTCTTCCAAACCTATCCGATTGGGCGCTATTCGAAAAGATTCAGAAGTAGGAGGAGTAAAAGGGGCTTCTATATCCAATTCGAAATTGGAAATAACAAATACGTGATCCCAAAGCTTATGCTTGAAATCATTCATATCTCTTAACTGCGGATTGAGTATGCCCATGGCGTGTACCACCGCCCGCACCTGTTCGCTTCTTTTTTCTTTATCGGGTATTGTTTTTACCTTTTGCAATAACTTTTGCACATACCTGCCGTATTCGGGCATGATCAACTTTTCTCTCTGAGTATTGTAATCCATGGATATTAAATAAAGTGCAAAGGTAGCATTTTTTTCGAAAGAGCGCAGAAGAGGATTAGATCCGTTCTGCCTGCTGCAACTCCATCCACCCTTGCCGCCTGTCGGCCAATTCAATACGCGCCCATCCGCCTACCTGATCCAAAATGCGCATCTTGGCGCCTTCGTGAATGATAAAGAGGTCTTTACCTTGTTGATCAGGAGCGCTCTTGATGTAGGCTACCGACGTCATTACCACGGCATAATCATGCCGGTTCTGTACTCTTTTTTGACTCCATCCCAACGAAAAGGCACAAATACATAAGAGAAATGCAAGCAAGGAGAGGTAAAAAGCGAGACGACGTCCTCCTCGACTCCGCCCAAAGAAAAAGAGAAGCAACAAGAGGGCCGACCCGCTCAGGAGTAACAGGGAACCCCAAGCCCATTGGTTGGGCGAAAAACTATCCCGCACCTCTTTAATCCAGGTATGGAGGAAAAATTCGGGTGGGTTTTCGATCTTATCTAAGCAAAAACGGTTGACCAAATCAAGGTTGTAAAGGATATCGGGGTTTTGAGGTTCCAACAATTTGGCCCTTTCGTACCAAAGCACAGCCTTGGCGTATTGCGCCAATTTAAAAGCGCAGTTACCCAGATTATAGTAGAGGGGTGCCGATCCAAAGCCTTGATTATAAATTGCCGTATACACATCGCAGGCTTCTTGAAAATCAGCCTGCATATAGGCGCTGTTTGCCCTGGCCCATAAAGAATCTACCGGTTGGGCAAATAAAGAGAGGGTGATGCTCCCTGCGACACACAATAAAAGAATCTTTCTTTTGCTCATACCACTGCTATTTTATGGTTTGTTCCAGATTGCTGATCAAGGTCAAAGCCCGATCGTAAATTTTATCCATAGCTCCCGCTTCGGGGGCGGGGGCGTAACGGGCATATTCGCACGATTCTATCAGGTCTAAAAAGGCAGATACCGACTCTTCGGATGCTTTTCGTTCTCTTAGTAAAATGCATACCGGTTCCTTGGCGTGATCTGCCGGGGGGAGCCCCAATTTGTCTCCCACGTAGCCCCATAAGGCGCGATGAACCTCTTCGTAAAAACGAATATGATCACCGGATTTAAGGAGTTCACCACCTCTTTTGAGCCTGATCTTAGCCTGTTTATTGGCTTTTCTGCTTTTTACCGACACCAAATCCCTATTCCGCGCCCGCTGCCTCAAGAGCCACTGGTAAGCTGCAAAGAAACCCGCCACTACTATGGCTGCCAAGGCCCAAAACAAAGGCGATCCCATAAAGAGGCGCCCCAAAGGAACCAAGGCCGGCAGGGCCGTGCGGATATAGCGGATATCCTGCCCTAACGTCCGTACCGCCACTTGACCCACACCCGGGTCGTATCCTACGATAGAAGAGTTTCCGCTTCCCTTTCCCACCCTGAGGGTAAGGGGGTTGGATTTAAGGGTCACGTAACTTTTTTTGGCCACGTCCCAATAAGAAAATTCCACAGGATCTAAGATAAAGGTACCGGCGCTTCGTGGAATAACCGGATATTCAAACTGTTTGGTTCCTGAGATGGTATTTCCTCGACTCTTTGAATTGTCGGTGGTACGGGTGTCATAAACCTCAAAATCGACCGGAAAAGCCACCTTGGGCGCCTCAATCAAATTTACATTTCCCTCTCCCGAAATACGCACCGCTATCGAGACAGCGTCGTGGGCATTAAGGGTATCTTTGTCTGCCGAGACCGATAAGGAATAGGAGCCTACTGCTCCTGTAAAAGAGGCCGGAGCACCGGCAGGCAGGGGCTGAACGTTGACCGTTTGCACCGGAGTAGCAACGCGCTTGCGTACCGTTTGATAATCGTCAAAGAACATATCGAACATACTCCGATTCTGGTTGCTGCGGCGCACCTGAACCATACAGACCAATTCCGAAGGATCTATCTTAATCGCTCCTGTTTGTTGAGGCAGCAATACATACCGACGCAGCAGGGCAACACGGTAAATTTTTCCGCCTATATTTTCCTCCGTAAAATTAACGGTAGAAGGGGTTTCGGTCTCCTGACTCCAAAAACCGGTAAAAGTCGGGAAACGCACGTCGCTAAAACCCTCTACAGGCACCCTGGCATAGAGCCTTAAAGTAGCCGTAATCGGCTCTCCCTTAACTACATCTATCTTATTCAACTCAAGACGCAAGTAGAGATCCTGAGCGGAGATCTCTCCGGTAGCGCCTGACGGGATACCGGGATCACGCTCCTGAGGCGCGGCTTCGCCTTTAATTACCTCAATGGTAACGGGATCACTTTGTATGGTCTTCCCCTCTACCACTACCGATCCGCTGCCAATGGTGATCTTTCCCTCCTGCATGGCCTCCACTACGTATGTATAACCTGTGGAGAACCACGACGTCCGTTGACCGTTAACATTGCTTTGTCCTTGAGAGGTAGAGGAGGTGGGGCCTGCCAATACGGAAAAGGCATCCAAGGGAGGAGGCGTAAAGTTTGTGGCAGCGGCATTGACCGAAAATACCAACCGAAAAGGGGTACCCAATTGTACCACCCGAGGCGCGTCCACTGTCAAGGCGGTTTGGGCCTGAGTGCCCGAGACCCCTAATAACAAGATTGCACAAACAATGATTTTTCTCATATCCTCTTAGTTTACCAATTCTTACCCGTTCTCTGCTGCTGTTGGGCTTTGGCTTTTTCTTTATTTACTTTTTCCTGTGTTTCTTTCTCTTTTTGCTGCATCGCTTCTAACATTTGCAAAGCCGATTGGGGTGTAATTTTGGGAGGGGCTTCCTGCTCTTTTTGATCCTGATTTTGGTCTTGCTGTCCCTGATTTTGCTCTTGGTTTTGCTCCTGATCATCCTGATCCTGCTGAGCTTCTCCCTGATTTTGATCCTGATCCTCCTGGTTTTGAAGCATCTTTTGGGCGTATGCCAAATTAGACTTGGTCTCCATATCGTTAGGACGCAACCGCAAAGAGTGTTTATAGGAGTCTATGCTCTCGGCATATTTCTTTTGCATCAATTGGGTATTGCCCAGATTGTGAAAAGCGTTGGCCCGTTGCAGGGGCGTAGAGAGCGAATCGATCCTTGATTTGAGTTCGTTTTCGGCCTGTTCGTACTGATCCTGTTTGTACTTGGCGTTACTAAGGTTATAGTGGGCCGTAAAAGAGGTCGAATCTTTTTCTAAGGCACGACGATACTCCAATTCGGCGGAAGCAAACTTTCCTCGGCCAAAAGCCTGATTTCCCCTCCGCACTTCGGCCCTGTCGGGTTGGGCCATCAGCACGTTGACCGATAATACCAAAAGGGTAATGGTGATAGAATACCTCATCGCTTATTCCTCCTTATTTTTTGATCCCAAAACATCAAAGCTCTTTATTCTGCGTCCTTTTCGGTTGTGTACCAAAAACTCGAGCAAGAGAAAAAAGAGGGCGATGCCAAAAAAGTACATATATTGTTCGTCAAAATCTTCAAAAACCTCTGAGCTGAATGTTTGCCTGTCCAATTCGTGAATCCCGTCCACAATCGCATCCAGCCCGAATTCGCTGTTTCCCGCCCGCATATAGGTACCGTTCCCTATACGCGCAATCTCAATAAGCGTACCTTCGTCCAACTTGGTGACAACAATATTTCCCTGCTCATCCTTTAACAAATCGCCGTTGGAGAGTGGAATGGGTTTGCCCTGGTCCGATCCGATGCCTATGCAAAAGATGCGCACTCCCGATGCTGAGGCCATTTTTGCCGCTTCCAAGGCCTCTTCTTCGTGATCCTCTCCGTCTGTAATTAAAATAAGCGCCCTGCTGTTTTCGGCCACACCGCTAAAACTCCGCAATCCGGTGGTAATCGATGCTCCTATATTGGTCCCCTGTCGCGCCACTGAGGCGGTAGAAATCGAACTTAAAAAAATCTTGGCCGACACATAATCGGTGGTAATGGGCAATTGCACAAAGGCGTCACCGGCAAAAACAATCAGTCCTATCCGGTCTTGCTGCAACTTGTCGACCAAACGGGAGATGGCCATTTTGGCGCGTTCCAATCGGTTGGGGCTGTAATCCTGAGCCAGCATCGAATTGGAAACGTCCAAGGCAATCATTATCTCGACGCCCCTCCGCTCTACCTCTTTGACCCTGACTCCGATCTGGGGGCGGGCCAATCCTACGGCAAAAAAGAAGAGGGCTATGGCATAAAGGATCAATTTAACCCAGGCCCGTCGTGTAGATACGCGGGGAGTCAGCCTACCGACTAATGCGGGATCGCCAAAACGCTTTAACGCCTTTCGCTTGCGGTATAACATCACCCCCTGAAGCAAAAAGAGGAGGGGAATAAGGGCAATTATCAGTAAATATTCTATTTGTGCTAAATGTACCATCAAAATTGATTAAGGGAGGGTTCTTAATACCACTAAGCGCAACAGCAACTCCAGCGCAAGGGCCAAAAGGCAAATCAGGGCAAATTGCATGAACAACTCCTTGTAAACGGGAAAAGAATCGACTAAAGTTTTGGTTTTTTCCATTTTATTGATCTCTCCATATATTTCCATCAACTTGGTGTTGTCGGTAGCCCTGAAATAGGCCCCATCGGTAATCTGAGAAATCTGACGGAGCAAATCTTCGTCGATCTCTACCTGCATCTGCTGAAGGACAACGCCGTATGGCGTAGATACCGGATAGGGTGCCGTGCCCATAGCCCCTACTCCAATGGTGTATACCCTGACACCAAGGGTTTTGGCAATTTCTGCCGCCGTAAGGGGAGCAATTTCGCCCCGATTGTTGACTCCGTCGGTAAGCAAAATAACCACCTTGCTCTTGGCATCGCTCTCTTTGAGGCGCGCCACTGCCGTGGCCAATCCATTGCCTATGGCCGTACCATCCTCGATAAGGCCGGGCTGAATATCTTTCATCATGTTGATGAGGGTGGCCCGGTCGGTGGTCAGGGGACATTGGGTATAACTCTCTCCCGCAAAGACCACAATACCCATCCGATCCGATGGGCGGCCGGCAATAAATTGAATGGCAATATCTTTAGAGGCGCCAATCCGGTCAGGAGTAAAATCCTTAGCCAGCATGCTGCCGGAAATGTCCATGGCCAGAATTATATCAATCCCTTCTGTATCTGTACGCTCAAAAGCAGAAGAAGAACGGGGCCGAGCCATGGCAACAATAAGGGCCGATATGGCTATTAATCTGCATATAAAAGGGATATGTCTGAACCAAGTTCTCCATTTACCGCCGGCGCGACGCAAAGGGGCCAATGCGGGAATGCGCAGCGACGGTCCGTCTCCGTGTAGGGCCCTCCAAAGGTAAAGGCTCAGTACAGGAACAAGCAACAGTAATAAATACAATATCTTGGGATATTCGAAAAACATCAGGCGTCCTCCTCTTTCTCTTTGACTTCAGGCGCTTCTTCTTGAACCAACATAGTGGCCTGTACAAAATGTACCACAACGGGAATCGCCTCTTCATTTTCTGCAGCCCCTGCCTGATATTTAGCAAATTTGACCAAATCGGCCGTTTCGAGCATCGCGCTCAATGCTGTCAATAAAGGCTTATCCAATGCCTCTTGTTTCAACGACTCCAGCAGTTCCGTACTGGTTTGCTCCATGGCTTGTATGCCCCAACGCGCTGCTACATAGATTCGGAGGACGTCGGTTACCGCGGTATAAAAGAGTTTGACTTTGCCGTTTTGCCACAGTTTTTGGGCTTTAATCTCTTCTAATTGCCTAAATGCCACTAAATACGCCGGCTCTTTGGGCTTTGGCTTCCCAAACAGGGGGCGCTGCTCTTTGCGGTAGCGTATCCAGCGGTAGAGGGCATAAGCCAGCAGCAACAACAGCAGCAGCACTCCGCCCCAGGGCAATACCTCTTTGACCGTTACCGGGTAGGTCATTTGGGCCTTGATGTCAAAAGGCTGATAGGTAGTAGTATCTATGGGAATGGTGGTTACTTCTAAGGCAGGTCCGGCAAACCAAAGAGTATCTATGGCGCCGGAGGGGCGGAGCAGATAGAGGGGCATGGGGGGCAAGAGGTACGAGCCGCTGTCAAAGGAGGTGATGCGGAGGTCGCTCTGAAAAATCCATTCGCGACTCCGTCGTCCCTTGATGGTATCGATTTTGGCCTCCAGCAACTCAACGCCCGGCACCAACTCTTTGGAGAGTTCCACGGCAAACTGGGCGGCGCTTCCGGCAGGGGCCTTCACCGACATACGCCACAGAGCCTGATCACCAATCAATAATGTATCTTTATCTTTGATCAATTCGGAGGGCAAAAAGCGACTCGAATCGGGAACGACCACAAACTGCTGCGCCACCACTTCTTTGGAACAGACGCACATAATTAGCAACGTCAGGGTATAAAAAAACGCGCGCTTCATATCAGGCCCTCCTCTTAAATAGTCGAATAAGTTCCTGTACATAATCTTGATGGGTGCCAATGCTTACGTTGTCAATGCGGTACCTCAGCAAGAGTTGTTTGACCGACTCCTCCGCTTCGCGGTTCCACGCACGGTAGTGGCGACGCAACCGCCGCGACGAGGTATCAATCCACGTTTCGGCATCGGTCTCGGCGTCAGCTACCCGCAACAGGCCGATGTCGGGCAGCTCCTCTTCGCGGGGGTCATAGACGCGAACTACCGCCAAATCGTGTTTGTTGGCGGCAATCTTAAGGGCCTCTTCAAAGCGCGGTTTTTGCGCCTCATCAAGGTCCAGGAGGTCGGAAAGCAAAAAAACGGTACTTCTCCGTTTGAGGGCATTAGTCAGGTAGCGCAACGCCTCTGCAATGTCGGTGCCTTTATTTTTGGGCTCAAATTCCAATAACTCCCGTATAATACGCAGTAAATGAGACCTTCCTTTTTTGGGAGGAATAAACAGTTCTACTTTATTGCTAAAAAATAAAGCCCCTACCTTGTCGTTGTTGATGGAGGCAGAAAAAGAGAGCACCGCCCCGATTTCGGCCACTAACTCTTTTTTAAATTTGTGGGTAGTTCCAAAGAGGCGCGATCCGCTTACGTCTACCATCAACATAACGGTCAATTCCCGCTCCTCTTCAAATACCTTTATAAAAGGAGCATTTAGTCGGGCGGTTACGTTCCAGTCCATAGATCGGACGTCGTCGCCGTACTGGTACTCGCGCACCTCGCTAAAAGCCATCCCTTTCCCTTTAAAGGCTGAGTGATACTCTCCGGCAAAAATCTGGTGCGACAGCCCTCTGGTTTTAATCTCTATCTTGCGGACATTTTTTAAAAGCTCGTTGGACATACTACGGAACTTCCACGGCGTTAATAATTTCGGTTACAATTTCTTCGGAGGTAATATTCTCGGCCTCCGCCTCGTAGGTCAATCCGATCCGGTGGCGCAATACCTCGTAACATACGGCACGTACATCTTCGGGAATCACATAACCACGCCGTTTGATAAAGGCGTAGGCTTTGGAGGCCAAAGCCAACGAGATACTGGCACGGGGAGAGGATCCGTAGGCAATCAAATCGACCAATTTATCGAGTTTGTACTCGCCGGGGGTACGTGTGGCGTAAACAATATCCACAATATACCGCTCAATCTTTTCGTCCATATAGACCTCGCGCACCACTTCGCGCGCCTTGACAATATCCTCGGGTTTGAGGACGCAGGAGGCGGTGGGAAAGACCCCCGAATTGTTCATGCGGATGATCAATTTTTCCTCCTCCTTTTTGGGGTAGGTCACCACCACTTTAAGCATAAAACGGTCGACCTGTGCTTCGGGAAGTGGATAAGTACCCTCCTGCTCAATGGGGTTTTGGGTAGCAAGGACCAAAAAAGGCTCCGGAAGTTTATAACTGTTGGGGCCAATGGTGACCTGACGCTCCTGCATCGCCTCCAACAAGGCGCTTTGAACCTTGGCGGGAGAACGGTTGATTTCGTCGGCCAAGACAAAATTCGCAAAAATCGGTCCCTTTTTTACCAAAAACTCCTCCGTTTTTTGGCTGTAAATCTGCGTTCCGATCAGGTCGGCGGGCAAGAGGTCGGGTGTAAACTGAATCCGACTGAATTTGGCATCTACCACAGAAGCAAGTGTATTGATGGCTAATGTTTTGGCTAATCCGGGCACCCCCTCCAAAAGAATATGTCCGTTGGCTAAAAGTCCGATTAACAAATTTTCTACCAATTGCTTTTGCCCTACAATCACCTTGTTCATTTCCATGGTAATAATGTCCACAAAAGCGCTCTCTAAGCGGATGCGGTCGTTCAACTCTTTGATGTTTACGGTTTCCATATTGAATGATTTTGTATTTTTGTCTTTGGTTATTAGAATAATCTGCAAAATTAATAATTTTTCTTATGCGTTATTTTATTCGTCTCTCGTTTTTGGGTACGCGGTACAGCGGTTGGCAAATCCAGCAAAACGCCCCAAGCGTGCAAGCCGAAGTGGTGCGGGCCCTGAGCCTGCTGCTGGGAGAATCCGTCTCGGTGGTAGGAGCTGGACGCACCGACGCCGGCGTTCATGCATTGAATTATGTAGCCCATTTTGATGCAAAATCCGATATTTCTAAAAACGCTACGGAGTGGTGCTACAAATTAAATGCCATACTTCCGCCCGATATCAGCATACAGGCCATTTCGGCTGTATCCAAAGATGCCCACGCCCGCTTTAACGCCCTGTCGCGTACCTACCTCTACCATATACATAACTACAAAAACCCTTTTGTAGATTCTTTCTCTACTTTTTGCCCATTCGAATTGAATATGGACGTGATGAACCACTCTGCCTCACTCCTTTTGGGTACCCACGATTTTAGCAGTTTTGCCAAATTACACGGAGGCAGTAAAACCAATATTTGTACCGTTCATCAGGCCTTTTGGTCTAAGCCGGAACCATGTTTGCATCATTTGGCCGGAGAAGGGCATTGGGCCTTTTCCATCAGCGCCGATCGATTTTTGCGTAATATGGTCAGGGCTATTGTAGGCACCCTGTTAGAAGTAGGCAGGGGTAAGATTCCGCCCGAAGCAATCACTAATATTTTAGAAAAAAAAGAACGAAAGGCAGCCGGCGCTTCTGTTGCGGCACAAGGTTTGTATCTTTATAAAATCGCGTATCCTTTTATTGTTTATTAATATTATCACTATTTTTGCAACAAAAACAATATGATTTTAACTTTATTACAAGTAGACGTAGAAGCCGTAACAATGCAGTCGTCAAGATCCATCTCTATGATAGACATGGCTTTTAAAGGGGGATGGATTATGATTCCGCTCCTGTTGCTCTCTATCATTGCCCTCTATATAATTGGAGAACGCTGGTGGACCATCCGTCTGGCATCAAAGCAGGATCAAAATTTTATGAACAACATCCGTGATTTTATTCTTGACGGAAAATTTTCTTCGGCTCAATACCTCTGCCAGACCCAGGCAACCCCCACTGCCCGTTTTGTGGAAAAAGGGCTGGAACGGATCGACCGCCCCTTGAACGATATTCAGACCGCCCTCGAAAATGTGGGGAATTTAGAAATCGCCCAACTGGAAAAAGGACTCCCGATGTTGGCCACTATTTCCGGAGGGGCCCCCATGCTTGGTTTTTTAGGGACGGTAATCGGCATGGTTCAAGCCTTTTACAATATGTCCCAAGCCGGAAACAACATAGATATTACCCTCCTGTCCGGCGGTATTTATACGGCCATGATTACCACGGTGGCGGGTTTAATTGTGGGCATTATCGCCTACTTTGGCTATAACTACCTCACCGCCCGTATTGGCCATATTATGCACGCCATAGAACGCAATATGATTGACTTTATGGAGTTGCTGCAGGAAAAAAGCACCAAAGAATAAAGAACCTCATTCATGGCACTCAAACGAACCACAAAGGCAGAGCCTGCTTTTAGCATGGCATCGATGACCGACATCGTCTTTTTGTTACTCATCTTCTTTTTGATTACCTCTACTTTAGTCAATCCAAATGCCCTCAAACTGTTGCTTCCTAAAAGCAGTAATCAGGTAACAGCCAAACCTATGGTCAGCGTATCGATCAAGCACTATCCGGCCCAAAACCGTTTTACCTACCATATTGACGGCAACCAGCAGCCCGTTGCCTTTGGCGAAATCGAACCGGCTGTGCAACAAAAACTCCGCAACACCGACGACCCTACCATCTCCCTCCACGTAGACAAGAGCGTACCCATGGAACAGGTAGTGCAAGTCATGAACATTGCCAAGCGAAACAATTATAAGATCATATTAGCCACCGCCCCCGAATAATATATGACCGTAGCAGACCATATCCAACGAACAAAGAGACAAAGCAAGGTGTTGGGAGGAGGCGCGGCCCTCTTCTTTCACGCCCTCCTTTTCCTGTTGTTCCTGAGCGCCGGCTTACATCCCGTATATCCCGAACCTCAGGATGAGGGTATATTGGTCGAATTTCTGCCCGACCCCCAACCCATCGCCCCTCGAGTACTTCCCGGTCAGGAGCCTCGAACTCCCGAACCTACCCCTGATAGAGATATCCGCTTGGTGCAGCAGGCCACCCAACCCGAAGTCGTACCCGGCAAAGCACGGACGCAGGCAAGCACTTTGGGTGAGATCGGAGAGGTGGAGCGGCAGGAACCGCCTCCGCCTGTGACCATTAACCGGCGGGCGCTCTATCAGAGTCGCGACACCGGAGATTCCCTTGCCGAGCAAAGCAACCGCGTTGTAAGCGCAACCATGCAGGCCGGCCCTCCCGATGGAAATACCCGGCAGGGCCATCCGGACGGAACGCCTTCTGCCAACCTGCCCGGCCGCAATGTTGTGGGTTCCCTGCCTTTGCCTGCTTACAACACCAATGCGAGCGGAACGGTGGTGGTACGGATTGTAGTAGACCCTGACGGAAAAGTAACGGGCGCCGCTGTAAACGGAGCGGGTACGACCACTTCGGAGAAGAGCCTCAGGGATGCCGCTGTAGAGGCAGCCCTCAAAGCAAGATTCAACAACGTGAGCACTTCTGTATTTTCCTCTCAACAAGGGACCATCACTTACGTTTTTACTTTGAAATAAGGTTTTAACTTCAACAAAAATATAATTTATGAAAAAACTATGCTGGCTTGCTATCGTGGCCTTTACCACCGCACATGCCTCTGCCCAAAACAATTTTAAAGACGAATTCGCGCGGTATGACTCCTTGCCCAATCGCGCCAAATTGGTGTATCGCGGCGCCGTTACCCCCTTATGGATCGACGCCGTCACCTTCTGTTACCAAACAGAGGAGGCCGCAGGCACGACGTATTATAAAGTAAACATTGCCCAACAGACCAAAAATGTGTGCTCTCAGGAAGAGTTCCCTAAACCTCCTGCACGCATCCGGCCTCCACGAAAAGACACCCTGCCCGCTCCCGATGGCAGATGGATTGCTTATATTCAGGATTATAACCTTTGGATCGAAGAAGTCGGAACCGAGGGTCAAAAAGAAAAAATCAAACTCAGCTACGACGGAACAGCCCATAACTTTTATACCAACAACATGTACTGGTCGCCCGATTCGCGAAAAATAGCCGCTCTTAAACGGCAGGAAGCGCCCCGACATACCATTCCGCTGGTGCAATCTTCTCCTCCCCTCCAAATTCAGCCCATCCTGCAATGGAGGGATTACTACAAACCGGGGGATTTAATCCCCATTCAGCGTCCCGCCCTCTTTGACGTCGCCTCCCAGTCGCAAATACCTATTGATGTGCAACCTTTTGAATACCAATATGACCTTAAGTTCGGTAAATGGATGGACGACTCCAAACACTATACTTTTGAGTTCAACCAGCGGGGTCATCAGGCCTACCAATTAGTAAGCGTTGATGCCGAAACGGGCCGTACTTTTGTGTCGGTCAACGAGCAAAGTCCGACTTTTATCTATTACAACCGCGTTTACGTTTACTATATGCACGACCAAAAGCACGTTCTGTGGGCCTCGGAACGCGACAATTGGAGACACCTTTATCAAATTGAATTAGCCACAGGCATGGTCAAAAAACAATGGACAAAAGGCGAATGGGTATTCAGGGAGGTGATCCATATTGATGAATCGGAAAACTATATGATTATCTCGGGGAACGGAAAAAATCAGGCAAAGGGCGAAGATCCCTACAATATGCATTACTACCGCATTGACCTTAAAAGCGGAGCAATCGCCGACCTGACTCCGGAAGAGGCCAACCATACCGCCTCCTTTAGCTCCGACTACCGTTATTTAGTCGATGTATATGCTAAACCCGATCAGCCGCCTGTATCAGTAGTACGCAATGCATCAGATGGAAAAGTGGTGATGGAATTACAAAAGGCCGATATTTCTCCCCTCTTGGCCACCGGATTTACCCTGCCCGAAGTGTTTGCCGCCAAAGGACGAGACGGCAAGACCGATATTTGGGGAACCATCTTCAGGCCCTCAAATTTTGACCCTTCTAAAAAATATCCCATTGTGGAGTATATCTATGCAGGCCCTCACGACTCTTTTGTAGATAAAAACTTTACAGCTTACGCCCGATTTTCCAAATTGATCGAAATGGGATTTATTGTCGTCAGTATTGACGGTATGGGCACGGCCAATCGCTCCAAATCTTTTCACGATGTTTGCTGGAGGAACCTCAAAGACGCCGGTTTTCCCGACCGCATCCTTTGGATTAAAGAGGCGGCCCAAAAATATCCCTATATGGATATCGACAATGTAGGGATTTTTGGCTACTCGGCCGGAGGACAGAGTACTTTGGGCGCGCTCTTGTTTTTCGGCGACTTTTATAAAACAGGGGTAGCTCTCTGCGGCTGCCACGACAACCGAATGGATAAAATCTGGTGGAACGAACAGTGGATGGGCTATCCGGTAGGTCCCTGGTATGCAGAAAGTTCCAATGTAGACAACGCCTACAGGCTGCAAGGAAAATTGCTGTTGATCAACGGCGAATTGGACGACAATGTAGACCCCACTTCTACCTTGCAAGTAGTAAACGCCTTAATCAAAGCCGACAAAGATTTTGAACAACTCTACCTGCCCGGCTACAGCCACAACTTAGGCGACAACTACGTCACCCGCAGGGTATTTGAATTTTTGGTCCGGAATATGCGAAAGTAACGCCTCTACTCGTAGCGCAACGCTTCGATCGGATCTAAGCGGGAGGCGCGGACGGCAGGAATGTAGCCCGAAGCGACCCCTACCAAAAAACATACCGTAATCCCTACTCCGATCCACAGCCAGGGTAAAACAAAGGGAATTTTAATCGCCAAGGCCGTGATGTTCCCCGCCAGCACGCCAAGCACAATGCCCAGCACCCCGCCCAACTGCCCAATCACTATGGATTCGAGTAAAAACTGCTGTTTAATGGTAGCGGCAGTAGCGCCCATCGCCTTGCGGGTACCAATTTCTCGAATACGCTCATTTACAGAAACAAGCATAATATTCATGAGGCCAACAGCGGCTCCCAGCAGGGTAATAAAGCCGATAATAAAGGCTACGATCTTTATATATCCCATAATTTCGTTCAACGACTCCATAAAGGCGTTGGCGCGGTCTATCCTAAAATCCATCGTGTCCATAGGAGCTAACCTTCTGATAGCCCTAAAGCATACTTCTGCTTCGCCAATGGCGCGTTCCTGATCCGCCGGATTTTTGGGCATTACCATAATCCGGTAGTTTTGGTTGGCTGTGCCAAAATTAGCGCGGGCGTTAGAAAGAGGGATCAAGACCTGAGCATTGGGCCCCCCTCCAAAACCGCCTCCCTGAGACGCCAACAAGCCAATCACCATATAACGGACCCCGTTAATACTGATAAAAGCCCCTAAAGGATCTTTGCCTTTGAAAAGGGCGGCTATGTCATTGCCTATGATGGCCACAAAACTGCCGGCCGCTACATCGTGATCCGCAATACCCCGACCCGAATGAATGGCCATATCCCTGATCATTAAATAATTTTGATCCACGCCCACCACGTTGATGGTGGGATTGGTTTTTTCCGACTCATATTTGATCGTCGCTCCGCTTAACACGGTGGTAAACACCGATATCCAAGCCGGTTCATGATATTTGGAAACAAACTCCGTAGCCTGAAAATAGGTGATGGTGGGGGTGTTTCTGATGCGGGTACGAACGTTACCTCCTTCGGCCGATGCATAGCGGGAACGAATGGTAAAAGAAGAGGCGCCCAAACTCCTAAAACTGTCGCTTACAGAGCCGCCGATGGCTTCTATGGCCGTCAAAATACCCACTAATGCCATAATACCCACCGCAATGATCAAAATAGTTAAAACAGATCTTAACCCATTGGTTTTTATCGATGAGAGGGAAACATTCAGATTCTCTCTGAAGAGCGGAGATATAATGGGACGGAAAGATGTTTTCATTTAGATGAGATTAAACGTGTAAAAATAGGAATATTTAACGGATTCACATACCTTTGCCGCCGAAATTTATGATAATGAAAACGAAGAACCACCACGATGCGCCCCAAAAAGAGTTCTCCTCAGGAGGGGATGAAGAACGCAATACGCAGGAAAACAGACCGTATCGATCCAAAACGGAGGGCGACAGACCGTATAGAGCCAGACCGGAGGGCGATAGACCTTATCGACCCAAAACGGAGGGCGACAGACCTTATAGAGCCAGACCGGAGGGCGATAGACCTTATCGACCCAAAACGGAGGGCGACAGACCTTACCGGCCCAGACCGGAGGGCGACAGACCGTATAGAGCCAGACCGGAGGGCGACAGACCTTATAGACCCCGGACGGAAAGCGACAGACCTTTTAGAACCAGACCGGAGGGCGACAGACCTT
>JGI24705J35276_12238195_pt1 | contig 17082 bp, 16 predicted proteins | sample TergutNt197P4_FD_35276 | JGI IMG/M metagenome (IMG submission 35276) | reverse complement strand
GCGCCGCCATCCGTGCCGCGCCGGTCGCCGCAACCTCGCCGGAAACCGCAAGCACGTGCCCGCGGGCGTATTTGTGGCCGTCGATACGCGGCACCGGAAATGATCGGCGCCAAACCGGCGGGAGGTTTTCAAACGTCTGCGGCTTGATCTCGTCGAGCACGTGCGCGTCGATTCCGATGTCGGCAACGTGGACGCGGCCACAATACATTCGGCCCGGCAGCAAGAGGTGCGCCGGCTTCTTGCGAAAGAAGGTGATGGTCTCGGTTGCATGCACCGCTTCGCCCATCACCGCCGCACTGGTGCCGTTGATGCCGCTCGGCAGGTCCACGGCCAGAACAGGTGCGCCATTGGCGTTGATGGCTTCGATCATCGCGCGTGCCTCGCCCTCGAGCGGACGGCTGAGGCCCGCACCGAACAGCGCGTCGATGATCAGCGCGGGCTTGCCGATCGCCTGCGGCGTGAAAGGCAGCACCGGATGTTTCCAGCCGCGCGCAGCGGATGCAGCGTCGCCCTGCAGGCTGTCGCGCTCACACATCAGGATCACGGACACATCGCGACCTTGGGCTGCGAGTTCGGCAGCAGCGACAAACCCATCGCCGCCGTTATTCCCGGGCCCGGCAACGATCAGGATCGCCCCCTCCTCGACCAAGTTGGTCGCGGCTTCGGCCACGGCTTGGCCCGCGCTTAGCATGAGCGTGAAGCCGGGCGTGCCAGCGGCAATCGCGAGCCGGTCGGCTCGCTGCATTTCAGCATTGGTCAAGACTTCCATGTCATTTCCCCGGTCGAACGCCTGTTCCTGAGGCATTTCTCTCGTGCCCTTCATGATCTTGCATCCTGCATTGCCCAATAATTGAACTATTTGCCTATTTTGTAGTCTTCATATATTCAGCCGGTTGGTCCAATCTATCCAAAGTGCCAGCTAAGAGGCTGATAGCGCTTCAAAATCAGGCGCCCAACAAATTTGGCACAGACCCTGCTTTCGAGGAAAGCCAGTTCGGTTCGTGATACGCGTGTAATGTGTGCGGCACCGCCAGTCTCACTAGGTGAGTCCGGCGAAACAGCAATTCACCATGCGCGTTGGCGCATCCTAACAACGAAGTTACTCATTTCTGGAAATGCCGGGAGGCGCTCAGTGAAGAAGATTGAAGCCATCATCAAGCCGTTCAAGCTCGACGAGGTGAAAGAGGCGCTTCAGGAAGTCGGATTGCAGGGCATCACCGTCACGGAAGCCAAGGGTTTCGGGCGTCAGAAAGGCCATGCCGAGCTGTACCGCGGCGCCGAATATATTGTGGACTTCCTCCCCAAGGTCAAAATCGAGATCGTGATCGGCGACGATCTGGTCGAGCGTGCGATTGATGCGATCCGCAGGGCCGCCCAGACTGGCCGCATTGGCGATGGCAAGATCTTCGTTTCCAACATCGAGGAAGCCATCCGCATTCGAACCGGAGAATCGGGACAGGACGCGATCTAAGCCGTCCCCATCCGAGCGGTTCCAATGTTGTATTGAGTCCCACCCCACCCGACGTTAACAACCCGCGCTCACGCCGCGACCGGATCGCGAGACAGCAGCCAAAAGGAACTTCCATGAAGACCGCCAAAGATGTGCTGAAATCGATCAAGGACAACGACGTCAAGTACGTCGACCTGCGTTTCACCGACCCGCGTGGCAAATGGCAGCATGTTACGTTCGACGTCAGCATGATCGACGAGGACATCTTCGCCGAAGGCACGATGTTTGATGGCTCCTCGATCGCCGGCTGGAAAGCCATCAACGAGTCCGACATGTGCCTGATGCCCGACCCCGTCACCGCGACGATCGATCCGTTCTTCGCAGAAACGACTATGGTCATTACCTGCGATGTGCTCGAGCCGACCACCGGCGAGCCCTATAACCGCGATCCGCGCGGCATCGCCAAGAAGGCCGAAGCGATGGTCAAGTCGCTCGGCGTTGGTGACACCATCTATGTTGGTCCCGAGGCCGAGTTCTTCGTTTTCGACGACGTCCGCTACCAGACGACACCCTACAACACCGGCTTCAAGCTGGACTCGGTCGAACTGCCGACCAACTCCGACACCGAATATGAGGGCGGCAATCTCGGCCACCGCATCCGCACCAAGGCGGGCTACTTCCCCGTGCCGCCGCAGGACTCCGTGCAGGACATGCGCTCGGAAATGCTGGGCGCCATGGCCAGGATGGGCGTGAAAGTAGAGAAGCATCACCACGAGGTTGCGTCGGCCCAGCACGAGCTCGGCATGAAGTTCGACACGCTCACTCTCATGGCCGACCACCTGCAGGTCTACAAATACTGCATTCACCAGGTTGCCCACATCTACGGCAAGACCGCCACTTTCATGCCGAAGCCGGTCTATGGCGACAACGGATCGGGCATGCACGTCCATCAGTCGATCTGGAAGGACGGCAAGCCGGTGTTTGCGGGCAACAAGTATTCCGATCTTTCGGAAACCTGCCTCTCCTACATCGCCGGTATCATCAAGCACGCCAAGGCAATCAACGCCTTCACCAACCCGACGACCAACTCCTACAAGCGTCTGGTGCCGGGCTATGAGGCACCGGTGCTGCTCGCCTATTCTGCACGCAACCGTTCGGCCTCCTGCCGCATCCCCTACACCGCGTCTCCAAAGGCCAAACGAGTCGAGGTACGCTTCCCCGATCCGCTCGCCAATCCCTATCTCGCTTTCGCAGCGATGCTGATGGCGGGGCTGGACGGAGTGAAGAACAAGCTCGATCCGGGTCCGGCAATGGACAAGGACCTCTACGATCTGCCGAAGGAAGAACTGAAGCAAATTCCCACCGTCTGCGGCAGCCTCCGCGAGGCACTGGAGAGCCTCGACAAGGACCGCGCCTTCCTGAAGGTCGGCGGTGTGTTCGACGACGATTTCATCGACAGCTATATCGAACTGAAGATGACCGAGGTCGAACGCTTCGATATGACGCCCCACCCGGTTGAGTTCGAGATGTATTATTCAGGCTAATCCTTTCGCCGGCTCAAACTCCAATCAAACGACTTAAAGGCGTCCCGCCCGGGGCGCCTTTTCGTTTGCGCCGTCTTTTCGGCAAGCCGAAAGGGCTACGTCACCCGGACAGACTTGAGCAACGCTTCCCCGAAAGCCTGAAATAGCGCACGGTTGATCGGATTGCGTTCAGGGTCGTACTCGGCATGCCATTGCACGGCGAGCGCAAAGCCCGGCGCGTCAGCGATCCGAATCGCCTCAATTGTGCCGTCCTCGGCCACACCCTCAACAATCACCCGCTTGCCCGGCTCCAGGATGCCCTGGCCGTGCAGCGAATTGACCCGAATCTTCTCACAACCCAGGATGCGGGCGAACGCGCCACCAGGGATGAGATCGACCTCGTGTCGGTCGGCGAACACGACCTCCGGATCGGGATGGATTTCACCATTGTCCAGCCGCGGCATCCGGTGGTTCATGCGACCGGGCAGTTCGCGGATTTCCGGGTGCAGCGAGCCGCCGAAAGCGACGTTCATTTCCTGCAATCCCCGACAGATGCCGAACAGCGGGATGCCGCAGGCGACGCACACCTCAGAAAGTGCCAGCGCAATCTCGTCGCGATGAATGTCGTAAGGTTCGTGCTTCTCGCAGGGCTCGGTGTTGAAACGCGCCGGATGAACGTTGGCGCGGGCACCGGTCAGCACAATGCCATCGACGACGTCGAGCAGTGCGCCGATATCGGTAATCTCGGCCGAGCCGGCAAACATCAGCGGTAGCGCACCGGCCACCTCAGCGACGGCGCGAAGGTTACGTTCGCCCACCATCTGCGCCGTAAAACGATTCTCGACACGATAGGCATTCCCAATCACACCGACAACCGGCTTCTTCATCGATTCGTTCAGGCTCCTTTGCGAATGGCCGGGAGATCATGCGCGCGCCGAACGGCAGGATCAACCTGTGACTTTTGAAAACTATTGCGATGTTTTGACAATTAATGCGACTCGACGGTGGTCGCCCACGCGCCGCGAGGCTGCGGAGCCTCAAAAACGCCACTAAGCCTCAGCCATTTCAAGGTTTCCCTCGCGAGGCAGATCTCGATGAAGAAAGCCGCTTTTGCGATCGCGCTCGCCCGTTGTCTCGGTTTCGTGGAACCGACGCATGCCGAGAACCCAGCCGAGGACGCAAGGCTTGCTGCGAAATTTCGTGAGACACGCGCTGCTGCCGAGCGGGGAGACGTTCAAGCCCAATTCTTTCTCGGCGCGATGTACACGTCAGGGCGTCCCGCACGACGATGCACAGGCTTTTGCTTGGTTTCGCAAGGCGGCTGAGCAGGGAAACGCTCAAGCCCAATTCAATCTCGGCGTAATGTACGGGTTAGGCCAGGGCGTCCCGCACGACGATACCCAGGCTGTTGCTTGGTTCCTCAAGGCGGCTGAGCAGGGGAACGCTTATGCCCAAACCAATCTCGGCGTGATGTACAAGGACGGCCGTGGTGTTGCACCAGACGATGCGCGGGCTGTCGCTTGGTACAGCAAGGCTGCTGAGCAGAAAGACGCGGTCGCCCAATACGGCCTCGGCGTCATGTACAGGGAAGGCCGGGGCGTTGCGCAAGACGACGCAGAGGCGGCCCAATGGTTCCGCAAGGCTGCCGAGCAGGGAAACCTGACGCCCAATCTGATCTCGGCTTCATGTACGCGGAAGGCCGGGGCGTTGCGCAAGACGACGCAGAAGCGGTCCAATGGTACCGCAAGGCTGTTGAGCAGGGAAACGCCGACGGCCCAATCCAGTCTCGGCTTCATGTACGCAGAAGGTCGCGGCGTTAGGCGAGACTATACGCAGGCCGTCGCGTGGTTTCGCAAAGCTGCGGATCAGGGAAACGGTAACGCCCAATGCAATCTCGGCTTGGCATACAGATACGGCCAAGCCGTCGCGCGTGACGATGCCCAGGCTGTTGCGTGGTTTCGCAAGGCTGCTGACCAAGGACATGATGGAGCCCAAGAGGAGCTACGCAAGATGGAAGCTTCCGGCTTGGTCAAGTAGCCTCGGGAGCCTCCTGGCGTGATGCCGACGCCGAGGCATTCGAGCAAGGCGTGATCCCGATGAAGCTTGGCGAGATGGCACCAGATCGCCGCCAGGCCATAAATGCGACAAATACTCTTGAACATGGATAGGGATGCGCGCCGGGATGTCGCGACGGCGCTCTGGTTCTTCGTGGTGCTGAGCGCACCGCTGATCGCCGTCAGCGCGTTTAGCCGACTGCAACTTCTCCCAGCTTGGCGGTGATCTGTCGGGCTGCAGCAGCCCTTGCGGTCTTCGCCGCCTGGGCGGAGGCTACGGCACGCCTTTCAGGCTGCGGCAAGCGGTTTCAGAGCGGCAAACCGGCGCACTGGCGCGGCTTGATTGCGGCCACGATTGGCAGGAAGAGTGCCCTGCACCATGGCTGAGAAGGAATCGACGTGACAGGCTCCGCTGACGAACGCGCGCAAACCCGCAACGACTTGGCATGGGCGATCTCCGTAGGAGGCATCGCCGCCGTGCTGTTCGCAGCGCTCCTCACCTTCACCTGGTATTTTGCCGATGCGCTGTTCCTGCTCTTCGCCGGGGCGTTGCTAGGCGTCGCGCTCAACGCGTTTACCGCCAACCTCGGGCGCTATGTCAAGCTGCCGCACGCGCTCCGGCTCACCATCGTGTGTCTGGCGCTGGCGGCGCTACTGTCAGGCGTCGCATTTCTCGGGGGCACGACCATCGCACAGCAGGCCTCCGCCCTGAGTAATACGATCAAGGAGCAAATGGTCAACGTCAGATCATTCCTCGACCGCAATGGCATCGACACGAGCTATTTCGACATCGGCAGCGCAGGCTCCGCAGCAACACCGTCGTCATCGACCGCAACGCCGCGCAACGCCGCCTCGCATGCCCTTGCTTCCAGTGGCGGAGCGATCGTCAGTCAGACCTTCAAGTTCCTGCACGGCGCAGTAAGCGTGGTCGGCAACTTCTTTATCGTGCTGGTCCTTGGGCTGGCCTTCGCGGCACAACCGGGCGTTTACCGCACCGGCCTCCTGTTCATGGCACCCGCGCGACATCGCGCCCATGCGACCGCAATCGTCGACCGCATCAGCGAGACGCTGGAGCGCTGGCTGATTGCGCGGATCGCCACGATGTTCGCGGTGTTCCTGATCACCTGGATCGGGCTTGCCCTCATTGGCATCCAGAGTTCGTTCATCCTCGGCGTTCAAGCCGGCCTGCTCGCCTTCATCCCCGCCGTAGGCGCTGTCCTCGGCGGCTTGATCGTCGTCCTCGCCAGCCTCGCCTCGGGATGGATCGCCGCGCTCAGCGCCTTCCTGCTGTTCCTCGGTGTGCACGCGCTGGAGAGCTATGTGCTGACGCCGATCCTGCAGCGCCAGGCACTCAACATTCCGCCGGCGACGCTGTTTGCGTTCCAGATCCTGTTCGGAATCGTGTTCGGAATCTGGGGGCTTGCGCTGGCCTTGCCGCTGGTCGCGATCGCCAAGGTCATGATCGACCACTTCAAGGCAGAGGACCCGCTGCCCGCGCCAGAATCGGCTTGACCTTGGTGTCGCGCGCCACGCAATTGCATTAGGCCGTCGTCACCACCGTCTCGGTGTGTTCGACCTCTGGTGGCGCAACAAAATAGGGGCCGACCAGCCCACGCCATTCCGTGAAATTCTCCGAGTTGCGGAAATCGACTGTGTGGTTTTCAAGTGTCGCCCATTTCACCATCAGCCGGTAACGCTGCGGCTTCTCGATCGATTTGTGCAGTTCAAAGCTGTGAAATCCCTTGGAGCGACCGAAGGCGGCTTTCGCCTTCGCGACCGCCGCTTCAAAATCCTTCTCGCTGCCGGGCTTGATCTCGATTTGTGCGATTTCCGTAATCATTGGGCGCGCCTTCCTTCCGATGGCTAAGCGTATCTAGCGCTGGCCGAAAAGAAAAGGCTCCAAACAGAGCCCCTGCCCCTCGGCCCCCTCTGGGCCGGATCATGCGCTATGCAATCGCCGACTGCGGCCCCGACAACGCAGCGGAGCGATCGTCGCTTTTTCTCTGGCGCCAGTCCTGGCACGGTTCCTCGGCCGCCACCACGCGATTACGCCCACCGCGCTTGGCCTGATAGAGCGCCGTGTCTGCGCACGCGAGCAGCACGTCGAGCGCGGTACCGCCGGCCCCCCCGGCAACCCCGATGCTGACCGTGGTGTTCACCGGTTGTTGTTCGACGACAATTCCCGAGTTCTCGAAGGCAGCGCGAACGCGCTCGGCGACAAGCAGCCCCTCCTCCCGCGAACAGGGCAGGAGCGCGGCAAACTCTTCGCCACCGATCCGTCCCGAAAGGTCGCTCACGCGCAGATTGCCTCTCACCACCGTCGCAAATTGCTTCAACACTTCGTCGCCCGCACGATGGCCGAAACTGTCGTTGATCGACTTGAAGTGGTCGATGTCGAAAATCATGGCAGTCACCGGACGCCCTGCGCTCGTCTCGCGCTCGATGACCTGCTCGGAAGCTTCCACAAAGCCGCGGCGATTGAGCATGCCAGTAAGAGGGTCCGTCTCTGCGGCAATCTTGTGCGTCCTGGAAATCAGCACGAAGATGACGAAGACCGTGGCGACAGCGTAGGCCACGAGCTCGAGCAGGAACACGGTCACCCAGATGCTGGTGGAGAAGGCCGCGTCACTGGGACTAAGGAGATCGCCGATGAGGATCGGCAGCATCAGCACGCAGCCATGCAGCACCGGTACCACGAATGCCGGCCATTTGTGATTCAGATGCTCGCGTCGCCCGGCCCAGAGCTCGCTCGTAGTGAGCATGACATAGGTGGAGACGATCGCGGCTCCGATGGTCATGCGTAGCGCAACTGCGCCTGGATCGATTGTCACCACGGCGGCAACCCAGACCAGCGCACCAAGCACAAGCCCGGGCCAGTTCGGCTTGCGTCGATAGAACATCCGCGCTGCGTTCCACACCATGCCGCAGGCCACGAAGCCGATGGCGTTGACTGCCATGGAGAGCGTCGGCCCAAGCATATTGCTCGCGACCAGCCACAGGGCGATCGAGGCCGCGCCAAGCAGGTAGGCGGCTCCCGACCAACTCAAAGACGGCCACCTCTCCAGCTTGCCGAAGAGCAGCATCATGGCGCCGAGCAGCGCCGCGACCATTGCCGCAACAAAATGGAGCGTCACGCTGTCAAGCGACACAGGTCAGTCTCCGTTGAAAGATCCGCGACCTGCGCGCCCTTCCGATCACACATTACAGACGACGTCTTCTCATTCCGTTTTTGCGGACCTACAAGTTTCTAGAAACTTTATGCCAAATTCCTAAATTGATTGAAAACAGTGGTGCGAAAGACCCTGTGTCAGAAAGGAACCACCAGCAAGGAATCACCAGAAAGGGCGCCGAAAATCGGCGCCCTTTGCGTCAATGCCGGCAAATTCCAACAAAGCGATTAGCGCTTTGAGAACTGGAAGGACTTGCGCGCTTTGGCGCGACCGTACTTCTTGCGCTCGACGACGCGCGAGTCGCGGGTAAGGAAACCGCCCTTCTTCAGCACACTACGCAGATCCGGCTCGAAGTTGGTCAACGCCTTCGAAAGGCCGTGACGCACGGCGCCAGCCTGGCCCGAGAGGCCGCCGCCGGCGACGGTACAAATCACGTCATACTGGCCGGAGCGCTGCGCCGCAACCAGCGGCTGCTGGATCATCATGCGCAGGACCGGACGGGCGAAATAGGTTTCGAACTCGCGCGAGTTTACGACGATCTTGCCGGCACCCGGCTTGATCCAGACACGGGCGACCGCATCCTTGCGCTTGCCCGTTGCATAGGCACGACCGTACTTGTCGACCTTCTTCTCGTATTTCGGCGCTTCGGGTGCTGCCGGCTTCAATTGCGCCAACTGGTCGAGCGACTGCATGTTTTCGGCCATGTTATGCGGCCCTCGTGTTCTTGCGGTTCATCTTGGCAACGTCGATCTTCTCGGGGCTCTGGGCTTCATGCGGATGATCCGGCCCTGGATAGACACGGAGATTGCCCATCTGCACCCGGCCGAGCGGCCCGCGCGGGATCATGCGCTCCACCGCCTTCTCGAGCACGCGCTCGGGATAGCGCCCTTCAAGGATCTGCTTCGCAGTGCGTTCCTTGATGTGACCGACATAGCCGGTGTGCTTGTAATAGGTCTTCTGCTCACGCTTGCGTCCGGTCAGGACTGCATGCGCCGCATTGACGATGATGACGTTATCGCCGCAATCGACATGGGGCGTATAGGTCGGGAGATGCTTGCCACGCAGCCGCATGGCGACGAGCGAGGCGAGCCGGCCGACGACCAGACCCTTGGCGTCGATCAACACCCATTTTTTCGTCACCTCGGCAGGCTTTGCCGAAAAGCTTTTCATATCAGAATTTCCGTGAAGGGAGATGTCGGCACGAAACCCGCACCGAACTTGCGGGGCTTTCTAGAGAAGCGCCTCGCTCCGGTCAATACCCCGTACACTATTTTATCTTTGAGAAATCAACAGCTTACAATTAAGGTATAATAATACCGCGCAAAATGTCATGCATTTGGAATGGAATAGGTGGCTGTGACATGCGCAATCGGATCGGGCGAGGAGCCGGACAGGAGGTCGATCTCACCCACCGCCAGCCGCTTGCCAAGCTTCAACAGCCGCGCCGCGGCGAGCACGTCCTGCCCGGATCTGCCCTTACGCAGGAAGTTGATGTTCAGGTTGGTGGTGACGGCAAGCCCGATCGGGCCGATCGCGGAGAGGAGCACCACATACATCGCGAAATCGGCCAAGGCCATCAGCGTCGGGCCGGAAACGGTGCCGCCCGGCCGCAGCATCCGCTCGCTGAAGTATTGGCGCAGCAGGCAGGTCTGCCCGTCAGCACTTTCGATCGAGATATCGCCCGCCGAGAACGCCTGGGGAAATTCCGCATGGAGAAACCTCTCCAGTTCCGCCACGTTCATTTTCGCATTTGTCACGTCTTGCCTGCCCTCGATTTGGACCTCCTGTTACATTAGGTTGTTGGGATCGCCCACACGGAATTTCAGATGCCCGCCCAAGCTGCCGCACGCGCTCCCTCCCCGCAATCGCCGATTCTACTGCGCGAGACGGTGGGCGCCATTGCCGTGCTGACGCTCAACCGGCCGGCGGCACGCAACAGCCTCTCGGAAGCGATGATCGCTGACCTGCATGCAGCGCTCGACGAAATCCACGGCGACGGCACAGTGCGCGCAGTGGTGATCGCCGCGAACGGTCCAGCTTTCTCCGCCGGCCACGACTTGAAGGAACTCAGCGCGCATCGCGCCGACCCCGACCGCGGCCGTGCCTATTTCGCCCAGATTATGAATGCCTGCAGCGCGATGATGCAGGCAGTCGTCCATCTGCCCAAGCCTGTAATCGCAGCGGTTCAAGGCATCGCGACGGCGGCCGGCTGCCAGCTTGTGGCAAGTTGCGACCTTGCTGTGGCGTCAGAAGCGGCGGGTTTCGCAACGCCAGGCGTCGACATCGGACTGTTCTGCTCAACGCCAATGGTTGCCTTGTCGCGCAACGTGCCGCGCAAGCAGGCCATGGAAATGCTGCTCACAGGAGAGCCGGTCCGGGCGATGAGGGCCCGCGAGATCGGCCTGATCAACGCGGTTGTCGCGGCTGGCAACGAACGGGACGCCGCGATTGCGCTGGCGCAGAAAGTTGCGCGGAAATCCGCCCATACGATCAAGCTCGGCAAGGAAGCGTTTTACCGTCAGGCCGAAATGAGCCTTGCCGATGCCTATCGCTACGCGGCCGAGGTTATGACCGAAAACATGATGGCGCGCGACGCTGAGGAAGGCATTGGCGCCTTCATCGAGAAACGCGAGCCTAAATGGCAAGACCGTTGAACAAGACCGTCGATGATGCAGGCGCGCGCCGGCGACCTGCCAAGCCAGAGCACTGTCATTCCGGGCGATGATCTGGCAAATGACGAAAGAGAGAATTGCTTCACAGATGAACCACGACAGCTATCCCGACAACTACATCCGCGGCATCCTCAACAATGTGAAGTCGATCGCGATAGTCGGCGCCTCGCCCACCAACACGCGGCCGAGCTATTTCGTGTTCAAATATCTCGCGCAGCGCGGCTACGACATGATCCCAGTCAATCCCGGTTACGTCGGCAAAGAACTCCTGGGAAAGCCGTTCGTGGCCTCGCTGCTCGATATCGGGCGCCCCGTCGACATGATCGACATCTTCCGCAACGCGAGCCACATCATGCCCGTGGTCGATGAGGCGCTGACGATGACGCCCCTGCCGAAGGTGATCTGGATGCAGCTCGGTGCACGCGACGATGCGGCCGCCACCAAAGCCGAGGCCGTCGGCATCAAGGTCGTCATGAACCGTTGCCCGAAGATCGAATACGGGCGACTCTCGTCGGAGATTTCGTGGATGGGCGTCAACTCGCGTACGCTAAGCTCGAAGCGAGCGCCACTGCCGACTCAGGGCATGCGGCTGTCTCTCAACCGCACCAGCGTGGGCGGAGGCGCGACGGCCGCTTCCGACCGCGCCGCCAAGAATAGAAACGAGCCCACCTGACCCAATCACGAAACGATCGTTTCGTCGATGTGACAAGGCGGAGCACGGACGTTTCGAACATCATCCTGGCCACCAGACTCGCCTTGACGGTAAATGCAGCTGCGATAAGCATCCGCGCTATTTCGAACCACAAAAGCAGGACTTAAACGAATGAGCGATCGCCTTCCGGGATTTTCGACCCTTGCCGTGCATGCCGGCGCGCAACCCGATCCCACCACCGGAGCGCGCGCGACCCCTATTTATCAAACCACTTCTTTTGTTTTCAACGATGCCGACCATGCGGCCTCGCTGTTCGGACTGCAGTCATTTGGCAACATCTATACCCGGCTGGGTAACCCTACCAACGCCGTGCTGGAAGAGCGCGTCGCGGCGCTCGAGGGCGGCACCGCTGCGCTTACCGTTGCCTCCGGCCACGCCGCGCAGATGATTGCGTTGCAGCAACTCCTGAAACCCGGCGACGAATTCATCGCCGCGCGGAAGCTTTATGGCGGGTCGATCAACCAGTTCACCCACGCCTTCAAGAGCTTCGGATGGAACGTGGTGTGGGCTGAGACCGATGATATCGCAAGTTTCGAACGCGCCGTCACCCCGCATACCAAGGCGATCTTCATCGAATCTCTCGCCAATCCTGGCGGCTCCGTCACCGATATCGAGGCAATCTCGACCGTCGCCCGCAAGGCTGGCGTTCCGCTGATTGTCGACAACACTATGGCCACGCCCTACCTGATCCGTCCAATCGATCACGGCGCGGACATCGTCGTGCATTCGCTGACAAAGTTTCTGGGCGGCCACGGCAACTCGCTCGGCGGCATCATCGTCGACGCCGGCACCTTCGACTGGTCGAAGGACAAGAAATACCCGATGCTATGCGACCCACGCCCGGAATATCACGGCATCAAGCTTCACGAGACGTTCGGCAATTTCGCCTTTGCTATCGCCTGCCGCGTGCTGGGCTTGCGCGATCTCGGCCCGGCACTGTCGCCGTTCAACGCTTTTCTCATCCTCACCGGCATCGAGACGCTGCCGCTGCGCATGCAGAAGCATTGCGACAACGCCAAAGCCATCGCCGAATTCCTTGCCGGGCATCCGAAAGTGGCCTCTGTGAGCTACGCGGGACTGCCCGGCGACAAATACTATGATCTCGGGCGCAAATATGCACCCAAGGGCGCGGGAGCCGTGTTCACCTTCAGTCTGAAGGGCGGCTATGACGCCGGTGTCAGCCTGGTTTCAAACCTCAAACTGTTTTCGCATCTTGCGAACATTGGCGATACCCGCTCGCTCGTGATCCACCCGGCCTCAACCACGCACAGCCAGCTCGACGATGCCGCCAAGACCAAGGCTGGAGCCGGCCCTGATGTGGTTCGCCTCTCAATCGGTATCGAGGACAAGGAGGATCTGATCGAGGATCTCGAGCAGGCGTTGAGCGCATAGACATCAGCATGTTTTGAGGTTCGGGCTGCCGCCATTGCAGAATCTGATATGCTCCCGCGCAATCACCAATTACTTGGGAGCTTTTGATGCTGCGCACTGTCATGCTGGTTCTGTCGATAACCGCGACCAGCACGGCGTTTGCCGCCGCCCGCGGCCGCTGCTGGCCGCGACGGAAACAGACGTGACAAGGGACCAGCAGAAAACCAGGGCGCCGGATTCGTTTGATGCGATCACGGCTGACCTTGTTGCCGTTCTCGTCGCGGTGACGGATGGCCAGCCAAAAATCATGACTATCGCGGATGCGGGTGCGCTGCCGAGCGGCCCGTTCCAGTTCGCCCACCGCTCGCTGCAAGCGGGCTTAAGGTCCTGGGTCGAGGCGCAGACGGGCCATCCGCTGGGCTATGCCGAACAGCTCTACACCTTCGCCGACCGCGGCCGCACGGGCGACGCGAGGGCACCGCATCGCATTTCCATCAGCTACCTCGGGCTGACCCGCGAGGATCAGGCCGGCAAAGCCTCCTCGGCGCATTGGTCCGGTTGGTACGAGTATTTTCCGTGGGAAGATCATCGCGCCGCCCCCCCGGCCCTGATCGCAAGGATCGTGGCGCCGAGACTGCGCGCCTGGGCGAAATCCGCAACAAATGGTCCGATACAGAAGCGGCGCTGGCAGCGCGCCGCCATCACCTTCGGGCTCGACGGTCGCAACTGGAATGAGGAATTGGTGTTACAGCGCTATGAGCTGCTCTACGAAACCTCGATGATCCCTGAAGCGGTGCGTGACAAAGGCGGAACAGAAGCCGCGGTGCCAGGCCGGCCGATGATCGCCGATCACCGGCGCATCCTCGCCACCGGCATTGCCAGGCTGCGCGCCAAGATCAAATACCGGCCGGTGGTGTTCGAATTGATGCCGCCAGAATTCACCCTGCTGCAATTGCAACGCAGCGTTGAAGCGCTTGCGGGTCGCGCCGTTCATAAACAGAATTTCCGCCGCCTGATCGAGCAACAGGAACTTGTTGAAGAAACTGGCGCAATTGCCGCCGACACCGTCGGCCGACCGGCCAAACTATTCCGCTTCCGCCACGGCGTTCTGGCCGAGCGGGCCGTGGTCGGCACCAAGCTTCCGCTCTCCCGCTCTTGACTCTCCTTATGCTCAAGATAAGTATAAGCCATCTTATGCTCATGGAGAGTATAAATGGACACACCTCACTCTGACGCGCTTGCGCGCACCGCACCGCTTTATGATCGCGTCAAGCGGGTGATTCCGCCGCCCGAATGGGCCACCTTCGCCGACGACGTGGAGGCGATCCTCGAACTCAAGCGCAAGCACAACGCCGTCGTGCTCGCGCACAATTACCAGACGCCGGAAATATTCCATGGCGTCGCCGATATCGTCGGCGACAGCCTGCTGCTCGCGCGGGAGGCCACCAAGGTCGAGGCTGACATCATCGTGCTCGCCGGCGTCCACTTCATGGCTGAAACCGCGAAGCTTCTGAATCCTGAAAAGACCGTTCTGATTCCGGATACGAAGGCCGGCTGTTCACTCGCGGACTCCATCACCGCAGAGGACGTGCGACTGATGCGGCGGCGCTATCCTGATTCGCCCGTCGTCGCCTATGTCAACACCTCGACCGCGGTGAAGGCGGAGGCCGACATCTGTTGCACGTCGGGAAACGCGCTTGCGGTCGTCGAGTCTCTCGGCGCGGAGCACGTCATCATGCTGCCGGACGAATACCTCGCCCACAACATCGCGGCCCAGACCAAGGTCAAGATCACAGCCTGGAAGGGTCATTGCGAGGTGCACGAGCTTTTCAACGCTTCCGACGTGCGGCAAATTCGCGAGAATCATCCGGGCGTCACCGTTCTGGCGCATCCGGAATGCCCGCCCGAAGTGGTGGCAGAAGCCGATTTCTCAGGCTCTACCGCGGCGATGTCGAGCTTTGTCGACGAGCAGCACCCGGCTCGGGTCGTGCTGCTTACCGAGTGCTCGATGAGCGACAACGTTGCGGTGCAGCATCCCGAAGTCGAGTTCATCCGGCCCTGCAATCTCTGCCCTCACATGAAGCGAATCACACTGAAGAACATCCGTCACGCGCTGGAAACCGGCGAGCACGAGGTCACCATCGACCCTGACATTGCCGAGCGCGCGCGCCGCTCCGTCGAGAGGATGCTCGCGCTGTGAGTGTGGATATTTCAGCTTTGGCAGGGCGTCCCGTAATCGTCGGCGGCGGCGCGGCGGGATTGATGACGGCATTGCAGCTCGCACCCGAGCCCGTCGTGCTGCTGTCGAGATCGCCGCTTGGGGCGGAAGCCTCCAGCATGTGGGCGCAAGGCGGACTCGCTGCTGCGATGGGTGATGACGACAACGCTCACCTGCACCGGCAGGACACGATCGCGGCAGGCGCTGGCCTGTGCGACGAGGCGGTTACAGAGCGGATCGTGCGCGCGGCCCCCGCTGCCGTAGAACACCTGGCTCGGCTCGGCGTCACCTTCGATCGTTACCCGGATGGACGTTTGCGGCTCGGGCTCGAAGCCGCCCATAGCCGCAAGCGGATCGTTCACGCTACCGGCGACGGTACCGGTCGCGAAATCATGCGTGCCCTCATCGCCGCCGTCCGCAGCTGTCCCTCAATCACGCTGCTCGAAGGGATCGAGGCACGCCGGCTCATTGTCGAGGACAATGCGGTCTGCGGGGTGCTTGCCGCGAGCGCGCAGGAGACAAGTGCTCAAGGGACATGCGTCATCAGCACCGGTCGCGTCATTCTGGCGACCGGCGGCGTCGGCGGCCTGTTTTTGGACAGCACCAACCCCGCCGGCTGTTTCGGTCAGGGTCTGGCGCTTGCCGCGCGCGCCGGGGCGACGCTATCGGATATTGAGTTCATCCAGTTTCACCCGACCGCGTTCGACGGACCATCGCGGCCGATGCCACTGCTGACCGAGGCGATCCGCGGCGACGGTGGGACCCTGATCGACGAGACCGGGCACCGGTTCATGGCCGGAGAGCCAGGCGCGGAACTTGCGCCACGCGATATCGTGGCGCGCGCGGTGTGGCGCCATCGCGCACAAGGACACCGGGTGTTCCTCGATGCCCGCCAACATCCGGGCAAGGACTTTGCGCGGCGTTATCCGGTCATTAGCGCCTTCTGCAAGATGGCCGGCATTGACCCCGCTTCCGACCCGATCCCCGTGCGACCGGCAGCTCACTACCATATGGGCGGAATTGCCGTAGACGGCGAAGGCCGCACCACCGTGCAAGGCTTGTGGGCTTGCGGAGAGGTCAGCCGCACCGGCCTGCACGGCGCAAACCGGCTCGCCAGCAATTCGCTGATGGAGGCCATCGTCTGCGCACAATGGGTGGCCGAAAGCGTCAAGGGCGCGACGACGAGCACAGCTCCCGCGCGCGCCTCCGGCCCGCTACCGTGCTCATCCGATCCAACGGTCGTGCGCACTCTGATCTCGCATGGCCTCGGCGTGCTGCGCGATCAGCGCGGAATCGAAGACGTCATCCAGAGTCTCTATCCGCTCGCTGCGGGCAACAGCGCGGCCTCAGAGCCAGCGCTGGTCGGATTGATGATTGCGGTCGCAGCCTTCAGGCGCGAGGAAAGCCGCGGCGGGCATTACCGGACCGACTTTCCCGACGTCCTGCCCACTGCCGCGAAATCCACCATCACCCTTTCGGACGCGCTCAGCGCAGGCCGAGCGATAGCCGAATCCGGATTGCCGATCAGGAGCGTTCAGTCGTGACTTTGATCTCTCTTCTGCCACTGATGTACGAGCCGCTCGTGCGAACCGCCCTGCTCGAAGACCTCGGGCGCGCCGGGGACATCACCGCAAACGCGATCTTGCCCGCCGATCAGCGGGCGAGACTTACCTTAAGTGCGCGCCAGCCCGGAGTCATTGCTGGCATCGAGATCGCGCGCTGCGCCTTTGAGACGATTTCATCGACGATCGAGGTGGATATTGAACGACCGGACGGCAGCGCCGTCACGCCAGGCGAGACGATCGCAACCATCAACGGCCCGGCGCGCGCGCTTTTGACGGGCGAACGCACGGCCCTCAACTTTCTCTGCCACCTGAGCGGCGTCGCGACGGCAACCGCCTCGCTGGTAGCC
>JGI24705J35276_12238196_pt1 | contig 17093 bp, 12 predicted proteins | sample TergutNt197P4_FD_35276 | JGI IMG/M metagenome (IMG submission 35276) | reverse complement strand
ATACTCCGCTGGAGTATTTCGCCCTCATAGGGTTCAAATCCCTTTGCGTAAATTTAGCAGTAAATAAACAAAAGCACCCTTATTGGGTACTTATGTTTATTTAAGTTGGAGCGGGCAAAGGGATTTGAACCCTCGACTTCGACCTTGGCAAGGTCGCACTCTACCACTGAGTTATACCCGCATGGTGCCTCGGGGCGGAGTCGAACCACCGACACGGGGATTTTCAGTCCCCTGCTCTACCAACTGAGCTACCGAGGCTGGCGGAACTGACGGGAATCGAACCCGCGATCTCCGGCGTGACAGGCCGGCATGTTAGACCGCTACACCACAGTTCCATATTGGTGGGCGATGACAGGTTCGAACTGCCGACATCCTGCTTGTAAGGCAGGCGCTCTCCCAACTGAGCTAATCACCCGCTGCATCCTAGGTAGCATTTTGAACCAGAATATTTCCGCCCGCTGATCAACAGCTTTATAATTATAACCTGTACGTATTTTTTCGTCAAGATGTTTTTCTTATTTTTTAATAAAATCTTTACGAACTTTATGAAAACTTTTGCCGATTTTTACCGTGCTTTGGTATTTAGGTAATTGTTTGACAAACACCATTGCTTTTATTTCAGAAATTTTCTATAATATAAGTGACCAAGGTGGGCTTGGCTCGCTAGAGGACAGAGGACAGAGGACAGAGGACAGAATCACGCTTAAGATCAATCAATAATTAAACGCTACATCGAGAAAGCTGCTTTAGGTGCATTATGACTGTTAGTTTTTCTTTAATATATGAGGATAAAGCCAGCGGCGCGCGGGTGGGGAAATTGCATACGCCTCACGGGGAGGTAGATACTCCTGTATTTATGCCTGTGGGTACCTGCGCCTCTGTAAAAACCATTTCCCCTCAGGAACTGAAGGAAGTGGGCGCTACCATTATTTTGGGGAATACCTATCATCTATATTTACGGCCCGGTCACGATGTGATAAGCGAAGCGGGGCCAGGCGGTTTGCACGATTTTATGGGGTGGAATGGCCCTATCCTTACCGACAGCGGTGGTTTTCAGGTATTCAGCTTAGCCAGTTTGCGTCGTGTTGCAGAGCAAGGGGTGGAGTTTCGTTCGCATATCGACGGCAGCAAACATATGTTTACGCCGGAAAAAGTGATGGAGATAGAGGCTGCCTTGGGCGGTGATATTGCTATGTGTTTTGACGAATGCTCGCCATACCCGGCTGAGTATGATGCGGTGGTTATGGCAGATGGACGCACTCATCGCTGGGCGGCTCGCTGTAAAAATGCACATGAACATGATTATCAGAGCCTGTTTGGTATTGTACAGGGCGGCATGTATAAAGAATTACGTTATAAAAGCGCTCAAGAAATAATATCCTTAGATTTTTCCGGTTATGGTATAGGCGGGCTTTCTGTGGGCGAACCAAAAGAAATGATGTACGATATACTTGATTATTTGCATACGATATTACCGGTTCATAAACCGCGTTACCTGATGGGGGTAGGCTCGCCGGATTGCCTGGTGGAAGGGGTAGCGCGTGGTATAGATATGTTCGATTGCGTATTGCCAACGCGAATAGCCCGTAATGGTACGGTGATGATACCCCAAGGCAAGCTGGTTATACGTAATGCTGAATTTGCACGGGATTGGCGACCAATACAGGAAGATTGCGGCTGTTATGCCTGCCGCAATTTCTCTCGCGCTTATATTAGGCATTTGTTAAAAGCAGGAGAGGTGTTGGGTATACGCCTTACTACTATACATAATCTATATTATTTATGCCAGTTGATAGTTATGATGCGTCAAGCAATTTTAGAAGGGCGTTTTAGTGAGTTTCGCCGAGATTTTTGGCTAAAATACAGCTTATAATACCAAAGTAGGCTTAAGCCCGCCATCCAAGTTACCAGATGCTAAATTCCATCCCACTTTGAACCATACAAACGTTTAAGCGCCCTGAGGGCTCGGTCTTTTCCTCGAGGGGCCAATTCATTTAATGATTTTAGTATAAGCTTCATTTCCTGGCGCTTGCCCAGACAATTATGAGGGCAGTTGCTGTTTGTAATAGGTAGGGCAGCTTTGCGTACAAAATAGTTTATTTGCGCTTCCGGTACATAAACTAAAGGGCGTATCACGGTAATATCCATGCGATCGAGATAGGTTACAGGATTAAAAGAAGCGATTCTACCTTCAAAAAAAAGATTAAGCAGCAGCGTTTCTACTGCATCGTCTTGATGATGCGCCAAAGCCACTTTATTAAAGCCTTGTTCTTTGGCTAAGGTATTGAAAGCGCCGCGTCGCATTTTAGCACAAAGTGAACAGGGGTTGGTTTCTTGACGTAATTCAAAAACCACTGCGCCGATTTCTGTGCGTCGGGAAAAAAAAGGTATTTTTTGTTCTTCACAAAATTTTTGCATAAGACTTATAGTATCGCCCGCAAAGCCTAAAGATATATGCCCGGCTGCTAAAGGGTATTTATATTTTGAAATACGTTGATACTGCTTTAAAGCATAAAGTAAAGTCAGACTGTCTTTTCCGCCGGAAAGCCCCACCATTACCGGTGAATTGTCTGCCAGCATATCGTAGGCGGTAACAGCCTGTTTAAAACGCTTAAATATTTCGTCGAAACCATAACGCATATACACACTTGCTCACTTTCCATTATTTTTTAGCAGGAAATAATACGTTTATTGCCGAAAATAGCTGTAAAAGTAGTTTGAGCTTAGGAGGATAATTATGAGTAAAAGCTTAGTCAATATAAAGGGAACAAAATTCGGCTTGATCTTTTCTTTTAATATGGAAGAAGCTTCTTTTGCAGAAATATGCGCTGCCCTTGAAGAGAGATTGATGATAAGCGGCGATTTTTTTACCAACGCCGAATATAGCATATATGATGAAAACTCTTTTTCACAACATGATTTAGTTATGTTAGAAAGCATCATTGGAAAATATCATATGCATAAAATTAGCCTAGAGGCACAAAAAGAGCGTAAAGAAAACAATGAAGATCTGACTTTTCAGGCTTTTGGCGGCGACAGTGTAATGATTATGCGCGGTGTGCGCAGTGGGCAGAGATTAAATATTCGCGGTAATGCCGTGATCATGGGCGACGTAAATCCGGGCGGAGAAATTGTGGCCAGCGGCAGTATTTTAATAATGGGGTGTTGCCGCGGATTATTACATGCCGGGGCGGAAGGCGATAAGAATACTTTTATTGTGGCCTACTCCATGGCAGCGCAGCAGCTACGCATAGCCGAACATGTGGCAACACTGCCGGATGATGTGGGGAATTCGCCGCTTAAGATGGCTACTTTAAAAGATTCTAATATCATTATAACAGATTATCATCCACAGTACTTTAACACCGAGGCGGAAGTTTATAAAGAGTATAAAGGAGTAAACCCTTGACTATTGTAACACCTATGCTGCGTCAATATCAAGAATTAAAAGAGCAATATAGGGATTGTTTGCTCTTTTTTCGTTTAGGCGATTTTTATGAGATGTTTTATGAGGACGCCGTTACCGCCTCTTCCGAGCTTTCTATTGTGTTAACCGCGCGAGATAGCGGCGGCGGGCAGCGCGCGCCTATGTGCGGCGTTCCTCATCACGCCGTAGACGTTTATGTACACAGATTAATAGCCAAGGGCTATAAGGTGGCAATTTGCGAGCAATTGGAAGATGCCAAGGCGGCCAAGGGTATAGTTAAGCGAGATGTTATTCGCGTAATAACCCCCGGTACGGTTCTGGAGAACAATATGCTTGTAGAAAAAAGTCACAATTATCTGGCAGCATTGGCTTTTGCTTATGACAAGAACAGTCGTTTAATGTTTGGCCTGGCCTATGTGGATATTTCCAGCGGCGATTTTTGGGTTACAGAAATCGGCGAAAGCGATGTGTGGAATAAACTGGCGGACGAATTAGCACGCATACAACCGGCGGAACTGCTGCTTCCGGATGAAATGTTTGAAGAAGAGTTTTTTCGCAAACAACTAAGTGAAAGAATTGTGGGCAGCATCAGCCATGTTTACGACGATAAATTTGTACAAAATAATGCCGCTGAACTGCTGGTTATCCATTTTGCCGTTGTTTCTCCGGAAGCTTTGGGGCTTAAAGATCATATTTTGGCTCAGCTGGCAGCCGCCTATATTTTGGATTTTTTACGTTCTACGCAAAAGCGTTCTTTAAGCTATATCGATGATATACGTTTCTACGCCACGGAGGAATACTTGTATTTAGACGCGGTGACCCGCCGTAATTTAGAGCTTACATCCACCCTGCGCGGGGGCAAACGGCAGGGCTCATTATTGGCTGTTCTGGATAAAACTTTGAGTGCTATGGGCGGGCGACAGTTGGCGCAATGGCTGGAAAAGCCTTTGCTTAATACTGAATATATTCAAGAAAGGCTGGATGCGGTAGAGGAATTTATTGTGGAATCTGCCATAGCAGATGATATTCGCGCGCTCTTAAAGGATATGTATGATTTACCCAGATTGATCAGCCGTATTTGCTATGGCAGTGCCGGCCCACGGGAGATATCCGCCTTACAGCATACGCTTAGGCTGCTGCCGGAATTCTTTGCCGCTCTTTCCCGTTTGCAAAAGCCACTTTTCCGTGCTTTCCTAGATGAGCTGGAATTGCTGGAAGATGTGACAAATCGCATTGCAGACGTGCTTAAAGAAGAGGATTTACCTGTTTCGCCAAAAGACGGCAATTTCATTCTTCCCGGCTTTAATGTGGAGGTAGACGAGCTGCGTGATATTTTAGCTCATGGTAAGGAAAGGCTGCTAAAATTAGAGGCCCAAGAAAAAGAACGCACCGGTATCCGCACTTTAAAAGTTGGTTATAATAAAGTATTCGGTTATTTTATAGAAGTTTCTAAATCCTATATCAATCAGGTTCCGGAAAACTATATACGTAAACAAACAATTGCCAATGGCGAGCGCTATATCACAGAAGCGCTAAAGGAAGAAGAGGCGCGCATTCTTGGTGCGGGAGAGCGTTTATTAGCTTTGGAATATCAGCTTTTTACCGAGCTGAGGGAATATACAGCCGCCGCCGCTGCCCGCATTCAACGTACCGCTGAGGTGCTGGCACATGTAGACGCCTTACAAAGCTTGGCTTTAATAGCTAGGGAAAACGATTATTGTAAGCCGGTTGTTAACGATAGTTCCCGTATAGAGATACATGAAGGAAGGCATCCTGTAGTGGAGCTTAGTTTGGGCCGGGAAAACTATGTGCCAAATGATACCATGTTAGATTGTGAAACTCGGCAAATGATGCTGATCACCGGGCCAAATATGGCCGGAAAATCTACCTATATGCGGCAAGTAGCATTGATCGTGCTTTTGGCGCGCTGCGGCAGCTATGTACCGGCTACTTTTGCCAGCATAGGAAAAATAGATCGTATTTTCACCCGTGTGGGCTTAAGCGACGATTTAACTGCCGGGCAAAGCACCTTTATGGTAGAGATGATGGAAACCTCCAATATCCTGCGTCATGCCACTTCGGCAAGCCTAATAATTTTGGATGAGATAGGACGCGGTACCAGTACCTTCGATGGCCTCTCCATAGCCTGGGCGGTAGCCGAGCATATCATGCGTCCGCAGCTGGCCGCCAAAACCCTCTTTGCCACCCATTATCATGAATTAACGGCTCTTACGGAAAACTTTCCCTTAATTAAGAATTACTGTATCGCTGTACGGGAAAAAGAAGGTAAAGTGAAATTTTTACGCCGTATTATGCCGGGCGCCGCCGATAAAAGTTATGGCATTCAAGTGGCGGCTTTAGCTGGTTTACCTCAAATACTGCTGATGCGGGCGCGGGAAATTTTACGCGAGTTGGAGGCGGAAAAACATTTACAGGCTAAAATGGAACGAGGAGAACAAATAACTTTTGCCGATATTTTAGCCCCGGCTCATAACCCACAAGAAGAACGAATACTAAAGGAACTTTCTGAACTGGAAAGCAGCCAAATAACGCCTTTACAGGCTCTGGCTAAAATAGATGAATGGCAGAAAATATTACTGGAATGAGAATGCTGCAAAACAGATAAAGTTCATGAAACGGGGAGATGTTTATATATGAAGTTTTTGCATTTAGCAGATTTGCATATTGGCAAAAATGTTAATGGCTTTTCTATGATAGAAGAACAAAAATATGTTTTTAAGCAGATAATAGGCTATATAGGCAGTGAATGTCCCCAGGCTGTGATAATCGCGGGCGATGTTTATGACCGCGCTTTGCCGAGTGTGGAGGCTGTGCGCTTATTCGATGATTTTCTTACGGAACTTGCGCAGCAGAATGTTGTGGTCTTGCTGGTATCCGGCAACCATGATTCACCGGAGCGTTTGAATTATGCCAGCCGCTTGCTGGCTGAGAAAAGCTTGTATATATGCGGAGCTTACAATGGTGTAATAGATAAAATAGTGCTCGATGATGATTATGGGCAAGTCAATTTTTTTCTACTGCCTTTTATTAAACCCTTTACAGTACGCTCTTTGGGGGAGGGTAATGAAATAGAAAGCTATAGCGATGCTCTGGAGGCTGCCTTGCACAAAGCAAATATCGATTATAGTGGCCGAAATGTGCTGGTTTCTCATCAGTTTTATAGCAAAGCCGGCTTACTACCTTTACGCAGCGAATCGGAATTGAACCAGGTGGGTGGCTTGGATGCCGTATCCGTAGAACTGATTGAGGATTTTGATTATGTGGCGCTGGGGCATTTGCATGGCAGGCAAAGCGTGGGGAAAGAGTATATACGCTATGCCGGTTCGCCGCTTAAGTATTCATTTTCGGAATGGCGGCAGGAAAAATCTATTTACCTGGTGGAACTGAAAGATAAGGGAGATTTTACAGTAAATGCGCTGCCTTTGATCCCCATACATGATATGCGCGAGATAAGAGGAGAGTTTAATAAGCTGATAAACGAGGAATCAGCCGACCAGGCGTATAATGAAGATTATCTGCGTGTGATCTTGACCGACGAGGAAGAAATAATCGATCCTCTGGGTAAATTAAGCAGCATGTATCCGCATATTATGAGTTTGAGTTTTGAAAATTCCCGATCCGCTATAGATTTAGATTCGATTAGCACAGAAGCCGAGAATATAGAAAAATTATCCTGCTACGATTTGTTTGGCGAATTTTTTTTAGATGTACAAGGCTGTGCCATGAATGAGGAACAAGCTGAAATTATTCGCGAGCTTTTAAGTATGGAGGGTATGTTATGAGGCCGTTGAAATTGACTATGAGCGCTTTTAGTTCTTACGCCGATGTGCAAACTCTAGATTTCACTCAATTGGGAACCAGCGGGCTATACCTCATTACTGGTGAAACAGGTGCGGGTAAAACAACGATATTCGACGCGATATCTTTTGCTTTATTTGGTAAAGCGAGCGGAATAGGGCGCGATGAGTACACCATGTTGCGTAGCGACTTTGCCGCAGATAAAGTTAAAACTTATGTGGAGCTCGATTTTTCATCGGCTATGGGCCTATATCATATAAAACGTGCTATAAAGAAAAGCGGGCAGGAGGTAGAGCTAACTTTAGCAGATGGTACTACAATGAGTGGGGAGCGCAATGTTAAGGCAAAAATAGCCGAGGTGGTGGGTTTAGATCGCGATCAATTTGCACAGATAGTTATGATAGCGCAAAACGATTTTTTGCGTTTTCTGCAAAGCGGCACAGAGGAAAGGCTGAAGATCATGCGCCGGATTTTTGGTACGGAAGCTTTAAAACAGTTTCAAGAGCGGCTAAAGGCTTTAGCTAAAGCGGAAAGTGATCAGCGCGCCCTTATTGTTCACGATTTTGACCGTTATGGGGTTGATGTATATAAGCGTGCAGAGCAGTTTAAGGAATGGGAAGAACAAATAAGAGCTGGTCGAAGCGAACTTATAGCAGCGGATGAGCAGCTTTCTATATATGACGCCAAAAAACAAAACCTGGCTGCTTCTTTAGCCCTGGCGGAAGAACTGAATCAAAAGTTTGTTAGCTTAAAAAAAGCAAAGCTTGATTTAATTGCCCATGAAGCGCAAGCAGAGGAGATACAAAGGCTAAAAACGAGTATGGGGCGTGGGGAAACAGCTTTATATAAAGTAAAACCTTTAGCCGATGAAGTACATAAAGCTACGGTGAACCATAGCGAGGCTTTAACTAGTTTAATGAAAGCAAAAACACAGGAAAGTGATGCCCAAAATGAGCTGGCAAAAGCACAAAAAGCTGTGGAAGAGTTGCCCCCGCTGGCTATAGCGCAGGAAACATTTAGTGCGCTAGTAAAGGAGTGGGAAATAGCTGGTGAAAAATTCAAAGCGCTAAAAACTCTGCATACAAATTGCGCTATAATTATTACAAAGCAAAATGAACTGAGCAAAGCTCAAGAAGAATTAGCCTTAGTGCGTACTGCCCTTGCTGCTATGCCACCGGCAAGCGAAAAGCAAAGCGAGCTAGATAAAGTTACGGAAAGCCTAGCCGCAGAAACTACAAAGCTTGCTAAAATAGAGGTATTACTGGATGAATTGAATATAATAACAGCTAAACAAGGCGAGCTGCAAAAAATGCAAGAGGAATTCAAAGCGCTTGATTTTACCTATAATAAAGCCGATAAGCAATATAGGGAATTGGATGAAGCTTTTTTGCTTAATCAGGCAGGAATCATGGCTGCCAGTTTAAGTGAAGACGCAGCTTGCCCTGTTTGTGGTTCCACTTATCATCCCGCTTTAGCTAAAATAACCGATACCGAGGTTAGTGAAATAAAACTAAAAACTGCACGGGAAGCCAAAGAGAAAATACAGATAAAACGAGAAAATAAAGCTACAAAATGTGGCGCTCTACAGGCAGAAAGCGAAACAATGGCCAAACGATTTTTGGCTGATGCGGAAATTGTTTTGAAAAACACAACTATTGAAAACGCCTATGTTTTACTGCCGAGCCTTGGCCAAGCGGCGCGTAAAACCAAAGCAGAGCTTATGGAAAAAAAGCTATTCGCTGAAAAATGCCTGGTAGAGCTTAAAAATGAATTAGAACAAGCCCTAAAAAAACAAGATGAACTTTCTTTGCAAAATCTTGCTTGGCAAAGTGAGATAGATACATTGAAAAAACGTTTCTTAGACGACTGTTTAGTGTTTTTTCCCCAAACAGCATGGGAAAGCTCGCCAGTTTTAATAGCAGAATTACTAGCTAAAACACAATCTGCTGTAAATAAATTAACTGTGCAAAAGAATTCGCAAAAAAAAGAGCTTGATGAACTTACCGCCAAATGCGAGTTTTCTCTTAATAGGAAAACTGCCGCCGATAAAGCGGCGGCTAAAGCGCAAACCTTGGCTGAAGAACGCGCGCTATATGAACAAAAGATGCATAAACAAAGTGAAGAATCTGGGCAGTCTTTTAATGCTGTATTAGTGGAAAATGGCTTTAATAATGAATCTGAATACCGGGCAGCGCTTATGAGTAAGGAAGAAATTACTAAGTTTAGTAAACAAGTAGCCGAGTATGAAAAAAACGGTGAGCAACTGGCGCGAGATATTAGCCGTCTATATAGGGAAACAGACAATGTAGAACAGCCAGATTTATTGAAGCTTAGGCATAAGAGCGATACAGTCAATGCACTTGCCAAGGCTTTGAATGAGCGGCGCGATGAAATCTATAGCCATATTAGCAAAATAGAAAGCGCGTATAAAGAGCTTAAAAGCGCCGCACTTAATTATGAAAAAACCGAGAAAAAATATGCGGCTGTTAAACAATTAGCAGACACTGCTAATGGTAAATTAGATTTCGAAACATATACGCAAATGGCCTATTTTGAGCGGGTTATACATGCCGCCAATATGCGTCTTAAATTGATGAGCCAAGGCCGCTATACGCTGTTGCGTAAAAGTGTCAGCGAAGACGGACGCAAACGTTCGGGTTTGGAACTGGCTGTTATGGATATTTTTACAGGCAAAACGCGTTCTGCAAATTCTTTGTCGGGCGGGGAATCTTTTATGGCATCGCTTTCCTTAGCGCTGGGATTATCCGATATTGTTCAGCAAAATGCAGGTGGTATTCGCCTTCCGGCAATGTTTATTGACGAGGGTTTTGGCACTCTGGATACCGAGGTTTTAGAACTGGCTGTAAAAACTCTGGCGGAAATGGCGGGTTCGGAAAGAATAATAGGTATAATTTCTCATGTAGCGGAACTAAGCGAGTGGATAGATAAACAAGTGCGTATAGAAAAAACAACCAATGGCAGCAAAATACACTTAAGGGCGCCTCGATTTACTCCGAATTGCCAGATTAACTAGCAGTTTTTTCGCCTAGCAAGGCGGAGGAGCTGAAGCGTAGCCTAAAGCTACGTGAAGCGACGAAAACGCAGTCTTGGCGGAAAAAGGGCAGCGAAGATGGTGATGAATGGGTATTTAGAGGCGCCCTTAAGGGTTTGATAAGCAAAAGGGCGTATGTGTGCTTTCCCTAAGAATCCTTGCAAATGTTTGCGTAACCCCATTGATTTTAGCTCCAAAATTATCTATAATACTCATATCAGGAACATTCCTTGCTCATATTTAATTTGCATGAATTTAGCTAAATAGAAAGTGTACTTGCAAAGCCTTTTAACCCATTTAGCAGCCTTAAATACTGAATACTTTGGTTGCGGCTAAAAGCCGCTCTATGGTAAATAATAAAGAAGGTGAGAAAAATGCATATAGCTAAAATGCATGGCTTGGGTAATGATTTTGTGCTGGTAAACGGTTTTACTGAAAAACTGCCCGACGATCTTAATAAATTGGCTTTAGAGATTTGCCATCGCCGTTTGGCTATCGGCGCGGATGGCCTGATTATTTTACGTCCGGCAAAAAGCGGCGCGGCAGCCGAGTATTTAATGTTCAACCCCGATGGTTCACAATCAAAAATGTGCGGTAATGGCTTACGTTGCGCTGCGTTGTTCGCCAAGCGTGAAGGCATTGTGACGCAAGACGAGTTTGTTTTTGACAGCCTGGCTTGGCCGGTATCGCCGCATATTATTGATGAAAAACGCGGTATTGTGCGGGTAGATATGGGGCCGCCCAGATTAGCAGCGGTGGAAATACCTGCACATTTTACCGGCTCCCGCGTGGTAGGCGCGCCATTACTGGTTTTAGCGCGCATGTTCAATGTTACTTTAGTTTCTATGGGTAACCCTCATTGTGTGATTTTTATCGATGACGATTTATCTCATTTTCCGGTAGAAAAAATTGGACCAGCCATTGAAAATCATAAAATGTTTCCGGATAAGATCAATACCGAGTTCATTCGTTTAATAGATGATGAACATATAGAGATGCGGGTATGGGAGCGCGGTGTTGGCGAAACTATGGCTTGCGGCTCTGGGGCTTGCGCTGCTGTGGTAGCTGCCATTTTGAACGGTTATACTAAAAATGATGTTGAAGTAAAGTTGCGTTACGGTTCCTTACGAGTACAATGGGAAGAGGGCGGCTCGGTGTATATGACCGGCCCCGCTACCTATGTACTGGAAGGAGAATATTTGTTATAAGGTAAACATAAATATTAATTAATGGCTAAATGCCATCGCAGGAGGTATATATGATACAGGAAGCTCAACGAATGCAAGCTATTCCGCCTTATATGTTTGCGCGTATCGAACGCATGATCAGCGAAAAACGGGCACAGGGCATAGATATTATCAGTTTGGGAATTGGCGACCCCGATTTACCTACTCCAACCCCTATTATAGATGAGCTTAGCCGCAGAGCATACGATGCGGCTAATCATCAGTACCCTTCTTCACGTGGTATGAAGACTTTTCGTGAAGGGGTTGCCAGCTACTATAATAAGCGTTTTGGTGTAGAGCTTGATCCGGAAGATGAAATCACCGCCTTAATAGGTACAAAAGAAGGTATAGCCAATATTAATTATTGCTTTGTGGAGCCGGGCGATATCAATTTAGTTCCCGATCCTTCTTACCCTGTTTATGATATTGCCACCGGCTTAGCAGGAGGTAATAGCTATTATATGCCTCTGACGAAAGAAAATAATTTTTTGCCAGATTTTCAAGCTATACCGGCGGCTGTTTTAAGTAAAACGAAGATATTATGGCTTAATTATCCCCATAATCCCACCGCAGCAGTGGCTGATTTAGATTTTTTTGAACAAGCGGTAGCTTTCGCGCGCCGTAATAATCTGCTTATCTGTCATGACAGCGCCTATGGCGAAATGACTTATGATGGATATGAAGCTCCCAGCATTTTACAGGTTACAGGAGCAAAAGATTTAGCGGTGGAATTTGGTTCATGTTCCAAGCCCTTTAATATGACAGGTTGGCGCATTGGTTATTGCGTGGGTAATACCGCTGCCGTCTCTGCTTTAGCCCGCTATAAATCTAATGTGGATAGCGGCGTTTTTCAGGCAATACAGTATGCCGGTTTAGCCGGCCTGCAGGATTATTGTTCTTTTGTTGAAAAAAACCGCGCTGTTTATGCGGCACGCCGTGAAATTTTAGTAGGCGGTTTAAATAGTCTGGGTTGGGAACTGCCGTATCCGAAAGGAACTTTCTATGTATGGGCGCCTGTGCCTCTTGGTCATACCTCGGCCTCTTTTGCGGAATTGCTGCTAAATGAAGCGGCAATAGTTGTTACGCCGGGCAATGGCTATGGCCCGGCAGGTGAGGGCTATTTTCGCGCTACTTTGACTTTAGAAGAAAGCCGTCTTAAAGAAGCTATAGAGCGATTACGCAAAGCTTTAGGCCGGGTGGAGTTTTAGCTGTGAGGGAATCTCTGTCTTTTTTATTGAATATTATTAAGCCGCGTGAGCGTAAGTTGCACACAGCGGAAATTTTGCCTAAAAAAGCAAAATTAGGTATAGCTTTCGGTGGCGGCGGCTTTAAGGGCGCGGCTCATGTGGGTGTGCTTAAAGTTTTGTCTGAGTATAATATAAAGCCGGATATGGTGGCCGGCACATCTGTTGGCGCTGCGGTAGCTGCTCTTTTAGCCAGCGGATATACTTGGCAAATGATGCAAACACTGCTAAATCAATTTGATTTAGATGCAATGATGAAAATTCGTCCCAATAAAAATGGGCTTATTCCTGCTAAAGCGTATACAGAGCTTATACATACCTGTGTTAAAGGTAAAAAAATTGAGGAAATGGATATACCCTTGAAGATAGTGGCGGTCGATTTAGTAAGCTGGAAAAAGGTGATTTTCGATAAAGGCGAAACGGCGCTGGCGGTACGCGCTTCTTCCGCTATACCGGGAGTATTCACTCCGGTAAAAATGGGCGATATGCTGCTGGCAGATGGCTATTTACTGGATGTTTGCCCTACAAGGGTGGTAAGGGAGATGGGTGCGGATATTGTGCTGGCTATTAGCCTTTTTTCACCTAATTATAGTACTCCCCAGAATATGCTAGAAATTATTAACCGCGCTATAGATATTGCTACGGCAGCCAACCGTTGTGTTGACGCCGATTGGCTTGTAGAACCGATACCGCATCATTTGAACTCTTTGAATTCTAAGATCATCCCGCAATGTATAGAATTGGGCGAACAAGCGGCGCGCGCTAAAATTGCCAGCTTGCTGGACTTATGCCAAGCCCAGGGAATTAGCTTTATTGAACCAAGGGAGGTAATAAGCAAATGAGTATTGCCATAGGGCAAATGGAAGTTTTTGCTGCCGATTTGCGTCGCAACAAACAATCTATGCTGGCGTTAATAGAGGTAGCGAAGCATAATAAAGCGGAACTGATCATTTTTCCGGAGTTGGCTATCAGCGGCTTGACTGCCGGAGCACATTTTATGGATCCGGCCTTTCTTGCCGATTGTATGCGTATAGGCGAAGATATTGCGGCTATGGCTGGTGAGATAACCGTGATATTCGGCAATGTAGAGAAAAAAGACAATAAATTATATAATACCTGTTTTATGGCAAAAGATGGCCAATTGGGGCGTTTGGAAGCCCCTTTGGGTGAAAGCTTCATTCCCCAATCTTATCGGCCTTTTAGCACAGATATTGAAGCAAAAACATATATGATAGACGTGAACGGCAAATTATACCGCACCGCCTTCCTTTTGGGTGATTGGCGCAATAAAGCTTTGCCTTTTCGCGCTAAAGATATAGATTTGTTGGTGAACCTTTCTGCTGCGCCTTATGTTACCGGTGTCGATAAACCGGCTTCTTTTATTAATACCCGTCTATATATTCAGGTTAATGGCTGCGGGCTGCAAAGCGTGGGCAAAACCCATTATTTATTGCCCGGTGGCAGTTATATGCTTGATTTAAAGGGTAATCTTATAGCAAGGGAGCCGGATTTTTATGAAAGCGTAGGCTTGTGGGATCTTAAACGCGGCGGCAGGCTGGCTGCGCCTTTGGCTGAAGACGCAATGCTGGGAGAAGCTTTAGTTAAAGGAGTACATTGTTTTTGTGAAGGCGTGGGGGTAAAAAAGGCAGTGATCGGGCTTTCCGGCGGTATAGATTCGGCTCTGGCAGCCTGTGTATATAGCAGGGCTTTAGGTCCAGAGCAGGTTTTGGCTATCTCTATGCCCAGTAAATACAGTAGTACTACCACTCAAGAATTGGCTGCGCTTTTAGCGGTTTCTTTAAATCTGAATCATATGAATTTGCCAATTCAAACCGCTTTGGATTCCCTGAGTTCATCTTTTGCTTGGAACAGCGCTTATGACGCGCAAAGTGAACAGTTTAAGCTGGAACAGGATATGCGGGTGCTAGAGAATATGCAAGCCCGCGAGCGCATGAGATACCTGGCTACCGCCGCCGCTTCCTGGCAAGCCATTTTTACCTGTAATAGCAATAAATCGGAGTTTGCGGTAGGCTATACTACTTTTTACGGAGATTTAGCCGGGGCATTTGCCGCTCAGGCTGATTTATGGAAATATCATGTTTATTTGGCGGCGGCCTATTTTCAACGTCAGTATTTTCCGGAAGCGCCTTTAAAAACTATTGCCGGCATTCGTCCTTCTGCCGAGCTTTCGCCGCAGCAGGATGTAGATAAAGGGTTGGGAGACCCTTTAGTATATGCTTATCATGACCATCTTTTTAAAGCCTGGGTAGAGGGGGGCGAGACCATAACGGGGGTGTTGCGCTGGTATTGTGATGGTGTTTTACCCAACCGCTTAGGGGTAGCGGCAGAGTTGATAGGCCAGCTATTCAAAGATACGTCTTCCTTGGTACAAGATTTAGAATACTGGTGGGTCATGTACAATGGTTTGGGTGTAGCCAAACGTATGCAAGCACCGCCTTTACTGGCATTAAGCGGCGCGCCTTTTGGCGAACCACGACAAGAGATACAGCTTCCGCCTTATTTTAGTGATGAATATTTGCGTTTGAAGAAGAAATTATTACGCCGATGAATAGCCTTTTCATAGAAGCGCCGGCCAAAATAAATTGGCGGCTTAAAATTTTAGGCAGGAAAAAAGACGGTTATCATCTATTATGCAGCCTAATGCAAAACATATGCTTAACAGATACTATTTTTTTAAGCATTAGCCGGCAAGATAGCTGCCTTATTAGCAAAGGGCCCGCTATCTTTCAGGAAGATAACCTGGCTTATGCGGCCTGGTTATTGTTAAAGAGGGAATTGGGGCTTACTTATGGCCTGAAGATTCGAATCGAAAAACGTATACCCATAGGCGCAGGTTTAGGCGGTGGTTCTGCCGACGCCGCCGCCGTATTAAAAGGAGCAAATGAGCTGTTCGATTTGGGGTTAAGCCGGGAAGAATTGAGCGGCTTTGGCCTAAAATTGGGTGCAGATATTCCTTTTTGCTTGCTGGGTGGTTTGGCGAAAGCCGAAGGGGTAGGGGAGAAGCTAACCCCTTTGCCTTTGCCCCCGCCGCTATCTTTATTATTGGCCAACCCGGGCTATAGTGTTTCTACCAGGGAAGTTTTTGCCGATTTTAGCTTAAGCAACCAAGCGTTCGCCTTAGAAAAAAAGGAAAACGCGGCTTGTTTTGAGCTTTCCCAGGCTTTGCTTGCGGGAGATATTTACGCCATTATAGCTTTAATGGAAAATGATTTGACCGCCAGTGCTTACAGATTATGCCCACCAATATATAAATTAGCGCAAAGCTTGCGCGCTCTGGGTTTAAATCCGTTGCTTTGTGGCAGTGGCGGCACTTTAATTACCTTAGCGGAAAACAGTGACGCCCTGGCAAAAGCAAAAGTGGCTTTAGCCTTTGTACCTTGGCTTGTACAAGTAAAAACAATTGGAGGAACGGCGTAAAATGAAAATAACTATTCGTCCGGCAAGAGTAGAGGATGCCCAAAGCATCAATGATTTACGGCGTATGCCCGGGGTATTTGAGAATATTTTGGGTATGCCTTCGGAGAATTTAAAAAGAAATGAAGAATTTTTGCAAAACATGGATGCCGATTCACATCAGTTTGTAGCAATTATAACAGATGAAGCAGGCAAAGAAAGGATTATTGGTATGGCGGGGCTAAGCGTGCGCCCTAATCCGCGCCTGCGTCATAGCGCCGACCTGGGTATAATGGTGCATAAGGATTATCAGGGCTGCGGTGTGGGGAATAAACTGATGGAAACCCTGATAGATTTAGCCGATAACTGGTTGATGTTAATAAGAATAGAATTAGGCGTATATACAGATAATGAACATGCCATTAATATGTATAAAAAGTTTGGCTTCGAGGCAGAAGGGGTTAATCGAAAGGCAGCCGTACGTAATGGCCAATATGTGGATACTTTGATGATGGCTAGATTGAAAAATAGTGTAAACTGCAAAAGTGCGCTGCTAAGGGATTTTGATGGTAAATGAGCGGCCTTGGGAGATGAAAGGGGTATGATGATGGATATTCTTGAGAGTTTTCCTGTTGCCGAAGTACGGGCGCAGTTTCCGGCTTTAGAGCGAACTCATAATGGCTTGGCGGTAGCATATTTTGACGGGCCCGGCGGTTCTCAAACTGTGCGTGCGGCTATTGATGCAATGAGCGGCTATATGAGCCGGGGTGTAGCAAATTTACACGGGCCTTTTCCCAGCAGCTTGGAAACAGAAGCCATGATAGCAAAAGCCCGGCAGGCAGTAGCAGCTTTAGTGGGCGCCGCTCCACAGGAAGTGGCTTTTGGCGCCAATACAACTTCGCTTATTTTTC
>JGI24705J35276_12238198_pt1 | contig 17115 bp, 12 predicted proteins | sample TergutNt197P4_FD_35276 | JGI IMG/M metagenome (IMG submission 35276) | reverse complement strand
TTTGTGCTGGAGCCGCAGGCGCAAGTGTTGTGGCAGTGGATCGGCTTTGACGCGGGCAATGACGGGCTCGGCCCGGTGGCGCTGGGCACCACCTCAGAAACGACGGCGAGGCTCGGCGTCAAGGGCAGGTGGACCATCGTCAGCGACAGCGGGCAGGTGTGGCAGCCTTACGTGCGCGCCAATGTCTGGAGCGACTTTGGCGGCACCGCGACCACAATGTTCGGCGTCGGCAGCGTGCCGCTGATCTCGCATGCGCAGTATATGGATGTCGACGCCGGCTTCACCACGAAGATCGACGCCCATTTCTCCGCGTTTGCCGAAGCGGGTTATCAGTTCGCGATCAGCAACGACGGCGGCGGCCAACGCAACGGCGTCAAAGGCACCGCCGGCCTGCGCTATCAATGGTGAGCGGGCAAACCCTTGCCTGCCAGCATTGCCGTGACCGGATCGTGCCGCAACCGAGAGCGCATGGATCTTCCGTTGGCCAAGCCGCGAATCTCTGCTTAGGCTCGGAGCATGCGTTCCAAAGCCTCAGATATAAAGCTGACCAACCTGTTCCTCGACATGCTCGCGGCTGAACAGGGCGCTGGTCCTAATACGCTGGACGCCTACCGGCGCGACCTCACCGACTTCTCGGAATTCCTTGGCTGCAACAACAGCAGCTTTGCGGCCGCCGAGACGCAAGCCTTGCGGGATTATCTTGCCGACCTCGATACGCGTGGCTTCAAATCGTCGAGCGTGGCGCGGCGGCTCTCGGCAATCCGCCACCTGTTCCGCTTCCTGCTCAACGAGCGGATCCGCAGGGACGATCCGGCGGCCATCTTGTCTGGGCCAAAGCGCGGCCGCGCCCTGCCCAAGGTGCTGTCGATTGCGGACGTCGACCGCCTGCTCAGCCGCGCCAAGGAGCTCGCGCAAGCAGCCGATATTTCGTCTGCACAGCGGCTACGGAGCCTGCGGCTCTATTGCCTTCTGGAAGTGCTGTATGCGACCGGCTTGCGCGTCTCGGAACTGGTGGCGCTGCCGCGCTCGGCGGCCCAGCGCAACGCGCGCATGATCATGGTGCGTGGCAAGGGCAACAAGGAGCGGCTGGTACCGCTCAATGATGCCTCGCGCCAGGCGATGGCGGAATATCTCGCGGTGCTGGATGCGCCGAAAGGCGAGAAGAAAACAGCGGCGGCGGGCTCGAAATGGCTGTTCCCCTCCTTCGGCGAGAGCGGACATCTGACGCGACAACATTTTGCCCGCGACCTGAAGGGACTCACAGCCGCCGCGGGACTGTCGCCGCGACTGGTATCGCCGCATGTGCTGCGTCATGCCTTCGCGAGCCATCTGCTGCATAACGGCGCCGACCTGCGCATCGTGCAGACCCTGCTCGGACATACCGACATCTCGACCACGCAGATTTACACGCATGTGCTGGAAGAGCGGCTCAAGAGCATGGTGCGGGATCTGCACCCGCTGGCGGAGAAGTAAGCTTAACGCTGTCCACAGCATCCGCCTTGACTTGACTTCGGTCGCTTCTGCGATGAAACAGCCATTACGACCTTCGGACTTGGCCCGCGCTCCTCGCCGGTACGCGAGCTAAGTTGCTGAAAAAACTGCTGTTCTCGCGGCTTACCGAAATCCGCTTCGTCGGAGAAGAGCCTTCCCTGTACTGATTTGATGCCGGATCACATGCGCAGCTACCTCGATTTCGAAAAGCCCGTTGCCGAACTCGATTCCAAAGTCGACGAATTGCGTGCGCTGGCGGCAGCCGGTACCGACATCGACGAGGAGGTTTCACGCATTGAGGTCAAGGCGGCCCAGGCGCTCGCCGACCTCTATACCAACCTGTCGCCATGGCAGAAGACGCTGGTAGCCCGGCACCCGCAGCGGCCACATTTTTCGGACTTCATCAACGGCTTGATCACCGAATTCACCCCGCTCGCCGGCGACCGCAAGTTCGGAGAAGACGAGGCGTTGGTGGCGGGCTTTGGCCGTTTCCGCGGTGAAAGCATCTGCGTGATGGGCCAGGAAAAGGGCGATTCCACCGAGTCCCGCCTCAAGCACAATTTCGGCATGGCGCGGCCCGAAGGCTATCGCAAGGCGGTACGGCTGATGGAAATGGCCGACCGCTTCGGCATCCCGGTGCTGTCGATCGTCGATTCGGCCGGCGCCTACCCCGGCATCGGCGCCGAGGAACGCGGCCAGGCCGAGGCGATCGCGCGCTCAACCGACGCCTGCCTGTCGCTTGGGGTGCCCAATATTGCGATCATCACCGGCGAAGGCATGTCCGGCGGAGCGATCGCGATCACCACGGCAAACCGGGTGTTGATGCTGGAGCATGCCATCTACAGCGTGATCTCGCCAGAAGCCGCCTCCTCCATCCTGTGGCGCGACGGCACCAAGGCGCAAGAAGCCGCCAACAGCATGAAGATCACCGCCCAGGACATGCTGCGGTTCGGGGTAATCGACAGCATCCTGAAGGAGCCGGTCGGTGGCGCCCATCGGGACCCCACTGCCATGATCGCCACGACCGGGGAAGCGATCGCGCAGGCCTTGAACGAGCTGAGCAACCTCGATGCAGAGGCGATCCGCAAGCAGCGCCGGCAGAAATTCCTGGAAATCGGCCGCAAGCTGACCTGAGCCGTCCCGGCCGCGATACCGCCCGTTCACCATGACTGTTTTTGGACTGGTTTTTTTGCTGAAACTGGGGGTTTCAGCCGTAATTAGGACAGACGCGGAGCCTTAAGTTCCTCTTGACCATACCCTTTGCGGAACTGACGCCGCAGCCCCCCTTCCGGTTGCGGGAGAGGAACCCAAAGGGTAAGATTTTAGTCAATGGCTTCAGGGCATGACGCCGAAGCATGATTTTGGACGGAAGGTGCTTCTGATCAAGATGATGCACGGACGAATGGGGTTCGGCAATTGCCCGTTGGGTGTGGAGCTCTGCCTTTGATTTCCGGATCGCTTACGCGTGCGCTTCTGGCCTCGGTTGCGCTGACTGCCGGTGCGCTTTTGGCTGGCTGCAACAGCGACCAGCTCACCGCCAACACCAAGGCCAACCAGCCGGTTCCGCAGAGGCTGATCGCCGCGATGGGCGAGAAGAACATGGATCTGCAATCGCCGATCCTGGTCCGGCTTTTCAAACAGGAGGCTGAGTTCGAGGTCTGGAAGCAGACCCGCTCTGGCGAGTTCGCGCTACTCAAGACCTATCCGATCTGCCGCTGGTCCGGCGATCTCGGCCCGAAGGTCCGCGAGGGCGATCGCCAGGCGCCAGAGGGCTTCTATTCCATCAACCCGGCCCAGATGAACCCGGAATCGGCCTATTACCTGTCTTTCAACACCGGCTATCCCAACGCCTTTGACCGCGCATTGGGGCGCACGGGTTCGCAGCTCATGGTGCACGGCGACTGCTCGTCGCGCGGCTGCTACGCCATGACCGACGAGCAGATTGCCGAGATCTACGCTCTGGGCCGGGAATCCTTCTTCGGCGGCCAGCGAGCGTTCCAGTTGCAGGCCTATCCGTTCCGGATGACGGCGCTGAACATGGCCAAGCACCGCAACAATCCGAACATGCCGTTCTGGAAAATGATCAAGGAAGGCTATGATCATTTCGAGGTAACGCGGCAGGAGCCAAAAGTCGATTTCTGCGAGAAGAAGTACGTATTCGACGCGGCGAAGCCCCCGAATGCGCCCAATGATCCAGTATTCGACGCATCCGCCACATGCCCGGCCTACGTCGTTCCGAGCGAAATCGCGCAGGCCGTGCGCCAAAAGCAACAGCGTGATGACGCCGAGTTCGCCAGGCTGGTTTCCAGGGGCACCCCGGTCGCCAGGCTGAATACCGGCATCGACGGCGGCATGAACAAGGTGTTCGCCTCAAAGATCCCTGACGGCAACACCGGACTGTCCGACACCGGTGAAGGTCAGGGCCTGTCGGTGCTGACGATGTCGCGCGCACCCGGCACGATCCCCTCTCACGTCAACCCACCCAGACCCAACCTCGAGCCCGATGTCGCGGCCCCGGAGGAACCGGCGCCAGCACCGGCCCGGATGGCGACGGCCACGGCGAATGGCCAGTCTGAAGGATTCTTAGGCGGCCTCGCCCGCAAGGTCGGCCTGCGCAAAGCTGATACAACGGCAACGACAGCACCACCGCCACCACCCGCAAAGCCCAAGGTGGTCGAAACCAAGCCAGCACCGCGGACGGAAGTGCCGAAGGCGGCCGCCGCCAAACCGGCCGTCCCCCGTCCGCCGAAGCCGGTAACGAATACCGCCGCCGCACCAGCGGATAAGGCCGCCAGGGACGATGCGCTGGTCGCTGGCGCCGCACCGATCGTACCTGCAAACTCCTTCGACAGTCGCTTCTCCACGACGAGGTAGTGGCGTCAGCCCCTCCCCCTTTCCTTACGGCGCGAGGCTAAGGGCCTCGCTCTCACCGGTAGCTGCGGCTGTCCGGGTATTCTGTCTCCTCCAACGCAAAAAAGCTGCCGCCTCTGTTCAGCATGTCACCCATGAGATCGGTGACCAGTTGAACTCGGCGCAACATCCTGAAATGTTCCCCTCGGGGAAAAGTTGACTGTTGAGAGGGGGACGTGGCGACCACTGCGATTGATGACGATGCCGGTGTCGATGGTGATCACGCGAAGCTTGCCGAACTCTTCAACGATACGCGGAAGCGTCTCGTGGAAACGGGAACGCGCAATCGACTAGTCCATGTCAACCGCGCCAACACGAGGGGTAACGTCCTCAACGTTGTGAATGAGCGGTCGGATAATGTTCACGCTATCCTCGCGGAGCATAAAGCCCTGCGCTTTCTCGCGCTCAGCAAGGACGAGGACATCCACGACCTCAGCCTGGCAAAGGCTGCGGAGGAAAGCCTCACGGAGGAGCACTACACGGACGCGCAGCTGGAGGTACGGCTTGGTCCGGATGCCCTCGCGAAGAAACTGCTGAAGATCGCGCGCGAGGCAAAGACCGCGGAAGAGGAGCAGGGCGTCAACATTCTCTACCTGGCGCTCGGTTTCCTGACATGGTTCGAGGACAAGTCCTCCAACGTCCCGCGCGAAGCGCCGCTCGTGCTCCTGCCCGTCGAACTGGTCCGCAACCAGCGGACTTCGACCTACGACCTCAAGATCCGTGATGAGGACCTCCTCACGAACCTGCCGCTTCAGCAGCGACTGAAGGAGGACTTCGGGATAGAGCTTCCCGACGTCGAAGTCGCCGAGGACTGGAAGCCGTCGACCTACTTCGAACAGGTCCAGCAGGTGATTGCCAGCAGGCAGGACTGGAAGATCGATCGGGACGCGATCCAACTGGGATTCTTCTCGTTCTCAAAGCTGTTGATGTACCTCGATCTTGCGATCGAAGCATGGCCTGAAGGGGCCCTCGGATCCCACGCACTGACACGCGGCCTTCTATACGAGGGGTTCGATCGTGAGGCACCGCTGTTTGGCCCCGCCGATCGCCTAGACACGGTCCTTCCACCGGAGAAACTTTTCCATGTGGTGGATGCTGACGCTTCGCAGGCACAAGTGATCGAGGAGGTGCGTTCGGGAAGAAACCTGGTGGTCGAGGGGCCTCCCGGAACCGGCAAGTCGCAGACCATCGCGAACATCATCGCAACGGCTACGCGGGAGGGAAAGCGCGTCCTCTTCGTCGCTGAGAAGATGGCAGCACTGTCAGTAGTTCGCGACCGCCTCGTAAAAGTCGGCCTTCGCGACATCTGCCTCGAACTTCATTCGCGAAACGCCAACAAGAAGATCGTTCTCGCAGAACTCGCACACACGCTGGTCGCCGCTCAGTCGACATCTGCGGTGCCCACTACTCCAACAGAGCTCAAGGCGGCTCGCGACCGGCTGAACGCGATCGTCGAGGCCCTTCACCAACCGATCGGAGAAACGGGCGAGACGGCGTTCTCGGTGCTGAGCCGCCAAGTGCACTACATCGGGATGGACGCGCAACCTCCGAAGCTCGCCACGGAGCACCTGGTCGACCTCGGACGAGCGGAAGAGGATGCAATAGCTGCGGTCCTCGTGGAGTATGCCGACCTGATTGCAGAAGAAGGCGGCCGCCATCCCTTCGAGGGCACACGCAACCTGGATCTGCAGCCCGTCGAACTGACGCGACTCGCACCGCTTCTTGAGGGAGCTGCATCCGGTGCAAGCGGTCTCGCCGCCACTCTGCGGGCAACGCTGGCCGAAGTCGGCTCCGATCTGCCGGTCACAGCCAATTCCGCGGAGCGCGTCGCGGATCTGCTGGACCGGCTCTGCGGAATGCCGCCTGGCGCCGGTTCGCTGGCCCAGATGATCCTCGCCGCACCAGACGCCGACCGTCTGAGCCAGGATCTGCAAGCGGGTCTGGCTTGGCGTAACGCCTACGAGGCGGCGGGTACCGTCTTCACCGAGACCGCACTGCAGTCTCCACCACCAGCGACACGAGCCTCACTGCTCGCAGGAGCGACCTCTTTCTTCGCGCGCTGGGGCCGCGCCTATCGTCGGGCGTCGCGTGAACTCGCAGCGATACTGAAGGAGCCGATTCCGAAAAAAGCCGCGGAACGGGTCGCTCTCGTGGACCAGCTCACTCAGCTCGCCGTCCTTCGGCGGGAATGGGACGACGATCGCGACTACTGCTCGCGTGTCCTTGGTGACGAATGGCGCGGAGAGCGGACGGACTTCGCCCGGTTGCAAGCCGTCGCACATTGGTGTGGGCGGGTACGTGGATCGGATATCGCTCCCTCGCGAGAGGCTCTGACCAGCCTCGGGTCCCGTCCGGATGAGCTTTCCTCGTTGATCCAGTCGTTGTCCAACGCCCAAGAGAGATTCCGTGAGGCAACCGATGCCGCAGTCCGCGTGCTTGATCTCGATCCTGCGAAGCTACCGGGCGGCGCGCTGAGCTTATCCGACCTCGACGAACTAGCCAGCCGGTTTGACGTAATGGCTCGCTCGATTGACCGCTATGCGGCATGGACGCAGTTGGAGCACCTTCGTCAGAAAGTAGAAGAGCAAGGGCTGGGCGAACTCACCGATCGGCTCCGAGCAGATACGTTGGACAGCACCACTGTCGTCACCGAGCTCCGCTTTGCGCGCGCCGAAGCGCTATGGCGGGTCGCTCTGGAGCGCTCGCCGATTCTTCGGGAGCTCTCGGCAATGAAGCGGCACGAGATCGTCAGACGTTTCGCGACCTTGGAGCGCCAGCGGTTCAAGGAGAACGTCGCCGGTGTGTTGGCCGGCCATCTCGCGCAGGTTCCGCAAGGCGCTCAGGGCGAGATGGGCGTGATCCGCGGAGAGATCGCCAAGAAAACCAGGCACATCGCGCTCCGCCGCCTCTTCAAGAAAGCCGGAGACGCCATCCAGAGGATCAAGCCCGTCCTGCTGATGAGCCCAATATCGGTAGCTCAGTTCCTGCCGCCGGGATCGCTCTCGTTCGATCTGCTGGTGATCGACGAGGCCAGTCAGGTGCGTCCGGAGGACGCGCTCGGCGCGATCGCACGCGCCAGTCAGATCGTTGTCGTCGGCGATCAGAAGCAGCTCCCGCCATCGTCGTTCTTCGAACGGCTGGTCGCCGCCGATGATGATGATGAGGAAGGCGAGGATGGCGACAACCTGCTGGGCGGCGCCGCGAGAGTCGAAGACATGGAGAGCATCCTCACGCTGTGCAGGGCGCGCGGGCTCGGCTCTCGGATGCTGAAGTGGCACTACCGGTCACGCGACCCCTCACTGATCGAAGTGTCGAACCGGGAGTTCTATGAGAACGACCTGGTCCTGCCGCCCTCCCCGCTGCAAGAGGATCCCGCCTACGGGCTTTGCTTTACGCGTGTGAACGGCGTCTATGACAGAGGTGGCAAGCGCGACAATCGCAAGGAGGGCGAGGCGGTCGTTGCCCGCATGGCAGAACACGCCCGCACGCATCCGACGCTGTCGCTGGGTGTCGTGACGTTCTCTTTCGCGCAGCGGAATCTGATCACGGAGTTGATCGAGCTGGCGCGCCGGAGCGATGCGGCGCTGGACGCCTTTCTTCACGAGGGACAGACCGAGGACGTCTTCGTGAAGAACATCGAGAACGTCCAGGGCGACGAGCGCGACGTGATCCTCGTAAGCGTCGGCTACGGCCCGAACGTCCCGGGTGGACGGCTCACGAGCATGTCGTTCGGCCCGGTCAATGACGAGGGCGGAGAACGGCGTCTCAATGTCCTGTTTACGCGCGCTCGCGTGCGCTGCGAGGTGTTCGCCTCGTTCGATCCCGGCGACATCGATCCGATGCGCACACGCCGCGAGGGACCTCGAATCCTCAAGCGATTCCTCGACTTCGCGAAGGACGGCAGAATCGACGATAGCTCGCCCACCGGCGAGAGTGCGGACACGCCGTTCGAGGAGGACGTCGCTGACGTTATCCGCAGCCTGGGTTTCCTCGCCGATCCACAGGTCGGCTCATCCGGGTTCAAGATCGATATCGGGATTCGCCATCCCGACCGCCCCGGCACTTACATTCTCGCGGTCGAGTGCGATGGCGCGACATACCACTCGGCACTATGGGCGCGTGAACGTGATCGTCTGCGGCAGGATGTGCTTGAACACCTTGGCTGGCGCTTCCACCGCATCTGGAGCACGGATTGGTTCTATCACCGCGCTGCGGAGCTGCAACGGCTGAAGGCGGCCTTGATCGATGCACACGAGCATGCCGAAGCAGGCGTTCGGATCGACGGAGCCAACAAGGCACGCCCCGTTTCCGAAGCGCCCATACAGCAACCCGCCGCGATCGAAATCCCGGAAGCAGTCGTTCGTCGGATGCCGCCCTACCAGCGCGCGGTCTTTCCGACCAAGAGCTCGCAGGAACCTCACGACATTGCTATCGGGACGTTGGCCGGGCTCGCGTGGCGGATCGTCCAGGCGGAAGGTCCGATCCACCAGGAAGAGGTCGCCCGCAGGATCGCCGCTTCTTTTGGTAAGGAGAAGGCTGGCCCCCGGATTCTGAGGGCAACCCTCTCGGCACTGAAAGCGGCACAAGATCAGCGGGCGAATGGCCTGCTCAGCGATAGCGAGTTCTGGTTCACCCGAGCGCAGGCGGAGGAGCCGCCCGTCAGAGACCGATCCACCGAATCCGGCGCGGCGCTCAAGGCAACTTCGATATCGATGTTGGAGATAGAGGCAGCTTTAAGGATCGCGCGCGATGACAATGCCGGCGGAGATGGTCCGGACCTCGTGCGGACCGCCGCCCGCCTGCTCGGCTTCAAACGAGTGGGACCCGATCTCCAGGCACGAATCGCATCCGGACTTGAGAAACTCGCTTAGGCTGTCGTCCGTTAAGAAGCCCATTTGAGCGGGATTGGCAGGACGAGCAATCGTGACAATGCGGTCAGAATTATGCGCAACAGAAGCCTCAGCCAAGCGAGGACAGGGCGGAGGTTGTGGCCGGCGGCGGTGAGGATCACATTGGCGGCGTCGCCGTCGCGGCCCTTGAGATGGCGACGGCCGAGGTGTCCATCCGTCTTCATGTGACCGATCACCGGCTCGATGGCGGAGCGGCGTCTGAGTTCGCGTTTGATTGTGCCAAACACTCCGCGCTTCTGACCGGAGATAAAGACGCGTCGTGGATTTTCCGTCGTGTGGCCACGGCAGCCCTTGTCGACATAGGCGCGCTTGATTGGGCAACCAGTGAGCTTCTCAGTGGCTTCGATGTCGCCGAGCGTGTGACCGTCATACGGATTGCCTGGTAGCGCAAATGGCTGCAGGACAACCAACTGACACCGCTTTGAACCTATCGTGCGACTTGACCGTCAAAGGGCAATGATGGGCCACAAAACCGGCGCTAAAGTACGGCCACATCAATACCACTGTTACTGCACGAGGTCGTTATGAAGAGAATCGCCCTCGCGCTTGTCCTTTGTCTTGATATCACAGGAGCAGCGCTTGCCCAGAATGCAGCCCCATCACAACAGGCGGACGACGCAATACTAGCCACGAAATTTCGCGAGACACGCGCCGACGCCGAGCGGGGGGATGTTGTCGCCCAATACAATCTCGGCATGATGTACGCGGACGGCCGCGGCGTGGCGCAGGACGATGCGCAGGCTCTCACGTGGTTTCGCAAGGCGGCCGACCAAGGGAACGCTGGCGCTCAAGACAAACTCGGCTTCATGTATGTGAACGGCCGGGGGCGTGGCGCAGGATGACGCGCAGGCTCTCGCATGGCTCCACAAGGCCGCCGACCAGGGGAATGCTGGCGGTCAAACCAACCTCGGCTTCATGTATGCGGAAGGCCGGGGCGTGGCGCAGGACGATGCGCAGGCGGTGATGTGGTGGCGCAAGGCCGCCGACCAGGGGGTATGCTATCCCTCAATATAATCTCGGCAAGAGCTATGCGGAAGGCCGCGGCGTCGCGCGCGACGACGCCCAAGCAGTCGCCTGGTGGAGCAAGGCCGCCGACCAGGGGGATGCTTACGCCCAATACAATCTCGGCTTGATGTACGCGGATGGCCGGGGCGTGGCGCGAGACGATGCGCAGGCTCTTGCGTGGGTCCGCAAGGCGGCAGATCAGGGGCTCGCTGAAGCGCAATACAATCTCGGCGCGATGTACGGTGATGGCCGGGGCGTGGCGCGAGACGATGTGCAGGCTCTTGTGTGGGTCCGCAAGGCCGCCGAGCAGGGACGCGCCAACGCCCAATACAGTCTCGGCTTTATGTACGCGGATGGCCGCGGTGGCGCGCGACGACGCCCAAGCGGTCGCGTGGTGGCGCAAGGCCGCCGACCAGGGGGATGCTCAAGCGCAAAGCAATCTCGGCGTGATGTACGCGCGTGGCCGGGGCGTCACGCAGGACGACGTGCAGGCTCTCGCGTTGTTCCGCAAGGCCGCCGACCAGGGGCTCGCTCATGCCCAACGCAGTCTCGGCTTTATGTACGCGAACGGCTGTGGCGTTCCACGAGACGATGCGCAGGCTATCAGGTGGTACCGCAAGGCGGCCGACCAGGGGGATGCTGACGCCAAGGAGGCGCTGCGTAAGATGGAAGCCTCCGGTCGGGTCAAGTAGTTACGGATCAGGCGTCATCGCGCCGCGTTGCGGCTGGCTTTCCTTCTCCTCGTCGCACCTTTATTTGGCGTGCTGATCTTCCAAGTTTTGCTGCCCTACGGTTTGGCGCACGTCGCAGGACGGCTGACTGGTCATAGTTCTTGATCTGCCTGGGCAGGTGCTGCGGTATTTCCGGCGCAAGCCACAATCGCTCTAAGCAAGCTTGGGCCGGCTTACCAACGCACCACCTGCCCTGCTTAGAGCTTTGTTTTTCGCTATGCCTTTGGTTAAGCGCGATCTCCGCGCAACCACCGCGCATTCGTCACCTTTTACGGATCAAGCATACTTGCCATGGCAATGCTTGTACTTGCGTCCCGAGCCGCAGGGGCAATCCTCGTTGCGACCGACCTTGCCCCAGGTCGCCGGATTCTTCGGATCGCGAACGGCAGCGGCCTGCGGCGCCAATGATGCGCTGGCCGCGAACGCCATCTCATCCTCGCCTGTATTCGGGTCAAGCTTATGCGCCTCCATCTCAGGCAGCAGCGGCGCTTCCTGCTCCGGCGGGACGATCTCCACCCGCATCAATTGTGCGGTGACCGCTTCGCGCAGATGCGCGCTCATCTCCTCGAAGAGGTTGAAGGCTTCGGTCTTGTATTCCTGCAGCGGATCGCGCTGGCCGTAGCCGCGCAGGCCGATCACCTGGCGCAGATGATCGAGCATGACCAGGTGCTCGCGCCAGAGGTGGTCGAGCGTCTGCAACAGGATCGTCTTCTCGACGTAGCGCATGACGTCGGGGCCCCATTGGGCGACCTTGGCGGCCATGTGCTCGTCGGCGCGCTTCTCGATGCGCGACAGCAATTCTTCGTCGGCGATGCCCTCTTCCTTGGCCCATTCGTCGACCGGCAGATCGAGATCGAGCACACGCTTCAACTCATCCTTCAGGCCGACGACGTCCCACTGCTCGGCATAGACATGTTCGGGTACGTGCTTGGCGACGAGATCCTCGACGAACGCATGGCGCATGTCGGCAACCGTCTCGGCAACGCTCTCATCCTTCATCAGCTCGACACGCTGGTCAAAGATCACCTTGCGCTGGTCGTTCTGGACGTTGTCGAACTTGAGCAGGTTCTTGCGGATGTCGAAGTTGCGCGCTTCGACCTTCTGCTGCGCCTTCTCCAGCGCCTTGTTGATCCAGGGATGGATGATGGCTTCGCCTTCCTGCAGGCCGAGCCGCTTCAGCATGCCGTCGAGCCGGTCCGAACCGAAGATGCGCATCAGGTCATCTTCCAGCGACAGGAAGAACTTCGAACGGCCCGGGTCGCCCTGGCGGCCTGAACGGCCGCGAAGCTGGTTGTCGATGCGGCGGGATTCGTGCCGTTCGGACCCGATGATGTAGAGGCCGCCCGGCTTCTTGACGGTCTTGGCCGACTTATTGCCCTTGGCCGGCTCGGTCTCGACCGTCTCTTCGGCCTTCAGAACGATCTCGCGGAAGCGCTCGACGTCGGCCTTGATCTGCTCGATCTTCCTGGCCTTCTCGGCTTCATCCTCGATGCCTGCGGTCTCCTGTTGGATGCGCATATCGAGCGAGCCGCCGAGCTTGATGTCGGTACCGCGGCCGGCCATGTTGGTCGCAATCGTGATCGCACCGGGCACACCGGCTTCGGCGACGATATAGGCTTCCTGTTCGTGGAAGCGTGCATTCAGAACCGCAAACAGCTTTGCCGGCTTGCCGGCACGCGCGGCGGCATAGAGCTTGTCGAGCGCCCGCTCCTTGCCGAAATCGATCTGCTTGTAGCCGTTCTGCTTCAGGAATTCGGCAAGAACTTCCGACTTCTCGATCGAGGCCGTGCCGACCAGCACCGGCTGCAGGCGCGAATTGGCCCGCTCGATCTCGGCGAGGATCGCCGCGTATTTTTCCTTCTGCGTGCGGTAGACCTCATCGTCCTCGTCAAGACGCGCCACCGCCACGTTGGTCGGGATCTCGACCACTTCAAGCTTGTAGATGTCGAACAATTCGTCGGCTTCGGTGGCCGCCGTACCCGTCATGCCCGCGAGCTTCTCGTACATGCGGAAGTAGTTCTGGAATGTGATCGAAGCGAGCGTCTGGTTTTCCGGCTGGACCGTCTGGTGCTCTTTCGCTTCCAGCGCCTGGTGCAGGCCTTCCGAATAGCGCCGGCCCGGCATCATGCGGCCGGTGAATTCGTCGATAATGACGACCTCGTCGTCGCGGACGATATAGTCCTTGTCGCGGGTGAACAGCGTGTGGGCGCGCAGTGCCTGGTTGACGTGGTGCACGACCGAGACGTTTTCAACGTCGTAGAGTGAATCGCCCTTGAGCAACCCCGCCTCGCGCAGCAGGGTTTCCATCTTCTCCATGCCTGCTTCCGTCAGCGTCACCGTGCGCTGCTTCTCGTCGACCTCGTAGTCGCTCTTCTCGAGCCTGGGGAAGAAGGTGTCGATGGTGTTGTAGAAATCGGAGCGGTCGTCGAGTGGACCGGAGATGATCAGGGGCGTGCGCGCTTCGTCGATCAGGATCGAGTCGACCTCGTCGACGATCGCGTAGAAGTGCGGGCGCTGGACCATGTCCTCCAGGCGGTACTTCATATTGTCGCGCAGATAGTCGAAGCCGTATTCGTTGTTGGTCCCATACGTGATGTCACAACCGTAGGCGGTCTTGCGCTCGGCATCGTCGAGCCCATGCACGATGACGCCGGTGGTCATGCCGAGGAATGTGTAAATCTGGCCCATCCAGCCGGCGTCACGGCGGGCGAGGTAATCGTTTACAGTCACCACATGAACGCCGCGGCCGGCGAGCGCGTTAAGGTAGACGGCGAGGGTTGCGACCAGCGTCTTGCCTTCGCCGGTCTTCATCTCGGAAATGTCGCCCTCGTGCAGCACCATGCCGCCGATCAACTGGACGTCGAAATGGCGCTGTCCCAGCGTCCGCTTGGCCGCCTCTCGGACAGTGGCGAAAGCTGGAACAAGGATGTCGTCCAGCGACTTGCCCTCGGCCAACTCCTTCCTGAATTGGACGGTACGGGCCTGCAGCTCCTCGTCCGAGAGCTTAGCGAGTTCCGGCTCCAACGCGTTGATCGCGTTGACGCGGGACTGGTACCCCTTGACCCGCCGGTCGTTGGCGGAGCCGAAAAACTTGCGGGCGAGCGCGCCGATCATGCCAAATTCCTGTCTTCGCGGTTACCGCGTTGCAGCCGAGAGATGGTCCACCAAGTTGCCGATCAACTCACCGTGACGCCTCTCGGAGCCATCCCGATCCAGCAGTTATCCGCCAAATGGGTGGGAATTGAGCAAAATTTGGTTCAATGACCAAAAACGCTGTAAAACGAATGCCATCGCCATTAACGCGACGAGGCAGAAATATGGCCCGGTCCAGGCCTTGTCAACGGCGGCTCTATTGCGGCAAATTCATCATTTTACAGACTTTTCGCGTTGCCAAGCCGCTGCGATTGGGCGAGTGTCCGCCCCGCCCGAACAATTCCATTCAACATAAGGATTTTCCATGACCTCGTTCCCGGTAACGAAAACCGGCCTGCGCTATGGCCTCGCCTCCGCCCTCGCAGGCTGCTTTGCAGTGGCGCTCATCGTGAGCCCCGTTCGGGCTGACGACGACCCAGTGCTCGCCAGGGTCAACGGCTCGGAGATCCACAAGAGCGACATGAAGGCCGCCGAGGAAGAACTCGGGGCGAGCCTCGCGCAAATGGACCCGGCGACCAAGGACGAGAATATTCTGTCCTTCCTGATCGACATGAAACTCATCACCAAGGCTGCCCAGGACAAGAAGATCGCCGATACCGAAGAGTTCAAGAAGCGCCTGGCCTTCGCGCACGACCGCCTTCTGATGGACAGCCTGCTCGCCACTGAAGGCAAGGCGGCGGCCACCGACGAGGCCATGAAGAAGTTTTACGAGGAGGCGGCCAAGCAGATGGGCACCGAGCAGGAAGTGCGTGCCCGGCACATCCTGGTCGAGACGGAGGATGAGGCCAAGGCGGTCAAGGCAGAGCTGGACAAGGGGGCCGACTTTGCCGAGCTCGCCAAGAAGAAATCCAAGGATCCCGGCTCAGCCGACGGCGGCGATCTCGGTTTCTTCACCAAGGATCAGATGGTGCCGGAGTTCGCAAACGTGGCGTTCGCGCTCGAGCCGGGCAAGATCTCGGACCCCGTAAAGACCCAGTTCGGTTGGCACATCATCAAGGTCGAGGAAAAGCGTAACCGCAAGGCTCCGGACTTCGACCAGGTCAAGGCCCAGATCGAGAACTATGTGACTCGCAAGGCCCAGGCCGATTACGTCGCCAAGCTGCGCGAGGCGGCCAAGATCGAGCGTCTGGACAAGCCAGAGGCGAAGCCGGACGCGGCAGCGAAGCCAGACACGGCGGCTAAGCCCGAGGCGACGGCGAAGCCGGACACGGCGGCAAAGCCGGACGCAAAGGCGCCAGCCGATTCCAAGACTCCAGCGAAGAAATAAGAATTCGCTGTCACTTCTTCTACGTCGATAGTATTTAACATCGTCATGGCCGGGCAAAGCGTGAAGCGCGTCTTCGCGCTGATGTCCCGGCCATCGACGTCTTTGCACCTTCCCAACGCTCAAGGACGTGGATGGCCGGACTGGACCCAGCCGATGGATTCTCTTGTCGATAGGCTTCTCGCGATGTCCTCCACCATTTCCCCGCTCGCCCCCAAAGACGTGCCCGACATGCCCGCGATCGCGGGCGTCAAGCTCGCGACCGCCGAGGCTGGCATTCGCTACAAGAACCGCACCGACGTACTGCTCGCGGTCATGGATAAGGGCACTACGGTTGCAGGCGTCTTCACCCAGTCGAAATGCGCGTCCGCACCAGTGGAATGGTGCCGCGCCAAACTCTCCGGTGGCAAGGCACGGGCGCTGGTCGTGAATTCAGGCAACGCCAACGCCTTCACCGGCAGGACCGGCCGCCAGTCAACAACCCTGACAGCCGCGATTGCGGCCAAGGCCGTCGGCTGCAGCCCGAACGAGATATTCCTTGCCTCGACGGGCGTGATCGGCGAGCCGCTCGATGCAACCAAGTTCGATGGGGTGCTTGGCCGGCTGGCGGAAACCGTCACGCCCGAAGACTGGTTCGGCGCGGCCAAGGCAATCATGACCACCGACACCTTCCCGAAGGTCGCAACTGCGACTGTGAAGCTCGGCAAGGCCAAGGTCACGATCAACGGCATGGCCAAGGGCGCCGGCATGATCGCACCCGATATGGCGACCATGCTCTCCTTTGTCTTCACCGATGCGCCGATATCGGCCTCAGCCCTGCAGTCGCTCCTCAAGAGCGGGGTCGAGGACACCTTCAACGCGGTGACGATCGACGGCGATACGTCGACATCCGACACGCTGCTGGCGTTTGCGACCGGGACCGCTGCGGCCCACGGCGCACCAAAGATCAGCCGCGCCAGCGATCCACGCCTGAAAGCCTTCACAAAGGCGTTCCGCGAAGTGCTGGCCAATCTCGCCGAACAGGTGGCACGTGACGGCGAAGGTGCACGCAAGCTGGTGGAAATCATCGTGGAAGGCGCGGTCTCAAAGATCTCCGCGCGGAAGATCGCGATGTCGATTGCGAACTCGCCGCTGGTGAAGACCGCGATCGCGGGCGAGGACGCCAATTGGGGTCGCGTGGTGATGGCGGTCGGCAAGGCCGGCGAGCCCGCCAATCGCGACAAGCTGTCGATTTCCTTCAACGGCATTCGTGTCGCGAAAAGCGGTGCGCGCGATCCGTCCTATGACGAGGCGGAGGTGTCGGAAGCGATGAAAGAGCCGAAGATCACGATCAAGGTCTCGCTCGGTCTGGGCAAGGGCCGCGACCGCGTGCTGACCTGCGACCTCACCAAGGAATATGTTGCAATCAACGGCGACTATCGATCGTGAGCCGCACGTCACACCTGCACTCGTCATTGCCGGCCTGACCCGGCAATCTATCAAGAGAAAAAGTGATGCGAGTTATGGCGCTTATCGAGAGCTTTATGTTGTCCGCTTGTGCGGACGATGGATTGCCGGGTCAGGCCCACGGTTGTCCGGTTTAGATTTGGCATAATGTGAAGCTCATCTGTCTCTGATCACTGATGGTTGGTGGCGGCGGTTTGAGGAGATG
>JGI24705J35276_12238197_pt1 | contig 17115 bp, 10 predicted proteins | sample TergutNt197P4_FD_35276 | JGI IMG/M metagenome (IMG submission 35276) | reverse complement strand
CCCGGCTTTGTGCTGGAGCCGCAGGCGCAAGTGTTGTGGCAGTGGGTGGGCTTTGATGCGGGCAATGACGGGCTCGGCCCGGTGGCGCTCGGCACGACCTCAGAAACAACCGCGAGGCTCGGCGTCAAGGGCAAGTGGAGCATCACGACTGACAGCGGGCAGGTGTGGCAGCCCTATGTGCGCGCCAATGTCTGGAGCGACTTTGGCGGCACCGCGACCACAATGTTCGGCGTCGGCAGCGTGCCGCTGATCTCACATGCGCAGTACATGGACGTCGACGCCGGCTTCACCACGAAGATCGACGCCCATTTCTCCGCCTATGCCGAAGCGGGTTATCAGTTCGCGGTGAGCAACGACGGCGGCGGCCAACGCAACGGCGTCAAAGGCACCGCCGGCCTGCGCTATCAATGGTGAGCGCGACCCGAAAAGTCGTGTGAGTTTGTGTTCCGGAAGAAGAGCAGTCGATGTGATCTGTACGTATCCAGGCGAGGCCGCACGACTGACAAAACAAGTCGCTGGCGGAGAGAGTGGGCGGCGAACCATAGTCGCAACCAACTGAATTTACAGTGTAATTTCAACGGTACAAATTTTGACGTTACCTTTGATGTGCCCGTGTTGATGGCCGATCGGTGTTAATTTCACCACTATGCCCGGCACCTTTGGCTTGCTTGACGACCCAAACTTTTCTCATTTCCCCGCCGGCCGTCTGGTCGAAAACCGGGCGCGACTCGATGCGCACAAGCTCAATCGCATCGGCGCGTTTGCGGAAGGCGCGGTCACGCAGCTTCAGTGGCATGAGAAAGAGTACCAGCTCGCCAGACACACGCCCGAGATTTTGGTCAACGGGAACCATGTTCTTGTGGTTTGGGACGAGCAGGCCCGGCCATGGTTTGAGTGCCCAGCCTGTCGCCGACGCTGCAAGCACCTGTACCCCGACGAGCTCGCTTGCCGAACCTGCTGCCAACTCGACTATGCCTGCCGCCACCTATATCGAACGGTGCCTAACCTTCACCGAGTTATGCGACTGCGGCGCCTAGTCGGCGTCGACCAGAGACCCTTCGCACCGCTGCCCAAGCGCCCGCGCCATCACACCCGCTTCTATCGGATTGCCGCTGAGATCAGGGTTCTGGAACGCGGACTCGTTGGCCACCTAAGTGGCGTCAATCAGAACCTTGAGCGGCGGGCGAGATTGCGTGGTATCATTCCGAAATGAGCGGCGAAATCCTCGACGGCGAAGAGATTGTTCAGGCTCGTATCCGCGGCGAAAGCGTACGGTCGATCGCCAAGCGGTTTTCCTGCACTCTGGCTGAGGTGCACAAGATCCTCGATCGCTTTGCCGAGACCACGATCGACGACAAGACCCGCAAGCACTCGCTGGCGTTGGAGCTGGAGCGACTGGACCAATTGCAGCAGGTCTTCGGCGCCCGAGCCCTGGAGGGCGACGTGGCGTCCGGAGCGCTGGTCGCGAAGATCATCGAGCGGCGATGCACGATGCTCGGCCTATACACGCCACCGGCCACAACGCTTCAGGTCATCGAGGCCCAGGCCCCGAGGGAAACAAGCACCGAAAAAATCCGCCGCGTGCTTGATGAACTGGTGGGCAAGCACCGCTCCATCGAGTCGCCGGAGTCCAGAGAGCCTGACGATCCCGACAAGCTGAACTGACGGCCCGTCAAAGGTCCCGTCAGGCTCCAGTGTGATGAAAAACGTCACGAGATATGAATGGCTTGCGCCTTGCGTTCGGCTCCCTGCCCCTCCGCCGCAATTGTTTGGCCGCGTGCTTGGCGGAACAAGCTTCAGGGCCAGAGAAGCAAGTCGCTGCTAAGCTCGAACGACTCAGCTTTTGGCGGACTAACCGAAACCGCAGGCGAGTTCCCATCACACCAGGACCAATGCACGTGTTGACGATTGATCAAAAATGGGAAAGCCTCGTCATCGTGAAGCGTCGACCTGATCGCAGGCGCTTCCACAGTCCCTCGGGGACCGATGCGCGGCAAGGCAAGGCCTGTGGCCTCCGGCGAGACGAGCGAGATCAGGGTGTCGCCGGGGCTCTTGTCCAAATCTACGGTGGGAGCTTGCTATGAAAGTAAGAAACCCGCGACTGCGTGCTGGTCACGCAGGCGGTCATGTGCGCAATACGTTCTGCGAAGCCGTCCATGCCTTCATGGGCTGGAAAGAAGGCGAACCGGAGCCCGTCGTCACGTACGAGATCAACTACAAGCCGCGCAAGATTACGGTCTCACAGGCCTGTAGGCTGCTCTGGAACTGCACCGACATCATGCCCGGTGATCTTTATCGCTGGCTTCGTGATGACCATGGTGTTGAGGCGCGTGCGCAGACCTATGCGGCCTGCGCCCGAGCGATGCTGGTGGCAATTAAGGCGCGCTCAGATCCCGGCACTGGGCGTTCGCAGCGAAAGGTGCTTCTGTTTATCCGGCGATGCCGGTCGTGTAACAACATCTAATGCCTTTTCAAGTGAGCGTGCGGCCCCTGTTCATCCAGGGGCCGCGGCGGCCGCAGGGCAGGACTGTTGTTGCAGAGCTCTCGATCGGCTGCACCTGCGATGACCACTACGCGTCACTGGCCGGATGGCCGGGGGTTGTTTTTTTGGGCGTGGAGATCTCCGCGCAGGGCTTGAGGCTCAGCTTCTCCGCACGAATTGCTGAAAATGGGCTGCTCCCAGAGGAAGCCCGTGTGTACCTGTGACCGCTCTCGTGCCCAAGATTCCGATGTCGCTCCTCTCGGCTATCGACCTTTCCACCCACTTTCGAAATATGAAAACCAGACGGTCGTTTCTGGATCAAACCCGATCATCAAAGGCACAAAAGCCCGTGGCAAAATCGAGGGATCGCAGACTTAGCCCGCCGGAATTACTGGCACATTCGGATCGTGCGGCCCAGGAACGTGGCCAGCAGCGACCACTTCAGCCGCCCCGAGGACATGCTTTTCTTGGTCGTCAAAGAAAATGTGAGCTCCGAAGGCCTTCAGGATAGGCGCCTTTGAGTAACCACCGACGAAATGTGCCTCATCGGCTGGAGTGCCCCAAGCCCTGAGCGTCCGTATGACCCGTTCATGCGCAGGAGCGTTCCGAGCCGTCACAAGGGCTATCCGAACTTTGCTCACGTTTCCTTCGTCGAGAAAAACCCGGCGCAAGGCCGACAACTTATAAAGAAAGTTGCCAAACGGGCCGCGTGCCATAGGATTGTTCGCGTTCGCAGTCTCGTGTGAGAGGAAGGCGGCGAGTCCCTGTTCTTTGTAAATGATGTCGGATTCGGCATCGAACACCACCGCGTCGCCGTCGAATGCGAACCGAACCTCGCCGGTCGGTGTCTCGGCCCGGTCCTTTGGGGCCACACCGAGTCGCGCGGCGGCCGCACCTCCGGCGACAGCGCCTTTCACGTCCGCATCCGTATTTGAGAGAAAAAGGTCGATGCCCCACGCTGGTACAAAGGGCGACAGAGAGCGCCCGCTGGTGAAACTTCCGGTCTTTACGGCAAGGCGGTAGTGATCAATTGACTTAAAGGCTCGAAGGGAGAGATCCGGCGAGTTTTGTGACAGGAGGATCACTTCAACATACGGAGGCGTTTCGGGTTCGTTCAGAGCGAGGAGTCGCTCCACCACTTCAAAGCCGGCACCCTTGTCGAGTATTACGTGCTCACGCTCCAGTTGCATTGTGGCATACGCCTTGACACCCCGATCCTCGAAAACGCGATGCTCCCCCTCTAAGTTGAAGAGCGCACGTGTCGAGATGCCGATGCGCAGCGGGTTAGCCCTCAATGAAGCCGCAGGATCGTCGTTCACACTGCTATCTTCTGATTTCAACGAAGCATTAACCATTGGGCTCTGCCCCCCGCTGAGCTTTACAGAACGCTATTGCGACTCTTCAGGACGCCGAGGAATCGGACGGCATGATGGCCAACCTCACCCCAACAACGGAAACCCACCGTCCAGAACCGTTTTCGTCAGCAACCCTCGGTCTAGGCGCGTATTCCTTGCTTCGCAGGAAGTCTCGGGGACCAGCAGGCAGGCGTGACAGGCGGCGCCCTGCAATGGATACTCTTCGCTGCCGTCACTGTGCTCGGCACAGATCGGATCGTTGGAGCAAACCGCGAGGCGTCTTTTCGCACGCTCAAGCAACTCGCCTGAACGCTCTGCCATGTTACTCAAGCCGCCGAGCGTCCCCTGTCCTCCCGCAGTCGAGGTATAAATCAGGATTCCGAAGCGATCCGTTTGCGCGGGACCACTGGAGTAGACCCGCTCTTTCAGCGAAGAGAGCGGATAGCCGCATTCAAGGGCGAGCTCCGCCATAAAGGCATGGGACAGTGAGTGAAGCGCCCAATAGGCGGCACCGCGATGTCTCGGCTCTCTATTGTGGCGTTCCGCGTCGCGGTTCTCACGCTCGCGCAAGTTAGCTGCCTTGGCCTTGACCCCGTCGCTATCAAGCCACTGCTTTAGAAACTCAGGCGAAACGTGGAGGAAAATGCCCTCACCGAATTGCTCGATGGCGGGCAACCAGTCGACATTTCTGGCGAGATCAGCGCCATCAACGGCGAGTTGAATTTCATCAAGCTCGCTTTCTGCAGCTGACGGCGGCGGCTCCAGCCGCGTGAAGCCGTACAGGCACGTCACCTCGCGCAGGCGATGAACCCTCACCACATTCTTGAGAAACCGATCCCAGGGCTGTTCAAGCCCGAGCGAATCGAACGGTAAAGTCTCGGCGTAGAAGAATGATCCGGCACCGTCGCTGCCGATAGCAGGCGCACCGCTCGCCATCATGTCGAACTCCGCGATTTTTGGATCTTCGCTCGGATTCCCCGCCTGGTCGTTGTCGCTACCTAGTGCTTGCAGGATTTGGTCGTCCGAGAAGTCCTTGAATGCCTCCTTCGTTTGCGGAAAAGCCCTCAGAGCATCGAGAAAGTTCGGCAAGGCGCGGATGCCGTCAATCGTGGTCTTGTTCTCTGCAATTGTCTGTCGAAGCCTGTCGTTTGACTTGGTCAGCGAGATGACCGTCACCGTTTGAGAAAAATAGGTGTTTGTTGCCGATCTCGGCAGCAGGCGAAGGTCTTCGGTACATTCCTCGTCAGCTGTACTACGGGGTGTCAGCCACGGGCTGCGACAGTCACACTTGCCCAAAAACTTGGGCTTGTAGAGATCGACCATGCTGACCCAGGCGCCGCAGGTACAGCGTACGGAAATGTCCGAAGGGTCGGAGCTGACGCCACGTTCGACCCAATAGAGCGGCTTGCGGCAGGAGAGATCCTTGCCGCGATGGGTCAGAAAACGCCAGTTGATGTCCTGAAGATGCCCTTTGGTACAGGCTCCGACGAAGCGGATCGGGTTCACGTTCGCTTTGGCCCCGTTTCCGGTGAAGGACAGCTTTCCATTGCTATTCACGTCGAGTTCGGAGAACTCGACCATCCGCCGGCGTTTCTCTGCCGTTGGGCTTGGCGCACCCGAAGCGGAGGCACCTTCGGCAGCCGACGCTTCGTCAACCAGAAACCAGGATGGAAACAAGCGCACTGCGACGCCGGGCGCATTGGAATCGTGTCGCTCCTCGTCGTGCATCGGTGGATGACGCAAGCCCGAGAAGCCGGGACTCAGTTTGGCACCGAGTTGCTCCTTAAGCAGCGCAACAAGGCGCTCCTCCTCGATCGGCTTCCAGTTCGATCCCCTGTAGTCCCAGTCCTGAAGACCTGCCACAACGACGGCGTTTTCCGGCAGGTCCAGCATGGCGCCGGGACCATAGGTCAGCAGGAGCTGGCTGAAGTTCTGGGTGATGTTGGCCATTGCGGCTCCGTCATGAGAAAGGGCTGCCGTCAGGCCTGCGCAGCTTCAGCAGCGAAACAGGCTCCGTGTCGCGCATCGACCGGCCCGCGATGAACCATTCACGCTCGCTGTCCATATTAGGCTGTTGCTCGAATGGGACCTGAAGCAGCCGCCGAACAGGCTGCCCATTGGCATAGGCGAACTCGTCGCCATTCTTGGTCTGTTTGTCCGCTATCCGCTTCCAGGCATCTTCCAGTTCGTCCAGACGTGCGAGACAACGCTGCATAGTTGCGCCGTCCTGGCCGGCCGACTGCATCTTTGTTTCAAGTGCGGTTCTGACTCGCTGATACGCATCCTCATGGCCAGCAACCTTGTCCGCAGCCTTCTCCGGCGTGAGATTTGGCTCGACATGTCGTAGCGCTGCGACCAGTGTTGCCGCGAGCGCACGATCAAGCGCGCGCGGTGCAAAGGGCGTGACACTCGTTGCCTCGACAGCGCGATAGAAGCTTTGATGGAACGACCGAAACTGCTCATAATGCGTCCGGTCTCGCGGCTTGTGGATGTTGAGCAGGGTCACCACGAGGCCAGGCTTCTGCCCTTCGCGTCCGACGCGCGACGTTGCCTGAATGTACTCGGCGGCGGTTTTCGGTTGGCCCTGAACGACCATCAAGCCGAGGCGGCCGATATCGAGACCGACGGAAATCATGTTGGTGGCCAGGGCCACGTCGACTGCATTCTTCTCAACAGCCGGCAGGCCCAGCCGCGTGCGCGCCTCCGATACCTGATCGGTGGAGTAGCGCGAGGTCAACTCCTGGATTTCGCGCATTTTGCGATCGGCGAAGGGGGCGCCGGCGGGCTCGCGACGGACGCGATTGCGGCCGTAGCTCGTCAGATGGGCTCGCACTTCGTCATCGACAATACGCCGCGCGCCACCGAGTTCGCGCAGCGCGTTGAAATAGCAGAGCGCCGTCAGATAGGGATCGGCGGGATCGTTCTTCTCGCCGCTCGATAGCGCTTCTGCCCCTGACAGCATCGTCTGCAGCGCGCGTAGGAAGACCAGCTTCGGCCCGCGCCCCGGCGAGGCAATGCCGAGATAGAGCCGGGATGGGGTCTCAGTATCGGTCTTGGCAAAGAACGAGTCTTTGCGGCTGATGCCGGGCGGCGGGAAGATCGCGGTTTGCTGCCGGCCGAACAGATTGCGAATCTGCGTCTCGGCTCTACGCACGGTCGCGGTTGAAGCAACGATCTTCGGCCCGCGCAGTTGCCCGTTGATCTTGCGCGAAGCCAGCAAATCGAACGCGCTTTCGTAGAGGCCGGCGATGGTGCCAAGCGGGCCGGATATGAGATGCAACTCGTCCTGGATGATGAGATCGATGGGACGCAATTCGGCATTCAGCCGCTTGCCGCCCGGCTTCGCGGCTCCATAGAAACCCAACTCATCGCTTCGCTCGACATGGCCGAAGAACGCGCCAGCGCGCCCTTCCCAGGGCACATTGGCAAATTTGTCCACCGTCGCGATCATGAAAGCCGGAAGGCGCCGGTATATCTCCTCGTCCACCACGACAATCGGCAGCCGGTCATCGCCGGAGAAAGGACAATCGACTTCGCTGCAGCGAATATCGAGCCGGTGCGGCATAGCTGCCGTCGGATGAAGCGAGAAAGCGTCTTTCTTGAATTCAGCTCCACACCAGGGGCAGTTTTTCAGCGGCACAGGCGGATCACCGCTTCCCTTCCTGTACTGCTGGAGCCAGAAGACGGCCGTATTCTCTTTCCTATTCTTTGAGCTGCCGAGATTGTTAGGTGTCGCCGCGCCGCCAACCCAGAGACCGATCTCGATCGGCCAGTCACCAAGGCGCTTTCTTTCCTTGCGTTCCAGTTCAAGCGCACAGACGAGTCCCGCCGCGCGCTGAAGCTGGTCAAGCGTCAACAGCCGCAGGGTGTAGCGCATTACCACTGACAGGCCTGCTCCTTCGAGGCCGGGATTGTTGAGTCGGCGCCGCGCGATCGCGAAGGCCGCGAGGCCGAGATACGCTTCAGTCTTGCCGCCGCCAGTTGGGAAGAACAGGAGATCCACGATCGGCCGGTCAGGATGCGCGGGATCGACGAGGCCGTCGAGATTGAGCAAGACGAAGGCAAGCTGGAACAGGCGCCAGGTCGGCGCCCTCTGTTGATCCGTCGGCGTCCGGTTGATCGCGGCGCTACGCTGCCGGTTGGCGCGCTCCATCACTCGATTCATGATGCCGAAGGCCTCACGACTCATGGGGTCGGATTTGAGTCGCGCGAGCCCCGACTCGATGCGTTGCCGTGCGGCCTCGATGTCGGCGAGGCATTTTTCTGCGATCTCGCGCCGCCGCACACCGTCAACACCCGCGACGAGGCCAGCCTGGGCTTTCGCCCATGCCTGATAGGCGTGCGGAAGCGCCGCCAAGGCTGCGGCGAGCTTTGCAGTATCCTCTGCTGCGTCGGCAAGCGCCGCCATTCCTCGCTCGACGCCGGCAACGTCGATATCCGCGCCGAGCTTTTCGACTTCCTGCGCCGGTAGCGGGTTGGTGAAGACGGTGGTCACGCGGCCTTCCGCATCGGCTTCCCAGTCGCCCGATGTGTTGTGACCGACGGCATAGGAATAGACATCTCGATAGTGCAGATCGGCTAGCCGTTCGTCGGAATCATCGGCACCGTAGGAGGCGCGGTCATCGCGCCGCTCGAAGCCGGCGGGAAAGTCGAGCTGCAGCCGCGCCTGAAAGCAGAACACGATATCGCGGAAACGACGAAACACCTCCGGCCGGGCGTTGACCAGAAACACCGAAACGGCCAGCAGCTGGTGCTTGACGCCATCGATATCAGCCGTGTCGATCGGGCGCGCGGAGACCACAAGCTCAAGACCGCCACCGGGGGCCATCGGAGCGGCGCTTTCGGGAATGAGAACACGCTGCGGCCCGTCGCCGGGACGAAGATCGAGCGTGAGCCGCTCCTCGCGCGGAATGCGCCGCCAGTCGAGTTCGTTCCTCGACGGTGCCTTCGCGGCGTCATCACCGCGCTCGACCTTAAGAAAGACGGCATCATCGAGCCGGGGTTCGGTGACGTAATCACCCCAGGTTACCCGGGCCTGCAATTGCCGCGCATCGCGCGGCAGCAGCACGGTCAGGCCGAGCGAGGAGGCTTCGAACGAACGTGCGGGTGGGGCCTCCGGATTTGCATCATCCTGCGCATCGCGGCGTCCGGACGCGACCTCGGAAAGGCTCTCGCTGCTTTGTAAGACTTCGATCTGAGCCTCGGCCGCTTCCTCGGCTACCTTTTCCTTGGCCGCATTCGAGCCGACAACCGCTGCAAACCGGCGCTCAACTCCGGTCGCACGGCGCGGACCGAGAAAACCGGTGAGATACCACGTCGAAGGCGCGACGCCCGTCAGCACTTCGCGCGCGAGGTCAAGATCGAGAGCGGGATGTGGGCCGACGAGATCGCGGCGCAAAAGATCAAGCAGGCGCTCGCGGACTTCAACGGGTGTTGCAGGCTTAGGCAGACCTGCGAACCTATCCATCTGCGCAGCGCTCGGCTGCGCGGGAAGCACGGTATTCATCATCCCCCCATCCCCAAACCCTGACACATTTAGCATCCCGGTGGCTCAAGGCAATCGACACGACTGCTTCATAAGCGGCTCTATCAAACAGCCCACCGAAAAGCCGTTGGGACGACGGCAGACTGGCAACAAGCGGAGACGAAATATCGTGATACCGCCTTGAAGCCTTAAACAAGAACGCGGCGCTGGTGAAGCGTCGGTACTCAGGCTCTTCGCGAGCGCGAACATCTCAGCCGAGCGACCCCTCACTCCAATCGCTGACTCTTCCGTGCGAAGCGACTTGATGCCATAAAGTTTTGGGAGACTAAGAACGCGGGGGAGCGATGCCCAAGGAACGTTGTGCCGTCGTCATAGGGGTAAATCGAACAGGTGTTGATGGATTGCCTGTCTTGGAGGCTTCGGCAAGGGGCGCGGAGGAGTTCGCGAACTGGCTTGATGAAGAAGACCAGTTTGAGGTTGCCACCATTACGGACAGCTCCGGGCCCGTGACTGTCGGGCAAATTGCGAAGGCAGTCGACGACTTTGTCAAAGCTGGCACCTACCAGCAGCTTGTCATTTATTTTTCCGGACATGGCTTCTCGAAGAATGGAACCGAGCTTTGGCTGCTCACTGATGCCCCCGGCGATGCGAACGCGGCGGTGAGCTGGGCTGAGACGGCCGAATTCGCCAAGGACTGCGGGATACCCAACGTTGTCCTGATCTCTGATGCATGCCGTACACTTCCTGCCACGTCCCGCGAGGATAAGGTGCGAGGCAGCATCATCTTTCCAAATGAACCCACCCAGCGAGACCGAGCGATCGTCGACAAATTTTTTCCTACCGCACAGGGAAAGTCCGCGTTTGAAATCTGCATCGGCAACCCGCCCGTCAAGAAAAACGTATTCACACACTGTTTTCTGCAAGCCTTCAAAAGTCCGGATGCCGCTATGGTCCGCGAAGTTGTCAAGGACGGTGAAGTTATCCGGGTGGTCCCCAACCGCAGGCTTCGCGACTATCTGCGGCGTGAAGTCCCGGCATTGCTGGCAACTGTAAATATTCGACTTGATCAGTTGCCGGATGCCGAGGTCCTCTCCGATGAGGACGCTTACATTGGGAAAGCTAGGCAAGTACCGCCAGATTTCGTGGCTGCGCCGCACATCGTTGTGCCGGATGCAAAGTTTCGGCCTATGGTAACCCCACCGCTTTCTGCTGAGGCGTCTCTCACCCTGCTACGGACAGCGACCGAGTCCGATTCCGAGGGGATTCCTGCCTCGCTCCGCACCGGGTTCACTGTTGCCGGAGCCAGAATTCAGGACGTTGCGGTCGTAAGCAAGGACCATTATGCGATAATCCACTCACACGGCGACGATCTAAATCCAGGACTGATTGAAATTAGGGGCACCCATGCCTGCACGGTTGTCGTCAGATTTGCCAATGGTCGTGGTGCGGCATTCGCCTCCTTACTTGGCTTCGTTGGCCGCGTGGTTGTTGATGCCAACAAAGTCGTCGATGTTAAATACGTACCATCGAGAGATCTTCGGCAATTTTTCATTGATCCCACAGCCGCGATACACGCAGCCTACGCCCTATCGAAAGCCGATCGACGTCAAGACGTCGAAAACCTTCTCGTGGGAATGCGTCACCAAAATACGCATTTGTTCGACATCGCCTTGTTGGCCAGGCAGCCCAGGGAAAGGGCGCATTTCCCGCTCCATCGCTATTTCCTGCCTGTTCCATTCTGTCCAATGTTGACCTACGGTTGGAATCTGTTGCGGGCGCGTGGCGTAACACTTCCTCCTGTTCTCGATGAGGCCCAAGACGAACTTGAGTCAGCCGAGTGGACGACATTTAAGCCGTCGCGCGTGGACGCGATTCTTGAGAAAATCCATAGTGGTGAACTGGGGGAATTATTCCATGAGAGTTCTGTTGGTACACGGTCGGAGCCAGGGCGGCAAAGATCCAATCAAACTGAAAGAGGAATGGATTACGAGCTTGAATAAGGGGCTGGAAAAAACAGGCCGTTCGCTACCCACCGACATCGAGTTCGATTTTCCATTCTATGGTGATCGTCTTGATCGGTTCGTCGAACAATTCGAATTGCCTGCCGATCCGACGATCGTTCCAAAGGGGAGTCCCGCATTCGACGATTATGCTGCATTTCGTGCCCAGGTCGCCCAAGAGATGCGAGCGCGCGCCGGCATCAGCGACGCGCAAGTGCAGGCTGAGCTGGGACCTGTGCCGACGGAAAAGGGCATTCAGAACTGGGAGTGGGTACAAGCCATCATTCGTCTTCTCGACCGCCATGTAACGCCCCTATCGGAAGGCACGATCGAATTATTCTTGCGAGACGTGTATCTGTACACGCAGCGTAACGTCGTTCGTAATGTCATCGATGGGATCGTCGCAGACATGCTGTCGAAGGATACAGCCCTCGTGATCGGACATTCGTTGGGTAGCGTTGTGGCGTACAATGTGCTCAAGGCTAAGTCCAACCAGGCTCATTACGTAAGCGTTGGTTCGCCTCTAGCCATTCGCGCCATTCGAAATTTTCTGAGGCCGATTTCGAACCCGGTCGGCGCGAAAGGTTGGTACAATGCCTATGATCCGCGCGACGTTGTTGCACTGTACCCTCTCGACAGTGAAAACTTCGACGTGCATCCGTCGATAACCAACAATGGTACCGTCAATAATCACACGGACAACAGACACGGCATCATTGGATATCTGGACGATGCCAACGTGGCACGGGTGGTCTGGTCTGCAGCGCGGCACTGAGATGACAACGGAAGCATCGTAGGGCGCCGGTAAGCGCAGCGCACTGCGTTGATCAGCCGGTGCGGCGACGCAATGCGCTTCGCTTATTGGCGCCCTCTACGCACCTGCGCCTCAATCCAAATCTAGGCGCGATTGGGCGTTGTCGGCTTCCTCATCATTGCCAGCTTTCGCCCGCGTGGCGGGGGCGCGGCCTTCGGCTTCTTCTTCGGCGTGGCGTTTGGCGTTTAGGGCTAAGAGGCGAGCTAGGACGCGGTCGCGGGCTTCGGCGGGCCAGAAATAGCGGCCTTGATAGGTGTGGTCGTTCTCGGTTTCCTCGGTCAGGAATTCCGGACGCAGTTCGGCGGCGAGGTCGTCCCAGCCATAGGCGCGGAGCACGGCACGATCCATCTCGTCGTGCAATTCGCGCAGACGCCGGATCGCTTCGCTGCTCTCGTCGGAGTTGTGGAAGCGGTTGTAGGTCTTGGTCATGCCCTCGTCTGCCGCGACCATCAGCGCGGCGCGGTGATCGTGATAGGTTTTGCCGGCCGCTTCCAGGGTTGGATCGGTCCCGTAGTTGGATGGGAAGGGAAAGGTCTCGAAGCAGTCGGAGGGCGCATAGAGAAGATCGTCCTTCAATGTAGAGGAGAAGAACCGCGTCCAGATTTCGTGGACGCGGGATTGAAGGACGGCGAAGGGGCCGATGTTGGGGTAAGCAAAAACCGCCAGTGAATGTGCAAAGATCATATGATTGGGTAGTCTTGCGATCGCAAGATGGGGAGTTGCTTTGCAATTTGTAACGAGAACTTGCGACAAGCCTTCAATTGCACGCCCTAATCCAGGGCGTCTTTCACCATATTGCCACCAAATGTTTGCGTATCTGTCGCGTTTATTGCCTAGTCGAGAAGGACGTACTCGTTGGTCAACTATGTTCAAGAGTTCAGACCAATCTGCTGCAACTGGCCCCGGATAGTCAGCGGAAACAATCCCTGATCGCAGCTTGGCGCGCTGAGTTTCCTCCCTTAGTTGATTCCAAGGATGTGTCGCGGCAGGATCGCGCCGAAGAGGAAAATCCGCGAAGTCGATCGCGTATCTATGATGAGCATGAGTTGGAGAGTTGTTCACCTCCTCACCGCCGAGGTAAGGTTTAATCCGTTCGGCGTTGCGACGGTTCGTCTTGATCAACCGTTGCATTTCAGCGATCGGCTCGGCTTCGCCTTTGGCAGCCGCTTCGTCGTCAAACGTGAAGCCCATGCCGAGCAGGTATGAACCTATGAAGACTCTGTCTTCGTTCGAAGTAAGCTGCGTCGGAGCATCATCGAAATCGCCGTCGACAAGGTAAGCAGATATCCGACGAACTGGGCGACCATCCAAAATCGGAAATCGAGCTTCGCCCGCTTTTCGAACGTGCACGATTGAAACGATAACCGCTGCCCCCTCGTTCGGCCACTGATAGCGTTTAGTTGTGCGAAAGATGCGGCCGCCCTCACTTAAAATCGGCGTGAGCCCGGTCGCGCGGGTGTCACCCTGCCCGATCGTGTTGGTGGCGATCAATCCAAAGGCGCCACCATTACGAAGAAGGCCGAAAGCCCGACGGAAGAAATGGGCGACGAGATCGGCATTGCCATGCGCGCCTTCGTGCAATGTCTGCAACCACGGCACATAACGCGACCCGGACCCAGCCGAGATCGTGTTCTTTCCGGCAAAAGGCGGATTGCCGACGATCGCATCGAATCCGGGATTGTCGCGCGCAAATACTTCGGGAAACTCGATCTCCCAATGAAACGGTTGCCAACCGTGTTCAGTGCGGAAGGCGGTCGCCTTGGCCGAAAGTGACTCCCATTCCGGTGTCAGCGAATCCGTAATCCAGTGCTCAACCTTCACCCGCTCCGATTCACGCTCCCGCGGCTTGTCCTTGGAGAAGAACGCCGCGATCACGGCGTCACCGATGATGCGCGCCGGCTCGCTCTCACCCACAACGCGCTGGTAGCGTGCCGCCTGCGCCTCGATCCGCACGTTGTCATCGGCATTGCGGATCGCCTCGCGGCCCTCAAGCGCTCGGCTCACCGCCTTCTCAATCGTCTCGCGAAACAGCGGCAGGCCCGCCTTCGACGGGTCCCAATGCGCAGCCTGAATTTCTGCGCGCGTCAACCCCACCAGGCTGTCACCCGATTTCAACGCGTGATCGAGGAAGGTAAACTCATGATCGCGGGCCAATGTGGCGAGCCACAGCGACAGGCGGGCGAGATCGACCGCCATGGGGTTGCGGTCCACACCATAGAGGCATTTTTGGGCGACGAGACGTCTGGCATGCAGCGCCTCGTCTTCATCCGGCGGGATGCGCGGCTTTTCCGCGCCGTACATGTTCCAAGCCTGCTCCAGCCGTGCGCCGATTTGGCGGCAGGCCTCGACCAGAAATGCGCCGGAGCCGCAGGCGGGATCGAGCACCCTCAGCGACAGCACGGCCTCCGGTGAAGCCTTTTCGCCGAGCCGCGCAAAGGCCGGCTCCAGGGCATGACGCACGATCGGCTCAGTCAACGAGCGCGGCGTGTAATGCGAGCCAGAGCGGCGGCGTTCTTCTGTCGGCTGAAGGTAGGGGCAACCTTTGCCGATCGGAGTCGCCTTCGGCGAGGCGCGCTCGTCCACCAGTGAGCCGAACGCCTCGATCAAGGCGTCAACAGCCTTCGCCTCCTTCACCGCTTTCGCCTGTTTGGCCGAGAGCTTTATGCCGCACTCCTTCAGCCATTTCTGCCGGTCGTTCGGCTTCTGTGCGAGTAGCGCGTCAAGACCGACAAAATTCGGCAGTTTCTTCTCATCACGCAGCGCGATCATGTGCTCGGTGGCGCGGCGGGTGGTGAAGCCCATCACGGTCTCGTAGACTGAGCCGATCGATTCAACATCGAGCGTGCGATAGGACAGCCGCTCGCGGATTTTTTCGCCAGAGAGACTGCGGCCCTCAATGGTCATCAGCCCGTGCAGGATGCGCAGGATCGTTCCGTCAGAGACGGGGAGCACTTTGGCTTCATCGAGCTTGGTGCCCGTGGTGCGGCCCTCAAGGAACGGAAAGTTTTCGGGATCGAACAATTTGCCACCGCGCCCGGTGACCCAATCCTGATAGCCGTGATGGATGAGCCTGAAGACAGCGAGCAACTGACCCCAGCCGCCGCGGCGCTCATCCATCGTATCAGGGTTCAAGGCATCATCGACCAGCAGGCGCGCATAAAGCGTCTTGATCGAGTACCCGTTCTCCCAGAGCTGCTTGAGCCGCGGATCAGATGACGACGGCAGCAGATCGCGATCCTCGGCATAGAGCAGGAACACAAGCCGCATCAGGCAGGCGAGCAGGCCCTCATAGAGATGATGCGGATCGTGCTCAGCGATCGCCTCGATCTCCGCAGGCGCGGCACGGTGCAGCCCGCGCAAGAGCTCATAGAGCGCGCCGAGCACCTGCCCTGAGAGTTTTTCAGAGACGGCGTTCTGCGCCTCGCGCGAGGCCGCGAGCAGCGCGCGCAGCCGCGTCTCCGGCGCTCCCGTGAAGAACGCATTGCGGCCGAGGCAAAGTTTCAACCCCGCCAGCATCGGTCGGCCTTCGACACGACCGAGCGCTGCGAGCGGCCAGGACAGCCAGCCCGCCGTCTCACCGCGCGGCGCGTAGATCAGCCGCAATGTATTGCGCGCGATGAGAATGCCGACACTGACATTGGTCTCGCGCACCAGGCGCTCCAGCCGCTGGTGCGGCGTTGCTTCCCATTCGCCTGACGCGAACTGGTTGCGGCCGTCAGCGTCCAGGCTTGGTTGCAGCATGACGAGAGCTTGCGCTGGCAACCCATCGGGCGCCTCGCCATTCCACAACAGCGCCAGATCAGGCGTGAGCAGCGTCTCGTGCTCCGGGACCGTGATGTTGAGCGCAGCATCGACCGCCGGTCCGCCGGGGCTGCCGGCAACAAGTTTTGCCGGCCAGCCGAGCACCTGTTCGAAGAACGTCCAGGCATCGTGCAGCTCGAACAGACGATCGTGGTCCCGTGGCGCCTCAGGGTCGAGACGCAGCGCGAGGGCCGCCTCCTCCGTGTCTGACGTCGTCTGGCGGATCGGCGTGACGCCTCTCTCGCGCAGCACGTTCGCGCCCACCACCAGCCCCTCGGGCTGGAGATAGTTCAGCCATTCCGCAGTTTCGTCCTGACGCGCTGTCATGCTCGTGCTCAATTCGTTGCGGGCCAGAGATAGACGAGACCGACGGGCTCTAGTCGACGGGCTTGCACCTCGTAACCGTGGCGCACCTTCTCGGGCTCGCTCTCCAGTTCCTTCTGCAGCTGCAGCAACTTGCCGTCCCACGACCGTCGATCGGCCTCAAACTGACGCATCTCGCGTTCGTGCTGCCTGCGGATCTCTTCCTCACTCGGCCCGAAGAATGACAATTGCTCGGGCGCCTCGGGCGCCTGCTTGCTGCGCATGGCCTCGCGGACCTTGTCGATCTGGCGTTGTAGTAGCTCCGCCATTGCTTCCGCCTCGCGGCGGCCATTCTTGGTGAGTTCAGCGATCGCTGTTTTCTCGGAAGCCGTAGCGCGGAATTCGAGGTGCGGACGGAGATCGACGATGTCGCGTTCGACCATCGGCGCCAGACGATCCATCACGCCTGTGCCGGGAGCGACACCATTGCGCAACGCGGCGTCAAGCTGATCGAGCGTCGTCGCGGCGCCGGCTTCCGCAAATGGGGTGAGCGGATTTTCAGCCCGGCGCGTATCGCGCCATGCCGCGGTGATGGGGATGTTTTCCTCATGAAGCCGGCGCGCGCCCGGACCGAAAAGCGACAGGCGCCCCAGCAACACGACGCGCGGCTGCGCGCCAGAACTGACGATCGCAGTGATGCGACCAACATTGGCGCGAAAGCCCTGGCTGACGAAACGCGATAGCAGGCGTTTGACGAGGCGGTGCTCGAGATGAAGCTGCACCACATCCTGCGGTTCGGGCTCTCCTTCTTTGACACGCGGCGGCTCAAAGACGAGGCCACGCACGGGCGTCTCGCGCCGCCATCGCGCCCGTTC
>JGI24705J35276_12238199_pt1 | contig 17121 bp, 20 predicted proteins | sample TergutNt197P4_FD_35276 | JGI IMG/M metagenome (IMG submission 35276) | reverse complement strand
GGCCGACCGGCGTTATAGGTCTTGGTGACCGCGCAAAGCTCGATCATCGCATCACCTCGTCCGGATCGGTTGAAGCGGTGCGCCAGACGGGCACCAGGATGGCCGCCGCGTAGGGCAGGATCGTAAGCAGCGCGAGGGAGGTGATCTGAAGCCCATCGATCTCGGGGGTGAGATGGAATCGGGGGTAGAGTGTCGACCACCCGATCAAGATCGGCTCAAAAAGCGCGGCGCGGAACACGAAGACGTGTGCATAGGCCAGGATGAAGCCGATAAGAAAGGACGTGCCGGAGACGAGTCCACCTTCCATCAGCTTCTGGGTAATGATGTGCGAGGTGTCCCATCCGACCGCTTTGAGGATGCCGATCTCGCGCCGCTCCTCGGCGGAGAGGCCGGACGCCTTTTCGAAGGCGAAGATGGCGAAGGCGATCACTGCGCCGACAAGGATTGCCAGGACCAGCCCCTCGCGCCAGCTGAAGAGGGACTCGTACGACCGGGTGAGATCTTCGCGCGTCACGAAACGATGGCCCGGCAGACGGATGGCACCCTTTTCGGCGATCATCGACACCTCGCGCGGGTTGGCGATGAACAGCGCCAGGTCGGTGTAGACGTCGGGAGGAACGGAGAAGAACGCACGCAGGTCGGCTTCATTCAGCAGCACCAGATCGGAAGAAACCAGCGCGGATGCAGCTGACATGACCGACTTGACTTTGACTTTCAGGAATTTGCCGGCCGGGGACACGAGGAAGAGCAACTTGCCGGACGCGAGCTTTCTCGCCCGCGCGACGCCTTCTCCCACCACAGCCTCGCCAGATGCGATGTCGTCATTTGCCATCAGCGTATAATTGGCTGCGGCGGAAGTGTCGTAGAGATAGCCCCAGAGACGCGCTTCGGCGCGCCTTAGCCCGCGAAGCCCCTTCAAGGTGTCGAGGTCGCTTGCGGGCACCATGTCGTGTCGGCCCATGCTCATCGCCTGAACCACGATGTCGGGGCCAGTTGAAAGTTGGGTGGTTGCCTCGCGGCGAAGTGCAGTCCCAAACAGAAGGACGGAGCCAAGAAGCGCGACGATGCACGAATAGACGAGGATGAGGCCCAGGGTTCGCCACCGGCGTCGCAGCAGCGAGGATACGGTGAAGTCGAGGAAGTATCGGCCTCGGGCGAGCGCGGTCATGGATCGATCACCTCCAGCTTGCCGCCATGACCGGTAGGTGAGGGAGCCAAAATGGACCCGGCGGGGAAGTGGTCGAGGCTTCCCGGTCCGTCCTGGAAGGCGGAGTGGAGGTCGGCAAGAGCCGGGTTGCGGGTGTAGCGTGCCTCGTTCAGGAGCGCGATATCCGTCAGGGAGAGGCGCGCGGTGAGCTCACGGGCGGTGGCGTCTTCGCATTCGCCGCACGCGGCTCCGATCAAGAATACGGCAAATACAAGCGCGAGTCCGCCCCAGAGCAGGAAGACCAAAGTCGAGCCGCGCGCCTTCACTCGAACCGTCCATCGTCGATCGCGGCAAGCAGTGTTGCCGTAATATCGGAAGCGTTCACGATGCGCTTGCCCTTGTGGTCGCGCAGGAATTCTTCGGCATCATCTCTTGTCTCGTGGGGCACGAGCTCGTGACCCATCGGGCCGAGCACGTCAGAGCCAGCCACGTAGACTGCGCTCTCGGCATTAATCATCACCGTGTCGTAGTAGGAGGTGACGCCGATCGTCTCGATTTCGCTCGCTTTGCGTCCGCCCGCCCACCTCGCCATGTCGGTCAGGTATTTGTAGAGATCCTTGGGGCCGTCGAAATGCACTGCCTGGCCGTCCTTGAAGAGAACGGTGGCGATCCAGGAGCGATAGGGTGCGACGAACATGCCGCAGACCGGACAGGTATCGTGCGGTCCCGGCGGCGGCAGCTTGACCGGCGCGGCTTCTGCGCCCGTGCAGGCGAAGGCGGCCAGCCCTGCGAGCACCGCACGGCGACTGGGGTGAAAGGTCTTCTTCATGACGGTTCTTTCCGGCAGATGCTTGGCGCTTCGCCCCCTCACCCTGTGCGCTGCGACGGCGCTCCTCAAGGCGAAGGGGCGGTGCGCTCCTCGCGTGCTCGCCGCTACATCTTTTTGCGCATTTCACTGCGTCGCTGACGCAGCATGATCGTGTCGTCGGCCATCAGCATGTAGGCCTTGCGCAACACCTGGTCGAAACCGACCGCCTCAGCTTGAGAACTTGCCTTGGCAACGGCTTCGGCCTTGGCCTTATCGGCGTAGGCGAGGACCGAGACCTTGGTCATGACACCGGGCTTGGAGGGATCGACCACGTAGGTGGCCTGGTCCACGTTGACGAGCGGTTTCGATTCGGCCTCGGCACCCGCATCGCCGGCATAGATGGCCTTGAGGCCGCGGTCCATGTTGACGGAAAGCCCGACGGCGGCGCAATGCAGCGAGCAGGTGCAGTCGATCGCATCGTCCTCATAGACGATCAGGTGCCGGGAATGGGTGAACTTTGCCCTTTCCATGCCGCAATAGTGGCAGCGCGGATATTTCTTCAGTTCGTCCGTTAGCGGATCCTTGTCCTTGGGCAGATCCTTGAGGACACCGAACTGGTCGGTCCATTGCATGGGAGACAGTGGCTTGTCTTCGGCGTGGGCGAGGGAGGCGACGAAGAGCGTAAAAGCGCCAGCCGCCATCAGGCTGCGGCGGTTGATGATATCGGTCATGAACTGAATTCCGTCTTCTGAATGACAAGATGAGCCGGCCTCCGTCGGACTGACGGGCCGGTGCGGGATGGATGTCAGGCGAAGAAGGAAGACGGAGGTCCGCGCGTCACGCCATAGCGCAGAAGAAGTCTCGCTATGATGCCCGTATCGGATTCGGCCAAGGCCGGCGGTCGGTTCGGCTCTACCGGTGGGATATGGACGGGCGGCAAAGGTGCCATCCCGTGTCCTGCGACTTGGGCAGCCTGGCAGACGATGCACGGCGACAGCGTCTTGTTCGGAGGCCCATCTTCGTTCCGGGACGGCAGCGTCTCGTCGCTCGGATGGCAGAGAGAGAGCAGGCCGATCTGGTCGAGGTCGAGCCCGCCAACGGCCGCCGCCTGCATCGCCAGATGGTCGGTCGTGGCGGCAACCTGCATGGCCAGAGCCAGCAACGCCAGACACGCCGCGGCGAGACTACGGCGCAGGCCTGACAAAACTGGACCTCGATGTCGAAGCATATCCCTGCATAGACGACTGGTTAGCAGGAGCGTGGATCGTTCGCTCCAGCGAGCGACATTACATGCTCCGCAGAGGGAGGGAAAACGTTGAGCTATATCAATCTGCCGCGGCGGTGGTGCACTGTGGAAGAGCCGCAAGGCTCGCATGTCAGCTTTTGCCCGTGGCGGTAAAGTACGGGCTTGTTCCGGGTACCCACGTCCTTCAAGACGTTGACGCAAAAATGACGTGGATGGCCGCGACGATCGCCCGCCGAGATGACATGTCGAGACGAGATGGAAGCTCCTGTGAAATCAATTCTGACGGCGCTTTTCGTTCTGGCGTCAATTTCGAGCGCGAACGCGCAGCCCCTCCCGGACGGCTTCGTCTATCTCCATGACATCGATCCCACCATCATCCAGGATATCCGCTACGCCACGTCGAACAACTTCGTCGGCCACCCGCTGGCCGGCTACGATGCCGGCGAATGCGTGGTGAAGCGTGAGGTAGGCCTGAAGCTGCGAGCCGTTCAGCAGGAACTTTCCCGTCAAAACCTGTCGCTGAAGATGCTGGATTGCTACAGGCCGGCCCGCGCGGTCGCCCACATGGTGAGGTGGGCGCAGAACGGCCAGGAGACCGCGGCCGAGCGGCGTTACAACCCGGCCATCTCCAAGTCTGAGCTGTTTCGGCTGGGTTATATCGCCAACCATTCACAGCATTCTACCGGGGCAGCCCTCGATCTGACCCTGGTCGACCTCAAAGCCGATAATTCTGTCAAATTCGACCCCAACAAGGTCTATGCTGACTGCACCGCGCCGGCCGGGGTGCGTGCGCCAGAAGGCAGCGTCGACATGGGAACCGGCTATGACTGTTCCGACGTCAAGGCGCACACGTCGGCCAAGTCGGTCACGCCGCCGCAGCGCCGCTGGCGTCAGTTTCTGGTCGCTGCGATGGCGCGGCAAGGCTTTACGAACTATTCAAAGGAGTGGTGGCATTTTTCACTGCCGGGCGCGGGCGGGCCAGCCTATGATTTCCCCATTCAGCCGCGGCGGAACTGACTCAATCTTCTGGAAACACGCTTGATGACCCAGCCAACCTTCGCAACCCACGAAGTCTTCAACCAGCCGCCGCCGTTTGAGGACATCGATCTCTTCACGGTCGATCGACCATTGGTGGAGGCGGTGGTGGCCTTTGGCGGCGCGGCGGCGGACCTGGACTTGGCCGCCTTTGGCAAGTTCTGGGGCTCGGCGACGATGGCGCAACGTGGGCGCGAGGCCAATGAGAACACCCCAAAACTGCGTGTCTTTGATTCCAAAGGCAACCGCCGCGACGAGGTCGAGTTTCATCCTTCCTATCACGAGATGATGGGGCATAGCGCCCATTTCGGCCTGCATAATTCCACCTGGACCGCGCAAGGCCAGCCCGCTGGCGCTCCGTCGGAAGTCGTGCGCGCTGCAAAGTTCTATATGGCGGCACAGGTCGAGGACGGCCACCTCTGCCCGATCACCATGACGCGTGCCTCCGTCGCGGCGCTGGCGGCGCAGCCGGATCTTCTGGCCAGGGTGATGCCGCTGGTCTCGACACGCCGCTACGATCCAAGTTTTGCTCCGTGGTGGACCAAGCGCGGCATGACTCTCGGCATGGGCATGACCGAGAAGCAGGGCGGCACCGACTTGCGCTCCAACATGACGCGCGCCGTGCGTGACGGTGAGGCCTATCGCGTTACCGGGCACAAATGGTTCATGTCGGCGCCGATGTGCGACGCCTTCCTCGTGCTGGCCCAGGCTGACGGCGGCCTGACATGCTTCTTCATGCCGCGCTTTGTGCCGGACGGATCGGTCAACGCGATCCACTTCCAGCGTCTGAAGGACAAGCTCGGCAACCGTTCCAATGCGTCGTCGGAGGTGGAATTTGTCGGCGCCTATGCCGAGCGTGTTGGTGAGGAAGGCAAGGGCATCCGCACCATCATCCAGATGGTGCAGCTGACGCGGCAGGACTGCGCGATCGGCTCCGCTGGCCTGATGCGCTCGGGGCTCGCGCATGCACTGCATCATGCGAGGCACCGCAGCGTGTTCCAGAAGCGTCTCGCCGACCAGCCGCTGATGCAGGCGGTGTTGTCGGACATGGCGCTGCACGTCGAAGCATCAGTCGCACTGGTGATGCGGCTGTCCCGCGCGTTCGACCAAGCGCCGCTTGATCAAGGAGAGGCCGCCTATATGCGGCTGCTCACGCCGGCGATCAAGTACTGGATCTGCAAGAGTGCGCCAGCCTTCCTGTATGAGGCGATGGAGTGCCTCGGCGGTAACGGCTATGCCGAAGAGGGCATACTGGCGCGCCACTTCCGCGAGGCGCCTGTCAACGCGATCTGGGAAGGCTCGGGCAACGTCATGTGCCTCGACGTGCTGCGGGCATTGTCGCGCGAGCCGGATGCGGCAATGGCCGTGCTGCAGAACCTCGCCGGGGAGACCAAGGGGTTGACGGGCACGGCCGAGGCGGCGGATTTCACGGCTAAGGCCTTCCGCCGTTCGGACGGCGAGCGGATCGCGCGCCTGGCTGTGGAAAAACTGGCGCTGTTGGCCGCGGCTGCCGCATTGAACGCGGTCTCGCCGCGTCATGCCGAACTGTTCGCGGCAACGCGCCTGACCGCCAACCATGCCAGCATGTACGGTGCGGTGGAGTTCGAAAGCAACGATGTGCGCGCGCTTATGGAGCGGGCGCTGCCGTGAACGTCACATGTTCAGTCCGTGTTGCCGGTGGGGCGACGTGGATGATTCCACAATTCCGGCCGTGAAATGAGCGAACGGCCTCTTAGCGAAAGTCAATCGATGGACACTGTTAATCTGGAAGATCCGGCGACCACTTTTACGTCCATCGGGCGACAGCCGCGCGTCTGGGGATTCTGGACAACGGCATTGTGGGGACTCTTTATCTTCGCAGCAATGGTTGTCGGTCAGTTCGCTATCGTTGGCTATCTGGCGTGGCAGCAGGATGGGCCGTTTGATGCAGGCAAGCTTGTTCAGGATGTTCAGAGTGGGGCAGTACTCCCACTTTCGGTTATCACCGGCTTGCCATTGGTCTTGGCCGCGAGTTGGCTCGCGATCCGTTTCACGCGCATCTCGTTCACCGAATATCTCGCGCTGCGCGGGACATCCTGGAAGAATCTTCTGATCGGAGTCGTCGGTCTGGTCGTCGTGGTACTGGGCTGGGAGATGATCTCATTCGTCACGGGGCGAGAAAGTACGCCGGGATTCATGACTGACGTCTTCAAGTCGGCGCGCGACGCCGGCGCACTGTGGCTTCTGGTGTTGGCGTTCTGCGTCGCTGCTCCAGTCTCGGAGGAGGTGTTCGCTCGCGGCTTCCTCTATCGCGGATGGTCCGAGTCCTTCCTTCGCGTCCCCGGTGCGATTTTCCTGTCGACGCTGGTGTGGACGGCGATGCACCTGCAATATAACTGGTACTTCTTCGGCGAGGTATTCTGCATCGGCCTTTGGCTCGGCTATGTGCGCTACCGCAGCGGCTCGCTCTGGGTCGCGATCTTGATCCACGGTCTGAACAATTTGGCTGCAGTGGTGCAGTCGTACTATCTGACCAACTAGCTTACGTCACCAGCGCGATCGCAATCGGCATCGTGAGGGCCGCCAGAATTGTCTGGAGCGTAATGATCTGGGCAAGCAGAGGCGCGTCGCCGCCCATCTGGCGGGCCAGCACATAGGCGCTGGACGCGGTCGGCACTGCCGAGCAGATCGCCACGATCACCAGACCGGACCCGGAGAGGCCGAACGACAGCGCCAGCCCAACCGCAACCAGAGGCATCACAACCAGTTTGAGCGCGACGCTGGCCAGAGCGCCAATACTGGGCCGCAGCAGGTCTTTCAGATGCAGTCCCGCACCAGTGACGAGGAGACCGATCGCGAGCGATGAGCGGCCGAGCGCGTCTGCCACCTCATGCCAGACCCTTGGCAGCGGAACGTGCAGGACATTGATGACAAGCCCGACCACGCAGGCCCAGATCAGTGGATTGCGCGCCACCGTCATCGCGATGGCGCCTGCGGACTGCTTGCGCGGAGAGGCGTAATGCGCGAGCACCGTAACGCAGACCACATTGAGTAAAGGGATCATTGCGAGCATCGCGACGGAGGCGAGCGCCAGCCCGGCATTGCCGAGCAGATTGGCCGCCACCGACAGTGCCACATAGGTCTGCCAGCGCGTCGCGCCCTGGAAGATCGAGGTGAAGGCGGGACTGTCGATGCCAAGACGCGAAAATGCCGGCCGCAGCGCCAGGCAGAATAGCGACATCGCCAGCACCGCCAGCACCAGCGTGCCGCCGACCCCGGCGATCGGTACCGTCGTCAGGTCCGCCTTGACCAGGGTCTGGATCAACAGCATCGGAAACAGCACGTAATATGTCAGCAGTTCCAGTCCGTACCAGTGCGTATCCAGCGGCATCAGGCTGCGCTTCAGGATGAAGCCGAGCGCGACCAGCAGGAAGACCGGCAGGAGCGCCGCGATGACGGTAGCCATGTGTCAGCTTTTCCCCGATGTCGCGCGCAAGTTCGCCAGGCGATCCAAAGCGCCTTGCAGGATGAAGATCGCGGCATGCTCGTCGATGACTTCGGCGCGCTTGGCGCGGCTGACGTCCATGGCGATCAATTCACGCTCCACCGCCGCCGTCGAGAGCCGCTCATCCCAGAGGGCGATCGGAAGCGAGGTGAGGCCTGCGAGATTGCGCGCAAAGGCTCGTGTCGATTGCGCGCGCGGGCCCTCGCTGCCATCCATGTTGACGGGAAGACCAAGCACAAAGCCCACCGCCTTGCGTTCGCTTGCGATCGTAAGCAGGCGCGCCGCATCCTGCTTGAACGCCTTGCGCCGGATCGTTTCGACGCCGGTCGCAAGTCGCCGGTCGGGGTCGGAAACGGCGACGCCAATAGTTTTGGTGCCCAGATCAATCCCGATCAGCGCACCGCGCTCGGGCAAGTGGGCTGCAACATCGACCAGGGGAAGGACAGGAGCTGGCATACCCAGCGCTTAGCACGCGATGTGCCGCCGAGGCAAAGTGGGGGAGGGCCGCCTTAGTTGGTGAGCCTGGCCAGAACGATGCAATGGCAAAGCCTGTAACAGTTCAGATCGCGCCGATCTCGGCCAAGCAAGCCTGCGTCAGTGTCATGCGGTCGGCGTTATGACGCGGCTCGCGATAATCCATATTCAGGGCGAATACGGTCCGGGCATTTCCTTTTTCCGCCCAACCCACCATCCAGCCAAGCGATGGCTCGCCGCGTTCGGCACCCTCCATCCCCGATTTGGCGCGGATGATTGCATCGCCGATCTTCGTCACTGGTAGGATGTCGTACACGAGGTCCTGGCTGCGCTGACTGATCGGCAGCGCCCTGCGCCGCAGTCGGTCGACGAAATCGACCTGCTCACTGGGGGCGATCCGCAAATTCCCGGTCAGCCAGAACTGGTCAATGCTGCCACGAATGTCGTGATTGCCGTATTCGAAGAGATCGACATATTTCTGCATCCGCTCTTGCCCGATGCGGCGTGCGATCTCCTGATAGACCGGCACCGCGCTTGCCGCGATGGCGCTGCGCAGCGTGTGATCCTTGTTCCAGGCTTCGAACGAACGCTTGATGCCGTCCCACGGGAACACGTCCTTGTCGGGGTCCTTCACCACGCCAGTCTCCAGCGCGATCAGCGAGTTGGGGACCTTGAAGGTCGACGCCGGCAGCTTTCGTTCATTGGAGCGATCCTTGTCGCTCGTGATGATCAGATCATCGTCGACCTTGTAGCCGACGAAGGTACCGGCCGTTCCGGCATCGGCAAAGTGCTTGGCGAGGCTGTTGCGGATTTCGTTGCGTGGCGGCGCGACATGGGCGAATGCGCGCGATGGCAGAATAGAAGCAGTGGCGAGAAGGCCGAGGGCGGAACGGCGAGTAATCATGGATGGTATCCGTCAGTGTTCGATGTGCCAGGGATCAATGCTTTGATCGTGTCAGGCGTACCGCCAGCTCAAAGCCCTTGCTGTGGGCGTCAGCGCGCCCCGTCATGAAATCAACGAAGTAAAAGAGGCCCGCTACTGCGGGAGAACTCGTCCAATAAGGGCTCTCCATCGCATCATCGGGGGGGCCGATATCCGGAAATGTGATGTTATCCACAGCCGGCGTGCCGCATCTGTCGTCAACCAAACTGCCGAGTTCGGTCAGAGATGGCAGACGCCAACCGCTACCTGCTCTTTCGGCAAGTTTTGTTGCTTCCTCCAAATTCAGAAACCTGCGCTCACCAAGGCAGCCTTTTCCGTCCTTCCAGCGCATGCCAAGACTGCAGCGCTGCCAATTCAAGCCAGTCTCTTTGTCGAGGACCTCGCCCCCATTAAGAATGAAGCGAGAGGACGGTTTGCCTTTTTGCTGACCTGGGCAGGTGGCGAGAGCAGGTGATGCCGTAAGCGCATTGAACGTAATCAGCGCAACACAGGCGACAATTCTCATGATCCGTGAGACTTCCATTGCTGATGCCCGCCTGGAACGTTCCATGCCAGTCGGCACGCGGTGGAAACGGAATAGACAAACGTCCCATACGTGTCTAATACTGAATTCGTGGAAAATGATATCTCTAAAGATATAAGTGGCGCAATTCCAGAGATCGATCTCCGGCAATTGCGTTCATTCATGGTGGTTGCGAGATTTCTGCATTTTGGGAAGGCGGCGGATTATCTCGGTATTGCCCAACCACCACTAAGCCAACAGATTCGGCGCCTGGAGGACCGAGTTGGCTACAATCTCTTTGAGCGTAAGGGGCGAGGGGTCGAGCTTACGCCAGCGGGCAAAGCGCTGCTAAAAACGGCGACGCGTGCTTTGACTCAGGTCTCGGAAGGACTAGAGGAGGCCCGGCGTATCGGGCGCGGCGAGGCAGGACATTTACGAGTCGGGTTTGCCGGCTCCGTCGCTCTGACGGTTCTTCCTCCGATCATACAAGCATTTCGGGACAGGTACCCTGCGGTCAATATAGACCTTGTCGAAAAGACGACGACGCCGCAAATCGAGGCTCTTCGCTCAGGGGCTCTTGATGTTGGTTTTCTTCGCGAGCCTCCGCCCTGCGACCCTGATCTTAGCCATATAACCATCTACCGGGAATCCTTAATCGCGCTTCTTCCACGAGGCCATGCTCTCGCGCAACGATCATCTATCGCACCTGGAGAATTGGCTCGGGAACGATTCATCACATTTCATGCGGAAACCGGCCCCGCCTTCTACGAGCGCATTGTCAGTGTTTGCCGCGATGCCGGCTTCGTGCCGAGATTGACGCAACTTGCAGGAGAATGGCTCACCATTGCCGGATTGGTGGCTGCTGGTAGCGGAGTTTCGATCGCGCCCGAATGCATTACTCACATGCAGTTGCCGGGCTTGGCATTCGTCCGTCTGGAAACGACGACCTTGGTCGAAATTGCATTGGCGTGGCGTAAAGACGCCATGACCTCCACAATTTCCAATTTTTCTGACGTTGCCGTAGCGGTTGCGGGATGCTTGCGCTCAAACGGTAGATGAGATCATTCCGCTTGAGCTGAGTCGGAGAACTTGTTGTCGAACAACCGACGCTCGGCAAAATTCAGAAAGGCGCGTAGTCGTGGTGATCTGTGCTTGCCCGAGGGCCAGAGCAGCCAGAAGGTGCCTTCGACCATCTCGGACTGAAGAACAGTAGCAAGCCGACCAGACTTCAATGCGTCAATGATAAGGAAGTCGGGCACCCAAGCAACGCCCAGGCCGGCGATAGTGGCGGCGCGCACAGCCTCCATGTTCGTGCAAACAACAAAAGATGTCGCTCCTTCGGGCACCGGGCCACTCGCCAATTGCCAGACCTGAAGCACATTCGTGCCGGGATGCCGAAAGCGGATCAGGCGGTGACCCGCCAGCGCCGCAACGTCGACAGGTTCACCGTGCTCGGTCAGATAGGCCGGGGCTGCGCATAAAACGAAACGGAAGGCAGCGAGCTTTCGCGACATGAGCGCCGAGTCCGGCAGAATTCCGCTGCGAATCGCGACGTCAAATCCTTCCGCAACAATATCCTTGACGCGATCATCGAAGTCGAGATCAAGGCGGACCTTCGGATAAGCGTGAGCGAACGCCGCAAGATGTGGCGCAAGGAAGCGATAGCCCACCGCTGGGAGGCTTACGCGGAGCCATCCTTGTGGCTCGGCGGCCGAGGCTGACAGGAGCGCTTCGGTCTCTCGCCAATCGTCCTGCAGCCGACGGGCACGCGCCAGCAACAGTTCACCTTCCGAAGTTAGGCTGACCTGTCTCGTGGTCCGACTGAAGAGACGCACACCGAGACGCGCCTCCAGTGCGCCGACAGCCTTGCCAGTGGCTGAAGAGGACAGACCAAGCCGTCGTGAGGCTCCAGCGAAGCTCAGCGTCTCTGCAACCGCCAGGAAGATTTCAAGTGAACGGAGGATCTCCATTTGCGCAGATTAGCGAATTTTGTTCGTCAGTGTCGCGACTTTGTGCCCGATGATGACGAACTGCGGCTTTTCTATTTCTTGGTGCCGAAAGCCCAAAGGAGATGTGAAGTCATGGTACGTACGTTTCAGCCCAACCTCCGACTGATCGAATTCGTCGAAGGCGTGTGGAGCCCGGAAGACATTGTCGAATTGCCGGGCACGCCCTGGATCGTGGTGAGCGGCATGCGCTCCGCGCGCCATCCCGGCCGCCTGTTCATTGTGAATGGTGCCCATAGAACAAGGGCAAGAGAACTCCGCTGGGAGGCCGCGGCCGAAGGGGCACGCTTGGGGGCCGAGACCTTTGATCCCCACGGCATCGCTTCACGGCGGCTCGAGGACGGACGCTTCGAATTGTTGGTGGTAGACCATGGTGGTGGCGAGGCTATCGACCGGCTCGTGCTTGAGATTGGTACAGAGGGGCCCGTCATCGTCGATGGAGTCCGGGTAGTGCAGCCACCCGGAACCTCGGCCAATGCGGTGGCCCATCTGCCCGATGGTGGCTTTGTAATGACCAGCATGTTCGATCCCACCGACCCGGATTTCGTGCGGAAGTTCGCTAACGCAGAAAAAACCGGCCAGGTTTGGCGCTGGTCGCCTTCGGACGGATGGAGCCGCTTCGGCGATCTCCAGATTTCGGGCGCCAACGGCATCGCCGTATCACCCGACGGATTATCAGTCATCGTATGCGAATGGGCGGCGCGGCGCGTGTGGCGGCTCGATGCAGACGGTAATCCCCTCGGAAGCACCGAGACAGATTTTCTGCCTGATAACCTGCGGTGGATGACGGGAGGGCGCCTGCTTCTCGCCGGCCAATCCAGTCGACCTGAAAACGTTTTCGGCTGCGAAGCACGAGGTGAGCGCTGTCCACTTGCCTTCAAGGTCGTGCGCATCGATCCGACGAGCCTCGAAATCGAGCCGCTGATTGCAGTGGACGACGCCCAAGCTGCTGAGCAAGGATTCGGTGGCGCCACCGGTGCCCTCGAGGTTGGGCGAAACCTCTGGGTAGGAAGCTTCACAGGCGAAAGGCTCGGCGTTTTTGGTCCGGATGGTGAGAGCGCGAAGCACCGCCACTTGTGATCCCTAGGGCATCGGTCTGGGAAGCGGCCGATGCCCAAGTCAAAGCGGCGCGAACGGTCTCAGGCGGCAATGACCTCATCATCTTGCTTCAGGCAGGATAAAAACCCCTCCAGCGCGCTGTACTGATGTCCGGCGCGGCGCCGAATGAAAAGTGTCTCGACGCGCGCGCAGGCTTGGCTCAGGGAATGGATCGACACGCTGCCATTCAGCTCGCTGCGCTCGACCACGGCGCGCGGCAACAGCGTTACGCCCATGTCGGCAGCGACGCAGCCGATCATGCCGTCGAGCGTGCCGAGTTCGAAGCGCGCCCCGGAGGGCCAGCCGAATTCGACGAAGATTTGCTCCAGCCGCTGCCGATAGGTGCAGCCGGTGCGAAATACGAGCGCGGTCGGCCCTGACGCTGGCGTGCCGGCGCGCAACTCGGCCAACGATTTCCAGCGCCTTGCGCTGACCAGTACCAGCTCTTCCCGGAAAGCGATGACGGCTACGAGGTCGGCGTGTTCGATTGGTCCGGCAACAAAGGCGCCGTCAAGCCCGCCATCGAGCACGGCGGCGACAAGATCGGCGGTGGTCGCGGTGCGCAGGCTTAACCGCACGGCAGGAAAGCGACGGTGGAAGTCGGCGAGCAGGGGCGGCAGACGCACTGCGGCGGTCGTCTCCATTGAGCCGATCGCAAGCGGACCCTTCGGCTCCCCGTCATCGCGCGCTGCAAGGACGGCTTCATGCGAGAGTGCCATCATCCGCTGTGCATAAGGCAGGAGCCTTTTGCCGGCGCCGGTCAGTGTCATGCCGCGGCTGTGCCGCTCGAACAGTTGTGTGCCGATCTCGGCCTCGAGCGCCTTCACCCGCTGCGTGACGTTCGACTGCACCGTGTTGAGCTCCTCAGCGGCGCGGGTGATACCGCCGGCGCGCGCTACGGCCACAAAGGTGTGAAGGTCGCTCAGTTCCATGGATCATTCCGTTCTAGAGATGGCAGCCTTCACTATAATTCAATTTTCGAGAATGTTGTTCCCACTTAATCTTGTCGCCCCGACTATGCTCAGGCTCGGAGGAGCCAGCTCTTGGTCGGCTGCCCAAAATCCATTGCGTCTGTCGTTTGAAAAGGAGAAACCATGTGGCCTGACCGTCGACTGATAGATCTCTTCAAGACCGAATTCCCGATCGTGCTTGCGCCGATGGCAGGTGTGGCGGATGCCGAACTCGTGATCGCCGCCGCACAAGGCGGGGCGCTGGGGTCGTTGCCTTGCGCGATGCTCTCAGCCGAGAAGGCGCGCGAGCTGGTCAACATCATCCGTCAGCGCGCTTCCGCGCCGGTGAATATGAATTTCTTCAGCCACAAGCCGGTCGACGCCGATCCGGGGCGCGAGGCGACTTGGCGGCGACGGCTTGCACCGTATTACCGGGAGCTTGGGCTCGATCCCGCAGAGCCGATCAATGCTGCAAACCGCGCGCCGTTCGACGCCGCATTCTGCGAAGTGGTGGAAGAACTGAAGCCGGAGGTGGTCAGCTTCCATTTCGGCCTGCCCGACAAGCCGCTGCTCGATCGCGTCAAGGCTGCCGGCTGTGTTGTTATCGCTTCGGCCACCACCGTGAAGGAAGCCATCTGGCTGGAGCAGCGCGGCGTCGATGCCGTGATTGCGCAAGGTTCGGAAGCCGGCGGCCATCGCGGCATGTTCCTGACCGACAATATCGCCGAGCAGCCCGGCACCTTCGCGCTGGTGCCGCAGGTAGTCGATGCTGTGAAGGTGCCGGTCATTGCGTCCGGCGGGATTGCGGATGGACGCGGAATCGCCGCCGCCTTTGCACTTGGCGCAGCCGGTGTGCAGATCGGCAGCGCTTACCTGCGCTGTCCGGAATCCAGGGTGAGCGCGCTGGCGCGCGCGGCCTTGAGCGAAGCTCGGGATGATTCCACCGTCATTACAAATGTCATGACCGGGCGGCCCGCACGTGGCGTTGTCAACCGTGCGATGCGTGAGGTAGGCCCGATCTCGCCTGATGCGCCGGCGTTTCCCCATGCCGCGACCGCGCTCGCCCCCCTGAAAGCCGCGGCCGAGAAGCAGGGGCGGGTTGATTTCACCAACCTCTGGGCCGGTCAGGCGATTGCCATGGCCCGCGACTTACCGGCGGCCGAACTAACCCGGGAAATGGCAAAGGCGGCGCAGGTTCGCATGAGCCAGCTCGCCCGATAGCGTTTAGCGCCGGTTGCGGCACAAAACCGGCCTCTGCTATACGGCAGACAGATTTCTGCCGTTCGAGGCCTGTATAATGTCTGTCGACGATGCTACCGTCCGTCGTATCGCGGACCTTGCGCGTATCGCGGTCCGCGATGACGAAGTTTCGCACCTGCGGGGCGAACTCAATGCCATGCTGGCCTTTGTCGAGCAGCTTTCGGAGGTCAATATCGAGGGCGTCGAGCCGATGACCTCGGTAACTCCGATGGAGATGAAGAAGCGGGCCGACGTGGTCAATGACGGCGAGATCGCCGACGATATCGTTGCCAACGCGCCGGCGACCGAAGGTCACTTCTTTGTGGTGCCGAAAGTTGTCGAATAACACTCTTTCAGGGCGGGAAGTCCGATGTGCCTGCTATGCGGCGATGAAAAGGCCTATCTGGCCTATATGAACTATCTCGATGCGATGGAGCGGCAGGGCCAGGCTGCCGATCCCGAGAAGGCCGTCAACGCCGTGCTCGATCAACTCGAGGCCGCCGCCAAGTCGGCGAGCCAAGACGACCCGGCCAACGACAAGACCCTCTCTCCATTCTTTTGCAGCCCGATCGATAAATGACCGATTTGACATCGCTGACGCTTGCCGAGGCGCGCAAGGGCCTCGCTGACAAGTCCTTTACGTCACTCGAACTGACCGACGCGCATCTGGCCGCGATGGAAGCGGCGCGCGTGCTCAATGCGTTCGTGCTGGAAACGCCAGATCATGCGCGTGACATGGCGCGCGCCGTGGACGCGAAAATTGCACGGGGCGAGGGTGGCCCTCTGGCAGGCATTCCGCTCGGGGTGAAGGACCTGTTCGCGACCAAGGGTGTGCGCACGACCGCGTGCTCGAAGATCCTAGGCAATTTCGTGCCGACCTATGAGTCGACAGTGACGTCGCAGCTCTGGCGTGATGGCGCGATCATGCTGGGCAAGCTCAATAATGACGAGTTTGCGATGGGCTCGGCCAATGAGACGTCCTGTTTTGGTCCCGTAGGCAACCCGTGGCGACGTGAAGGCTCTGATGTGACGCTGGTGGCGGGTGGCTCATCCGGCGGTTCAGCATCGGCAGTGGCGGCGCAGCTCTGCTTAGGGGCGACGGCGACCGACACCGGTGGCTCAATCCGCCAGCCGGCGGCTTTCACCGCGACCGTCGGCGTCAAGCCAACCTATGGCCGCTGCTCGCGCTGGGGTACCGTCGCCTTCGCTTCCTCGCTCGACCAGGCTGGCCCGATCACACGTAGCGTGCACGACGCTGCAATTCTCCTGCGTTCGATGGCGGGCCACGATCCGAAGGACACGACGTCGGTCGATATCGCCGTGCCGGACTATGAGGCCGCGATCGGAAATTCCGTGAAGGGCATGAGGATCGGTATTCCCAAGGAGTATCGTCTCGACGGCATGCCGGCGGAGATTGAGCGGCTGTGGGGCGAGGGCGCGGCTTGGCTGAAGGCTGCTGGCGCCGAGCTCGTCGAGGTGTCGCTTCCGCACACGAAGTACGCGCTGGCGGTCTATTACATCGTTGCTCCGGCGGAGGCGTCCTCCAATCTCGCGCGCTATGACGGCGTGCGCTACGGCCTGCGTGAGCAGGGCGGCGACATCATCGATATGTACAAGAACACCCGCGCCGCAGGCTTTGGTGCGGAAGTCCGTCGCCGTATCATGATCGGCACCTATGTGCTGTCTGCAGGCTATTACGACGCCTATTATCTGCGCGCTCAAAAGGTGCGCACGCTGATCAAGAAGGATTTTGAGGATTGCTTCGCCAAGGGTGTCACCGCGATCCTCACCCCGGCGACGCCGACGGCCGCCTTCGGCATCGGCGAGAAGGGGGGCACCGACCCCGTTGAGATGTACTTGAACGACGTCTTCACGGTGACGGTGAACATGGCTGGGCTACCAGGCATCGCGGTGCCAGCGGGCAAGGATGCGCAAGGGCTGCCGCTTGGTCTGCAATTGATCGGCCGCCCCTTTGACGAGGAGACGTTGTTCTCGCTGGGCGAGGTGATTGAGCAGGCTGCCGGCCGTTTCACACCCCGGAGGTGGTGGTGAACATGGCCCCTCAACTTTTCGTGGAGACCTTCACCTCTCCCCGCCTGCGGGGAGAGGTCGATCGCGTTAGCGATCGGGTGAGGGGGACTCACCGCGAGTCTGACTGTCACCGTCTTTATGGAGAGAGGCCCCCCCCC
>JGI24705J35276_12238201_pt1 | contig 17219 bp, 22 predicted proteins | sample TergutNt197P4_FD_35276 | JGI IMG/M metagenome (IMG submission 35276) | reverse complement strand
CCCGTGTTTCCTTGAGCTTTTCCAAAACCTCGCAAGTACCCCAAACGGCCCGGTTGACGATGAGAGCCTTAACGTCCTTGTCGGCGGCTATCCCAGACGCGATTTCGATCATTTCTTCCCGCCCCGCCCAGTTATCTTCCGGCCAGACCCGGTGAACTATCTTATCCCCGCCGTATTTTTGCACCACCTCCACGGCTGAGCGGTATTCTTCCTCTCCCGCGGCGGCGCTAAGAGTGATAATAGCGATTTTACCGGGAAACGGCTGCGGCTCATCTGGCGGCGAGGGCGGTATTATATCGGCGGAAACCGCGGGCGGCGGCGCTTCCTCCGGTAAAGGTCGTTCGAGCGACATATCCGCGCAGGCCGTAAGGAGCAGCGGCAGAGCAACCATCACAAGCATGGATTTAAATCCCCGCTCCATATTTGCATTGACCTCCCCTCTTTTATACAACTTTCGCGCCGAAAGGCATGAGGGCGAGTTTCGCTATTTTGAAACATTGCAGTCCGAAGGGAATGCCGATAATGGTACAGCACAATAACAAGCCGTTTACGGCGGCGCACACTGCCAAAGGGATGCCGCTGATGAGTATCCAGAGAATATTCGCGAGAAGCGAAGGCGCGCCGCCGCCGTAGATCACTTCTTTTTCGAAGGGGGCCAGCGCTAAAGAAGCGAACTTGAAACACTGCAGCCCGATGGGTATACTGATGACCGTGACGCACCACACAAGCCCCATCAAGAACCAAGCCAATGCCTGCCATATCCCACCGCATAATATCCAGATCAAATTACCTAAACAACTCATTTGTTAGCTCCTTGTAAATCCTTTATATGCTGAAGATGTATCCCCACATGACCGATACCGAGAATGATCGACGCCGTTATCAGCCATATCACTTTACCGTAGACGCCCAGCAGCAGAAATGCAGCCACAGGAAGGGCCGCACCCGGCGCGGGTATGCCGTAGAAGGGGCGGTAGAAATCCACAACAGTTTGCTTGCCGCGAAAATACCGCAGCCAGAATAACTCGTATACTATCATCAAAGCCGCCGAGATAATAAGCCAACCCGTCCACAGTTCTATGCTACGCGGATTGTAGTCGGTAAAAAGCAGTATGGAAGCTGTACACAATACCTGCCCCACACGTTCCAAAGCCAATAAGAGCTTATTTTCACCCGCAGGGTCGTAGCCCTGCGGCTTACGCCTTGCCCACAGAGAATTGGGTATCCACAGCATAAGAAGGTATATCAACCCAATATATGAAAATCCGAAATTCCCGAGCATCATCTACCTCCCATACGCGAACCTGCGTATCTTCTGCTCACCGGCGGCAGGATTCAGTTTTAGCACCCGCTCGCGGATCGCGGCGTAGGCGTCTGCTTCGTTGAGCCTTGCGGCGCGGGCGAAGACGTCTGTGTTCTCCCAAAAACGTTCCGTGGTGCAGAATATGGTCGTTTCCCAGCCGTATTCCTTACCTTGAGCGTTCATACGGCGGCGTGTTCCGCATATTGTGAGGTATAGCCGCATTTGCAGCTCGGTAAGCGCGGCATCGAATTTGCTTTTATCCTCGCGCCCAAAACCGCCATACGCCTTCATTTCATGCACCGGCAATTCGCCGTATTCACAGATAATGTCATAGATTCGCTTGGTGTTATGGCTGATCAGCCCATCCGTATATTCATCCTTAAATTCCAGCCCGCCGCGGCGGAGCGCCAGAAAATACGGGTAAAACTCCTGTGTGATGAAACCGGATTTTTTAAAGAAGCACTTGGAATAGGCGATACCATCACATTCTTTGAGAACACGGATGCGCCATTCCCAGGGATCGGTATCCGAATCGCCCGTATGCCAGATGACCGGCGAACCGGGCGGCACGTTTTGCCAATCGTAATCCACAATGGCATATATACCCTCGTCATTGCCGCCTCCGATGGAAAAGCCGGAGGAAAGCAGGATTTTAACGAAATCATTGAAATTGTTTAGAACCATAATTCGGTATCCTCGTTTAATTGATATCGTTCGACATCGTAGGGGCGCGCATTGCGCGTCCGTTGTTTTATTGGACGGTAAACATTTGCGGGACAATCAACGTTGGCGGGATGGTAAACGTTTGTACGGGATTGGTTGTTGATGTTTTGGGGGTGAAAACAATCCTTTTGCCAATTCTGTGGGTTTTTATCAATATACCGCCATATGCGTGCATAATCGGCCTTATTGCGAACAACATGGTCATAAAATAATTTTTGCCAAATGGAATAACCAATTTGTTTTGAAACATACCCCTTCATTTGATTTATAACCGTCGATACCGTAGGGGCGCGCATTGCGCGTCCGTGGTTTTCATCGCGTCCGTGGTTTTCATCGCGTCCGTGGTCTTCATCGCGTCCGTTATTATGATCAATAATCAAGATCATATGTAAATGATTGGGCATAATAACATATTTATCTACCATGACGGATTGATAAATATGTGGGATTTTTTCTATTGCCTTTTTAACGGTTTCGCCGATATCTGATAATGGTGTGCGTTCATCAACGGATAATGGTGTGCGGTAATCAACGGATAATGGTGTGCGTTCATCAACGGATAATGGTGTGCGTTCATCAACGGATAATGGTGTGCGTTCATCAGCGGACGCGCAATGCGCGCCCCTACGACGACACCACAATAATTCATGACGGTCTTTTGTGCATATGGTAATATAATACGCGCCGTTTTGATTGTAATTATAATTTTTTAATCGATTTGGCTTTCTAACGGGTAAATTTTTGATTAATAACACATCCTTTGCGGGACGATCTTCGGTTATATGACCGGACATCATTTATATTTTTGCCGTAGGCAAAAATATAATATCAATACCAGCACAGCCAGTAATATTAAGAACATTATCATCCCCACGGGGTGCCAGGTATGCAGCCAAGAGAGTTTATTCGCGAAGCTGCCCAAAGCCCAGGCATGGCCGGTGGGCAGCAGGTCTTTCCAGGTGAGGCAGATAGCCAGTACTTGCAGGGCCAGGGTTACCAGGGCGGCTATACCGGCGAGCAGTGCTAAAGCGGCCAGGGTTGTGGTTAGGAGGCCGCCGAAGTGGGCGGTTAATAACTCGCGCGGATAGAGTTGTTTGAGCTGTTCGCGGTAAAAGGGCAGGCGTTTAAAGAGCAAGCCGGCGCAGCGGCGCAGCAGTAGCAGGATGATGAGGATAAGGACGGTATAGAGGGCTACAGTGAGGCGCTGGGCGAAGGCGGCGGAGGCTGCCGATAGGTCTACTATGGTGTAGTTATGTTCGTAAACGCCCAGTTGCTTTAAGCCGTTGATAGCGTAATCTGCGTTGACCGGCTGATTATCCAGCAAAACCAGCAGGCTGTCGATGTTACCTCCGCTAATGCTGGCCGGAACATAAACGCGGGGGTTTTCCGCATCGCCGTCATCCAACACCCCGACGATCAGCCAATTTGCCCCCTCCATTTTAAGCGTTTGCCCGGTCGTCTGATAACTTCCGAACAGTTTAAAGGCGGCGGTGGCGTTCAACACGGCTTCCTTATTCCCCGCTTGCCAGGCGACGGCGCTGAAAAATCCGCCGTTAAGCAGGGGATAACTGAGTATTTGCCTATAGCAGCTGTTTGTACCGATCATGGTCAGGGGCAGGCGGTAGTTGTGAGCTTCCGCCGCTGTTTGACACTCTATTTCGTAGGTGACGAGAAATTCCTCGGCGCAGAAATCTTCTACCGTTTGAGGGCTTAAGTTGGGAGCGGAAGCGCTTTTAGCCAACAGCAAGCGGTCGTAGTGTTCGTCCGCGCAGCGCAGGCTCAGCCAAGCCAGGGCGGCCAGCAATAGCGCCACCGCAAGAATGAGTGGGATGAGGGCTTTATTCCGCAAAGAAATCACCCACATTCGTCAGCTTGATCACATCACCAGCCCCCACCGCTTTATTGCTGGTCAGCACCATGGGTTCGTCGAAGAAAATGCCCTTGATGATGGCGGTATTCTTACTGTCGCTGTCGCCGATATATACGTTTAGGCGTTCCAGATAGTATTCTTTACCCAGCATACCGTCACGCCGTTTGACCTGGTAGAGAAAATAACCGTCATTATCCTGATTCAAGGCCCCGTTGGGTATCAGCTTATAGGAGGTGGAGCTTTCCTTCTCGAAGACTATGTCGAAAGTTTCCCCGGCGCTGACTTCCACCGATGTAATAGAGACGGTAACGGTTTTACCCCGTTCCGTGGGGATGATGCGGCTGACCGCTCCTTTAAATATATGGGCGGAATTACTGAGTTCGCAGGTATCGCCGGGCAACACAAAATTATTATCCAGGGAGATACTGCATTCCACGGTAAACTCCTGCCCCGCCCCGATTTCGGCTAAGAGAGCATTCTCATTGAGACGCGCCCCTTTTTGCGCCTTCAGGCTGAGCAGTTCGCCGCCCACCGGCGCGCTGATCAGGGCATAAGCCTCATAATCGGCCAGGGCTTTGTGATAGGGCTCTTCCTGTAAGGAGAGATTGGAGAGTTCCAGTTGCTTGGATTGCATATTTAGGCGCAAGGCCGCCACATCCGCCTCATAATCAATGGCGGCCCTATTGCCCTTGGAGCTGAGATTCATGAGAGCCTCCTCCGCTGATGTCAATTCCCGCTGGCTGATCTCTCCCAGCTCAAACAATATTTGAGCGTCTTCCAGGGCGGTTTGGGCTTGATCTATATCTTTGGCTAGATTATCCGCGTCATAACCCTCGGGGCCGCCGGAGCGCTCCAGCCTTTCCAAACGCAGCTGGATATCCTGCAAATCTATTTGCAGTCTGGCGCGGCTGGCGGCAATTTCGCGCAAACGGCGCTCCGCCTCCTCACTGTCGAATTCCAAGCGCAACAGAGGCTGCCCCGCTTCTACTATCTCTCCTTCTTTGACCATTACCTCGCCGCATAAGCCGGTCAGCGGCACATACAAACACTCAATTTCGGCCCATTCGGCTAAGCCGGAACTCATCTCCAGCTTGGAAAGACGGCCGTTGGTTGGTTTGACCGCGCTCACTTGCGGCAGGTTATGGGTGTATACGGTCTTGGAGCAGAAGATCAGCAGTATCAACAAGAGCAGAAAGCCGCCGCCCACGGTTTTTTTATTTAGCTTCATTCTATTTCACTCCCGAAAGTTCTATGCCCTTCTCTAAATCTTTCTGCCCCAGTAAAAGGAACCATAAGGGCAGGAACATATATACGCAGGAAGCCGCGAAGACTAGGCCGATCCGCCCTTCGGCGATGCGGGAAAGATATACGCTCAATGGTTCCTTGGCATAATCGTCGATAAAGACCACGGCTTGCTCAACCAGATTCCAGTACTCAATAAACATCAGCATCGAGAGGGCCGCGATAGAAGATTTTAGCTGCGGTATTACCACATGTATGAAAATTTGTAGATTAGTGGCCCCGTCGATCTTTGCCGCTTCAAAGTAAGCGGCGGGGATGGTTTTCATGCTCTGACGCATCAGGAATACGCCGAAGGGCGAGAAGATGCCCGGCAGGATGATCGCCAAATAGCTGGCTTTGATATGCAGCAGATCGGCCACGATATAATTAGGCACCAGCACCGCCTGCAAAGGCATGAGCATAACCACAATAAACACCATGAAGAGTATTTCTTTATGTCGCCACTGCCAGATGGTGAAGCCATAGGCGGTGAGCATGGCAAAGAGCAGATTACCTATAATAACCGGTAAGGTGATCTTAAGGGAGTTGGTCAGCAGGATCAAAAAAGAGGGCTGATTCAATAGCACTTGAAAGTATTGCTGAAAGCTGATCTGTTCCGGTATCAGCCTGAGGCGGCTGAATTTCTCCGTAAGCCCGTCCATCAAATCGAAAAGGGTGATTTTGGAACCGAAATTAAGGATTATTTCCCCTTCCGTCATCAGGGAATTGGTGAAGGTGACGGCTAAGGGCAATAAAAACAGCAGCCCTGCCAGCAGCAAAAAAACCATAATATACTTTTCTTTGCGTTTGCGTCTGGCTTCATAACCGTTCATGCCGAAGCCCTCCTTTCCATCCTGAGCAGGGTCTGGGTGAAGAGGGCGATCAGCGCCACCAGCACGGTGGTTGCTGTAGTCAGGCGCGGATAGTTGAGGGAAGAGAACATATTGTTCATAAAGTGCTGCAAGGTATAGATGCTCTCATGGGGGTAGCTGCCGGTGATCAGGTATATCTCCTTAAACACTTTAAAGGAATTGATGATGGACATGATGAGCGTCAGGATGGCGGTGGGAATGAGGTGAGGCAGGGTGATAAAGCGTAGGGCCTGCCAAGGATTGGCACCGTCCACCGCGGCGGCTTCGTAATAATCCTGGGGGATATTGCCCAGCCCGGCCAGAAACAATACCATATTATAACCCAGGTTCTTCCAGACAAAGATCAGCACCATAATAAGGAAGGCCAGCCCGGAATCCAGCCAGTTGACCCTGGCCAGGTTATGAGCGATCAGCCAGCCGTTCAATACGCCGTCGTAGGAGAAAAGTACTTTCCAAAAGAAGGCCATGGAACCGGAGGGTATGACCAAGGGGATGAGAAAGAGCAGAGAAAACAGTTCGCGAAAGCGGGAAAGACGGTTGATCAGCATAGCCACGCCTAAAGATAAACCCATGTTCAAGGGTACGGAGACTAAGATGAATTTCAAGGTATTGGAAAGCCCCAGCAGATAAGCCTTATTGGTGAAGAGGGAGGCAAAATTAGCCAAACCCACGAAAGAACCGTCCACCGGCCTATCCATAAAGGCGTAGCCCAATGAGATGAGGAAGGGTCCGATGAAGAATACCGTGAACCCGACCAGCCCCGGCAAAGCGAACACCCACCCGCCGCCATCCATCCGTAGGGGCGGATGGTAATCCGCCCGTTTCTTTGCGGGACGATTGCCGTTTGCGGCATGGTTGCCACAAGGTGAATTTGTCCAACGGACAAAGAGAGGGTGTCCTGGGGTATCGTCCTCTATGTGTGGAAATTTTGTTTTTCGGTGTGATCTAAATGGCATTGTTTTACCCCTTGGCAATTATTAAACCTTGACAACCGAGCTTAGGCTGTATATAATAAACACATAAAGAGGCGTTGCCGGTAACGGTTAGCCCTCAGATGACTAACAGATTAGACCGCTAGCTGTCTGGGCCGGGCGGTCTATCTCTTTGTGCTTCTTATGGCTATTATATAGCCGGTAGCTACTACAAGAAAAACTACACAAGCTATAATATACTCCATAGACACCACCTCCTTTCGGAGGAGAGCCAACCGCCACCGTATGGCAACACCTACGTAATATTATAGGTTGTTGCCTTTTATTTGTCAAATGGTTTTACTCGTTCAAATACAGTTCTACCTTGCTTTGCAGAGTGGTGGCTACCTCCTGGGCGGTTTTTACGCCGTCGAAGAAATACTGCACCTCCGTGTTGATCATATCGTCGATGACGCTGTCGTGGATGGTATAGGTGTTGATTTGCGTAGAAAGCTGCTCTGTCGTCTCTTGCCACTGTGTTAGGGCTTCCCGCATTTGCTCGTCCAGCTCCGGCAGTTCCATTGACTGCCTTTCCATACTGGGCTGGACTTGATCCAAATCCTGCACGGGAATAGTCGGCTGGTCTTGTCCCTGTTCTGGCGGTTCACCCTGTATGATAGGCTGGCCTTGGCCTGACGGCTGCTCCTGTTCCGGAGTTTCGCCTTGGCCAGGCGGTTGGCCCTGGCCGGGGGTTCGCATTTGACCTTGGCCCTGCATACGTCCTCCGCCGCCCGGTAAACCCATGCCGCCGCCGAAGAAAGCGCCGGACATCACAAGTTCCATCTTTTGCGCGCGGGCTTCATTATGTAAGGGTAGGAAAAAAGCGTTTAAGGCGGTGGAAAGCTGCATTTCCTCGCTTAAAAGGAATTTGATAAAAGCCCAGGCTGTCTGCTGGTTTTTGCTGGCCGAGTTAATGGCATAACCATGCTGAAAAGTGAAGGGTATTTGTCCTTGGGCATCGGCCGCTATACCGGCGATCAAATCGTCGTCCTCGATGCCCATGGCGCTGCCTACAGACATCATCATATTCATGCGGCGGCCTAAATTACGGGTGAACTCCTGCTGCAGGTTGGCATTGTTTTTAGGCTTAAAATAAAAGCGTTCTGTGGGTTGGGGCAGGCCGTTATTGCCCTTCAATATACGATCGGGATCGATTTGGGCGGATATGCCTTCACTGACATAGCCTTTCTGCTCATACTCTTTCAAGACATCAAGCAATTGAGCGAAGCCGCCATCTATGAAATGAGCTTCCCTTTTCTCGATATCAACTAAAGAAGCATAATGTTCCCTCAGCATACGGGCATATAAACCACTTATCATGCCGCTACCGCCCCCGCCACCACCGCGCGTATAGCTAGACATATTGAATATTTTTGAGGAACCGTCGAATTGCGGCACTGCCAAATCCACCAGTTGCCCGGTGGAAAAAGCGCTGGAAGTTCCGAAATCCGCTTCTTTTCTGCCTATCAGGGTGCTGTCGTAGGTATAATAATCGAAGCTGTATTCCAGCGGCATATACCATAATCCGCCTTTATAAGTAAGGGCGTCCAGGATATTGGTACGGTAATCGTTCAAGTTGAACTGAGAATCCGCCTCCATTAAGGCTTTTAGATCCACCAGTTGGCCGTTATCCGCGAATTTATAGAGCGGCAGCACATCCGTGGCTAGGATATCCGCGCCGCTGCCGCTCATTAAGGCGGTATTGACCTTGCTGATATAATCGGCGCGGGCGGCAGGATCATCTTTCATTTCAATGGCTGCAATAGACATTTCCCCCTGCTGAGCGGTTTTGATTTCCGGCATGGCGGAAAAAGTCTCTACATTTACCTTGGTTCCGGGATATTTTTCTTCAAAAAGGTGAGCCGCTTCTTCCAGTAAGGTCTGATGCATCATGGTCTCGAAGCAGGAGACGGTGATCTCCCCCGCTATATCCCCGTTAAGCGCTCGCCCTCCCTGGCCGTTTGTCCCGCCGCCGGAAGTACTGTCCTTCCCGCCACCGCAAGCCATAATTCCAAAAGCCAGCATAATAAGCATGAACAAAAACAAAACCTTTTTCATTTCATTACCTCCCCACATTTTATATACCAATTCTAAAACACTAATGTGAACACTGTATGGTTATATGATAAAAATTAGCAAAATACCGCGATAATCTATTAAGATAGAAATTACTGCGTACATAAGCGAGTATACGCCAAACAGAGCTAAAGCGGCCAGGGCCGCAACCAACGCTGACAGAGTTTCTGACCCAAACAACTTGTTTTTTGTTGATGTTGATTCGGATTAAGTGACTAAAATACCTGCTCTAGCCAGGGCTATGTTATTCTAAGCTTAAAGTATGTTCCTCTAAAATCTGTTTTATATTTCTGCCGCTGTACATGATGCGAATAATGGCAACAGTGTGTTTGCTTTCAACAGGCACAAAAAAGATGGCGTAATTCCCCGCGTTTATACAGCGGAGACCGCGTCTTATCCATGGTTCTTCAGTATATAACGCATAGCTTTGTGGTAAACTGTTCAGTTTGGCTATTTGAGCTTTCAAGCGCAAGATCAGATTAGCGGCTGTTTCCGGCATAAGCAGGCTATAAGCAAGGTACTCATAAATGCTACGCAAATCGTCCTCGGCTTGATCTGTAAGTAGTATGTTCCAGTCTATCATATACGGTAATCTCTCTGTAAGTCGGCAAAAACATCAGTGGCGGGGCGCATGCGTCCGGCGATCATATCCGCAAATCCTTTTTCGATTTCGGCGTTAAACTCCGCTTCGCTAAGCGACCCAAGCGCTGTCGGCTTACGCTGTGGCAGCTTTATGTCAAAGGGGATACCACGCTGTAGCACAATTTGTCGCAAGAATAAGCCAATTGCGTTGGACATGGGGATTCCCAGCTGATTAAGAACACTTTCGGCTTGTTCTTTTAGCTCAGGCTCAATTCTGGCAAAAACATTAGATGTTCTAGACATAATCCTCACTTCCTTTCCAATAAATATTATATGCGATTGTACATACAAATGCAAGCACGTGTTCATTGTTTCGCAAAATATCCGCTTTGACAGGAAAAATTTAAAGACCGTTGTAGTAAGTCACAACGGTCTTTAAATTTTTCCTGCTTACGATATGATCTCAATAATGGTTAGAGTATTTTTTGCGAGACCGTTTCTTGATGCAAGCAAGACCGTTTGTTTGCCTATGCAAGACCGTTTGTTTACTTTAATAAGACCGTTTCGCAATAATGACTTATCCCCGCCGTAAAATACTCCTTCTTTAGCATGATCGTAAACATCATGAAATATATCGGCAGCTCTGCAGTTCGTCGCGGCATATTGCTTTTTATACATAATTTGTTTATAATCATAGAATAACAGCATTTAGGGAGGGCTAAAAACGAAAAGCATCTTAACATTCCTGCTGGCATGTTTACTGTTTCTAGGCTATAGCCATATTGCCTTGGCTGAGCAAATACCGGAATTTACCGACCTGGCTGATCAAAGCGCGGCAGCTAGGAACGCAATAATGAAGCTGGCTGTATTGGGCGTATTTGAGGGAGATGTCGGAATAGGCGACGCCTTTCGCCCCAACGATACCATGACCCGCGCCGAATTTGCCAAAACAGTGTGCTATCTAAAAGGCTTAACCGCGCAGGCACGGGCACTGGAACAGGCAGGAAGTAAATTCACCGATGTCTCAGCATACCAATGGTATACCGGTTGGATAAACTCGGCAACTGCTTTTGGCTATTTCATTGGCGGGTACGACGGCACTTTCCGCCCCGACGACTTGATCACCATGAATGAAATTGTCACCGTAGCTTTACGCTGTGTCGGATACAATAATCTACTGGGCGTCAGCACCGGCCGTAATCAATGGCCTGATAATTATGTTAATAAAGCTAAAGATTTCGGTATGCTGGATGAGTTGGATTTTGAAGGCGACGCTCCCGCCAGTCGCGCGGATGCCGCCATTATCTGCAACGCGATTTTAGAGATCACCATGGTGGCGTGGATCAACCCTGATTTGGCATTAGCTTTTCCTATTAGTCCCGGAACACTTGACCCTGACGGTTTTACTAAAATTTACTACCTGGAACAAATAGATGATCAAGTAGAATACATCAAAGCATACGAATGTATATTACACAAAAGTTTTACATACTATAGCACAGACAAGGCTCGTTTTGTTCTTAAAGGAGAATCTGGTAAAGCAGATTACGGGGCAAATACCGACTTTCCGGATAGCGGGTTAGCAGTAAGATATGATATTTACGGTAAAAGAAAAGGAGCTGATATTTCTGATAAACAAGAAACCATAACTATTCTCAAAAAAATGAAGCTGGCGGAAAAGTATTATATTTGTGGTGGTTTTATCTGGAACGATTTACCCGGCAAAGAAGCAAAGATAATCTACAATGCAGATGATGAGCTTGTGTATATAGAGGTGGTTAGTGAGAAATAGCATTGCTGAAGAAACAGGCATAAGCGGAGAGTTTTATGAGTGGGTCTCATGGCTGTTGATAGTGACAATTATAGGAATAGTGCAGCGCTATCTCAATTTCAAGAGTAAAGTAATTTGGACTGAAAAGATGAATGGAAAGGCGGGTGATGACGTGCAACGCATAGGCATATTCTATTTTTCCGGTACCGGCATGACCAGGTACGTTGTGGAGTACAGCCGCCTCAATTTTGCTTCTTCAAGGCTGCTAAACGGTATTTTGCAATAGAGTCTTCATCATGCCATGTAATTTGTTTAACGCTGATAAGGTGACTGCACTTCTCGATCAAGTAAAAACAGAAATACCCCAAGCAGCGCGGGATATTATTAACCGCCTCCCTCAGTGGCAGCCTGACAGTTTTGTTGCGAGCTTCGCCACATTAGCGGGCAGGTTGGAGTGGCTGGGACTTAAATGCGCCCGCTTTTTTTACGCCACCAAGGATTGCGTTATGTGTGGCTGTTGCGTTGATAATTGCCCTAACCACAATATCAGCGGTGTCAAAAGACGCGTTTGCCTACATTGCGCCGTGTGCATGGAATCCTGCCCCCACCGCGATTCTCCCTTGCTCAAACGCGCGTACAATTCCTGCGCCAATGCGGTCTATGTATGCGCTACCTGTATATCTGCCCGCGCCATGCCATAAAAGCGCGTCTGCTTTATCGATTTATAGCTTTTGATAGCTGGTACGAAAATGAAGAGCTAAATAACCTATATGAGGGTTCTATTCCGACAACAACGCCTCCGCCGCAGTAATCCAGGCAGGATAATCTCTATATACTATAGAATATGATTAAAGCAGGTCATTTGATATGCCGGTTGGGGAGGCGTGACGATGATAATATTGGGCATAGACCCCGGTACAGCCATCACAGGTTATGGCCTGATAGAAACCGTAGGCAGCCACTGCCGCTTACTGGATTATGGCTGTATCCGTACCACAGCCAATATCCCCGCGCCCCAGCGTTTAGAAAAACTTTATAGCGGTATGCGGCAGCTTTTAACAGAAGGTAAGCCGGAGCAGGTTGCTATCGAAAAGCTATTTTTCAACCGTAACGCCACCACCGCTATTCCAGTGGGGCAAGCCCGCGGCGTTTTGCTGCTGGCTTGCGCACAGATGGGTCTAACAGTGGCGGAATATACTCCTTTACAAGTAAAGCAAAACATTGTAGGTTATGGGCGCGCCGAAAAACATCAAATTCAATTTATGGTAGCGCGTTTATTGCACATGAAAACACCGCCTAAATCCGACGATGCTGCCGACGCGCTGGCCATAGCCTTAACACATGCACAATACCTGCTTACTAGAGCTATACGTGGCGAAGATACTAACTATTAATTAAGTTAACGAATATGCCTTTATCAATGAAAAGCGTCTCTAACCTTGCTGGCCTTTGCTATGCAAAGCCTCAGCAAATGCACTTGCTAAAGCGTCGTCACGTTTTTTACACACTCTGTCTTCTCGCATCTGGCATCTTGCGGGCAAAGCCCGCGCTAGGGAGGATTTATGATAGCTTTTATACATGGCCAAATTTATGCCGTAAACGAGGATAGTCTGATAATCGAGGTGAGCGGTCTGGGTTTTCAAGTTCTGGCCCCGCTAAAATTCCTCAACCCCCGCCCTCAGGTTGGGCAGGAAATAATGCTGCACACTCATTTACAGGTGCGGGAAGATTCCTGGCAGTTATTCGGCTTCGCCCAAGAGGAGCAATTGGCGTTGTTTAGGCATTTACTGGCTGTTTCCGGCATCGGCGCTAAGACTGCCTTGGCTATTGTGGATAATATCAGCGCCGAAGCTATCACGCGCGCTCTGGCAGAGGGTAATGCCGATTTGTTCTGTAAGGTGCCGGGTGTTGGCAAGAAAACGGCCCAGCGTCTGGTGGTAGATTTAAAGGATAAATTCGCTTTGCCTTATGGGCAGTCCGGAGTTGGGGAGAGCCTGGGATTCTCCGCCGCGTTGGGCGCGGCTCTGCCTTCGGCTTACGGCGATCTTTTGGCGGCCTTGGAACAATTGGGTTATCGCGGAGCCGAAGGCCGCGCCTTAGCTTTACAAGCCGCCAAAAACCTGGGAGAAGGCGCGCAATCCGCGCAATTATTACAGGAAGCGCTTAAACTGGCAGCGCAGGGATAAACTGATGTGGAGGCTGTTTCAATGAGCAGCGAAAAAGTTTTACTATATCACGGATCGAAAAGTGGCATTACAGGCGAAATCAAACCTGTCAGTCGAGAGTTTTGTGATTTTGGCAAGGGTTTTTATATGGGAACCGAATCATTGCAGCCACTAACATTGATTTGTAACTTCCCTAATGCAAAACTATATACGCTTAGAATTGATTTGACTGACCTTCGTATTCTTGAAATAGAAGTCGGTATCGACTGGGCTTTATTGATCGCTTATCACCGCGGTAAAATGAATATGGTGAAAGGCAGCGCTATATTTCGGAAATATGCTGACTTTATAAATGATTTCGATATGATAATCGGATATATTGCAAATGACAGGATGTTTGTGGTATTAGACAGATTTTTTGCCGGTGATATTACTAATATTGCGCTTATAAATAGTTTATCTGCCTTGAAGCTTGGTAAGCAATATGTGGCGATCACCGAAAAAGCTTGCCGCCGGATAGAGATTATTAAAGAAAAAGCTCTCAGTAAGTCCCAGCGTGACGCATTGCGTGTTAAGGCTAACACTATAAGATTGGAAGGAATCCGCCAAGCAGATGAAATATGCAAAAGGCATCGCAGGGACGGTCGCTTCTTTGATGAAATCCTGGAAGGAGGCATCTTACTATGAGCAAGGATCTCAGCGGATTTGAGCGCCAATTATGTGATATTCAGGGCAGATTATTTGAACGCTCGCTGATAAAAGAAGTGGATTCAGCGGATTTTATGGAAAAATTTATGAAGAGTAAAACCAGCGAATTTTATGATCTGCCTTATGACAGGCTGCAATGGGCAGGCGAGGAGTATATATTGGAAGACTTATTGGAGGAAACCTCAATAATACCGGCAGGCGAAAAATTCAGCAAAGATGAATTATATTGGGCAGGATATGTCTATCGTTATTGGCATTTGCTAACCGGTGAAAGCAGTCGGGAAATATATGCTCAAGCCAACGCCCGGCGCATGAAAGAATGTTATCTGGGATTTCATACTATGGATGTTGTTATGGCTATTGAAGATTTGAAAAACATCCACCTACAGAAGTCTGGCCAGTGATAAGTTGTTGAGTTTACCCATCTAGTTGACTACTAATTTAGTAACGAAAGGGAGTAGCCGTGGAAGATGAAAGATTGGTGTCTTCGCAGCTAAAACGCGAGGATGTAGAAAATGAGTGGCATATACGGCCTGCCATGCTTTCCGAATACATTGGGCAGGAGCAGGTCAAGAGTAATATCGCTGTATTCGTACAGGCAGCTTTGATGCGTGGGGAAGCGCTGGATCATGTGTTGCTATACGGGCCGCCCGGCCTGGGTAAAACGACCTTGGCCAATATCATCGCCGCCGAGCTTAACTCTAATATCCGCACCACCAGCGGCCCGGCTCTGGAACGCCCCGGCGATTTAGCGGCCATTATCACCAGCTTGAGCCCGCGTGATATCCTCTTCATCGACGAAATACACCGCCTCAACCGTGCTGTGGAAGAGGTGCTTTATCCGGCTATGGAGGATTATTGTCTGGATATCATATTGGGCAAAGGCCCCAGCGCTCGCACTTTACGGCTGGATCTGCCGCCTTTCACCTTGATCGGCGCCACCACCCGCGCCGGTATGCTTACCGCGCCCTTGCGCGACCGTTTCGGCGTGATCTGCCGCTTGGAGTATTACGGGGAGGAAGAGTTGCTGCAAATAGTGTATCGCACGGCCAAACTGTTTGCCGTTCCTCTGGAAGAAGCCGGGGCGCGGGAAATCTGCCGCCGTTCCCGGGGTACGCCGCGCATTGCCAACCGCCTGCTGCGCCGCTTGCGTGATTTTGCCGAGGTGCGGGGCAATGGCACGGTGGATGAAGCTGTGGCGCAGGATGGTCTAAAAATGCTGGAAGTGGATGCATTGGGTTTGGATATTACCGACCGTAAAGTTATGCTCTCCGTTTTACAAAAATACTCCGGCGGTCCGGTGGGGCTGGATACCATTGCCGCCAGCATCAGCGAATCTGCCGATACCATCGAGGATATTTGCGAACCCTATTTGATACAGCTAGGTTTTATACTGCGCACCCCCCGTGGCCGTATAGCTACGCCCGCTGCCTACCGCTATTTCGGCATGACGCCGCCCGCCGATACGCCTGCCTCTGCTTACGCACAAGGCGGCCTGTTCGCGGATCTCACAGATGATAGAGAGAAAGCTTGAATACTAACGTTCCATACGCAGCACTCTAGACCTGGGCATCCCCCTGCGTATCGCTAAACAGTATCTTTAGGTAGTCACGTCTGCCATACAGTACTCTATCTATAAAAACCACGTCTGTTTTTATGCGGTAAAATACGAGATAGTTCTCGCGAACGAGATATCTGTAATCTGAATTCATTTTAACGACAGAAGACAATGGAGAACCTATAAACGGAAAATCAGCGAGTTTATCTATGGCGTCTTGTAGCTTGTTGACAGTATTTAGCGCAATCAAAGGGCTTTTCAGCGTTTCTGCAATATAGTCGCCTATTTGTTCCAAATCTTGTATTGCTTCAGCGGAATATCTAATTTTAGCCACTATACCGCTCCTCAAGATGCTTTCTTACATCATCGGCATCAACCCATCCGTATTCTTCGCCGGAACTTTTTCCAGTATTTAATTCTGTTTTCAATTTCCGCCAAGCAAGCATTTTTTCATATTCCTTATATTCCTCAATATCCATAACAGCATAACGCCCGTGGCCGTTCTTGGTTAAGAACACAGGTGAACCGATAGCAACATTACGGAGCACCTCACCATAATTTCGTAGTTCTGATATAGGTTTTATATTTGGCATATTATTAACACCTCCCTTATTATCATACACCAGACTTTCGTAAAATACAACAGTAAATTTTTCGATAATTTTATCGTCTTTTTTGACTATTTGCTAACAAATCTGACGGAGGAAAAGGAGAAGGAGGACGCATGAAATTGCTGCTCCATTGCTGCTGCGGCCCCTGTTCGGTAGCTGTAGTCCGCGCCTTATTTATGGAAGGTCTGGACGAGGGCTTAAACTGCTATTTTAATAATCCCAATATTCATCCTTATACAGAACATCAGGCCCGTTTAACTGCTTGGCGGGAACTCATGAAGCATTATAAGCTGCCCGCTTATGAAGATGCTGCTTATCCCTTGGAGCAATGGCTTGAGGCGGTGGCCGGTGAGCCCTCTGAACGCTGCGATTATTGCTATAGCAGCCGCCTTGAGCAAACGGCGACTAAAGCCGCCGAGTTAGGTTGCAACACCATTTCCACCACTTTGCTGATTAGCCCCTATCAGCAGCATCAGCGTTTAAAGGAAGTGGGGGAGGAAATAGCGAATAGTTGCGGGCTGAGCTTTTTCTACCGCGACTGGCGGCCGCATTTTCGGGCGGGGCAGGCGGCGGCGCGGGAAATGGGGCTGTATATGCAGAAGTATTGCGGTTGTATCTATAGCGAGAAGGAACGATATTATAAAGGGCACCTCTAGAAACCAGAATAAACACTAACAAAATGATCAAAATGAGACTAATTACCTAAATATCCCCGTCATTGCGGACTT
>JGI24705J35276_12238202_pt1 | contig 17231 bp, 13 predicted proteins | sample TergutNt197P4_FD_35276 | JGI IMG/M metagenome (IMG submission 35276) | reverse complement strand
GCCACATCGGACGGATAGGGCGAAGAGCGCGAGTAGCGCGGATAAGTCGTGAAACCGATCTGGTTGTTCACGATGAAATGCAGGGAGCCCCCGGTGCGGGTTCCCTTCAGATCGGATAGGGCAAAGCATTCCGCCACCACGCCCTGGCCAGCAAACGCTGCGTCGCCGTGCAGGAGAAGCGGCAGCACGGAAATACGCTGATCCGGAGGATCGCCGTGCTGGTCCTGCTTGGCGCGCACCTTGCCAAGCACCACGGGGTCAACAATCTCAAGATGCGACGGGTTCGCGGTCAGCGACAGATGGATCTTGTGTTGGTCGAACTCGCGGTCGGACGACGCGCCCAGATGATACTTGACGTCACCGGAGCCTTCGACGTCCTCAGGATTGGCCGAGCCACCCTTGAATTCGTGGAATAGGGCGCGGTGCGACTTGGCCATCACCTGGGTGAGCACGTTGAGGCGGCCGCGATGCGGCATGCCCAGCACGATTTCCTTCAGGCCGAGATTGCCGCCGCGCTTGATGATCTGCTCCAGCGCTGGAATGAGCGCTTCGGCGCCGTCGAGCCCGAAACGCTTGGTGCCGGTGAATTTGATGTCGCAGAACTTCTCGAAGCCCTCGGCTTCGACCAGCTTCATCAGGATAGCGCGGCGACCTTCCCGCGTGAACGAGATCTCCTTGTCCGGTCCCTCAATGCGCTCCTGAATCCAGGCCTTCTGCGCAGGATTTGTGATGTGCATGAACTCGACACCGAGTGTCTCGCAGTAGGTGCGCCTGCAGATGGCAACGATTTCGCGCAGCGTGCCGTATTCAAGCCCAAGCACGTGATCGAGAAATATCTTGCGATCATAATCCGCTTCGCTGAACCCATAGGAATGCGGGCGGAGTTCCTCGTGGTCGCGTTCCGGCTCAATACCGAGCGGATCGAGTTTGGCGTGGAAATGGCCGCGCATGCGGTAGGCGCGGATCAGCATCAGTGCACGCACGGAGTCGCGGGTGGCCTGAAGCAAGTCCGCAGAGGTTAGATCGGCACTCTTGGCTTGCGCCCGGGAAGCAATCTTGTTGCTGACCGCCTTCTCGATTTCCAACCAGTTGCCATCGAGAGCAGAAGTGAGTTCATCGCGTGGGGTGAGCGGCCAGTTGTTGCGGGCCCAAGAGGGGCCTTCGGCGTTCTTGCGAACGTCGACGGGCCGGTCCTTCAGGCTCTTGAAAAACTCCTGCCACTCGGGGTCGACAGAAGCCGGATCGCTCTCGTAGCGGGAATAGATGTCTTCGATGTAGGTGGCGTTAGTGCCTTGCAGAAAGGACGAGAGAGCAAAAGCGGCGTTCGCGTCTTGGCGAGACATAATGGCTTCCTGGCGATTTCGGTGCGCACATGGCAGACGGGTGCGTTGGTGCTGATCCAGCGATCAGCACGAGACGCACCATTTAACCTATTTGGCGTGAAACTTCGCCCGGAAAAGAACGAAGGACTGAACTAAGGCCTCAATTTTTCGGCAAGGGTCTTTCCGAGCCGCGCCGGCGACGGAGAAACGATAATTCCGGCTGATTGCATCGCTTCAGTCTTGGAGCCGGCGTCGCCCTTGCCACCGGCGATGATCGCGCCCGCATGGCCCATGCGGCGGCCGGGCGGCGCCGTAACACCTGCAATGAAGCCAACCACCGGCTTCTTGCGACCGCGCTTGGCCTCGTCCTTCAGAAACTGCGCGGCGTCCTCTTCGGCCGTGCCGCCAATCTCGCCGATCATGACGATCGACTCGGTTTTCGGGTCGGCCAAGAGCATCTCCAGCATGTCGATGAACTCGGTGCCCTTGACCGGATCGCCGCCGATACCGACCGCCGTGGTCTGGCCCAGCCCCACCTGCGTAGTCTGAAATACCGCTTCATAGGTGAGCGTACCGGAGCGGGAAACGATGCCGACCGAACCGGGCTTGAAAATATTGGCTGGCATGATGCCAATCTTGCATTCGCCGGCGGTCATGACGCCTGGGCAGTTCGGCCCGATCAGGCGCGACTTGGAGGCTGAGAGCGAGCGCTTCACCCGCACCATGTCCAACACCGGGATCCCCTCAGTGATGCAGACGATAAGGGGGATCTCCGCGTCGATTGCCTCGCAGATCGCGTCGGCCGCTCCCGGAGGCGGCACGTAGATCACCGAAGCGTCCGCTCCAGTCTTCTCACGCGCCTCACGCACGGTATCAAACACTGGCAACCCGAGGTGGGTTAAGCCGCCTTTACCCGGCGACGTGCCACCTACCATCTTCGTGCCGTAAGCGATCGCGGCTTCGGAATGGAAGGTGCCGTTCTTGCCGGTGAAGCCCTGGCAGATGACCTTGGTGTTCTTGTCGATCAGGATGGGCATGAGAACTGCTTTCGCGAAACAAACGGTAGGAGGTCAGTTGACCCGTCGGTAGGTGCCGGCGAGCACGTCGGTCCAGCCTTCCGCATCGGGCGAGAACTCAATCTTCATTGAGTAGGTGTTGTCGTCGATTACTTCATAGACGTGGCGTGCATTACCGCGCAGCGAACCGCGCACCAGCGTCAGCGTGTTGCCGACCCAGCCACCGGAAGCCGGTGCCGGTGAGGTATAGCCGAGCGAATCGTACCAGAACAATTTGTAGATCCGATCCTCGCGGTCATAGGTAAAGAGGCCATGCGTGGCGAAGCTTTCCTTGCCGTCACGCATCTGGCGGGTATCCTGGATCAGGTAGAAGCCGTTGAGGTCCATGCGCGCCACGACCCGCGAAGTGGCCGGACCTCCTTGGGCCCAGCGTGAGGGATAGACCATCTCCTCACCGGCCCATTCGCCGGCAAACACCGCAAGCCGCTGATGTTCCGGCAAAGGCGACTGCGCAGCGAGATGGTCCTCGACCATGGCTCTAGCTCCCTTTGACGGCCTTCACGATTTTCTGCGCGGCGTCATCGAGATCGTCGGCCGGCAGCACGTTGAGGCCGGATTCACGGATGATCTTCTTACCCAATTCGACGTTGGTGCCCTCGAGACGGACCACCAGCGGCACTTTCAGACCGACGTCCCTCACCGCGGCAACGACGCCTTCGGCGATTACGTCGCACTTCATGATACCCCCGAAGATGTTGACGAGGATGCCCTTCACGTTTGGATCGGCAGTGATGATCTTGAAGGCGGCCGTGACCTTCTCCTTGCTGGCACTTCCGCCAACATCGAGGAAGTTGGCCGGTGACCGCCCGTAGAGCTTGATGATGTCCATCGTCGCCATGGCGAGACCGGCGCCGTTGACCATGCAGCCGATGTCGCCGTCGAGCGCAACGTAGTTGAGCTCGTATCTCGACGCCTCGATTTCCTTGGCGTCCTCCTCGGTCTCGTCGCGCAGCGCCGCAACGTCGGGATGCCGGTAGAGTGCGTTGTCGTCGAAAGAGACCTTGGCGTCCAGCACGCGGAGCTGGCCCTGCTTGGTAACAACAAGCGGGTTGATCTCCAGCATCGCCATGTCCTTGGCGATGAAGGCAGCATAGAGCTGGGCCGTCAGCTTTTCCGCCTGCTTCGCCAGGTCGCCATTCAGGTTTAGAGCTTTCGCGACCGTTCGGCCGTGATGGCCCATGACGCCGGTGGCGGGATCGACCGAGAAGGTGACAATCTTCTCCGGGGTGTCATGCGCGACGTCCTCGATGTTCACACCGCCTTCGGTGGAAACCACGAACGAGATGCGCGAGGTCTCGCGGTCCACGAGCATCGACAAGTAGAACTCCTTGTCGATATCGGAGCCCTCCTCGATGTAGAGGCGATTGACCTGCTTGCCCTGCGGCCCGGTCTGCACCGTGACCAGGGTGGCGCCCAGCATCTGCCTCGCAAATTCAGCGACCTCGGAAGGGGACTTGGCGATACGGACGCCTCCCTTCTCGCCGGCTGAGGCCTCCTTGAACTTGCCCTTGCCGCGACCGCCGGCATGGATTTGGCTTTTCACCACCCAGATCGGACCGGGCAGAGCTTTGGCGGCAGCCTCGGCCTCGTCGGCCTTCAGGACTGGGACGCCCCTCGAGATCGGCGCGCTGAATTCGCGAAGCAGCGCCTTCGCCTGATATTCATGGATATTCATCTGGACGTTCCCCGAACTTCCGCTCGGCAAAGGTTAGAGAAAGTGCCTTAAATTTTTCTGGCATACCATCGGGCAAGCCGCAACCCGGAATCTGCAACTTTCCCGAGCAGCCCAACGACGCCGGTGCGACTTGCATCATACCAGAAATGAAAACGTCGAAGATCGGGACCCGATCTTCGACGTAATTTTCATCAGCGGCCCAACAGGTCGGGGGCGATCTTCTTGCAGGCGTCCACCAGACCCTGCACCGCGGCTACCGATTTGTCGAAGGCCTCGCGATCCTTGCCCGCAAGCTCGATCTCGACCACGCGTTCGACACCCTTCGATCCGATGACGACGGGCACGCCGACATACATATCCTTCACGCTGTACTCACCGTTGAGATAGGCGGCGCAGGGCACCACGCGCTTCTTGTCCTTGAGATAGCTTTCGGCCATCGCAATCGCGGATGCGGCCGGAGCGTAGAAGGCCGAACCGGTCTTGAGGAGATTGACGATCTCGGCGCCACCGTTGCGGGTACGATCGACGATCTCGTCGAGACGCGCCTGCGAGGTCCAGCCCATCTTGACGAGGTCGGGCAGCGGAATGCCGGCGACCGTGGAGTAGCGCACCAACGGAACCATGGTGTCACCGTGCCCGCCGAGCACGAAGGCGGTGACGTCCTCGACCGAGACGTTGAACTCATCGGCAAGGAAATAACGGAAGCGCGCCGAATCCAGCACGCCCGCCATGCCGACCACCTTCTTATGCGGCAGGCCGGAGGACTTCTGCAGCGCCCAGACCATGGCGTCGAGCGGGTTGGTGATGCAGATGACGAAAGCATCGGGGGCATATTTCTTGATGCCGGCGCCGACCTGCTCCATCACCTTCAGATTGATGCTCAACAGGTCGTCGCGGCTCATGCCCGGCTTGCGCGGCACGCCTGCGGTGACAATGCAGACCTGGGCACCATCCAGCGCCTCATAAGAATTGGCGCCGGCGTAGCGCGCGTCGAAACCGTCGACCGGCGAGGACTGCGCGATGTCGAGCGCCTTGCCCTGCGGCACGCCTTCGGCGATGTCGAACATCACGACATCGCCCAACTCCTTCAGGCCGACGAGGTGAGCCAACGTTCCGCCGATCTGGCCGGAGCCAATCAAAGCAATCTTGTCGCGCGCCATGGAAATCTGTCCTTTGAACCCGGGGGGAGATTATGAACCTAGTGGGTGGTTATCCCTTTCGCCCGGCCCGTTCAAGTCGCCGAGAGCTCATTATGCCGCGATTGAGGGACTGAGACTGCCCCCTGCCCACCGCTGTCATCGGTCACGACCGGCGCGAACCGATTGGAATTTGTCAGGTTTCCACCAATCCCTCGGTCGAGCCGGTTGCCGTGGAGTCCTTTCGGCCGTGAGGCAGCGCGAGATAGGATTCCGAGCCCATCTCGATCAGGCGCGAGGATGTTCGCTTGAACTCATTGGCCTCATTCCCGTCAGTCGCAAGGTAGAGCGACAGCGGATCGGCTTCTGCGGAAGCTATCAACTTCACGGCATTATCATACAGCGTGTCGATCAGGATGATGAAGCGCTTGGCGGCGTTGCGGTGTGCGTAGTCCATCACTGGAATATGGTCGACCAGGATGGTGTGATATTCGTGCACAAGCCGCAGGTAGTCGGTTGCAGCGAGCGGTTTCTGGCAGAGATCCGCAAACGAAAACCGCGCCACGCCGGGCACTGAGCACGGCACGTGCAGGATGCGGCCCTTGATCGAAATATCGCGTGACTTGCATTTGGCGTGGCCGGTCAGCCGACCCCAGGCGAGATCTAGCGCAGCGTCCGCATTGCTGTCCGCCGGCACGATCCACATCTTGACACCCTGGAGCTTCTCCAGCCGGAAATCTGTACGGGCATCCAGCCACTGCACGTCCATGTAGGCCTTGATCAGCGCAATAAAGGGCAGGAACAGCGCGCGGTTCAACCCCCCCTTGTACAGATCGTCGGGCGCGACGTTGGAGGTTGCGACCACCACTGTGCCAAGTTCGAACAACTTGGCGAAGAGGCGACCGAGGATCATCGCATCCGCGATGTCAGTGACATGAAATTCGTCGAAGCAGAGCAGCCAGCTTTCTTCGAAGATCGCGTTTGCTGCCAACGCGACGACGTCCGTATCAGCGATCTCACCGCGCGCTATGTTCTGGCGGTAGCCGTAGATGCGCTCATGCACCTCGGCCATGAATTCATGGAAATGCGCCCGCCGCTTGCGCGCGACGTCGCTTTGCTGGAAGAACAGGTCCATCAGCATGGTCTTGCCGCGCCCGACCTCGCCATGGATGTAAAGCCCGCGCGGCGGCCTCTCACCCTTGCCGCCGAACAGCCGGCCAAGCAAGCCCTGCTTGCGCGAGGGATTGTAGGTCGCCAAGCGGCGTTCCAGCGCCGCATAGGCTTCCACGACCTCGGCCTGTGCCTGGTCCGGCTCGATCTCGCCGGAGGCAACAAGCGCCTGATACTGATCGTGGAACGAGGATGGCAGGGTAGAGAGCATGGTCCTTTACCGCCAGAGACCGGCACAAATTGCAAGCGGCGAATTGGTGCAAGGGAGGTATGCGCCGGCGGGGACAGTCAAAACATGTTCCTCGCGTGGTCTTTCAGGCGGCACTTAGCTCGTAGGAATCCTCGACCACATATGGTCCACCGCCGGTGGAGGTGCGGGAGGAGAACAGCACGAAACGGTCGGCGGTGAACACCTTGCTGGGGAAATAACCTCGCACCGAGAGATAGTCCGCGACGTGCCGGCTGGAAACATCGTGCAACCGCGCCAGCGTGACATGCGGAATGAACTTTCGTCCCTCCGGAACGAAGCCCATGCGCTGCATCATTCGCTCGTGTTCGGCATGCAACTCGATCAGCGGCTGGCTCGGCTCAATAGTCGCGACCACAGCGCGAGGCTTGCGACCGCCGAAGCTGGACAAGCCATGCACCTTCACCTCGAACGGCTTGCGATTGACCTGGAACAGCATCGCCGCGATCTCGTTGGCAGCAGTGCCGTCGATATCTCCGATGAATCGCAAGGTAACGTGGTAGTTTTCGGGATCAACCCAGCGGGCGCCGGGAAGACCACCCCGCAAGTTGGAAAGCGTCTGGCCGACATCCGCCGGGATTTCCAGTCCAGTGAACAAACGCGGCATCGTTCAACACTCCCGATGCTTGGGCACGATCCCGAAGCGAACGAGAAAAAACGTGCCCCAGTGGCGCCGGCAGCGAATCACCGGCACCTGTTTCCAACGTAGTACGTTCCTACCGTAGCATATGTGACTCTGCTGTGACTCTGAGAAGCTTTCTCCAAGAAACCCGGAAAGCCCTTACGCTTGGGGCTTGGCGCGCCCTGTCTTTCAGGTGTGCTGCCCGCTTATCGTACCGAGGAACGCCTCCACAGTAGGCAGGATGTTGTTGACGATCACGTCGACGCCTTCCGGTGTCGGATGGATGCCGTCAGCCTGGTTGAGCTTGGCATCACCCGCGACACCGTCGAGAAAAAACGGGTAGAGCGGCACGTCGAACTGTTTCGCGAGCTCGGGATAGATCGCGTTGAAATGCTCAGCAACCTCGCTACCGTAATTCGGCGGCGCCAGCATGCCACACAGAAGCACCTTGATACCGCGCGCCTTCAGCCGCGTCACAATGTCCGACAGCGCCGCGCGGGTCACGGCGGGATCGGTGCCATGTAGCACATCGTTGGCACCGAGTTCGACGATAACACCGTCAGTCCCTTCCGGCACCGACCAGTCGAGCCGGTCGCGGCCGCCGGAGGTGGTATCACCAGACACCCCGGCATTGCTTATGTCGACCGCTATACCCTTGTCCTGCAACGCTTTTTGCAGTCGCACCGGAAACGCGGCGGCGCCTTCAAGACCGAGACCAGCCGTCAAGGAATCGCCAAACGCGACGAGCTTGATCGGTTTGGTCGGCGCTGCGCCCTGGGCAAAACTGCTTGGCATGGCCGCCATCAAGGCAATCATCAACACGGCGATGTGCATGAACAATTGGTAACGCCTCTCGACCAAGCTTGGGTAAGTGCCATATGACCGGGCCATGGACAGTCGCATCGAATCCTTGTCTCTCACCGGCGTTGTGCCGGACACCATTTCCATCTCGAACGTCAATCTGGCATTGGGTACGGGCGCCGCGCGCGTTCACATCCTCAAGAATATCAGCCTGCGCGTCGCGCCGGGCGAAGCGGTCGGTCTGATCGGACCATCAGGCTCGGGCAAGTCCACGCTGCTGATGGTGATGGCGGGGTTGGAGCGTCCTGATAGCGGAGAAGTGGTGATCAATGGCACCCCGTTCAATGCCCTTGACGAGGATGCGTTGGCGCGCTTCCGCGGCCGCCAGGTCGGCATCGTCTTTCAGTCGTTTCATCTGATCCCGACGATGACGGCGCTCGAGAACGTCGCTGTGCCACTGGAACTCGCTGGGAACGCCGATGCCGCCAAGCGCGCCGCGCAGGAGCTTACCTCAGTCGGCCTTGGCGATCGCCTTCACCATTATCCAACTCAGCTTTCTGGCGGCGAGCAGCAGCGCGTCGCGCTTGCCCGTGCGCTGGCTCCGGATCCCGCGATCCTGGTCGCAGACGAGCCGACCGGCAACCTTGATGAGACGACCGGAAAGCAGATCGTCGATCTCCTTTTCACCAAGCATGCCGAGCGCGGCATGACGCTAGTCCTGGTCACCCACGATTCCTCGCTTGCGCATCGCTGCGACCGCGTGATCCGGCTGCGCTCGGGACGCATCGACGAGCCGAACGTCCGGCCATGAGCATCGCCTCCGAACCAATCAGCGGCACGCGCGCGGCGTCGTTGTCGCTGCGCTACGCGTTGCGCGAATTGCGTGGCGGCCTGCGCGGCTTCTATGTCTTCATTGCCTGCATCGCGCTCGGCGTGATGGCGATTGCCGGCGTCGGCTCGGTGGCGGCGAGTCTCGCCGATGGGCTGGCCCGCGAAGGCCGCACGCTGCTCGGCGGCGACGTCGCCTTCTCGCTGTTCCAGCGCGAGGCGCAACCGGAGGAAGTTGTCTTCCTGCGCACACGGGGCACGGTATCGGTCGCGGCAACCTTGCGCGGCATGGCACGCAGGGACGACGGCAGGGCGGCGCTGGTGGAGATGAAGGCGGTCGACGACGCCTATCCCATGCTTGGCGAATTGAAGCTGAGCCCCAGATTGCCGCTCGACGACCTGCTTACCGAGCGTAACAGCGCCTTCGGCGCCGCCGCCGATCCCACGCTGTTGGCGCGGCTTGACCTCAAGATCGGCGACCGCGTCAACATCGGCAACGCCACGTTCCAGATCCGCACCACGCTCGAAACCGAACCCGACAAACTTGCCAGCGGCATCGGCTTCGGCCCGCGCTTTCTGATCAGCGACGGCGGCCTGCGCGCAACCGGCCTGCTGCAGCCCGGCAGCCTCGTGCGCTGGACATACCGGGTGAAGCTGCCGGATGCGGACAACAGCGATCACGCCACCGCAACGCTGATCGACGACGCGCGGCGCTCGCTGCCACAAGCCGGCTGGGAAATCCGCAGCCGCGCCAACGCCTCCCCGCAACTTGAACGCAACATCAGCCGGTTCACCCAGTTCCTGACCTTGGTCGGCCTCGCTGCGCTTTTGGTCGGCGGCGTCGGCGTGGCCAATGCCGTGAAGAGTCATATCGACCGCCGCCTCGAGGTGATCGCCGCCTTCAAGGCAATCGGTGCAACGGGCAAGGACGTTTTCGGCATTTACCTGGCACAGGTGATCCTGCTGGCCAGCATCGGCTCGATCCTCGGACTTGCGGCCGGCGCGGCGCTGCCGTTCGTCATCGTCGGCCTGTTCGGCAAGCTGTTACCGCTGCCCGTGGTGCCGGCGCTGCACCCCGCTGAGCTTCTCCTGTCGTTCGTCTACGGCCTGTTGACCGCGTTGGCATTCGGCCTCTGGCCGCTCGGGCGCGTACATGATGTGTCGGTAGCCGCACTGTTTCGCCAGGCGGTCAGCAGCGAATGGCATCGGCCGCGCTGGCGCTATCTTGTCTCGATGGCCGTAGTCGTCGCTGCACTCATCGCCGTCGTGATCGGACTGGCCTATGACAAGCTCGTCGCGACGGTGTTCGTGGCATCCTCCGTCCTGGTGTTCGGCTTGCTGCGCGGCATCGCCGCGGTGCTGATGGCTGTGGCTCGACGACTGCCACGCACGCGCTTGCCTATGCTGCGGCTGGCGATCGCAAATATCCACCGTCCCGGAGCGCTTACACCCTCGGTGGTGTTATCGCTCGGCCTCGGTCTCGCGGTTCTCGTCACCATCACCCAGATCGACGGCAACTTGCGGCGCCAGTTCCTCGCCGCCCTGCCGGATCGCGCGCCGTCGTTCTACTTTGTCGACATCCCAAGCAGCGAGGCCGCCGGCTTCGATGTCCGTCTGCAACAGATCGTGCCCGACGCGAGGATCGAGGACGTGCCGATGCTGCGCGGCCGCATTGTCGAGGCGCGAGGCGTCAGGGCCGAGGAGCTCAAACCTTCGCGCGATTCCGAATGGGTCCTGCACAGCGACCGCGGCCTGACCTATACCGGCGAAGTGCCAAAGGGGTCCAAGGTCGTCGAAGGCGAATGGTGGGGTGCCGACTACAAGGGGCCGGCGCTTGTCTCGATGGATAAGAAGATCGCTGACGGGTTGAAGCTGAAGATCGGCGACGAGCTCGTGGTCAACGTGCTCGGTCGCGACATCTCGGCGAGAATCAGTAATCTGCGCCATGTCGACTGGCAGGGGCTCGGCATCAATTTCGTGCTGGTGTTCTCACCTGACACCTTCAGGGGTGCCCCGCACACCCACATCGCGACCTTGACTGAGACCCGTCAGGATGCGGCCGAGGATGCCCGCATCATCAAGCAGGTCGCCGAGGCCTATCCCATGGTGACCAGTGTGCGCGTCCGCGAGGTCATGGAGACCTTCGGCTCCGTCGTCACCAACCTCACCCTGGCCATCCGCGGCGCCAGCGCCGTGACCCTGATTTCGGCCATCCTGGTCCTGGGTGGCGCGCTGGCCGCAGGCCATCGCCACCGGGTCTACGATGCCGTGATCCTGAAGACACTGGGCGCGACCCGGATGAGGCTGCTTGGCGCCTATGCCCTCGAATACCTGCTGATCGGGCTCGCCACCGCAGTTTTCGGCGTCATCGCCGGCAGCGTCGCAGCCTGGATGGTCGTAACCTGGCTGATGACCCTGAGTTTCACCTGGCAGGCCGGCAGCGCCGCGACCGTTGTGCTGGCCGCGCTGGTCGTCACGGTCGGGCTGGGGCTCGCGGGCACACTGCTCGCGCTGAACAAAAAGCCCGCCACAGTATTACGCAATTTGTGATGAATTGTATTGGGCCGCGCAACCGGCTAGAATCGGGCTTGTCGTGCAGCGTTAACGCGTAGTTGCCCGCGTGGTTGCAGCTCAAAGAGCGACATTCAGCCGCGCATGAGTCGCTTGCAGTGATTGCGTTAGTTCCCAAATATCCAAACGGGTTCGGATGTCCCCTGGCGACGCGGAATTGTCATAGGGTTGGGGTATCCGAGATAGAACTTTGAATTAGCCGGCGGTGTAGACCCCTGCGCCGGACCGGACAACCAACAGGAATTCGACCATGTCGGACCTAGACCGTAACTATTCTTCTCCATTCGGCCGGGCCGCCGGTCGCGTTGACGCCGCGGCGGTCGACGCCGGTCTGCGCGCCTACATGCTGCGCATCTACAACTACATGAGCATCGGCCTGGCCATCACCGGCTTGGCCGCGCTCGGTGTCTATATGGCGGCGGTGACCACCGACCCATCCGCAACCGTGATTCAGCTCCGCAATATTGGGCTGACGCAGTTCGGCTACTACATGTTTGCGAGCCCGCTGAAGTGGCTGTTCATGCTCGCACCACTTGCCATGGTGTTCGTCCTTTCGGCCGGCATCAACCGCCTTGCCCCCTCGACGGCCCAGCTCTTGTTCTGGGTTTTCTCGGCGCTGATGGGCGTTTCGCTCTCCTCGATCTTCCTGGTGTTCACACACACATCGATCGTACGGGTGTTCTTCATCACCGCAGCTACCTTTGGTGCGCTCAGCCTCTACGGCTACACCACCAGGCGTGACATCAGCGGGATGGGCTCATTCCTGTTCATGGGCCTGATCGGCATCATCATCGCGAGCCTCGTCAACTTGTTCCTCGCGAGCTCAGCGCTGCAGTTCATCGTGTCGGTGATCGGCGTTCTGGTGTTTGCGGGCCTCACCGCGTGGGACACCCAGCGGCTGAAAAACGATTACATCTACGGCTACGCCTCGGCCGGCGGTGATGTGGCGGAACGTGCGGCGATCAGCGGTGCACTGTCGCTGTACCTGAACTTCATCAACCTGTTCACGCTGCTCCTGCAGCTGCTAGGACAACGCGAATAGGCTCAGACACAAGCAAACACGGTCAAGCCCCGGCCTTCCGCCGGGGCTTTTGCTTATCGCTGCACACTTTTCCGGATCGTGCTTTAATCCGCCATTATGTCCGCACTGGAAATCAGGCCCGCAAGCCAGGCAGATCTTCCTGCCATCACCCGGATCTACGAGCACGCGGTGCTTCATGGCACAGCGACATTCGAATTGACCCCGCCTGATCTCGCCGAGATGACGCGGCGTTTCAACGCACTGGTGGATGGGGGTTATCCCTATTTCGTCGCAGCTCTCGGCGGCGTGGTCGGCTATGCCTATGCAGGCCCGTATCGGCCGCGGCCAGCCTATCGATTCACCGTGGAGGATTCGATCTATCTCGATCCGATCATCCATCGGCGCGGCGTCGGGCTGCAATTATTGCAGCGACTGATCCTCGAATGCGAATCGCGCGGGTACCGCCAGATGATCGCCGTGATCGGCGACTCTGCCAACGCCGGCTCGATCGGCGTCCATTCCAGCACCGGGTTCGATCTAATCGGCACGCATCCTAATGTGGGCCTGAAATTCGGCCGCTGGCTCGACACCGTGATGATGCAACGCGACCTCGGAGAGGGTGCGAGCACAGTGCCATCCGAGTAGGCTGCAGCAGCTACACTGCCGCAAGCTTGCGATCGATGACGAGCAGCACGCGGTCCAGCTCGTGGCCCCGGCGCAGGATCAGTCCGGTTGCAGAGATCACGCTGTAAATGCCCTGCCGGCGGGCGAGCCGTGGGTCCTTCTCAATACGGTAGATCGGCACCTCGGAAGAGCGGCGGAAAACCGAGAACACGGCGCGGTCTTTGAGGAAGTCGATCGCATAGTCACGCCACTCGCCGTCGGCGACCATGCGGCCATACAGGTTGAGGATTCGATTCAACTCGTAACGGTTGAACGTGACGCGATGGGGCGTGGAACCCGCAGCGGCGCTACGCGCCACTGCGCGCCCCTCGCTCGGCTCGGCATCCTCCAATATCAAGCTCATGAAGCGTCTCCTGTGGCCTTAACGGCATGATCTTGCTTTCGAAAACCGGCTCTCACCATGTTTCCGATCACTGCTTGGGAACATGATCGCGCCAACGACACGGGGCCGCAAGGGGGCGCGCCACGCGGATCGCTCGAAAGAGGAAAATCCACCGGCTGAAAGGACGTCACAGGAACGTTAGTAGGAAACATATTGCCGCCCAACTTCCGCCCAGCGACGGCCGCCCTGTCCTGCGATAAGGGCGATGTGCGTTGGCCCGGTCCTTTCGGTTCCGGATTCCTCAGCCCCCAGCCCCCCGGGGTCGTCGGGACCGGGCCTGATCACACAGGGATAACATCCCGAACTAGGGCCAACGAAAGTTGGTCCTTTTTCGTTTCTGCGCATCATTTCCGAAAAGTGGGCTCCGGTTTCCGGGCAAAATGCAGGAAGATGCGTTGGATTCACCAAAGCATCTTTGCTTGGGACTCGGTGCAGCGCCCCAGAAGGCACTCCGAACACTAATGGCGATGATCAGTGCAGTGACGTGTAGGCCGCACCCAACATGGGCCCCGGCTTGTCGCGGTTGCCGTGCTGGACAAAGACCACCGCGCCGTCCACACCTTCGCGAATCACGTTCTCGAGCGGCACGGTCCAGTTCTCGGGCCGACCGTTCCAATCTCCCACCTTCAGCAGGTTGCGCACCACATTGTGGTAGGTGATCTCACGACCGCTATTCTCGCCGCGGCCGATCGAGATCGGCACCGCCTTCGAAATCGAGCCGATCCAGACTTCGCCATGCGAAGCGGCCGGCGTCTTGCCGGCAGCGACTGAGACATTGATCTGGTTGCCGGAAAGCGACACCGAGACCGGCACCGACATCACACCACCGTCTTCGGAGGTCTCGCCGATCGCATTCTCAATGCCGGCGCGATCACTGCCGATCACGTGCACCGAGCCGTTGACCACGACCTGCGGCGTATAGACTTCGCGATCGCCGCGCACCCGTGAATAGGCACGCTGCCGTTGCGTGAACCGGGAATCGGCCAGCGTATCTTTCCAGCCGAGATAGTCCCAGTAATCGATCGGCATGCTCATCGCGATAATCGTGGGATCATTGGCGAGCTCACCGAGAATCTCGTCGGCTGGCGGACAGGAGGAGCAACCCTGGGAGGTAAACAGCTCTACGACTGCACGCGGATCGGCATGGGCGGGATAAATGATGGCGATGATCCCGCAGAGGCCAAGCGCACCCGACCAACGCGATACGAAACTATAGGCCGTCATCACTGCCATCTTGAACGCCGCACGCCGTCACTCCCCGCTGCTCTTGTTATCTGGATAATCGGCAATCTACGACTCACCACTGCCCGATGGTGCTTCGCTGAGCTGCCCTCTGATTCGTTCCGTAAACGCGAGAAGGCGGCATTTTCATATGCCGCCTTCTCCCTGGTCGCTACTCACTTCGCAGTGAGGCATCGTTCACAAATTCGCGGGCTACGCCGCAAGTTTGCGCAGCACATAGTGCAGGATGCCGCCGTTACGATAGTAATCGAGTTCATCAAGCGTATCGATGCGGCAGAGCAACGAAACGCGCTGCAGCGAACCGTCACCGGAAACGATTTCTGCCGTCAGCTTCTGGCGCGGCTTCAGATCGTCCTGAAGCCCGCGGATCGTCACCTTCTCATCGCCCTTCAAGCCGAGCGATTGCCATGAGGCGCCCTCCTCAAACGTCAGCGGCAGCACGCCCATACCAACCAGGTTGGAGCGGTGGATGCGCTCGAAGCTCTGGCAGATCACCGCACGCACCCCGAGCAGCCGTGTGCCCTTTGCCGCCCAGTCGCGCGAGGAGCCATTGCCGTATTCGGCGCCGGCGAACACTACCAGCGGCACGCTTTCGGCTTGGTACTTCATCGCGGCATCGTAGATCGACATCTCCTCACCGTCGGGCCAGTGCTTGGTGAGGCCGCCCTCCGGAACGCTGCCGTCGGCACCCTCGAGCATGAAGTTCTTGATGCGGATGTTGGCGAAGGTGCCGCGCATCATCACCTCATGATTGCCGCGCCGCGTGCCGTACTGGTTGAAGTCGGCGGGCCTCACCTGGTGCTCACTCAGATACTGGCCCGCAGGCGAGGTCAGCTTGATCGAGCCGGCCGGCGAGATGTGGTCGGTCGTGATCTTGTCCCCGAACATCGCGAGAATCCGCGCTTCGACGATGTCGGTGACCGGCTCCGGCTCCTTCTTCATGCCTTCGAAGTAAGGCGGGTTCTGCACGTAGGTCGAGCTCATGTTCCAGCGATAGGTCTCGCTCTCGACCGTCTTGATCTTGCGCCAGTTGGTGTCGCCCTTGAACACGTCGGCATACCTCTTCTTGAAGATCGACGCGGTGACAAACTTCTTCATGAACGCGTTGATTTCCTTCGCCGTCGGCCAGATGTCCTTCAGGTATACCGGCTTGCCATCCTTGGCTTCGCCGATCGGCTCGCTCGCCAGATCCTTCGTCACGCTGCCGGCGAGCGCATAAGCCACCACCAGCGGCGGAGAGGCGAGATAGTTCGCCTGCACATCCGGGCTGACGCGACCTTCGAAGTTACGGTTACCGGAGAGCACAGCGGCAGCGACGATGCCGTTATCATTGATCGACTTCGAGATCTCCTCCGGCAGCGGTCCGGAATTGCCGATGCAAGTCGTGCAGCCGAAGCCGACCAGGTTGAAACCGACCTTGTCGAGATCTTTCTGCAGGCCGGAATTGGCGAGATATTCGGCAACGACCTGGCTGCCAGGGGCGAGCGAGGTCTTCACCCAGGGCTTGGCCTTCAGACCCTTCGCCGCAGCGTTGCGTGCCAAGAGGCCCGCACCGATCAGCACGCTCGGGTTGGAGGTGTTGGTGCAGGAGGTGATCGCCGCGATCACGACATCGCCATGGCCGACATCGAAATTCTTGCCTTCGACCGGATAGCGCTGCGCGGCGTCATCACCCTTCTTGTACTCGTTACCAAGCGCAAGCGAGAAGCCTTCGGACACCGAGGGCAGCGCGATGCGGCCTTCGGGGCGCTTCGGGCCGGCCATGGAAGGAACAACGTCGCCGAGATCCAGCGTGAGAGTCTCGGTGAACACGGGGTCCGGCGACTTGGCGGTGCGGAAAAGGCCCTGCGCCTTGGCATAAGCCTGAACCAACGCAACACGTGCTGACTTGCGGCCAGAGGTTTTCAGGTAGTCGATGGCAGCGGCATCGACCGGGAAGAAGCCGCAGGTCGCGCCGTATTCGGGAGCCATGTTGGCGATGGTCGCCTTATCCGCAACCGACAGATTATCGAGACCGGGGCCAAAGAACTCGACGAACTTGCCGACGACGCCTAGCTTGCGCAGCATCTGCGTCACGGTCAGCACGAGATCGGTTGCGGTCACGCCCTCTTTCAGAGCGCCCTTCAGCTTGAAGCCGACCACGCTCGGCAGCAACATCGACAAGGGTTGGCCGAGCATGCAGGCTTCCGCCTCGATGCCGCCGACGCCCCAGCCGAGCACGGCAAGGCCGTTGACCATGGTGGTGTGGGAGTCGGTGCCGACGAGCGAATCCGGATACGCAACCTCGAACGTGCCGGTCTTCCTGCCGACCGTCATCTTCTCCTTCTTGGTCCAGACGGTCTGCGCGATATATTCGAGATTGACTTGATGGCAGATGCCGGTGCCGGGCGGCACCACCGAGAAGTTCGAGAACGCCTTCTGGCCCCACTTCAGGAATTCGTAGCGCTCCTGGTT
>JGI24705J35276_12238203_pt1 | contig 17261 bp, 20 predicted proteins | sample TergutNt197P4_FD_35276 | JGI IMG/M metagenome (IMG submission 35276) | reverse complement strand
CGCGAACGCGGCGGACGCGAACGGAGCAGGGAGCGCGAGGAGCGCGACAGCGAGTTCGTCGACAAGCTCGTCCACATCAATCGCGTGGCAAAGGTCGTGAAGGGCGGCAAGCGCTTCGGCTTCGCGGCGCTGGTCGTGATTGGCGACCAGAAGGGCCGCGCGGGCTTCGGTCACGGCAAGGCGCGTGAAGTTCCGGAAGCGATCCGGAAGGCCACCGATGCCGCCAAACGCAACCTGACCCGCGTAGCGTTGCGCGAGGGTCGGACGCTTCATCACGACATCGCTGGTCGTCACGGCGCCGGCCGCGTCTACCTTCGTGCCGCTCCGGCCGGTACCGGCATCATCGCCGGCGGTCCGATGCGTGCAGTGTTCGAGACGCTCGGCGTTCAGGACGTGGTGGCGAAGTCGGTCGGTTCGTCGAACCCGTACAACATGGTACGTGCGACCTTCAACGCGCTGAAGCATCAGGATTCGCCGCGTTCGGTCGCGGCGCGCCGCAGCATCAAGGTGTCCACCCTGCAGGCTCGTCGCGTCGGCGGCGATGCCGAGGTGGCGGCCGACTAACGGAAGCTTTTTCGGAGTTATTATGATGGCCAAGGCCGCAAAGACGATCAAGGTCGAGCAGACGGGCAGCGCAATCCGCCGCCATCACTCGCAGCGGTCGACGCTGATCGGGCTCAAGCTCAACAAGATCGGCCGTGTCTCAGAACTGCCGGATACCCCGGCGGTTCGCGGCATGATTGCCAAGGTTCAACATCTCGTCCGCGTCGTCGACGGGAAATAAGCAACAGGAGAAGGGCGATGAAGCTCAGCGATATCGCCGACAATTCCGGCTCGCGCAAAAAGCGTATGCGCATTGGCCGCGGCATCGGTTCGGGCAAGGGTAAGACCGGCGGCCGCGGTGGCAAGGGCCAGACCGCGCGTTCCGGTGTTCGCATCAAGGGCTTTGAAGGCGGCCAGATGCCGATGCATCGGCGCCTGCCAAAGCGCGGCTTCAACAACATCTTCCGGCTGGAGTTTGCCGAGATCAATCTCGACCGCCTCCAGGACGCAGTTGATGCCAAGCTGATCGACGTGGCCAGCGTCGTGAACGCCGAGGCGCTCGTGACGGCCGGCGTGCTCCGCCGCGCCAAGGACGGCGTGCGGCTGCTCGGCCGCGGCGAACTCAAGGCCAAGCTCAACATCGAGGTGCACGGCGCCTCGAAATCCGCGATCGCTGCGGTCGAGAAGGCCGGCGGTTCGGTGAAAGTCCTGGCGCCGGCGAAGGCCGAAGGCGAGGCGGCGTAACATCTGCGTCATCGGCCCGCACTTGGCGGGCCATTGGCGTAAGCTCGACAATGGACTTATCGAAGCCGAGCACCAGATAATGTCCGGCGTCTGCCGATTATCCCACCGGCTGGTTGGGTTAACGGCACGAAAGGCGGCGGGAGAAAGCCAAAATGGTCTCAGCAGCGGAACAACTGGCAGCCAACCTCAACTTCGGCGCGTTTGCCAAGGCCGACGAACTGAAGAAGCGCATCTGGTTCACCTTGGGTGCGCTGCTTGTCTATCGCTTGGGCACCTACATTCCGTTGCCGGGCATTGATCCCAGCGCCTGGGAGCGGGCGTTCAGCTCGCAGTCGACCGGCATTCTCGGCATGTTCAACTTGTTCGCCGGGGGCGGTATCCACCGCATGGCGATCTTTGCGCTGAACATCATGCCGTACATCTCGGCGTCGATCATCATTCAGCTCTTGACCACCGTCTCACCACAGCTTGAGGCGCTAAAGAAAGAAGGCGAGGCGGGCCGCAAAACGCTGAACCAGTATACGCGTTACCTGACGGTCATTCTGGCATTTGCTCAGTCCTACGGCATCGCGATGGGCCTCCAGGGGATGGGTGAAAATGTGGTCAGCGACCCTGGTCCGTTCTTTCTTCTGTCTACGACGATTACGCTGACCGGTGGCACCATGTTCCTGATGTGGCTGGGCGAGCAGGTCACCTCGCGCGGCATCGGCAATGGTATCTCGCTGATCATCATGGCCGGCATCGTGGCCGAACTGCCCGCTGCGATTGTTCACATGCTTCAGGTAGGTAGTGTGAATTCGTCCTTCCTGCCGGTCTTTGTGTCAGTAATGGCGGTTGTCGTGATCGCCTTCATCGTGTTCATGGAGCGTGCGCAGCGCCGGCTGCTGATTCAGTATCCGAAGCGCCAGGTCGGCAACAAGATGTTCGAGGGCCAGTCTTCGCATCTGCCGCTCAAGCTGAACACCTCGGGTGTGATCCCGCCAATCTTCGCGTCGTCGTTGCTGCTGCTGCCAACCACAGTTGCCAATTTCTTTGCGAACAAGGGCCCGGAATGGTTCCAGTGGATCACCACCCAGCTCGCCCATGGCCGCCCGCTGTTCCTGATCCTGTATCTCGCGCTGATCGTGTTCTTCGCGTTCTTCTACACCGCGATCGTGTTCAACCCGACGGAAACCGCCGATAACCTCAAGAAGCACGGCGGCTTCATCCCGGGTATCCGTCCCGGGGAGCGCACCGCGGAATATATCGACTATGTCCTGTCGCGAATCACGGTCGTCGGCGCGATCTACCTTGCGATCGTCTGCTTGATCCCGGAAATCCTGATTTCTTACGCCAACGTGCCGTTCTATTTTGGTGGTACGTCGCTCCTGATCGTGGTCAGTGTGACCATGGATACGGTGGCGCAGGTTCAGGGCTATCTGCTCGCCCACCAGTATGAAGGGCTGATCCGGAAGTCGAAGCTGAGAGGCCGTCGGCGGTGACGCAAGAGCTAGCGCGCCGCGTTGCTTTCACAATCGGTGCGCTGCTCCTTTTCAGGCTCGGCACCTATATTCCGCTGCCCGGCATAGACCCGGAGACTTGGGAGCACTTTTTCGGGACACAGGCTGGCGGCATCCTCGGCATGTTCAACCAGTTCGCCGCCGGTGGCATCCATCGGATGTCGATCTTCGCACTGGGCATCCATCCCTATCTGAGCGCGGCGATTATTATTCGACTGCTGTCATTGGTGTGGCCGGGTGTGGGCTCACTTGATAGGTCTGGCGAAGCAGGCCGGCGCAGGGTTGCTCACTACACCCTGATCCTGACCCTGCTGATGGCTGGGCTTCAAGCCTACGGCATGGCCATGGGCCTTCAGGGGGCGGGGGGAAATCTGGTCAGCGATCCCGGTCCGTTTTTCCTCCTTTCCACCACGATTACACTGACCGGCGGCGCGTTCTTTCTGGTTTGGCTGAGCGAGCAGGTCACCCGGCACGGCATAGGCAATGGCTTGGCGTTGATCCTCATTTTTGGCGTTGTGGTTGAACTGCCCCGAGGTCTCGTCACAATGCTTGAACTCGGCCGTCAAGGTGCGGCGCCCGACAACTTGACCCTGAAAATCCTTCTGGCGGCGGGCGCTGTGATAGTGCTCGTCGTGTTCCTGGAAAGCGCGCGGCGCGATATCCGTGTTGAGTTCGCCGAACGTAAAGTGGGGGAGCGCGTGTTGCCCGCGCGGTCATCGGTTCTGTCGATCAAGATCAACAGCGCCGGGGTTCTGATGCCTGCGATGATGACGGTCTGGACTTATTGGGTGCTCAAGTGGGCGGGCCATTTTCTCAATGATAGCCATCCCTGGCTGGGAGCCGCTATTGCTAATCACCACCTGCTCCTCCAGGTGATTCTGGTTTTTGTATTCTGCTTTGTCTATGCCGCTTATGTGGTCGATCCCGATCATGCCGCCGAGTCGTTACATAAGCGTGGAGGTGTGATTCCCGGCATCGAGCCCGGCGAGCTCACCGCGAATTATCTCGACCGCGTGATCTCCTCGATGACGGTGATCGGAGCCATCTATTTGACGGCGGTGTGGCTGTTTCCGGCCGTTCTTATTGCGAATTTCAACGTGCCTTTTTACTTCAGCGGGGAGACCACAATGATTGTAGTTTGCACCGTGCTTGATATTCGAACGCAGGTGCGCGATCTTTTGCGCATTAATGCGGGGGAAAAACGCCAATGAGAATCATCCTTCTAGGGCCGCCGGGTGCAGGCAAGGGGACCCAGGCGCAATTGCTGGTGCAGCGTTACGGTATCGTGCAGCTTTCCACTGGTGACATGCTCCGCGCTGCGGTCGCAGCCGGAACGCCGGTCGGGCTGAAGGCCAAGGAGATCATGGCCAATGGTGGGCTCGTGCCTGACGAGGTTGTGGTCGGAATCATCTCGGACCGGATCGACCAGCCGGACGTGAGGAGCGGCTTTATCCTGGATGGCTTTCCGCGCACCGTGCCGCAGGCCGAGGCGCTGGACGAACTGCTCAAAGAAAAGCGCCTGGACCTTGATGCCGTGATCGAGCTTCGGGTCAATGAAAGCGCACTTTTGGATCGCGTAGAGACCCGTGTCGCGCAAATGCGCGCCCGCGGTGAGGAAGTGCGGGCTGACGATACCCCAGAAGTGCTCGCCAAGCGGCTCGCCAGCTACCGGAGTCAGACAGAACCGCTGATTCACCACTATTCCGACCGGCGCAAGCTTCTGACCGTTGATGGCATGATGACCATCGAAGAGGTTACCCGGGCCATCGACCGCATCCTCGCGGCGATCAAGGCCGAGACGCCCGCCGAGGGACGCGCGAAACGAAGACCCGCCAACGCTGAGGCAAAAAAAGTGGTCAAGACGGCCAAGAAAGTGGCCAGGAAGGCCAAAAAGCCGGCGAAAAAGGCCAAAAAGACCGCCGAATCGGCAGGAAAGGCCGCCAAGAAGGCTGCCACGCGATCCAAGAAGGGATCGAAGGCAGCCAAAACAGTCGGCAAGAAAGCCGGTAAGAAAGCTGCCAAGAAGGTGGTTAGGAAAACCGTCCAGAAGGCCGTGAAAAAAGGTGCCAGGAAGGGCTCAAAATCAAAAAAGGTCACGAAAAAGCGAGCTAAGACCTAGGAGCGGTTGACGAAACCCCTTTGAACGCTTTAATAAGCCCAGCATCTAAGTCGGATAGCTATTGACGATGCCGGGCCCCAGGAAGACCGGGGAGTGGGCGTCGTGTTCGCGTTTGTGGATACCTGCCCGAGATAGCAAGAACTTAAGCGCCGGTCCTCTAGCTGGGGTCGGCAACAGGAGAGAAGGTCGTGGCCCGTATTGCCGGCGTCAACATTCCCACCAATAAGCGCGTGTTGATTGCGCTTCAGTACATCCATGGCATCGGACCCAGGAGCGCGGCCGAGATCATCGAGAAGGTCAAGATTCCGGAGGAGCGCCGCGTCAGCCAGCTGACCGACCAGGAAGTTCTGCAAATCCGCGAAGTCATTGATCGCGATTATATGGTCGAGGGCGACCTGCGTCGCGAGACCGGCATCAACATTAAGCGCCTGATGGATCTCGGCTGCTACCGCGGTCTGCGTCATCGCCGCGGCTTGCCGGTGCGCGGGCAGCGCACCCACACCAACGCGCGGACCCGCAAGGGACCGGCCAAGGCCATCGCCGGCAAGAAGAAGTAACTTGGCGAACAGGCAATGACGTGGCGAGTAGAAGTCATCTGTTCGCCACGGGCCTTCGCTTCACAGGTGTAGCCGCTGGTATTACGGCGGCGTTTGAGATCTCAGGAAAGGTAATCAATGGGCAAGGAAGCCACCCGCGTTCGCCGTCGTGAACGCAAGAATATCGCCTCCGGCGTTGCACACGTAAATTCATCGTTCAACAACACAACCATCACGATCACCGACGCGCAGGGCAACACGATTGCCTGGTCGTCGGCGGGCACCATGGGTTTCAAGGGATCGCGCAAGTCGACCCCGTATGCGGCGCAGGTTGCCGCGGAGGACGTTTCCAAGAAGGCGCAGGAACACGGCATGCGCACGCTGGAAGTCGAGGTCGCCGGTCCTGGTTCGGGCCGCGAATCGGCACTCCGCGCGCTGCAGGCGGCGGGGTTCACCGTTACGTCGATCCGTGACGTGACCACGATCCCGCACAATGGTTGCCGCCCACGCAAGCGTCGGCGTGTTTGATACTTGGTCGTGGGCGGCCTCGCCACCCGCGGTGATTGTTTGCAATTGCGAAATGCCCGCAGAGATCCGCGGGCTCCAACGTCAGTATTGAGTTGGCAAACTGGCCTGTATGGGTGAAACAGTGACGATTCAGAAAAATTGGCAAGAACTGATCCGGCCGAACAAGCTCCAGGTAACTGCGGGCACTGATTCGGCACGCTTTGCCACGATCGTGGCTGAGCCGCTCGAGCGTGGCTTCGGTCAGACGCTTGGTAATGCGCTACGTCGCATCCTGCTGTCCTCGCTGCAGGGCGCGGCGGTGCAGTCGGTTCATATCGACGGTGTGTTGCACGAGTTTTCGTCCATCGCGGGCGTCCGTGAGGACGTCACCGACATCGTGCTCAACATCAAGGACATCTCGATCAAGATGCAGGGCGAAGGCCCCAAGCGCATGGTCGTGAAGAAGCAGGGGCCGGGCGTCGTCACCGCTGGTGACGTCCAGACCGTCGGCGACGTGATCGTGCTCAATCCGGAGTTACAGATCTGCACGCTGGACGAGGGTGCCGAAATCCGCATGGAGTTCACGGTTTCCACCGGCAAGGGCTATGTGCCCGCAGAGCGCAACCGCCCAGAGGATGCGCCGATCGGCCTGATCCCGGTCGACAGCCTGTTCTCGCCGGTGCGCAAGGTCTCCTACAAGGTCGAGAATACCCGCGAGGGCCAGATCCTCGACTATGACAAGCTGACCATGACGATCGAGACCAACGGCGCGATCACGCCGGATGATGCAGTGGCGTACGCTGCGCGCATCCTGCAGGATCAGCTCAACGTGTTCGTCAACTTCGAAGAGCCGCGTAAGGAAGTCGCGCAGGAGATCATTCCCGATCTCGCCTTCAACCCGGCCTTCCTCAAGAAGGTGGACGAGCTCGAACTGTCGGTGCGTTCGGCCAACTGTCTGAAGAACGACAACATCGTCTATATCGGTGACCTCGTTCAGAAGTCGGAAGCAGAGATGCTGCGCACGCCGAACTTCGGTCGCAAGTCGCTGAACGAAATCAAGGAAGTGCTGGCCCAGATGGGGCTGCATCTCGGCATGGAAGTGCCGGGCTGGCCGCCGGAGAACATCGACGAACTCGCCAAGCGCTTCGAGGATCACTACTGACAACATTACCGTTGTGGCCGGGCATTCCGGGCCATGGCTTCACCGGGCGAACGCAGGCAGCCCACCTGAGCAACATGTCCGACGAACCGTCGCGGCAAATGAAGAGTAGGAATAGACTATGCGTCACGGCAAGGTTCATCGGAAGCTCAATCGCACTGCCGAGCACCGACGTGCGATGTTCGCCAACATGGCGGCGTCGCTCATCAAGCACGAGCAGATCGTTACGACGCTGCCCAAGGCGAAGGAGTTGCGCCCCATCGTCGAGAAGCTCGTCACCCTCGGCAAGAAGGGCGGTCTGGCTTTGCGCCGTCAGGCGATCTCGGAGATGCGTGACGTCGAGATGGTCAAGAAGCTGTTTGACACCCTGGCGCCCCGCTACAAGGACCGCCAGGGCGGCTACACCCGCATCATCAAGGCCGGATTCCGCTATGGCGATAACGCGGCGATGGCCGTGATCGAGTTCGTAGATCGCGACGTCGATGCCAAGGGCAAGGACTCTGGGCCGCAGGAAGAGAAAGCAGCAGCCGAAGCGGCGTAAGCCTTTTTCAGAATTTGATTTGAAAGCGGCGCCTTTGGGCGCCGCTTTTTTGTTGCCGAATGACTCTGGCGCAAATGCGAAGGGCCCACCCTACTTTGCCACTTGGCAGCGAGCGCCACTTGCAGCCGTCGCCTTATTGCGCTTGCCTGAAATATCATCGCTATTTGTTACTTGATTGATCGCAACCTTCCGAACACGCCTTTCCCGGTGCCCGCTTATGTTTGTTTTTGTTTATGGATTTGTTGCCAAGCCGCTCACTGGCAAAATTCTGCCCAAAGAACGCTGCCCAGCCTGTGAAAAAACGGGCCACGTCGAAATAACCCTCTACCAAAGGTATTTTACCGCTTACAGGATCCCCATGTTCGGGTTAGGGGTGAATACTGGCGCGCGCTGCACCCTGTGCGGACATACCATCAAAGCCACCGCCATCTCGCCCTTTACCAAAAAGAACTGGTCAGAGTCGCTTGATGAGGCGTTCCGCGCGCTCAAGAGTGGATACCGTCGCACACTCTGGCAACGGGTTTATCCGTGGACGTTCTCCGTCATCATTGTGGCTGCGATTGCCGCTGTAGTCGGCAGCATCGCGTACGAACGGCATGACCGCGAGGCCAGCGAGGCTGAAGTCCGGCAATATGTGATGCATCCGAAACCGGGCGACATTTATAAAGTCGAATGGAGCGGCTCCGGCACTACGACGGGAACACTGGTGAAAGTGCTCCGCATCGACGGCGATGAGATGATCATCGTGCGTGACAAGGCTAGTATTGTTGGTTTCGAAAAACTTCACGATGCAAAAGCTTGGTCAGCGCTGCCACGCGATGGCGCCGCGTTCGATCCGCGCGAATACGCCATCATCCTGTCGCGCTTCCAGGGGCGAGAACGCACGAGCCGCTTTGGCGAACTCGTCGTTGGATCCTCCGAAACCTTCGGCGACAGGCGTCTGCAGGGGCAGTTGCTACCAGCCTTCTATGGGGTTCATAACATCGTTGAGCGGACTGAGAAATAACCGCCGATGGAAAAGACCTTTCCCTTGCGAATTTTCGTCAACAAGAAAGTCGCGAAGCGCAACATCATCGTGACGGTGGTTCTGTGCGGGATCGGTATCGCGGCCGTGGCGTTTGCCGCCAGCTATCAGTTCGTCGATCCGGGCTTCGCCGCGTTGATCTTGTTCATGGGCATGACCGCCGGCCTGCTATTTTTCTTCGATTCCGTGCAACGGCTTCGCCGCCGCGATCCGGTGATGATTTTGACCGAGGAGGGGGTGCAAGTCTGCGAAAAGAGGTTTTCGGAAATCGGCGTGGTTGCCTGGAAAGACATCGTTGGCTGCCGAGAGCTGGGCTCCGATGCGGGGTGTTTCTACGCGTTTTTCGTTCGGGACAACGCCGCTTACTATGAGCGAATTGCGGATCAAAAGAAGCGGAAAAGGTTTCGAAAGATATGTAACGCGTATGCCGGAGCGATGCTCTGGATCGCGCGCGATGAAATTGATTTTGATCCGCTGCGCCTGAAGAAAATGGTGGCGGATAGGATTGAACGGAGCAGGGCCTGATTGAGCGCGGCGGGCGGGAAGCCCAGTGAAGAATATGGGGGTACGGCCTTCTATTGGTACCCGAACGCGCTTATATTCCGGGGGTTTCTTCGAGAGGTTGGAATGCTTCACCTAATTCGCGCCGCAGTTGTTGCAATTTGTTCAATGGCCGTGTTCGGCAGTTTCCATTCTGGTCTTGCGCAGGACCGGCGTGTGCCGTCGTCGCCCGCTGAACTTAGGCTGTCCTATGCGCCGATCGTGCAGCATGTGCAGCCCGCGGTGGTCAACGTCTATGCCGCCAAGATGGTACAGAACCGCAACCCGTTCCTGGACGATCCGATCTTTCGCCGGTTTTTTGGGGTGCCCGGCCAGCCCGAGCAGATGCAGCGCTCGCTCGGTTCTGGAGTGATCGTCGATCCCTCGGGCCTCGTCGTCACCAACGTCCACGTCATCGAGGGCGCTGACCAGGTGAAAGTGTCTCTGTCCGACAAGCGTGAATTCGAGGCCGAGATCGTCCTTAAGGATACCCGCAGCGATTTGGCCGTGCTGCGCATCAAGGACTCAAAGGAGAAATTTCCGACCCTCGACTTCACCAATTCGGACGAACTGATGGTGGGTGACGTCGTGCTTGCGATCGGCAATCCCTTCGGCGTTGGTCAGACTGTGACCCACGGCATCATCTCCGCCCTGGCGCGGACACAGGTGGGCATCACGGACTATCAATTCTTTATCCAGACCGATGCGCCAATCAATCCCGGCAACTCCGGTGGCGCGCTGGTCGACATGAACGGCCGGCTTGCGGGCATCAACACGGCGATCTTTTCGCGCTCCGGTGGTTCGCAGGGGATCGGCTTTGCCATTCCCGCCAATATGGTGCGCGTGGTCGTTGCATCCGCCAAGAGCGGTGGCAAGGCGGTGAAGCGGCCGTGGTTGGGCGCCCGGCTACAGGCGGTGACGCCGGAAATTGGTGAGAGCCTCGGTCTTCGTTCGCCAACCGGCGCATTGGTCGCCAATGTCGTGCCCAATGGTCCGGCGGCGCGTGCCGGAATGAAATCCTCGGACCTGATCATATCGATCGACGGCCAGACGATCGATGACGCCAACGCGTTCGACTATCGCTTCGCCACCCAGCCGCTCGGCGGCACCGCGGAGGTCGACGTGCAGCGTGGCGGCAAGCTGGTCAAGCTGACGGTGCCGCTTGAGACCGCGCCGGACAGCGGCCGCAATGAGCTTGTCATCACGTCGCGCTCGCCGTTCCAAGGTGCGAAGTTCTCGAACATCTCGCCCGCGCTGGCCGACGAGTTGCATCTCGATGCCGATACCGAAGGTGTCGTCCTCACCGATGTCGGCGAGAATAGCACGGCCGCCGGTGTCGGCTTCCAGAAGGGCGACATCATCCTGGCTGTGAACAACACGAAGATCGCCAAGACCAGCGACCTGGAGAAGGCGGCCGCGGGCGCGTCGCGGTTCTGGCGCATCACGCTGGTGCGCGGCGGCCAGCAGATCAACGTCACGCTGGGCGGATGAGTCCAAAGCGACCACGGGACAACACAGCGACCCTGTTCGCCGCCGCAGGGATGGAGAACGACGCCCCGCATCCGTTGCCCGATCGACTGCGCCCGCGCGCGTTGTCGGAGGTGGTCGGCCAGGATCACATCCTCGGCCCCGACGGCGCGCTGACGCGGATGCTGGAGACACGCACCCTTGGTTCACTGATCTTCTGGGGACCGCCAGGCACCGGCAAGACCACCGTGGCTCGCTTGCTGGCGGACGCCACCGAGCTGCATTTCGAGCAGATATCGGCGGTGTTTTCCGGCGTCGCCGACCTTAAGAAGGTGTTCGACGCCGCGCGCGCCCGCCGCGAGATGGGCAAGGGGACGCTGCTGTTCGTCGACGAGGTCCACCGCTTCAATCGCGCGCAGCAGGACTCGTTTCTGCCCGTGATGGAAGACGGCACGGTCGTGCTGGTCGGCGCCACGACTGAGAATCCATCCTTCGAGCTCAATGCGGCGTTGCTCTCTCGCGCGCGCGTGCTGGTGTTTCACTCTCTTGATGCGGCGGCGATCGAAAAGCTGTTTGTCCATGCGGAGCAGGTTGAGGGCAGGAGGCTGCCGCTTGATACGGAAGCCCGCGCCGTTCTGGTCCGCATGGCCGATGGCGACGGTCGTGCCGCGCTGACGCTCGCCGAAGAAGTCTGGCGCGCGGCCCGCAAGGACGAGATCTTCAACGCCGCGCAGTTACAGGACATCCTGCAACGGCGGGCGCCGATCTACGACAAGTCGGCCGACGGCCATTACAACCTGATCTCCGCTCTGCACAAGTCGGTGCGCGGCTCCGATCCGGATGCTGCGCTCTACTATCTCGCGCGCATGCTGGATGCGGGCGAGGACCCGCTGTTCCTGGCCCGGCGCGTGGTGCGCATGGCCGTAGAGGACATCGGGCTTGCCGATCCGCAGGCGCTGGTGATTGCCAACGCCGCGAAGGACGCGTTCGACTTTCTGGGACATCCCGAAGGTGAACTTGCGATCGCGCAGGCTGTGGTCTATCTCGCCACCGCACCGAAATCGAACGCGGTCTATACCGCCTTCGGCGCGGCGATGCGGACGGCGAAAGAGGCCGGCTCGCTGCTGCCGCCAAAGCACATCCTTAACGCACCAACCGGCCTGATGAAGTCCGAGGGCTATGGCGCGGCTTACGAATATGACCACGACAGCCCTGACGCCTTCTCGGGACAGGACTATTTTCCGGAGGCGCTCGGCCGCCGCACCTTCTACGATCCGCCCGAGCGAGGCTTCGAGCGGGAAGTCCGAAAGCGGCTGGAATACTGGGCGAAGCTCAGGCGGGAGCGGGGCGCACCCTGAAGCGTCATTTCGCCGTGACGGGCGCAGGCTTTTAGGTTACCCAACGACCGCATGAACCGCCGCATCAAGAGAACCAACCCGAAGGCGCGCTCGCTTGACGAGCGCAAGAACGCGCGTCCGCTCCGGGATCGCCTGCATGGCGGTGACCACAAGTCCGGGCAAAGGTCCGCTGGCAAGCCCGGGCGTCTTGCGCCCGAGCGGGCGGAGAAGCGCGGCCCCACGGCGCCGGCAAAGTCCGCCGAGCCGTTGCTGCCGACGAAGGTCCAGACGGTCACCGTCTCGGCCGACGAAAACAACATGCGGGTCGATCGCTTCCTGGAGGCGCGCTTTCCCGGCCTGTCGTTCTCCCACATCCAGCGGGTTGTCCGTAAAGGTGAGCTGCGGGTCGACGGCAAGCGCGTCGACAGCAAGGATCGTCTGGAAGAGGGACAGAGTGTCCGCATTCCGCCGCTGAAACTGGAGGCGCCGAAAGCTGTCGGCACACTTTCCGAGGCGGCGCAGAAGACTCTTCAGTCGCTCAAGGAGATGACTCTCTACGAGGACGACGACGTCCTTGTCTTGAACAAGCCCGCGGGGCTTGCGGTGCAGGGCGGTTCTGGCACGACGCGCCACATCGATCAGATGCTCGAAGTAATGCGCGACGCCAAGGGGCAGAAGCCGCGCCTGGTGCATCGGATCGACAAGGAAACCTCGGGGTGCCTGCTGATCGCCAAGACGCGCTTTGCCGCGACCCATCTTACCGGAGCGTTCCGCCACCGTTCTGCGCGCAAGGTCTACTGGGCGCTGGTTGCCGGCGTGCCGAAGCCGAAGCAGGGCCGCATCTCGACCTTCCTCGCCAAGGAAGAGAGCGAGGAAGACACCATCATGCGCATCGCCGCGCATGGTGACGAGGGGGCAAGCCACGCGGTGACCTATTACGCGGTCGTAGAGACCTCGGCGACCAAGCTCGCCTGGGTCTCGCTGAAGCCGGTTACCGGCCGCACGCATCAATTGCGCGCCCACATGGCCCATATCGGCCATGCGATCGTCGGCGATCCCAAATATTTCAATAAGGAGAACTGGGAGTTGCCGGGCGGCCTGCAGAACCGGCTGCATCTTTTGGCACGGCGCATCGTTATCCCGCATCCCCGCGGCGGCGTGATCGACGCAACCGCGCCGCTGCCGCCGCATATGCAGCAGTCGTGGAACCTGCTCGGGCTGGACGCGAGCCGGTTCGATCCGATCGAGAACGCGCCAGAGGAGTAGTTGGGGCCGGAACCTGCTATGGGGGCCGATAACCGGTGGAAACGACATGCGCGAATTGTTTGATGAGGTGGCGGGCCAATCCCCGGTTGATCCGCAGGAGGCGGCACGGCGGGCGACTCGCGCGCCGCAACGCAAGCGCTTCTACGCCGAGGCACGTGTACTTGAAGCCGAAGACGGCTTTGCTGTCGCGCTTGACGGCAAGGTGATCCGTACGCCGTCCGGAAGGCCTCTCGTGGTGCCCTCGCGCGAGATTGCCGATGCGATTGCAGCCGAATGGGCAGCCCAGAAGGAGACGCTCAACCCCCTGACCATGCCGCTGACCAGGCTTGCCAACAGCGTCGTGGAGGGCGTGCTCGAGCGCGTCGAGGCCGTTCGCGATGATGTGGCGAAATATCTGAACACCGACCTTCTGTTCTACCGGGCCAGCCATCCCGAGGCCCTGACGGCAAGGGAGGCCGAGCATTGGGACCCGGTGCTTTTTTGGGCGGCTGATACACTCGGCGCCCATTTCATGCTTTCCGAAGGCATCACGCATGTCAGCCAGCCCGAGCAGGCGGTTGAGGCGGCGCGCGCGGCGCTGCCGAAGGATCCCTGGTCGGTGGCGGCCGTGCATGTGATCACGACCCTGACCGGATCAGCGCTGTTGGCACTCGCGTTGCTGCACCATGCATGCAATTCCGATCAGGTCTGGGCTGCCGCCTATGTCGATGAGGACTGGAACGCGGAGCAGTGGGGAATTGACGGGGAGGTGGCCGAACGCCGCGCCGCCCGGTTGGTTGATTTCACTGCCGCGGTGAAGCTGCTGGAGGCGATGAACCCGCACGCGGGTTCTTAGAGTCGATCCGGGAATCATCGCTCCCGAACAACCGGTTTCGATGGGACAAGCGGGAGATGTTTCAGTGATGATGGTTGTATCGCGCGAAGAGTGGTGGGCTAATCGAACATGTCCATGCGGTTTACGTTACGACCGGCCGGTCTTCTACTTTCCGACCATGGTGGCCTTATCGCTCTCGCTCCGTGGCGGCTCGGCTCTGGTCGATGTCGTGACGAAAGCGTTGCTTTAGACTGTCGCAATTGATGCAGCGCGAGTTGCGGTCTGCCAAGCGGCGGAAGCCCATCGCTGCCCACTGCGAGACGCTTCAATGGTTGGCTGCGCCTACTTGATCAGGTCCCACTTGCGCAGCGCCTGTAGCGCCTCGGCATGTCCCTTCTCAGCGGCCTTTTGCCACCACATGACCGCCATTGCGTCGTCGCGCGCGATTCCTCGGCCGTTCGCGTACATCAACCCGAGATAGTATTGTGCGGGGATGGTTCCTTGTTCGGCAGCCTGCCGGAGCCACACCACAGCCAGTTCATCGTCTCGCGCGACGCCACGGCCATTCATGTACATCGAGCCGAGCGCGCGTTGCGCCTCGGCGTTGCCGCGCTCAGCAGCCTTGCGCAGCCCAGCGATGGACTCGTCCATCCCCCACACGGCGCTGAAGTACATCATCTCGATTTTTTGCGCGAACCTCGCTTCGGCTGCCTGTCCTGATGTGGCCGCATTCTGGGCGAGCGCTGGTCCCGCAACACCAACACTAATAGCAAGCGCAAGACCAACTTCTCTCATGACGACAGCCTCACATGGACGCAGGTTCTCGGTGAGTCTACTGGAACGCGCAAAGGTTCATCGTTGCGCGTGATCGGCTGAACCTAAAGCGCCAACCTGACATAGGAGAAAGCCCTGCCTGGAAATTGCGGCAACTCTAAAACAGAGAGGAACGCCACGCTTGAAGTTTGATGATTTCGACGGCCGCAGCCTTTTTGCCGTTTCGATCCTCGACTTGGATGCCGGCGGAAAAGTCGGGAGCATCAAGACAAAGGGCTTCGAGTGGCTGGTAAGCGTGGGGTGCCGCAAGGCGGAATTATCCTCTCGCTATATGGCAAATACCGCGCCAAGGTTCACAGTCGCGACGAAGCCAAGGGCTTCGTTTCTGGCATTGAAGCCGTTCTCTCAGCCTGTTGGCCAAGGAAAAAGCGCAGGATAGCTGCCGTGGACAAGGTGACGATTGACTTGCGCCACGCCAGTCAGGACTATTGAAACCAAAAAGGGAGCACGCATTTGAGCTTTTCATTTCGAGACGCACCACCCGAATACACGCGCGCCATGGAGGTCCTCGAACGGCTCATCAAGGGGAAGGACCTCGACTTCGCCGCGAGCATCGGCGTCACGGTGTTCATCAACGTCCTCATGAGCGCCTATCCGGATCGCGACTTCGATCAGATCGATCACGCCGTCGACCAACTTGCCGACCATCTCAAGCAGGTGTGTCGCGCCTTCCATGCCGCGAGTCTCAACTGAGGAAGCGGCGATGCGCAAGAGTCTGAAGGCGCCGACCTCCGATCCGATCAGGAACGGTGGCGGGCAAGCAGCGAGAAAAAGGCGCGTCAACTCCCTTAAACACGGGATTGCAGCCGAGGCGATTTCGGCGGCTTGATAACAGCCAGTTTCCGCTGACAGCACTACCCATAATTCGCACTATTCATTCGACGAGGTCGCTTTCCGCCGCGCGATCAGCGGCCGGGTGGACAAGGCGACGGCGTTCGAGAAGGCGCAAATTATTTCAAGAAAGACTGAACGCTCCTCATAGACCTGCGATTTACCGAGGAAAGCACAGCCCGTAGTTGTGACCAGTCGGTGCTGGTGAAATTTGAGGACGAACCCATGGCAGACACAAATCCTACAAATGAAGAAGTCCTGAAATTTGCAGTCGATCATATAGGAACATCGGTAGATAAGGATGGAAACACAGTAGCGAGCGCCGAATGTTGGGACCTGCCTGAAGCGGCTTTGGCTAGTGCAGGAGCGAAGACGTCAAGGGAAATTATGGGCCACGTCACTAAGACTGGCACATACAGATGGGGCACTCGCGTCAATCCGGAAGATGCTCTCCAGGGGGACGTTGTTCAAATGGAGAACTATAAGGCGATATGGAGTGAGACCTCAAAATATTGTCTTCCAGATACGTCATGGTTTACCATCGAAAAACCAAGCACCTATAGATCGAGAGACTATCACCACCACTCAGCGATCATTACTAGCAGCCCCGACATGTTCGGCGTGGTCTCCATTCTTGAACAATATGCTAATGCAGCGATACACTATGAAGAAATCCTTACACGGTCTCTCACACAAGACTCGGATACCCACTTGGACATTGATGAATTAGACAAAGTCATTCCAATTGGAGATAATCGTCGGGAAAAAGAAACCTTCGACAAAATCCGGGAAACGGTGCGGAAATGTAAGGAGAACACCAAAAATCGGATTGTATTAGTCCACTCGACAACGAAAATCACAATAACCGGTTCAATTGTCATATACCGTCCAACTCTGAAACCGAGGAAGTAGCGCAGCTAGCTGAGACTCGGCCATTTCAGCCAATACAACTCCAGCCGCACTTCCCGCGCGACGGATGCGCGTCCGGCGACCTCCTCGCCGGTAAGAATCTCCTTTCTGTCCAGTAACTCGCGCTCACGCGGTGTGATACCCGGTACGTCGCTCGCGAACGAACCTCGGCCAATCGTCTCAAGGATTCCAACGGTCGTCGCGCGGGCGGCTGTCTTCTGATCATACTGTTTCATCACGCCCTCGTTTTCGTCGGGGGCCGTTCCGCAGAGTCAAACGGAGGAAGCCTTGAGCCGGGATCGGTGTGGGTCTATGATTCCAGCTGCGCTAGGCCAACACCAAAACCAGCTTAGGTCGTCCCGCGTACCCTCGCGAGCCGGCCCTTTCTTCACATAGTCGAAAGTCTCGACATGGTCTTGCTCCTGTCACAGCTGGCGAAATCGTGTGACACTCGCCGGCGAAATCCTGCGGACCCCTACGAGAGGATTTGCGCTTGTGTGACAGTGCTAGTGGTGTGACTCTAACGTTTGTTCCCCACGTTTAGCAGCGGCGAGGATGTGATTTTGACGAGCTGCTTCTGGCGATTTGGGA
>JGI24705J35276_12238206_pt1 | contig 17278 bp, 12 predicted proteins | sample TergutNt197P4_FD_35276 | JGI IMG/M metagenome (IMG submission 35276) | reverse complement strand
GCGGTAAGGACATCCAGGTCGGGTTACATGCAGAGGAGGCTGGTCTCCGCCCTGGAGGACCTGAAGCTGACATCCGACGGGACGGTCAGGAACACAGTGGGGACGGTCATACAATTCAAATACGGAGAGGACGGGGTGGACCCGTCCAGGACGGTAAGGGGCAAGGCGATAGACCTCGACGACCTCTTCGCGGAAGTGCTCGGCGACGATGCCGATACACTCCTGCGCGTGGATGACCTCGATACCGGAGAGGATTACGGATCCAGAGAAAAGGATGAGATGGAGTACGTCGAAGAAGAGGAAGGGGAAGAATACGACGACCTCGATACCGACTTCGAAGGCGGAGGTGAGTGAAATGGCTAAAAAAGACACCCTAAAGGCGCTGGTCAACAGGGACATCAGCGAAGAGGTGGCGGAACTCCTCCTCTCCAAGTACAACACCCTCAGCGCGATATCCGCGGCGAGTGTCGAGGAACTTATCGAGCTGGGTCTATCTGAGGAGGCGGCGGAGTCCGCTTTGTCCAAGATAGGCAAGCGCACTACCAGGGCCGTACCGGCAAAGAGCAAGAAGACGATCCCGGAGCCGAAGAGCGAGCCCATGGAAGAAGTGTTCCGCATCCGCACCTTCAGTCAGGCCGAGACCAAACTGAGGGATGTGGCGGACAGGCTCGGGATCTTCCTCCCGATGAAAATAATAGCCGACATAGCCAGCGTGATAGAGAAGGCGGATTTGAGCGATGAGATCTATGAGAAATTGATATCCACCGCCAACCGTATGTACACTTCGCACCTGATGGACAAGAACGAGTCCACCGGGGTCATGGCGGCCCACTCGCTGGGAGAACCGGGTACGCAGATGAACATGCGTACCTTCCACTACGCCGGTGTCGCGAACATAAACGTCACACAGGGCCTTCCGAGGCTGATCGAGATAGTCGATGCGAGACGGGTGCCCAGCACGCCGTCCATGGAGATACCTCTGATAGGCATCGCCGCAGAGGACGAGAGCGTCGCCAGGCACGTAGCGTCGGAGATCGAGGCAACTTCGCTGCTGGACATAGCTTCGGTGGAAACGGACATCACCAATATGAGGCTCGTGATCACCCCGAACACCAGGAAAATGGCGCAGCGCGGCCTGGACACGGACGACATCGTCGAGAAACTCAACAAAGTAAAGGCGGTCCGCGGCATGGTCAAGGTCGCGGACTTCCAGATCGTGATCACTTCGGACGAGCCATCGTACAAGAAGCTGCAGGTGATGTACGACGCCGTCAAAGGCGCCAAGATAAAAGGCATAGACGGAATAACCAGAGCGGTCCTCAGCAAAGTGGGGGGCTCTTGGAAGATCATCACTGAAGGCAGCAACCTCAAGGAAGTACTCAAGATAGAGGGCGTGAACGCCAACAAGGTCATGACCAACAGCATCCTGGAGGTGGCGGACGTTCTCGGCATAGAGGCGGCAAGGAACTCCATCATACAGGAAGCGAAAGGAACACTGGGAGAGGCCGGCCTGGATGTGGATATCAGACACATCATGCTGGTCGCGGACCTGATGACCAACGACGGCCAGGTCAAAGCGATCGGAAGGCACGGAGTATCGGGCAAGAAATCCTCGGTCCTTGCAAGGGCGGCCTTCGAGATCACCGCGGCGCATCTTCTGCATGCGGCGATGGTGGGAGAGGTCGACAGCCTCGAAGGAGTGACTGAGAACATCATAGTCGGACAGCCGGTGACATTGGGAACCGGCGCAGTAAACCTTATTTACACACCCAAGAAGGGGGAGAAAGAATGAGCGAGAAAATCGATATAAGTAGAGCATTGAAGGCCGCGATCACCACCGGTAAGGTAGAGTTCGGGGTTGACCAGACAGAGAAAGCAATAAAGGCGGGAAAGGCGCAGATGGTCATCCTGTCCAGAAACTGCCCCAGCGAGATGCTGACAGGGGACATCAACGTGAAGGTGCACGTGTATGAGGGTAACAACATGGAGTTGGGCGCCCTCTGCGGAAAACCCTTCTCCGTATCGGCCCTGGCGGTCATCGACAAGGGTTCCTCCAACATCTTAACGCTGTGAGAGCCATGTCAACGGATATCGTACTAAATGAGGACACACTCAGATACATTGCGTTGTTCTCGGCCATAACCAAAGCAAGCCCCATTGACTGCATGGACGCCGACGATAAATTGGTGTTCGTGGTCGAGAAAGGGCAAGGGAACATCGCCGTGGGGAAGAAAGGGGAGCATGTCATAAAACTCAAGGAGAAGACCGGCAAGAACATCCAAGTAGTGGAGTACTCGGAGGATCCTGAGCAGTTTGTGAAGAATGTGTTCCATATATACTGCCCTCAGAAGGTCGTTATCGAACAACGCGGGAACATCACCCATGCCACGATCACAGTTGACCCCAAGCTCAAGGGGCGTGCGATCGGCAAGGCCGGAAAGAATCTGCGCATTGCGAGGGACATTGTGAACAGACATCACGAGATCCAGAGCATCAGCGTTGACTGAACGACTCCCCCGACCGGTGTGAGAAACTTCTTCAAACGCCTTATCCAATTTTCATACTGTATCGGTCATTCCCTGCGGCGCAAGGGCATCCTCTCGACCTCCATGCGGTCGAACGTGGGATATTCTTCTATTATGTATGAGTTGTAAGGCAGTTTTTTCGATATTTTCCTAAGCTTCCACGACGCGACCTCTATCCTTTTCCTCTCTTCGTCGACCAAGATCAGATCCTTCGGCACCTTCAGTTCAAAAAGGGCCGCGGTCGCTTCTTTCAGGTCGTCGGCGTAAACGATACCTTTCAGCAGCGTGCCGTCGCCGGTAACGATGTCGTGCTTCTTGGCAATGACATTTGCCCTTCTGATCAGTCTCTTTCTCAGCTGGACCCCGTCCTTGAAAGCGGACGAGCAGAAATGTATTGGGCACTTTGGATATTTTTTCATCAGGTCCTTCACCATCTCCTCAGAGCCGGCGACCGCTGAGGAAAGGTCGTCCTTCATTTTGTAGCCCATCTCCTCCATCATGTTCCAGTTGCTCTCTGAGAACTCGAACTCGTTGATGTTGATGAAACCCACGCCCGCCTCGGAAGCGGATAAGGCGAGCCTCTCCAGCCTGTCCTCGCTGCCAGGTATGGCCGGTACTTCGATGCCCACATCCAAAGAGGTCTCCGAGATGATCCGCGATATCTCCGCGAAGTCCATTGTGTCCCATTCGGACAGCGGAGGATGGAATCTTATCTCATCGAGGCCGGCGTCGCAGAGCTCTTTCGCTTTGCCGAGGTCGATCATCGAAGTATACAAATGAATGTGGTGGCCCGGTCCGAAGCGCTCTTTAAGCATTTTTATCGCGGAAAGGGTTCGGTCCATCGCAACGAGGGGGTCCCCGCCGGTTATACCCGTGCCGGTGGCATCCATCGATACGGCTTCCTCCAGCATGTCCTTCAGGTCGGATATCCTCCTTTCATTGGCGAAGATCACGTCCTTTCCCTTCTTCTCGGGCGAGATGGGACAATAGAAGCAGTCCGTACCGCATCTGCCTGTGATCAGAAGCACCATCTTCGATCCGTTCACGCAGTGTCTGCACCCTTCGGGAAGGGAGCAGTTGGAGGCCGAGCCGTATTCGTATATCTTCAAATCGATCGGTATGTGATGGTGCGATGTCTTAATAAACATTAGATGGCTAGCAGACTGCGACCATGAGGAGAGACACGGGACTCATCATTGCGCTGGACGAGACAGACGCGAAAAGGGCCTTGGAGGTAGCAAGGTCCGTTTCCGATACGGTGGACGCGATCAAGATTAACTGGCCGCTGATCCTCTCCGCAGGGCCGAACATAATAACCCAGATGTCTGAGATTTCGGATGTGATATGCGATCTAAAGGTCGCGGACATCCCGAACACGGTACGCCTAATTGTGAAAGAAGCAGTATCAAGACGGGCATCGGGCGTGATCGTGCATGCTTTCACCGGCGAGGATTCCCTGAGAGAGGCCGTATCGGCGGCAGGCACGGCCGAGATCTATGCGGTAACGGAGATGAGCCATCCCGGAGGCGAGATGTTCACCGCACCCCATGCGGAGGAAATGGCAGAGATGGGTGTGAGATGCGGCGTGGCGGGATTCATAGCGCCGGCCACCAGGCCGGACCGGATCAGAGCGGTCAGATCTATCGCGGGGGACCTGAAGATACTCTCCCCCGGAGTGGGTGCGCAGGGAGGAGACGCCTCATCCGCCATATCCGCCGGCGCAGATTACGTCATTGTGGGGAGGGCGGTCTACGGTGCGGACGATCCGGCATCCGCGGCACGCTCCATTGCGAAAGAGATAAGACCGTTCCTGTGACTATTATCAAAAACCAGCGCGCGCGCCTGTCCGTAAATCTATAAATAGACAGTCAGGCATGAGCCAATACTTCATTTAACGGAGAGTATAGAATGCGCAAATTGGGAACTAGGTCAGCCAAACCCAAAGACGGGGGCTTCCTGCCGGCATCCGATGACGGTCAGGAAGTATGGTTCAAAAGAGAATGGCGCCTGATAGCACTGTTAGCGATCATGATCGTGGCCTTCGTCATCAGATTCATTTTTGCTTATGGTGTTTCCGCCGGCAGCGACTTCGCGTTGTCGGGCGGAACAGGGGCATCGAGTCACGCTCATATCATGGAAAGCATCCTCAACGGTTCGTTCGCGTTCACTGATTCGGCTCTCAACTATCCATACGGGTCCGGCGTTATTTACCCCCCGCTGATGGACATCCTTCTTTCAGGAGTGGCCGGGATCGTATCGGCATTCGGCGTATCCACGGGAACCGCTGTGGCCGGAACGCTGGCATACTCATCGCCGATATTCGCGGCCCTCACATGCTGGCCCGTGTACCTGATCGGAAGGAAGATGTTCGATGATGAGAAGATAGGTCTCCTGGCAGCGCTCTTATACGCATTCTTCGCGCTCATGGTAATGACCTCCGTCTTCTCTAACGGCACAGAGTACGCATTCGCCGGGTTCCTGTTCGCGTTCATGGTATACTTCCTGCTGAAGGTCTTGGACGACTGCGACAGGATCCAGCCAAGCGGATTCAGGGCAATGATCAAGGACAGGTCTGTATTCTGGAATCTGCTCATAGCGGGAATATTGTTCGCAATGATAGCGCTGTCGTGGAATCAGTTCCGCATGATCCTTCTGGTGCTGGTGTTCATCATGGCCGCCCAAGCGGTGGTCGACCGCATAAGGTCCAGACCGGTCTCGCCGACGGTCGGCATCTACTCCGCCGTCATATTGATGGGGATGTTGATCTCCGCACCATATTACATCCTAGCCGGTCTGTGGGACCTGGTCTTCTCCGGACCGTTCATAACAGCGATAATGTCAGTCGCCCTAGCGGCCCTCTTTGCCAAAACAACGGGAAAGACATGGGTGCTGATGATCCCGGCGATATTCATCATCGCGGCGGCGGTACTTGTGGTCATGTACTTCTTTGCCGGCGATCTGTTCTCAGCGGTCATCGGCGGCAACTCCGTATACACCAATGAGCTGACGGCCAACCTTGCGTCCGTGGCATCAAGGACATCCATATCCTCCATGGCGGCATTCTTTGGCTGGGTGACACTATGGCTGCCGTTCGTGATGTTCCTCTACATGCTGTACAAGTACAGGGGGAAGATGGACTCAAGGAAATACACTTTCACAATGTGGTGGATCATCCTCATGTTCTGTGTGGGATGGTACTCAGTGTCAAATGCGGCGCTGGCGGGCGCGGGCTTTGCCGTCGCATCGTCGGCCATGATACTCATGATCATAAGGTTCGCGGCCCTGAAGAGCTATTTTGCCGACATGAGGGGCAACGGAATAAAACACGCGCTCAGAAAAGCACTCAAACCGATACCTCTGGCAACGGTCATTGCCCTGGTCGCTCTCGTCGCAGCACCCAACATAATATATTCTGTGGATGCCAGCATCCCGACGAACTCTGAAGGCGACGGGTATCTCGGCGGTCTCGGATACACGATAATGACCGACGATGTGAACTCAGTCAACAGGATGTGGAACGAATTCAACGACATAGATAAGGACGGGGCTTTGGTGGCATGGTTCGGCCATTCCACGGATGCGGTGTCAGGAGGCGGGTTCGATTCTGTAACGGATGCGCTGGGCGGCGGGTCATCCGCAATGTCGGCCATTTTATTGGCAAACAGCGGTTCGGCAGTAACGGCGGCGATGGCGATACGTCTCATGCTCGCCAATAACATCTCGTCGTTCGAGTCAGCGATAAAAAATGCGGGACTGAACTTTAACATCATCAAAGGCTATGTGGATAAGCCGTCCACAGCCGTTGAGGAGGTCAGGAACAACGTGGAGATCTACGCAGGAGTGGACCAGAAGGTCACTGAAGAAAATGCGTTGTACATGGTCCTTATCAATTACATCACAAGCACGATACCCGAGCCGAGGGTCAATGACCTTTACAACAACATATGCAACATAAGCGGCAACTCGATAAGATATGTGTCCGTGGACAGGGCGATGCTCCCGGTCTACTACGGAGACAACTCATATTTCATGACCGCCGCATATCTCGGAAGCTATTCTCTGGACAGATACGGTGCCCCTAGCAAGTTCTTCTCTTACGATGGTTACTCGGGATACGCCACATACACTGATGAGATGTACTCGACCTTCTTCTGGAAAGCGCTCATCGGAATGTCCCCCGCAGAGGCGGGATACAGTTCATCCGTCAATTATCTCAACGCCCTTGCGCTGAGCGACGGCAAGGTAAAAGCGAACCCCGGATACGGGCTCCCCAACTATAAGGTGGCATACTGGCATGTTTTCTACAATCCCGACAGCAACGCCACGGGCTCATCCGACGGATGGGTGGACATGAACGCATTCGAAGCGATAAAGCTCCAGAACAAGGAAGGCGGAATGATCAACTTCGTCAACGGCGTCGTCATGCTGGAGTACGACCCGTCGCTGACGACCGAGGTCTCCGGAAAAGTCACTTACGTTTCGGATTCCGGGTCGGCCGGGGCGGAGGGCATACAGGTCTCCGTCTTTGAAAAGATCGACTTTGACGCAACCGGAATGACCGGATACGTGAAGAAGTCCACTGTGTTCACGAACGACGAAGGCATGTACACAATATGCGTGCCGGTCGGCACGGAATACTATGTGGTGTTCTCTTCAGGGACCGACACCTTGGCGACAGGATCGATAATCGAGACGCGCTGGAACATGACATCGTCCAGCGCCGGTCTGAACATACCCGCGACAAGCCTGTCCGGAAGCGTCTACGTGAACAGCGACCCCCTCAAGTTGTACACTGAGAAATCATATGTGTCTATGGAGGGCACAGCGTCAGGAAAGAGCTATCAGGCCGAGGTCGTCGGCGGCAGCTTCGTGTTCAACAATATCATACCCGATGTCTACAAGCTCACAGTATTCTCACCCACGGGAACCACGATCAACGTTGGAAACGTCACGGTCAACATCGGCGCCAATACCGGGTATCGCATATCCGCGACCTCCGGCACGATAAACGTGACGGTCACTACGGACGTGGGCGGGAAAGCACCCAATGGAACGGTCATCACGGCTCAGGACAGATCTACGGGCGCCGTATATACGGGCATCGTGGATGACGGCCAGGCGAGTATATTCGTCGTGCCTTCGACGTACACAGTGTACGCAACCGGAGGAAAAGTGTCTGTCTCCAACCCCACCTCGACGGTCTCCAGCGGCGGAAGCTCAAGCGCATCGCTGGTCGTATACGATTCAAAGAACATCACCGTGACGGGGGCTCCAGCGGGAGGTCTCGTAAGCATAATGTCCTTCGGGTTCATCACATCGTCCTCCACATCATATACGTTCGCCGTACCGACGGGCGGCGGAGGGAACAACACATACACTGCATACGCAACAAGCGGCAGCAGCGTGTACTACGGCGTAACGGCAGGCGGCAGCATTTCGCTCACCAGCTCAGCCGGGTACAGTGTGAAAGGAACAGTGAAGGACAGCGACGGCGCCCCCTTCTCGGGCAAGGTCTCGTTCATAATGGCAAGCGGAGCGGCATTCATATTCACGTCCGACGAGGACGGCAAATTCGATGTCATGCTGCCTGCGGCCACATACACAATGTACATCTACGGAACGGGAGGCGCATTGATATCCACTCAAGCGGTCTCCGGACACACGGACCTGGGTGAGATCAAACTATCAAAATCCCGCGAACTCTCCGTCACTCTGAGCTACAGGACGAATATGTCGTCCCCCACTTCAAGAGGGATAGCGTTCGTAGATGTCAAGATGGCCATGACCATAGATGCGGAATACTTCATCACGGTAATGACCGACACCTCTGGAAAGGCGACATTCATAGTACCTCAGGGATATGCGGCAACGATCACGTCGCCTGGATTCGACACGGCCAGATTCCATGTGGAAGCCCAGTCTTCGAACCTCGCCGCCGGGACGAGCACCACCTCAGACACTTGGAGCGTCGCGGCGAGCGGGACAACAGGTTCATATGTGAAAACCGTCAACGTAACGAACACCGTTTCAGTGAAACTGACGCTTTACAACAGCTCATCAACGACATATGAGGGCACGAACCTGACGAACGTGATACCCGGGCAGTACACCGCGCAGATAAGAGGGAACCCCAATTTCTACTATAACGGAACGATATACATCTACCCCGGGCAGAGCGGCTCTCTCAACATATCGGCCACCAACGTTGTGAAGGTAGATCTCATCGCATCGACGACGGACGAAATAACGGTGACGCCGACCGATGACGAGAGAGGGACCTTCTTCGTGGACCCGGACAACTCGCATGCCTATTATCTCCAAAAAGGCAAGAGCTTCTATTTCACGGCAACATCCGGCACAGGCGACACAGAACAGATCGCGTACGCATCCGTCAGCAATATTTCGTCCCCGGTGACCTTGAATCTATCCAACAAAGCCGATAAGGCAGAGATAAAAGGATTCACGGGAGTGAATGCGGACGGAACTCTCACAGTGACCTACGGAAGCGTTACGATACCGTTCCCGATAACCGACGGGGCATTTGATATCATACTGCCTGCGGGGATCGGCCCGATGACCCTCAACGCTAAACTGAGCCAGAAGATGAACAATATGGAATACAGCTACGCCGGGTCCGTGACGATGGCCGCAAGCGAAGTGGTTGACGGAGCGACGATACGCTTCCCGGCAACGACAACGGCCGCGACCGATACATTGACGGAGCTCTCGGGAAGCGGTTTCAGTTTCATCGACGGAGTAGGGTCGTTCACTCTCACACTGAAGAACACCGGCAGCTACAATACAACATTCATCGTGACAGCGGGTTCCGCATGGGTACTCGATAAGGCATATACGATATCAGTGGATGAAGGTAAGACGGGCACGATCAAGATCGACGGCCGTTATGACCCAGCTGCGGTCGGTGCCGGCAACGAGGACCTGTCGGTGACAGTGACGTCGATCAACGGCACAGTTCTCGGAACATATGTGGTGGACGGAAGCGCATTCCCCACCTCCGGCTCGACCGTGACCACGACCGATACATATGTGGACATAAGCGGAACGGACGGGGCGGCAGCCGATGCGGTGAGCGGCAATGAATACATGTACGCTGTAACGATCACCAACAAGGACAGCTATCTCAAGACGGTCTCCGTTACGGCGACCATAAGCGGAGGCAGCGGCAACTGGTGGATAGTCTATTCCGACAAGGACGAAGGCTGGATATTCTCCAAAGAAGCAACGAACAAGTTCAACGTCAGCGGATTCGGCTCCACAGTGATATACATCAAACTGATGTGCAAGGACTCATCCGACATAGAGGTCCCGACCATAGATGTGAAGGTCACAATGCCGGGTCAGACACTGGTGACCAACAGCGCAGGGGTGATCGTCTCAGGCAGCACGGCCACGTTCAGCATGAGCGCGAAGCCCGCCGTGATGGAAGCGGAGGAAATGACCGCCAAAGGCAACAACATATTCGACGGACCGAGCCCGATACCGCCGACGACAATGGTGCTTACCGCACTCGTCATACTTGCGTTCATCGCAATGATGTGGCTCGGAATGAAGAAGGGGGTGTTAGTACGAAAAAGATGATCGCCGCGATAGCGGTATTTGCAATAGTGTTCGCAGCGGGAGCAGTCCTCTTAGAGAACTCATCTGACGTCGACGGAGCGGTCTCCTACATAAAAGGGGACACGAACGTAGTAAAGACAAGCGGCAGTCTCACATACCAGATAATGTTCTTCGAATCTGAGGAATTCGAAACGCTGGACCTGTCCTACACTGCCTTGCTGAAAGACAGCAGCGGTGCCACGAAGTCCGGTACGATATCGCCGTCCTCCGGGGTCTTGTCCAACGGTATAGAGTCGACCCTGACGGTGACAGCACCCGCAGCTGCAGGTAAATATACTCTCGTTGTCACCTTCACTGAGAAGAAGAACGATGATGAGAAAGTGGAGACCGAGAGGACCCAGACGATCACCGTCGTGGAGCCCGTGGTGCTGACCGCCGTTCTGAGGAACAACAGCAATGTCGATTTCACCAATTTCGTGGTCTATTTCAAGGTCGACGGAAAACTGGTGGATGAGAGCAGGTCGATGGTGTCTGTGGCCGCGGGGGATACCACCACCGTAACGCACGAATGGGTCTCGGAATCGTACTCGAATGGAAGGCACACTTTCCAAGTGGTGGCCGGAGATGAGAACATAGGAAGCACCCAGACGTCGTTCCTGGGAGGGGAGGGCACATTCTACGTCGGCCACTCCGACTACGGCCTGGTGAACATCCTGCTGGGCATACTCGCGGTGGTTTTGATCATCGTGGTGGTCTATCTCTACCGCAAGCCGGTCAAGAACTACGGCAAACCCAAATCAAGGCGCTGAGCGCGCCTTGTGAAAACCTTTTCAAATTTTCATCTTTGACATCATAACCGAATTGGCCACATCGGCGCGCGTCCTTTCCATGACGCCTCTTGCAATATCCTGTTTCCTTCTTATCGGGACGATCTGGTCAGGCACGTCGAACATCATTATCAGGTGAGATATGTCCTCCATCTCGGAGAATAAAGCTACGGCGCGCGTGACATCCCCCGACATAAGCGATGTCAGCACTACCCTCCTCATCTCTCCGAGACAATCCGCAAGGCCCATGACCCACGGTCCGGGGCCTATTCCGAGGTCGCCGAAGGAAGGCACCCCCTTACCTATTATGACAGAATCGAGGATCATTGCCTCTGCGTATTCCGCCAGAGCATCATCGGCAGGACCCGCATATACGGCGTGGGGATCGCTCCCTGATCCCGCATTGAGCTCCGAGACAAGTTTTTCGAGTGCCGCTCTCGATCCGCCGCAGTCTTCGGAGACATGAATGGCATGTATCATCTTCTTTGTCTCCCTAATGATGTCCCTGGAACATCTGACCGTGCGTTCCCTTCGCAACTCCGCATCATGAAGTATCTTTATCGCTTCTTCGGCGGCCTCTTTCAGTCTTTCCATGAAAAGATAACGTGTTGCATATTATTACAATGATGCAAAGAACATGCTTCTTAGCCTGTCTTTGAACAATTCTTCCCCGATCTTCCCATCGAACATGCCCGTCAATGGCGTGGCAAACTCCACATCCTTGTAGAAGACATCGATCAGAGTCAGCGCATCGGCCCTTGCGAGGCCGAAAGAGAGGTCCTTTCCGTTAAGCGCATCCCTCACGTCCGAGATGGTGGAATCCCCTCGTCCCACGGACATGATCGCGGCGACCATGCGGCGTATCATGTTCCACAGGTAATATCTTGCAGAGAAGTCCAACACTACGAGGTCTCCCTCCTCATGCACCTCGACGGAATCCAATGCAAGGTTTGCGGACCTTTCGTCAGGCTTGCAGAATCTCGTGAAATCATGCTTCCCGACGAACATGTCCGCACAGTTTCTCATTGCCTGCACATCCATGCCTTCTGAACGGACGAGATATCTGTATCTTCTTATGTCAGCGAACCTCGGGTTGAAGTCCTCGCCGACCGTGGCGACGCTTCTGTAGAACACATCCTTCGATACCGCATTCAGGGCTTTCAGCAATATGCCCGGGTCATCTATGCTGCTGTAGAAAACGGCAACATTACCTAGGGAGTTGACGCCCCTGTCCGTCCTGCTTGCGAGTCTCAGATCGATATCTTCGTCCGAGATCTTCATGATGGTTCTCAGGTCGGAGAGGATATCCCCCTCCACTGTCCGGTGGCCGGGCTGTATCTGAGAGCCGTAGAAAGGTTCGCCCAGATAGGCTATTTTCACGGCGGCCCTTATCATGATAGGATATTCTTGATGCGATCTATCTTTCTCTGGATCAGATCGCGCTTGCCGATATCATGGCGCACGCAGATGGCATCTCCCTCGATGAATGCCAGTGCGGCCTCGCATCTTTGTTCGGCCTCCTCTATCGTTTCGCCGACGCCCACAACCCCTATCGATCTGGATGTCCCGGTGAAGAGTTTGCCGTCTATCATGTCGACGTTCGCGTAGTATAACGCGGCGCCGCTCTCGTGGACGCCCTCCTCGTTGACGAATATCTCGTGTCCGGGGTCGGGTACGGTCCCGTAGCCTTTGGGGACGACGTATTTGCAAACTGTTGCCATATTCTTGAATTTGACCTCTTCCCTCAGTTTCCCTCCGGCCATATCTTTTATCAGTGTAAGGAAGTCATTCTCAAGGATCGTCAGTATGTTCATCGCCTCTGGGTCCCCGAACCTGGCGTTGATCTCAATGATCTTGGGGCCGTCCTTCGTAAGCATGAATTGGCCGTACATCGGGCCTTTATAAGGGCAGCCTTCCTCGTTCATCGCGTCCACGATCTTCCTTAGGATCTCCAGCGCCTGGTCCCTCGCCTCTCTTGGGATGAAAGGCAGGAGATGGTCCGCATCCGAATAGGACCCCATCCCGCCTGTGTTCGGGCCGACATCTCCCTCGTAGGCCCTCTTGTGATCCTGGACAAGCGGCATTGGCGATAGGTGCTTACCGTCGACAAAGACCATCTGGGTGAACTCCTCCCCTATGACCTTCTCTTCTATGATGAGGCCGTCCAAGCCGCTCGTTCCGTCAAGGATCTCCAGAACATAGGTCATTGTCTCCTCGTGGCTGTTCAGGTGTTCTCCCTGGACCTTCACGCCTTTCCCTCCGGTCAGACCGACGGGTTTGACAACGATCTCCTTTGTCAAGGTCTTCAGGTATTTCTCGGTGTCCTCCGCATTATCGAAAACGGCGTATTCGAGATTCCCTTCTATGTTGTATTTTGATACCAGTTCCCTCATGAAGGATTTAGATGTCTCTATCTGGGCCGCCTCCTTCGTCGGGGCGGCGCATTTCACGCCTATGTTCTCCAGCGCATCGACCAGGCCGATCTCCAAGGGAGCCTCCGGCCCTATGAATGCATAATGTATGTCATGCTCTATCGCAAACTCGCAGATGTCGTCGACATGCCTTTCGTTAACAAGTTTATAAGCCTTGGCCCTTCTTATTATGCCAGGATTTGCATTTTTCATTATGGAATAGATCTCGGCACCAGATCGGTACAGCGCCTCTACGGCCGCATGTTCCCTTCCTCCCCCGCCTACAGTTAAGATTCTCATGAACTCACACCTTCAGAGTTGCAACGCGGAGACTATTTCGTCCACGCCCTCCTCTGTTCTCGTACTGCACCTGTAAATGGTCTTCAGTCCCCCGGTGAGTCTCCCGTAGTCGCCGGCGATCACGTCCGGATCGACACCCACGGCATCCGCGATGTCCATCTTGTTCAGTATGGCAATATCCGAATGCAGGAATATGTCGTGGTGCTTTCTCACCATGTCGTCGCCTTCCGTTGTCGATATCACGACCACCCTGTAATCCGCTCCGAGCGGAAAATCGGCAGGGCATACCAGATTGCCGACGTTCTCTATGAAGATCACATCATACTTGTCCAAGTCCATCTTCTCGAGGCTTTTCCTCACGAGGTTGGCATCAAGGTGGCATTCGTGACCGGTGTTGCAGTTGATCGCTTCCAGTCCCGATTCGCGCATCCTTTTTTGGTCATCGTCTCCGGTGACATCCCCTGCTATCGCACATACACTGAGGCCTTTGCTTCTCATCCTTTCGGCCAACTTAATTATAAGGGAGGTCTTGCCGGATCCGATAGAGCCCATGAACTCTATCGTTCTGATACCGTTCTCTTTCAGTAAGCGGTAGTTGGAGTTCGCGATCCTGTTATTTTCCTTCAGAACGTCATACTCCATCCCCACTTGGACGATGTGCATACGGGCAGGATGCGTTCTACGATAAAAACACTATCCTTAATAGGACGAAGTATATTACCCAAAAGAGCAGATGACCTATTCGGTTTCTTTATCAAAATTATTGGAAAATATCGGGGCCACAGAAGGTTCCAAACTTTCCGTGGACTCTAATGGCAAGACATATATAGGGAGGCTTATGCCCCACCACAGCTTCAGCGGCGGCGACATCCTGATACTCAAGCTCAGCAGCGGGTACAACATCGGCATCAGGATATACGCGGATTCGGAGGTAAAAGTGCTGGAACCGCCGGCGCCTGTACCGAAGAAGGAAGCCCCCCTAGAAAAGAAGAAAGGACTTCCTAATATAGTTCTAATTGGCACGGGCGGAACCATCGCATCGAACGCCGACAATAGGACCGGGGCGGTCCGTCCTGCGCTGTCTGTGTCGGACCTCATCGAGGCGGTACCTGAGATCAGGGAAAGCGCGAACATATCCGCCAGGCCCTTCCTGTCGTTATTCTCGGAGAATATGAATGTGGAGCACTGGCAGGAGCTTGCGGAGGCGACCGCCGAAGAGATCAACAACGGCGCCGATGCGGTGATGATACTACACGGCACCGATACGATGGGTTACACCGCGGCCGCTTTATCGTTCATGCTTGGGGATGTCCCGAAACCTGTGGTCCTGGTGGGAGCGCAACGGTCCCCGGACAGACCGTCGTCCGATGCCCCCTCGAATCTCATCGCGGCGACAAGATTCTGCGCAAAGGGAGGCGCCGCCGGAGTATTTGTCGTCATGCACGATACCTTGGAAGACGACTCGTTCGCGGTGCATATCGGTACCAGAGTAAGAAAGATGCATACTTCGAGGCGCGATGCGTTCAAGAGCATAAACGCGGCGCCGATCGCATTCCTGGACGAAGAAGGGAAAATAAAGTTCACAAAGAAAAAAAGAGACCCCACGACCGAAAAGGCGGTAGCAAAGACGAAGATGGAAAGGTCCGTCATCCTCCTGCAGTTCTATCCCGGCATGGACCCGTCGCTTTTTGAAGGGATAATGATGAGAAGCAAAGGTACAGTGATAGTGGGAACGGGCCTGGGCCATGTGAGCGAGGAGATGATCCCGCTGATAAAGAAAGCCTGCGACAACGGATCGGTGGTGGTGGTCACATCCCAATGCCTGGGCGGCATGACGAGCCTCCACGTATACAATACGGGAAGGGACATGCTGTCAGCCGGGGCGATATCCGTCAAGGACATGCTTCCCGAAACAGCCTATGTGAAACTCATGTGGGCGCTGGCAAACTCAAAGGACGCGGAGGAAGCGAAAAAGCTGATGATGACCCCTCTGGCCGAAGAGATGGGCGACAGGAGGACGGCAGATGTCTGAAAGAGAGCTTACCTGCGGGATAGAGATACACCAGCAGCTTGACACGAAGAAGCTGTTCTGCGACTGCGACAGCGAACTGAAGGATGAGGGATACGGAGCGTACTACCGCAGACTGAGGCCGACCGCCAGCGAGCTGGGGGAGATGGACAGGGCAGCTCTGGTACAGTACGAGAAAGGCGAAGGGTTCAGATATCAGTGCTGCGAAGGCTGCACCTGCCTCGCTGAACTGGACGAAGAGCCCCCCCACGCGATGAACGAGGACGCCATGGATGTCGCTCTGACCTTCTCGATGATGCTGAACGCCAGACTGATAGATGAGATACACTTCATGCGGAAGATGGCCATAGACGGTTCTAACACAACAGGCTATCAGAGGACCGCAATGATATCGGTTGACGGCGAGATCGAGGTCAAAGGCAAGAAGATAGGAATAGGCACCGTCTGTCTCGAGGAGGACTCCGCAAGAAAGCTGGAGTCCACCGGGAGCGAGGTACTGTGGCGTCTTGACAGACTCGGGGTCCCGCTGATCGAGGTGGCGACCGCCCCGGACATGGAGACCCCGGAAGAGGTCATGGAGGTGGCGTTAAGGCTCGGTTCCATATTCAGAGCGACGAAAGGGGTCAAGAGAGGGATAGGCTCGATAAGAGAGGACCTGAACATATCGATCCCCGGCGGGACCAGGGTCGAGATCAAAGGCGCTCAGGAGCTCAGGCTGCTTCCGGATTATGTAAGAAATGAGATGGAAAGGCAGAAGATGCTCATTGAGGTAAAGAGGATATTGAACGAAAGGAGCGTAAAGCCGGCGGAGTACCTGCCCGTTGACGTGACTGAGATGTTCTCGAAAAGCGGATCAAAGGTCATCAAAGGGGCGCTTGACGACAAAGGCAAAGTGTTTGCCCTGAAGCTTCCGGGTTTCGCTGGGGTGTTGAACGGCAATGAAGGGAAACTGAGACTCGGGGCGGAGATGGCGCAGTACGCCAGAACAAGAGGCGTGAAAGGCATATTCCATTCCGACGAGCTCCCCAACTACGGGATAGAGAAGGAGTTCGTGGACTCTCTCAAAACCCATCTGGATATGTCGTCGGAGGACGCATTCGTGATGTGCGCCGCAAAGGAAAAGAAAGCCTTGGATGCGCTGAAAGTAGCACTCGGAAGGGCCAATCAGGCCATCATCGGCGTTCCGCAGGAGACGAGGGACCCGCTGCCTGACGGCACCACAAGGTATTCGAGACCGCTTCCCGGGGCGGCAAGGATGTACCCCGAGACGGACGTGCCCCCGATACCCTTGACCGCCGAGAGGCTGAAGAGGATCAAGGACAACCTGCCGGAGTTCCCGGAGGAGATAGAGAAGAGACTCATCTCCACATATGGGATAAACGCGCAGCAGGCGAACATAATGGTGAGGCGGAGCCGCGATGAGCTGTTCGTCAAGATCTCAGAGGAGACGGGAATGGCCGCCGCCGCGGCGACAGCCCTTACGAATACCTACACAGAACTGGAACATGAAGGTCTGGGTCCGGATTCGATAGCCGGCGCTCAAGTGGTGGAGTTGTTCGCTCTTCTGAGAACGAACGCATTCTCGAAAGAGGCGGTGCCGTCGCTGCT
>JGI24705J35276_12238208_pt1 | contig 17343 bp, 24 predicted proteins | sample TergutNt197P4_FD_35276 | JGI IMG/M metagenome (IMG submission 35276) | reverse complement strand
CCAAAATAAATTCCCCGCCATCGATCTGGCCCCCATAAAGTCGCCAAATCATTGAATCACATCATCCATAATCAGGTCCAGACCCTAGGGCGACAACACCTAAGAAAATTTTCAGTTTTGTGTCTCCCGCCAGTCGCACCACGCCCACGCGATCATCATCTGATAACCGGCCAGCCACGGCACCACATCGATTTGTTCGGCGGTGACTTCCTCGAACCGCACCGCGCACCACGGCGCGGCCGGAATATCAGCGGGATGTGTTCGGTAGCCGCCGACACCCTCGCGGTGTAATAGCCGCCACAGCTGCCCGGCGCCGAAGGTGTGGGACGCCACGCCGAACGTGGCCAGCGGTTCGTCGTCGCCCGCCAGCACGGTGGCGAGCAGCGTCGAGCCGGCGCGTGAGGCGATCAGGTTGTAGCCCTTCACTTTTGGAATCGGCGCTCGGCCGCAAAACGAAGTGGTCAGATGCTCGCGCAATAACTGCCAGCCGCCATCCGGCAGCTCGGGGCGCGGCGTGTGCTTGCCGTGGCCCGTGCTCATCGTGACGTGCCAGATGGTGGCTTGTTTGGTCATGGCGCTCCCCCGAGCGAAGCAAAGGCCGCCGCATGTTTGGGCATACGACGGCCCTTAACCCCGTGCATCCAACTGGAAGAGGACGCACCCACGCCATGATGCGGCCTCGGCGCCCGCGCCGTCAAGCGACACCGCTCGTTGTCACCAGTGACGAATGCCGGCGTGACCGAGCCGCGCCAGACCACGCGCTGCCAAACCACGCGCTGCGTTGCCCGCGCTGCCATGCCTTGCCACACCTAACGAGGCCGCGCGCCGCCCGCGCCGCCATGCGCTACGCTGCGCTGCCGACCCGAGTCGTGCCGAACCACGCCTTGCGCTGCGCAGCCTGCGCTGCCGTGACATGCCCAGCGCCACCAAGCCGAGCGTAGCCAAGCCGAGCCCGCGAAGCCTTGCCAGCCCACGCGCCGCCTTGCGCCGCCAGCGATGCGCTACGTGCCGAGCCTACCGCGCCAAGCCATGCCCGCCTGCGGAGCGTCGCCGCTCGGCGCCATGCCAGACATGCCCGACCGAGCCTTGCCTGCGCTGCCAAGCGTTGCGCTGCCCTGCCGAGCCAAGCCGTGCGCGGCCATTCGCACCGAGCCGCGCCCGCGCCGCCGTGCCATGCCAAGCCCTGCGAAGCCGAGCCGATCGCGGCCTAGCCAGCGTTGCGCTGCCGAACCCGGCCTAGCCACGCCGGGCCTAGCGTGACGCTGCCACGCCCGCCGAGCCTTGCCGAACCGCACCACGCCAACCAAGCGCTGCGTTGCCTGCGTTGCCTAACCGCGCCACGCCGCGCCTTGCGCAACCGAGCGCTGCCGGACCAAGGCGCTCACGATGCCGCGCCGGCGCCCGAGGCGTCAATCCGCCAATCGGCCAATGGCGCGCCGCTGACTGCAGTCTGAGATTCCGCCAAAGCCGAATTTTCCGCTTTGCCGAATTAAGGCGCCGATCGGCGCCAACCAGCGGCAATTGTAAAGGCCTTTGAAGGCGGTATTTTAATACCTGTTCACCTTGGCGGTGTGGCGATACCTGTTAACGTGTTGATATTTCTAGCTTATTTTGTGCGCAGACCTGGCAGCCTTGGGAGTTGACATGTGCACGGTGTGCACCTAAGAAAGTGCACGATGTGCACTAACGAAAGGTAATTGAACACCATGTCACGCAACCTTTATGCCGAAGCTTCGGCACGAATTCTTGTCCACTTGGAAACCGGCACGATTCCATGGGTGAAGCCATGGCGTGCCACTGCCGGCCGCAACCAGCCGCGCAACGCGGTTAGCCAGCGGCCTTATTCAGGCTGTAACGTTCTCATGCTTTGGCTGGCGCAACGCGACTATCCGACTCCGGCTTATCTGACTTTCAAGCAAGCTCTTGACTTTGGCGGTAATGTTCGAAAAGGCGAACACGGCACCGCTGTTTATTTCGTCAAACAAATGCTCGGCAAGCCGAAGGCTGGCGACGATAACGCCAGCGAAGGCGGCCAACGCTCTTTCACAATCCTAAAAAGTTATACCGTATTTAACACCGCGCAATGCGAAGGCCTGCCGGATAAAATCACCAATCCCACACCGCCAAAGCCGCGCCACGATGACGCAAGGGACGTGCATGCGGATGAATTCATTGCCGCAACCGGTTGCGACTTTCGCGAAAACGGTTGCGACCGCGCATATTATAATGTCGCTGGCGACTTTGTCGCTGTGCCGCGCTTTGACAGCTTTAATTCCGCCGATGCGTTTTACAGCACAAGTTTTCACGAACTAGGCCACTGGACAGGCTCGCCAAAGCGCCTCGCACGCGACCTCAAAAATAAATTTGGCTCGCCTGAATACGGCTATGAAGAGCTAATTGCCGAGCTAACCGCCGCCTTCCTTTGTGCCGAGTTTGATATCAACGGCCAAGACCGGCATTCGGCCGCCTATATTAAAGGCTGGATTAAGCTCCTCAAGGATGAACCACGCGCTTTCATGTCGGCTTGTGCAGCTGCACAACGCGCCGCCGATCACTTGCGCGGCCTCGCGCTCGCCGATGACTCCAAGATTGCAGCGTGAGGAGTCGCGACCGTGGCGAAAGCAGTAGACGACATTCCCGACGGTCAATTTGGTCCGGCTTACAACGTCGACTCGGCCGCACTGCGAAAGTTTCGCGGCCTTGCGCGTGGTGGTCTTGAGACGCTGGCGACACAAGAGCGGCGCGCCTATGGCGCCGCTGTAGAGGCTGCAATTCTATCAGCACAACGCGCCGCATTGCGGCGCCAGACGCATCCCGAAAAAGTGTGCTCTTGCGCGAGCGGCACCAATCACAACGACGGCGCCGCGATCGAAAAGGCAATCCGCGCGCAACACCGCGCGAGTTTGCAAGAATTGGTTGCTGCAGAACGCAGCAACCGGACTCCAGAGGAGTGGAAAGAGATGTATGAACAAGCGATGAAAGAGAAGCGCGAGCGGCAAGCACAAGCCGCCGCCATGCCGGTCATAGTTGAGCCGGTTCTAGTTGTGCCGACTCCAGCTGCACCGATCGCAGCTGTACCGCCAGCCGCACGGCCAAAGAAGGCGAGGAACAAGCCGGTTGCCGTTGCGCCAGTCGTTGCCGCGCCGATTCCAGCCGCACCCATAGTGACCGCACCGCCAGCGGCACCGATGCCAGCGGCACCAAAGAAGGCCAAGCAAAAGCCGGTTGCGGTGCCTTCCAACGTTGTCGAATTGCCGGCCAAGCCAGCCGCACCAAAGAAGCCAGCCGCCAAGCGACGCAATGGTGGCGAGTCCGGCATGCTGTACGACGTGCTTGATAGGCTTATGTCCGGCTTTGAGCTTGGCGCGATCGTCTATGCGCTCGCGGAAATTTGCGAAGACGACGCAACCGCCTTTGATGACTCCACGGTTGCCAAGGCACTGACCGCCGACGCCAAGACGCTGTTAGCTGCCGCTGGCAAGATCAAATCAGATGACGCGATTGCGGCCTAACCGTTTCGACACTGCAGCGCATGCGCTGCAGCACGAAGCGGTTAGGCTTCATTGCAACAGGAGTCGCCATGGCGCGGCCTATTACGGAAACCATCGAAGGCGCACAAGTCGCGATCGGTCAAACGCTGCTCATATGGAGCGGTCGCCGAACCATCCTTGCCTTGCGGCCACATTCAAAGAATCCCGATTGGCGCATTGCCTATTTTGCCGAGCAGTCAATCGGCATGACGCTAGACGACACATCAACATATGAACTGATCACAGGAGTCGAGGAGTCCTAGCATGTCTTACGTTGTCGCGCTCTATGAGATTGACCGCGAATATGGCGGCAGTGAAGAAGGCGGCTGGTGGTACGACACAGGCGAATTGAATCGCGTCTTGTGTGTCTGCCGCACCGAGGAACAAGCCTATCAGAAGGCCAACCGCGCCAACGCACTGTTGCGCGTTCTACAGCGCGGCAAGCGTGACGTTGGCTCGGTTCTATACCGTGGTGGTCGCCATGCTGCCGAGGTCTTTGAACGCATCGCGCCGAAATACATCCCGGAAGAAAGGCCGCGCTATGAGTAAACTTCAATGCCTGCCGTATACCGTCGTCAAGTACGATGCGCCTAATCAGGCGATTGCCGAATGTGTGACCTTTGACGCGGCGTTCACGTTGGCAATCGCGCTCTATATGCGAACGTCGGAAGCCTCGCGCAAATACATCATAGACGAGCAAAAGTTTCGCATCTTGCGCGGCGATTTGGAGGTGTGGAATTCGCGCGATGGACAAACCAACGCGCTCTAACCGTTTCCACCTTGCGGCGCATGTCGCCGCAATAGGAAGCGGTTCGGCCGAACGTTTCGCTAACAAAGGATGAGCGAGCAAAAATCATTTTCCATCTAGATCGCGTTGGAACCGCAGCCAGAAACAGGCTGGCCAACCGAGGGACTGTCTGAGGGTTTCCGTTGCCTTCGCAGGCTTACGCCTTTCGTCGTGCAGATGCCTCCACCGTGGTGATTAGCGCTCGCTCGCCTTGCAACCGTATAGGACTCTAAATGATCATCTTTACATCAGACATTATCAAACAGCTGGCGCGGAACGGTCGCGCCACGCGACAAGAGCAAGAGACTAACGGCAAAGAGATTGACCACAAGCCGGTCATCAAGGTTTTCAATCCGGTTGGCTCGACAAAGTGGCTCTTTACCGAGTCCGATCCGGACGACCCTGACCGGTTGTTTGGTCTCTGTGATCTTGGACTCGGCATGCCGGAACTAGGCTATGCGTCACGCAATGAGCTTGAGCAGCTGCGCATTCCAATCATGTTGGCCGGACTCCCGCGCGGTGCAATGCAGCTGGAAAGGGACATGGGTTTCACGGCGAGTCATCGCTTGTCGGTCTATGCAAGAGCAGCACGCGAGGCGTTAGAGATCACCGAGCACCCAACCGCGCTTGAACGCGCAACAGAAGTCTTGCGAGCGGAGAGGAAAGCCGAATCGATCGAAGAAAAACGCCGGCTAGCGCTACAGCGTCTAGAGGAAACCAAAAAGTTTTGGCTGGAAGAATTGCACCGCGTTTTCCTTAGCCGCGCTGAAGAGGTGCGACATACAGCGGAGGAACAAGGCGCAATCGGGAGCGAATTGCGCAAACGCTATGATGCTTTCATTGCCGCTTATTATGTGGCGAGAGGAGGCTAAACCATGACAGGATGGACGGTATCATATCGGCCGCCAGACATGGCGCCGGCCGATCACATTGCCGAGCTTTGCAATGTTTGGTGGTCTCGGCATGCCGTGAAACACGAAACCACCAAAGAGGCGGTTTTTGTGCTGGCGCGGTACACCGCAGCTGATGACGAATTCCGCTATTTGTCTTCGGTCTATTTTCCGAACGACAAAGGCGAGATTTTCACAATCCGGCTTTGGCTGTATGACAAGGCTGGCTTGCGGATTCCAGGCAAGCCTAACACGATGGGTAGTCTATTCTCGCGCCAAGAATTGGACGAAACGGACGGACCCACCGTGCACGGTCCGCCAGCCTTGATTGCCGAGGCATCACCGATCAAATCGGATGACGAATATTGGCGCCGATGCGCGCGCCGCTGGCGTGAGCGGTCGCTGGTATACCACGCCACCAAAGCTGTGCACGCGAGCGGCCCATGATGGCCCGCATCTTGCCGTGGTTCCCTGGTGCCGGGTATGTTCCTGGCACCATGGAAACAGAACAATTTTGTGCCGCGCTGGAAAAGCTCGGCTTGACAGCTGAAGAGGCTGCAACGTGGCTTGGTGTGTCGCGCCGCGCTGCGTTCAATTACCAGTCTGGAACGCGCGAGGTGCCAGAGCCGATCGCGCGTTTGCTTCGCTTGGTTATTAAACTGAATATGTCGCGTGAGAGAGCGGCGAAACTTATGATGAAAGACGACAAACTATGAAAGCACTCTCGATCCGCCAGCCATCGGCGCACTTGATTCTCGAAGGCCTGAAAAAGATTGAATATCGCAGCTGGCCAACCGACCACCGAGGACCACTTTTGATCCACACTGGCCGGCGCAAAGACCCACTAGAGGAATTCACGAAACGCCAGCGCGCCGCGATACCCGATGACCTGCCAACCGGATGCTTTTTAGGTGTGGTCGATCTTATCAGCGTGCGTTGCGTCTGCGATCCGGACACGTTTGAAATCGGCTATGAATGGCGCCTCGCCAATCCGCGCCGCATTAAGCCGGTTGCGGCGCTCGGCAAGCTGAATCTTTTCGAGGTGCCGGACTCGATCGCGCGCCTTGCGGCATAAGAGAGACCACCACACAAGAGGCCGCGCCGCGATCTGCCGCGCGGCTTTTTGCTGTCAGCGACTCCCGCCATTGCCGGCCAGTGGTCCGCTATAGTTGCTGGTTCCTCACTTGTGGGAGTCCGATCATGGCGCGGAGACCAGCACGAATCCGAGCGGCACGCCGAGCCCCACGGCGAACCATCCGCGTGACCTACATTCCGCCTCGGCCAGCGCGCCGCGCCATCCGGGTGATCCCGCTGCCCCGCGCCGGCCGTGGCTCGCGTGGCGGCCGTGGCGCCACTGGCGGCCGTGGACACTGAGAACACGAGGCGCCCTTATGCCGTGGTCCGCAGGCTTGCCGAGCAAACGGACTCGGTTTTGGTCGGCATCAGCGGCGGCAAGGATTCGGCCGTGACGCTCGACCTCTGTGCCCGGCACTTCAAGCACCTCGGCGCCTTCTTCTACTACATCGTGCCCGGTCTCAGTTTTCAGGAAGAGTGGTTGCGCGCAACGGAACATCGGTACGGCATCACCGTTCACCGTCGCCCGCATTTCCAGCTCGCGACCATGTACCGGCTTGGCGGGTTCCGGCCCAAATCCTTTGCCTCGGATGCCGTGCCGCCGCTCAAGGTCAACGACGTGGAGGCGGACCTGCGCGCCCGTACCGGCATCGAGTGGATCGTCTCGGGCGAGCGGCAGGCCGAGAGCCTGCAGCGGCGCGGCATGCTGTCGGCGTGCGGCGGGCTCGACGCCAAGCGGCGGCGGGCGTACCCGATCGCGTTCTGGCCGGTGCAAGCCGTGCGCCGCTACATCAAATGGCACGGGCTGGCGCTGTCGGCGGATAGCGTCGTGCTGGGCCGCTCGTTCGGCGATATCAATTCGGCGCCGGTCCTGAAGGCGGTGGCCGAGCGCTGGCCCGAAGACTTCAACCGCATCAGGGAGCACTTTCCCCATGTCGAAGCCGTCCTCGCCCGAGAAAGATTTTTTGGCTGATCTTGGCGTGCCGCAAGACGACCTATGCCCGCGCGGTGGCGTCAGCAAGTTTCAGCGCTTCATTGCCGTAACGATCCCGCGCAAGGCGATCAACAACGCCCCGTTCAACCCGCGCCGGATCGACGACTACGCCAAGAAGAAACTGCGCGAGAGCCTGACGAATTTCGGGCTCGCCGAGACACTGGTTTGGAATCGGAGGAGCGGCAATCTGGTCGGCGGGCATCAGCGGCTTGAACAGCTCGACAAGCTGGAGGGCAGCCGGGATTATTCGTTGACCGTGGCCGTGGTCGATCTCGACGACGTGAAAGAGCGCGAGCTGAATGTGGTGCTCAACAACGCCAACTTGAGCGGCGAATGGGATATCGACGCGCTCGCCGAGCTGTTGAAATTCGAAGGCGTCAACTATGAGGATGTGGGCTTTGATCGCATTGACCTTGAAATGCTGTTCGATGACGCGCAGCTGTCGACGATGTTCGCCAGCGAGAACGACGCCGCCGCGCCCGTGATGCAAGACCTTGCCCAGATCAAGAAGGACAAGAAGGAGCATCAGGAGGCCGCGCGCAAGGCCCAAGACCCGGAGTTTTATGTCTGCCTCGTGTTCCGCGACCGCGAGGAAACGGAGGCCTTCGCCGCGCTGATGGACGAGCCGGCCGGCGAACGCTACCTCAACGGCTCGCGCATCGCCGACAAGATCAGGGCGCTTCGTGGTGAATCGAATTGATCATTGCCGCGCCGGGAAAAATCCGGATCAGCCGGGCGCAGTCATCGGCGCCGATATCATCCAGCAACAGCAACCGGATTGACCGTTCCGACCAGAACGCCGCCGCGTCGAGGTCATGCGCGTCCACCAGCCCGAACCGCTCCTTGTAGTTGCTGTAATGCGCAGCCGCCTCATGTAGCCACGCGATCGGCGGCAACGGCTCGCTGCGAGCGCGGCAAGAGATATCCAGCGCCAGCCCGCGCATGATCTCGCGTTGCCGCCGTGCCAGAAACTTGCGGTCGAAGTCATCACTGACGGCAAACCCGCCAGCGTGTGCGATGATGGCGGTGAACTCGGTTGCAGCCCGCTCAATGTCGGCGCCGCTGGCGATGCGTTCATACCTTGAATGCTTCAGCATGGCATCCCGTGGCCGCCCGCAAGCGTCGTCCTCGAACAGCTCGGCGGGATCATCGACCACCGGGAACGCTCGCGCGATCTCGGCGCGCAGGGAACGGGCGCGGTCCTTGGCGAACAGGCCGATGGCGAGCGGCGACATGCCGCGCTCGATGACCGCCCGCCCGATTGCCGCCAGCGCCTCCGCGCCGCCGCTCACCGCGCCTTGAAATCCAGGCCTGATGTGACTCAGCGCCTCTGCCGGGTGCCGCAACGGTATCATGTACCCAGCATATCACGGGATTTTGCCCATGGCCGACGTGATCCCGTTTGTGGATGCCGCCGCCCAATTCGAGCGCGATAAGAAGGTGTGGCACATGCGCCTGGGCTTCGTCCCGGTGCGCCAGATCGCGGAACAATTGAACCTGACGGTTGGTGAGGTCGAATCCTCGTGGGTGCGGATGCTCGGCGGCGTGCCGCCCGACATGCGCGCCAGGATCACGCGCGAGGAGCTGGAACGGCTTGACCAGCTGGAACGGGCCTATTGGGTCGAGGCCATGCCGGCGCAAGGCCGTAAGGGCTCGGTACGTGCGGCCGAATTGTGCCTGAAGATCAAGGAACGCCGCGCCCGCATGCTCGGCCTCGACGCGCCGCCGCAGACCGAGCCGGCTTTGATGCCGAGCCGCGTCAAGGTCAGTTCCACCGAGCGCATCGCCGCCGCGATCGACCGCATTGCCGGCAAGACTGACACCACGATCGAGGGCGAAGTGGTGCGTGAGGACACCGACCGCGAGCCGGGAGGCAACGAATGAACCCGCACGCGGCCAGTGACCCCTTCCTTGCGGAAGTCAGCCGGTTACACAAACTGCGCGCCCGGATCAAGCTGATGAACATCAGCGAGCGCGCCGAGCTGGCGGCCGATCTCGGCGACGACGAAGCCGACGAATGGATGTTCACCGCCCGCGAGGCGCAACTGCCGCCGATTGATCTTGACTGGTGCTGGCTGTTTCTCGGCGGGCGCGGCACCGGCAAATCGCATTCGCTGGCCGGCGCAATTCACCTTGCCGTGCGTGCCGGCATCAAGCGCGTGCATCTGGTCGCGCCGACTACGGCCGATTGGCACGATGTGAATTTGGAAGGACCGGCCGGCTTGCTTGCCACCACGCCGAAGGACGAGCCGACGCCCCGGTTCGTATCTTACAAACACCGCTTGGAATTTTCCGATGGCGCAATGGTGGTGTTCTTTTCAGGCGAGGAGCCGGACAGTCTGCGCGGGCCGCAATGCCAGATTTGCGTCATCGATGAGATCGGCCGCATGCGCTATCAGCAGGCGGTGTTCGATATGGCGATGATGGGCCTTCGCTTGGGGCCGATGCCGCGCATGATGATGGCGACCACGCCGAAGACCACGCCGTTCATGAAAAAGCTGGTGACGATGCAGGACATTCGCATCACCACGGGCAGCACCTACGACAACGCGCAGCATTTATCGGCCAACTTCCTGAAAAAGATTCGCGAGCTGTATGAAGGCACGCGCTTAGGGCGGCAAGAGCTGCAGGGCGCCATGATCCTCGATCCGCAAAATGCGCTGTTCAAAGACAACTGGCTGATCCACGAAGAGATACAAGAGGACTTGATCGAACAAGTCTCGGTGGGCGTCGACCCGTCAGGCGGCGGCGATGACATTGGCATCGTTGCCGGCGCGCTGTTGACGGATGGCCGTTACGCCGTCCTGGCCGATCGTACAACCAGCGGAAGCCCGGCCGTATGGGGCGAGGCCGCCGTGAAATGTCACGATGATTTCGACGCGGATGACATTGTTGTCGAAATTAATTTTGGCGGCGACATGGCGAGCGAAGTGATCAAACGGGCGGCCGAACGCATTCATCAGCGCGGCGAGCGCGAATCCAGCCTGATTAGAATCCGCGAGGTCTCGGCCTCGCGCGGCAAAGTCATGAGAGCCGAACCGATTTCGTTGCTCTATGAGAAAGGTCGCGTGCTGCATAGTCGCGGGCTCGACCAGTTGGAAGGCGAAATGCTGGCGTTTTCCCGCGAGTGGGACCGCTCGGTGGACGGCTCGCCGAACAGGTTGGACGCCGCCGTGTGGGCTTTGACCAGGCTGTCGAAGGTGATTACTGAAATTCCGATCTCATGAGGTGATGCATGCCGTGCGGTCCCTGCTATCAGACCCGACAACAGTTTGTGCATTCCGCCCGGCGCCTCGACATTCGAGGCGCGGCCACCGCCGCCTCACGCGGCTTTTCGATTGCCGTCGACAAGGCCCGAGGCATCGACGTTGAAACGAAGTATGGCAACGCACCGACTGTGAAGGCGACGCCGTACAAGCGCCCACCCGACCGGAGCACGTAGCATGTGGCCGTTCGCGCGCAAGGCTGAAACCGTTTCGCCGCCGCCATCCGTGCCATCGGAAGCGGCGACCGGCGCTTGCTTCAATATTGACCATGCGAGCAACAACGACATGGTGCGCGAATACGTCCGCTCGATCTATCTGTGGCGGGCGGTCGATATGATCGGCTCCATGGCGGCATCGGTGCCGCTGATCATTCAGCGCGGACCCGAAACCCAGCTCGCCGCGCCCGAGATCGACATTCCGCGCTTGCTGGCGCGGCCGAATCCGCAATGGACCGGAACGGCGCTGCAGTACTTCGTCGCGGCATCGGTCGCGGTCGCCAACCGGGCTTATCTGTTGCGCGTGCGCGGCACCGGAGGCGTGACACTGGAGCTGTGGCCGCTGCTGCCCACCGATGTGACGCCGATCTATGTCCTTGGCTCTCGTATGATTGAGGCGTTCATGGTGGCCGAGAGTGGCAGGATCACGCGCTATGAGGTTGATCAGGAGACGGGCGACAGCGACGTGATTTATATCCGCAGGCCGCATCTGGGCCGCGCCACGGATCGCTCACCGGCCGCGATTGCGGCGGCGCCCGGCGAGGTCTTCACGCGGATTCTTCAGCGCTGCTATGACATCGTTTCGAATAGTTCAAACATCACCGGGCTGCTCTCGACCGAAAGCGAGATTGCCAAGGGCGCGGTGAAAGAGATCAAGGACAAGATTTCACAGTTTAAGACCGGCGCCAGCGAGAGCGGTGGCGTGCTGGTTACGGCAAACGCCCGCTGGAATATGACGCGATTAAATGATGATCCTGCCTCGGCCTTGTCCGTTTCCATCAAGGATTCGCTGGCGCGTGATGTGGTGATGACCTTTGGCGTGCCCACACAATTGTGCGGACTACCTGGAAGCGACACGTATAACAACCTACAACTAGCGCGTGTTGGGTTTTTAACCGATACCGTGCTGCCCGGTTATATCGGCCCATATGTTGCCGGATTGAATCACGCGCTGATGCATTCCGGTGCCGAGATCATTGCCGACGTGGAGCACATCCCGGCCATGATCCGGGCGCGCCAAGATATGACCGACATGGCGGCGCGCGCCTCGATGCTGTCAATCAACGAACAGCGCCAGCTGCTCGGTTATCCGCGTTTCGAGGAGGACGAGACCGCCGACGTGCCCGTGCAGTTGGAGGAGTTTCGCCTAAAGCGTCTCGCGATCGAAGTACAGGGAGGCAATGTATCGAACATACTAAGCCCGGCCGCGAGGGGGACACCGCCGCCGAGCGCTGGAGGTTGAGGTCATGGAACAATGTACTGTGCACTCACTGGCCCGCTACGATGCGGCTTGCCACGCCATCGCGGCGGCGCATGCGGTCGATGAGGTCAAGGAAATCCGGGACCGTGCGGTGGCGATCAAGGCCTATGCCCGGCAGGCCAACAACAAGGATTTGGAAATCAAAGCATCCGAACTCCGCTTCCGGGCCGAGCGGCGAATTGGGGTTCTGATCAACGAAATGGACCGGCTCGGCCTGATCGCCAAGGGCGGCCAGCCTTATCAGCGGTCGGGTTCTACTGGGTCCGTTTTGGACCCAGTAGAAACCTTGGCCGAAAAGGGCATCGACAAGCACTTGGCCGACCGCGCCCGCAAATATGCCTCGGTGCCGGAGCGGCGGTTTGAAGCCATGATGGCCGAGCGGCGCGACCGGATCGAGCAGGACAGCGCCCGCGTCACCATCAACCTGTTTGATGAGGACGAGAAGAAGCGCAGGCGCGCGGAGCGCGAACTGGAGCTTGCCAAACGGCAATGCGCGTTGCCCAATAAGCGCTACAACGTGATTTATGCCGATCCTGAGTGGCGTTTCGAGCCGTGGTCACGGGAAACGGGCCTCGACCTTGCCGCCGATAATCATTACCCGACCTCGCCGCTCGAAATCATCAAGGCCCGCGACGTGGCCTCGATCGCGGCCGATGATCTGGCGTTGTTCTTGTGGGTGCCGCAGCCGATGTTGCCGCAAGGCCTCGACGTGTTGGAAACCTGGGGCGCGATCTATAAAACCCATTGGATTTGGGCCAAAGACCGGATTGGTTTGGGTTATTGGAATAGGAACAAACACGAGGTTTTATTGCTCGGCACGCGCGGCAATATCCCGTGTCCAGCGCCCGGCGAGCAGTGGGATTCGCTGATGGAGGCGCCGCGCAAAGGCCATTCGGAGAAGCCGGAAATCTTCCTTGAAATGGTCGAGGCCTATTTTCCGAACTTGCCGAAAATTGAATTGAACCGGCGCGGGCCGCCGCGCCGTGGCTGGGCAGCCTGGGGCAACGAGGTCGAGACCAGGGCAGCGGCATGCTGATCAACGTCGACGATGACCAGCACTTTCAAGGCCTGCTCGACCAGTGGGAACAACAGCTGCATTATCACAAGTATCCGCTGATCAATGCGGGCATCCGGCTTCACATGGCGCGCGGCAGCCTTGCCGCCCAAGTCTACATGAACAAACGCGGCGAGGCCGCTTTGTTGCGGCATTACAAGCACATATACCGCAACATCTACACCGGCACCTATCACCAGCAAGAGGACAAGGCCGCGCCCACCGGAGCCGGCCAGTTCATGACTGAACAGATGGCCTACATGCGACAGAACGCGGCAAGCCGGGTAGTCGGCATGTCGCAGGCGGTCATCACCCAGATCAGGGATATTGTCATTCGGGGCGTGCGCGATGGCCTGAGCAACCAGAGCATCGAAGCCCAGCTTTACCGCGCCATCCCTGACATTGCGCGCGGACGCGCGGCCACCATCGCGCGCACCGAGACCCACAATGCGGCCATGGCCGCGCTATGGGCTACGCTGCAGTACCGGCGCATCCCGGTGCGGACAAAGACGTGGTGGACGGCACAGGACGAGCGTGTGAGGCACAGCCACCAAGCCCTTCACGGGGTGACATTGCCGATCGATGAGCCTTTCCAGGCCGCGAGCGGTCCCATGATGTACCCCAGCGATGACTCAATGGGCGCGGGCGCTGAGGATATCATCAATTGCCGCTGCACACCGCTATTCCACACCTAGCGACTCACGAATTCCCCTTGTTTTTCCGTGGTAACTCTTCGCTGTGATGCGATGAGCAACCACCATGCGCTACCAAGAATTGCGTTGCGCGTTTGAGACCAAGGACGAAAAGGACGACACCGCTAGTTTTTCGGGCGTTGCCTCGACCGCTGATCTGGACTCGCAAAACGATATCATCGAAGCCGGCGCGTTCGATCCGATCGCACGCAAGGCGAGCGGCGAGCCCGATGTGCTGATGCTGCGCGACCATGACCGTTCGCAGGTGATCGGTGGTTGGACAAGATTTGCACAACAGGGGCCGGCGCTGCATGTGGAAGGCACCCTATGTCTTGCCGTGGAAAAGGCGCGCGAGACCTATGCTCTGTTAAAGCAGCGTTTTCTGTCGGGCCTCTCGGTTGGCTACAACATACCCGACCGGGCCGGCATCAAATACGACGATCGTAACGGCCGCAGGATCATCAAGAAGGCGGTCTTGCGCGAGTGCTCCATTGTCGCCCTGCCGGCGAACCGCAATGCGCGCGTGCTCAACGTCAAATCTGAAATCGCCGATACGCTGGAGGTGCACGGGCTGTGTGAGGTCGATGTGGAGATCATGCGGGATTCCGGTCTCGGTGACTTCCCGAATCTTGAACAGAAGGACGCGCAAAAACCGTGGGGCGATGTCGATTATGCGGACCCTGGTTATCAGGACGATTCGGTTCACCGCTATCCGATTCACACCGCGCGCAATATCAGGGCGGCGTGGTCCTACATCAACATGCCGAAGAACCAGCGGCCCTATACGGCCGAACAGGTCGCGAAGATCAAGAAACGGATCATTGCCGCGTGGAAAGACAAGATTGATTCGGCCGGGCCGCCGAGCGCCAGCGACAAGAGTGACGATCTCATACCGCCGTTCCTCGATCCGCCCACCGATGAAATGCGGATCGCATCGGAAGTGAGGGGACTCCTCTCGCAGATGAAAGGCCGTTGCCATGTCTGATCGAGCCGGATTCGCCGAGCTGGCCGAGGAGATCAAGACCACGCGGGAGAACATCGCCAAGGCCGATGAGGAGCGCGGGCATCTGCTCGATGAAATGCGCGAGGATATCAAGAAGCACGGGCAGATGACCGCCGACACCGAGGCCAAGATTGTCAAGATGACCGGCGATCTCACCGGCATGGCGACCAAGACGCAAGGCCTCGAAGACAGCCTGAATGAGCTGCGCAAGCGGGTCTATCGGCCGGGTCAGGAGCCGGAGCTTAACGACGACGCCAACCGCAAGGCGGCCATCGGGCTGTTGCGGCTGAAGCATGAAATCAAGATCACCAAGAAGGATGCCGATCATCCTTTCATGCCGAACGAAGAACAGATCACCGAGGCGGGCGTGGCGGTGAAGGCTTTGTCGGCGCTGATGAACTCGACCGACATTGCGAACCTCTCGGTCGAACACCGCAAGGCGCTGTCGTCCTTCAATTTCGGCCACAACGGATTCATCCTCGCGCCCGAAATGTCGGCGCGCGTGCTGTCATGCTTGACCGATGAGACCGACGTGGCCGGCATCATGGCGAACATGACCATTGCCGGGCCGAGCGTGCGCTTCCTGATTGATAACGTTCGCCTCGATTATGCCGCGTGGGCTTGTGAAACCGCTTGCTTCGCCAATAATCCGCAGCCGAATTTAACCGATGGCTTGGGCGAACTCGAACTAAAGCCGGAAACGCTCCGATATATCGTCTGCACCACGCGCGATATATTGGAGGATGCTTCGATTAATATCGAGAGTTGGATGTTGGAGAAAGTCAACCGGGCATTCCGGCGCACCATTTCTTCGGCATTGATGACCGGCGACGGCATCGGCAAGCCGGTCGGCATTCTGCATCCCAGCGCGGGCATTATAACTTGCGACACTTCCGTCAATACGCCGGTTGATCAGTTTACGTGGCAAGACCTTGTCATGCTCAAGTGGCAAGTGCCGATGCAGTATCATGGTGGGCGTGGTGGTGGGCGTTATCTGATGAATCAAGCGACATTTAGTTTGCTGCTCACAATGTCGGACGCGGCGAGCCGTCCTATTCTTGTCGCGTATCCGCAAGAACTCCCGTCCGGGCCGGGCTTCCTATTAAATGGCTCGCCTATAACGATCGTTACGCAAATGCCGGATGTGGCGCCCGGCAGCACACCGGTCGCTTTCGGAAATTGGGAAGAGGTTTATATGGTCGTCAACCGGCGTGCCGTGACGATCCAGCAAGACCCTTATTCGGCCGGTTTTTGCATTCTTTGGAAATTCGAATCGCGCGTTGGCGGCGGGGTTATATGCCCGAACGCGGCGCGTCTGTTGCGGATCAGGTGAGGAGAGCGCGATGTTAAATATGTTCAGCGCGGCAAAAAGCTATCTGGCATTTAATATCACGTCGCCAAAATATGCCGATTTATCTCTCGGGATGGGTTATGGCATCACATTAAGCAACACCACGGCCAGTGATATTACGACCGGGACCGTGACGCTGGAGGGCGCCGACGCGAGCACGGATGATCCCTGCGTGCCAGGCACATGGGGGCCGTTGCCCGCCGTGGCAGACTGTGACGCGCCGCCGGGCTTTGATCCCGGCAATGCGACCATCACCATTGATGCGCAGCATCCCATCAAGGCGCATTCGCAATGCACTTTCTCTTCGCCATGCCCGAAGCAATTCATCCGCGCGAGCGGCGCGCCCGCCGCACTCGATGTCATCGTTGTTGTCACCGCGCTCCGGCGTAACGACTGGTCGCAGGGCACCGTGAACGGCGGCATCGATTCATTCCGACCGATCGGCGCAACCGCATGACGTTGTGGCTGTACAGCCTGTACAATCATCTATTCCCGCGCGGGCGGGTGACGCTCGGCGAGGCCAAGCGGCTTGACGGCGATGTGGTGATCAGTTTTCGCGGCCAGGGACGAGCGCGATTCCGGCTGCAGCATACCCGCGATGAGCACGGCAAGCCTTGGGAATTCGGCTGGTGCGATGTTTCGGCGGTGTCAAATGCCATCCGTGATCCGCGCTTGTCGATCCGCGACCAATCGGTGCCGGGCGGCGTGCTGGTCGATTACGTCGACGGCAACCGGGATGTGCCGTACCGGCGCCACCGGGCGGCTTGGCTGCGTATCGTTCCGTTTGATGACGACGTTGCAACGCGGCGTCAGTGCGCGCGTTATTCGCTGCAGTTGAGGCCGGTGCCATGAGCCCGGTGATCCAGATCACCGCCGGCCATGCGGTGCGCTACTCGAATGACAACGGCGTGACGATGACCGAGTACGAGGATCAGGAATGGTACGAGGTTCGACCTCATGTCGCTCGCGGCATGGTGGCGCGCGGCTGGGCAAAGCTGAAGTCCCCCCCAGCGGTTGCTCAGCCGCACCAACCAGCGGCGCCCGAGCCGGCCGCGAAGCATGAGAGCGACGATGACAAGCACAAGAAGCGGAGATAGGCCATGGTGCTGCATTCATGGTGTTATGGTTGCGGAGGCCCGCCGCCTTGTCAGCTGCGTTGGTTCCCGCCGCCTTGCGTCTGCACAACGGCGGCGCCAGCCGGCGAGACCGAGGAGCCCGGCACCGAG